>Ga0326727_10022571_pt1 | contig 12141 bp, 8 predicted proteins | sample MB2enrmetagenome_FD_207643 | JGI IMG/M metagenome (GOLD analysis project Ga0326727, IMG submission 207643) | Lab enriched peat soil microbial communities from McLean, Ithaca, NY, United States - MB29MY | ecosystem: Environmental > Terrestrial > Soil > Wetlands > Peat | place: USA: New York... | reverse complement strand
CTCGCAGCACCCGGCTCAGGGCGGCTCCGAGTTTCGCCTCATCGCCGATCCAGGCGAGATCGGGGCGGAGGGCGAGCTCGGTTTCGTTGAGAGTCGCGCAGACCTGGCATTCTTCAAGGGCGCCGAGCGAGGCAATCCACTTGACCAGTTCGGCATTGGCCACCGCCGGATCGTGCGCCGCGAGAACGGCGGGCAGGACGCGAAACAGGTCGTAATCCCAATGCCGCTGGCCGGAGGCGATGCGCGGATGATGATACTTGAGGAAGCCCCAGACCTGGCCAAGAGTGGCCAGGTTCCGGATCCGGACCGGGGTGAGCTCCGTCAGGGCGATCTTCGATCCGGCGTCGAACTCGCGATCCGTGTCGAGCACGGTTTTCGGGTTCTCGATCTTGGGAGCATCCCAGATGGGCTTGCCGTCCACCAGGAGCCGCATGTCGTCCACCCAAGCCTTGCCCGATCCGGAGAGAAGGAAGCCGATGTAGAGCCGCTTGGCTTCCGCATGGAAGGGCACCGCAACGGAGTACTCGGTCCAGTCGGCGGTTCCATGGACGCGACTTTTCTGCAAGCTGTCGAAGGCCAGGCCGGAAGACTCGCCGTCTTCGCGAATCCAGAGGGCCACGAAGTCGCTCACGTTCTCGGTACGGATGAAGCCGCGCAGCTCAATCGTGGCGCCGGTGAAGTCCATGGGGAGGGCCTTGAGGATGCCGGAGAACTCTTTCGCCGAATCGGCCTGCCGTTCGATGCGAAGGGACCAGCGGCCGCCATGCACGACTTTATCGTCGAGAAATACACTCTCCGGAGTGGGGGTATCCCAGCCCGCGGGGAGGGCGCCGGAGTGGGGCGCTTCGAAGCTGAGGATATCGGCGAGCCCGGAGCGATCCTGGGCATGACAGGGGAGCGCGAGCAGCGCGCCGGCGAATGCGGCAAACCAACGTGTCATGCGTTCATCATAGCTGGTAGGAACGGCCTGCCGGTGCCCGGAGCGGCGTGCTAATCTCGGATTTCAACTATGGGGGATGCCGGACCTGTTCCTTCGAGCCGACGGCGAATAACCACGCAGCGCCGTTGCGAACTGATGGTCGTCCTGGTGGCCGCGGCCATTTTCCTGGTGGGCATCCTCAGCCCTCCCTCGCTGATGGACGACATGGACTCCGTGCAGGCCCAGATTGCGCGGAACATGCTGCGGTCGGGCGATTGGGTGACGGCGCGGCTGGACGGCGTGGCCTACCTGGAAAAGGCGCCGCTCAAGTACTGGATGATTGCGGTCTGCTACAAGCTGTTCGGAGTGCACGACTGGGCGGCGCGCCTTCCCATCGCCCTTTCGGCCATACTGCTGTGCTGGCTGGTGGTGCGCATGGGGACCTGGGCGTTCTCGGTGCGGGTGGGTTTCTACGCCGGGATGGCGCTGGCGACGTGCGTGGGACTGGCCCTGTTCACGCGCGTGCTGCTCACTGACCTGATCCTCACGCTGGCCATTACGCTGGCGATGTGGGCGCTGCTGCGGACGCTCGACGAGCGGGAGGAGCATGCGCGGCGCTGGGCCTGGACTCTGGGGGCCAGCCTGGCCGCGGGGGTCCTGCTGAAAGGGCTGGTGGGCTTGCTGTTCCCGTTGGGCGCCGGGTTCTTCTATCTTTTGCTCACGCGCCAGTTGTTCGCGGGGCGCTCCTGGCGGCGGCTGCACCCGGCATCGAGCGTGCTCATTTTCCTGCTGATCGCGGCGCCCTGGCACGTACTGGCCACGCTGCGGAATCCACCGTATTTGGATTTCACGATGCACGCCGAGGCGGGGAAATACCGCGGGTTCTTCTGGTTCTATTTCATGAACGAGCACGTGCTGCGGTTCCTGAACCGGCGCTACCCGCGGGACTACAACACCGTGCCCCGGCTGTACTTCTGGCTGTTCCACCTGCTGTGGCTGTTCCCGTGGAGCGTGTACTTTCCGGCGCTGGCGAGGCTGGGATACCGCACCCAGGATCGGGCCGGGCGCGCGCGCCTGTTGGCGCTGTGCTGGATCGGGTTCGTGCTGGTGTTTTTCAGTTTCTCGACCACGCAGGAGTACTATTCGATGCCGGTTTATCCAGCGCTGGCCTTGCTCTTGGGATGCGGGATGGCGGCGCGAGGCAGGTGGATCGCGATGGGCACGCGCGCGGTGGCGGCCATCGCTTCGATCGCCGCGCTAGTGTGCGGAGCGCTGTTGATCCGGGTGTGGAACCTGCCCACGCCGGGGGACATATCGGTCGCTTTGAACCAGAATCCCAACCTGTACACGCTCTCGCTGGGGCACATGCTGGACCTGACGCTGAGCTCGCTGGCCTACTTGCGGGCGCCGCTGGGCTGGGCGGCGTTGGCCTTTCTGGTGGGGGCCGTGGGCGCCTGGCGGTTCAGCGGGAAACGGGCGGTCCTCTCGCTGGCTCTGACGATGGTTCTGTTCTTCCAGGCGGCGCGGCTGGCGCTGGTGGTCTTCGACCCATACATGTCTTCACGTCCGCTGGCCGAAGCGCTGCGGCGCGCACCGCCGGGGCGCTTGATCCTGGGGGACCAGTATTACACCTTTTCCTCGATACCGTTCTATGCCGACTGCGACGCGCTGCTGCTGAACGGCCGGGTCAACAACCTGGAGTACGGATCGTATGCGCCACATGCTCCGCGAGTGTTCCTGGACGATGCGGATCTGGGGCGGCTCTGGAACGGCCCGGAGGCGTACTACCTGGCGATCGAGGACAGGATGCTGCCAAAGATCGAGGCGCTGGTGGGCAGCGGGAATCTGCACCTGGTGCGCTGGAGCGGTGGCAAGTCGCTGTTCTCGAATCGGGAGCCGGCGGTGGTGGCGCAACGGGGAAGGTTGTGAGCCATGCGCATCCTGGTGGACGCCACTCCTCTGTTGCTGCGCAGCGCCGGGGTCAAGAACTACCTCTACCACTGGATCGAGCACCTGCGCGCGGCGGCGGGGAACGACTCGATCGCCACGTTCCCTTTCTCGGGTTCGATGGCCAGGCTGGATCACGAGCGGTCGGTGGCCGGGCGCGCCGACACTTGGGCGGGGCTGGGGCTGCTGCAGTTCCTGAATCGCTCGCATGTGCGGTGGTCCACCCGCGCGGACCTGTTCCACGCCTCGACTCTGATGCGCAACCCGCCGCGCAACGCCCGGCTCACGACCACCGTCTACGACATGACCTGCTGGCTGACTCCGGAGTTGCACACGCCCCGGAACGCGCAAGCGGTACGGCGGTTCGGGGAGCGGGTCATGACACGCGCCGACGGGTTGATCTCGATATCCGAGAGCAGCCGGCGGGACGCCATTCGAATCCTGGGCCTGGCGCCGGAGAAGATCACGGTCGTCTACCCAGGCGTCCCGGATGGCTTCTTTGCGGTCCCGGCGGAGGCGGTGAAGGCCGCGCGAGACCGCTGCCACTTGGAGCGCCCCTACGTGCTGTTTGTGGGTACCGTCGAACCCCGGAAGAACCTGGGCGCGCTTCTGGACGCCTGGGCGGGGCTGGGCGGCTCGCTGCGCCAGGAGTTCGAGCTGGTGGCGGCCGGACCCGCCGGGTGGAGGGACCAGGCGGTCCTGAAGCGTTTGCGGAGCGCGCCCGCCGGCGTGCGGTACCTGGGCTACGTAGCGGAGACGGAGTTGCCCGGACTCACCGCCGGCGCGACGGTTTTCGCCTATCCCTCGCTCTACGAAGGCTTCGGGTTTCCGGTGGCGCAGGCTATGGCGGCCGGCGTGCCGGTGCTGACCTCGAACGTCTCCTCGTTGCCCGAAGTGGCCGCCGGCGCCGCGCTGCTCGTCGATCCGCACAGCGCCGGGGAGATCCGTTCGGGGCTGGAGAAGCTGCTGCTCTCACCCGGACTGCGCGAGGATCTGGGGCGGATCGGGAGAGCCCGGGCGCAACGCTACCGCTGGCAGGAGTGCGCACGGGAATCCCTGACTTTCTTTCGGAAGCTGGCGGACTAGGCGGACCCGGTCAGGAGGTTTTGCGGCGTCGCCGCAGAAACGCGAGCGCCGCCAAACCCGCAGGCGCAAGCGCGACCGAGGCGGGCTCGGGAACCTCGTAGTATCCGGACATCTGGACATTGAGTCCTACCGGATTGCCGGTAGCCCCAGCCCAGTTGTACACCACGAAATCCAGGTGATTCATGCCCGCGACGAAGCCGCTGGTGAGATCGAAGGAGCTCATCTGCTGGTAGCAGTACGGGGAGGCTTCGCAGTACCCAAAAGGATCGGCGTTGCCGTTGAGATAGATCTGGCCTTCGTTATCGACCGCCCAGAGGCCGCTGATGGAGGCGGTAGCAGCCTCAGAGGCGGTCAGAGTGAAGGAAACCTGGAAGTCGTAATAACCTTGGGGATCCCCGACCGTAACCCCCGTTCCCGCTTGCCCGGGGGTCTTTTCGTTGATGTTGCCGTATTGCTGACCTGGGAGTCCGCCTTCGGCCGGATAGTTCACTGTGATCCACGAGGAACTGGCGGTGTCGGCCGTCCACGCCCAAGGACTGTTGGCCCAGAAGGGGAAGGCCGGCGTGGTGCCCGAGCCGCAACCGATCACGTCACATGCCACCACGGAATCTCCGAGGGTCACACCGGCGGGAGCGGAGATCAGCAAATAGCTGACATCGCTGGCGCTCTGAGTGAGGCCCGCACCGGTGCTGACGATTCCCGGGATGGGAGTCAATACGCCATCCGCGAACCCGGGCGCGCCCAGAAGTAGAAGGCCACCTACCAGCACCAAAGTATAGTTATAACGACTCATTTACGCTCCACACCTCTCACCTCCCGCCGTGTACTGACACTGTGGCGGGTACAGAGGTGCACTCGCGACCTAAGAGCTATCTTAATGAAACCCGCGGCTGTAGTCAACCCCCACAAACGAAAGCAGAAGTTTTAGGGTACCAGTACTCACTCTCGTAGTACCCCACTAAGAGGGTGGGCGCCATGGGAGCCGACCAGCCCGATGGAGGCACCCCCTCAACGAATCCGCCTCCCCAACCGATGGATAAGCGTCGCCGGGACTCCACGCCAGCGTTTCGGAGTGCTCGCATCCGCGCGAGTGGCAGGTTCGGGTTCCCAGCGCACGGACGTGGGCTCGGGGCCGAGGAGAATAGGGTGAGGATAGGACGCGCCATTCGGACTGTCTTCCTGGCTGGCCTGCGCCGCGCCGTCGCCGGTGTGGGAGGACTGCCGCGGGTGGCCTTCGAGCCCAACCTGGGACAGGCGCAGCCGGCCGCTGTGTTCGTTGGCCGCGCCCCGGCCTACACGGTGCAGCTCGGCAAGGGGGGTCTGGCGAGCTACCGGCTTGAGCCCGGCAAGGGGAGCGCAGCCGGTAATTCCCGACCCGGCCAAACCCGGCCTGAAAACCGGGCCGCGGCTCTGAAAAGCCGCCCTACGAGGGCTGGGAAGCGTGCCTGTGATACCATGACCTGTGTAAGCGAACGCCGGCGAGGCGGCATCCCGCGGGCGGGTCGTTTTTCACTTGGAGAATGGAATCATGAATCAGGCTCAAACGCAAACCTGTACGCTGGGAGTGATCGTCGGAAACCGGGGCTTCTTTCCGGATCATTTGGCCAAGAGCGGCCGCGAGGAGATGATCGCCGCGCTGAAGCGCGCCGGGATCGAACCCGTGGTGCTGGGGCCGGAGGAGAGCAAGTTCGGGGCGGTCGAGACGCGCGCCGAGAGCAAGGCCTGCGCCGATCTCTTCAAGCGCCACCGCGATACGATCGATGGCATCGTCGTTTCGCTGCCCAATTTCGGAGAGGAACGCGGCGTGGTGGAGGCGCTGCGTTTGGCCGGGTTGAATGTGCCGGTGCTGATCCAGGCTACGCCGGACTCGGCCGGGCGCATGACGATCGCCGACCGGAGGGACAGCTTCTGCGGGAAGATGTCGTGCTGCAATAACCTGCGGCAGTACGGCATCCCGTATTCGCTGACCACGCTGCACACGGAGGCCCCGGATTCGGACGAGTTCCGCCAGGACCTGGAATGGTTCACGGCCGTCTGCCGGGTGGTGAAGGGGCTGCGCAACATGCGCGTGGGCGCCATCGGGGCGCGCCCGACCGCTTTCAATACGGTGCGCTACAGCGAGAAGCTGCTGGAGGCCAGCGGCATCGACGTGGATACCATCGACCTGTCCGAGATCTTCGGGCGCATCGAAAGGCTGAAGGACGGCGACGGCGCGGTCCAGGCCAAGTTGCAAGCGATCCGCGACTACGTGCCCACCCAGGGCGTGCCGGCGGCGGCTTTACTCAAGATGGCCAAGCTCGGCGCGGTGATCGACGGCTGGGTGGCGGCCAACCAGATCGACGTGACCTCGGTGCAGTGCTGGACCTCGATGGAGGAGTATTTCGGGGTGGTGCCGTGCACGGTGATGAGCATGTTGAGCAATTCCAACGCCCCGAGCGCCTGCGAGGTGGACGTATGTGGCGCGATCGGGATGTACGCGCTTACGCTGGCCTCGGGAACGCCCAGCGCGCTGCTGGATTGGAACAATAACTACGGCAGCGACCCGGACAAAGCGGTGTGCTTCCATTGCAGCAACCTGCCGAAACATTTCTTCGCCGATGTGCGGATGGATTTCCAGGCGATCATCGCCGGAACGGTGGGCGCGGCGAACGCGTATGGCACTTGCTCGGGGCGCGTGAAGGCCGCGCCGATGAGCTTCGTGCGGTTCTCGACCGACGACCGGGCGGGGGCAATCCGCGGCTACGCGGGACAGGGCCGCTTCACCGACGACCCGCTGAGCACGTTCGGCGGCGCCGGCGTGGTGGAGATTCCGCACATGCAGAAACTGCTGCGCTACATCTGCGAGAACGGCTTCGAGCACCATGTGGCGGCCAACCTGTCGTCGGTGGCCGGAGCGGTGGTGGAGGCCGCCCGGCGCTACCTGGGCTGGGAGATGTACTGGCACAACGGAGAGTAGGCGTCAGACGAAGAATCGCCAGTCCTACCGCGACTCGTCGAAGCGGCCGCGGTGGGCCCACAGGCCGAGGGCCGGATTGGAGATGAAGAACACCTCCTCGCCGTCGACCACGTTCGGGCCGTCCTGGAGCGTGGCGGGGTTGTAGCGCTTCATCATCGTGCCGAGATCGGCGAACCGGAAGTTCACGCCTTCGATCTCTTCCTTGCTCAGATGGCCGGGGCAGTAAGTGATGGTGAACCGGCCCTCGGACGAACCGTGGATGAGATGCGCGGCGGCGCTGAGGTTGGCGGCCAGATCGGCGTTGCTTTTCACCGCCTGGAGCACCGCGGGCGTGCCCACGTAACCGTAGCGGCGGATGAGCCGGTCGATGGCGGGGTCCTCGCCGAACTCGCGCACGCCGGGGGCGAGCACGATCAGTTCGGCGTGATCCGCCAGGGCCATGCGGGTGCGGTAAATGGACTTGTTGCCCAGCCAGGTGCTCTTGAATTCCGCGGGGTCCAGATAAACGACGGCCTTGCGGATAGGGTGGTCGAGCATAACGAAGTTGACCCGGAGGCTCAGCTCCGCGGCGCGTTCGAAGCAAGCGGCGTCGTCTCCCACGAACAGGCCGCGCACGGCCAACTCGTTGCGCTGGTTCTTGGCGACCACGGAGTGCACGTAGACGATGGGCAGGTGGCGGGCGAAGTTCTCCGAGGCGTAGTTGAGAACGCGCCGGACGGGAGTGTCCGCGCGCCCCATGATGCGCTCCATCCCGTAAACCGCGCCCAGGAAATGGCTCTTATGGATGCCTTCGCTGCCGCCCGTTCCCACGAAGATGTTCTTGTTGTAATTGGCCATCCCAATCACTTCGTGCGGCACCACTTGGCCGATGGATAGGATCAGGTCGAAGCCGCCTTCCACCAGCAGCTTGTCCACCTGCGCGGGCCAGGGGAAATCCAGTTTGCCTTCGGATTGCGAGAGCACGAAGGCGGCCGGCACTTCGCCCAGGGTGGAGAGTCCATGGCGCCAGTCGTGGACGCGGAAGCGGTCGCGAGGCAGGTCGCCGAACATGCGCGCGATCTGGGCGTCGGTCATGGGAGAATGCGTTCCCAGGGCGGGCAGCACGTCGGTGAGCCGGTCGCCGTAATACTGCCAGGCCAGATTGGCGAGCGGGCCGGCTTGCGAATGGGCGCGGGTGAAGTCGGGCGGAACGCAGAGCACTTTGCGGCGCTCGCCCAGCGCATCGAGAGCGCCGAAGAGCGCGGCCTTCAAATCGGCGGGGGAGAACTCGGAGGTTTCCGACCCGGCGGCCCAGTAGAGACTCATGGCGCGGATTTCCTTCCCTGCAAGCCACTATAGCAACCCGCGGCGCTCGGCACTTTCGTCGCGGTTCTCGAAGGGGGTGGATTGGCGGCCATGCTATGCTGTGAGGTCGCGAAAGGAGGAAGGCAATATGCGGCATGCGGGTTTGGCGTGGAGTCTGGCGATAATGGCGGCGATTATGTCGACCGGGTGCAGTTCCTATGCGCCCAACGCGGGACACGAAGTGGTGCTGATCGAGAAACCGATCGTTTTCGGGCACGGCGGCGTGGATCCCGAGCCGGTCAAGACGGGACGCTCGTTCTGCGCCTTGACGACCGACGGGATCGACGTCAACATGCAGCCGGAGAAGTTCGAAACCGAACTGCCGGACACCATGACCTCGGACGGGGTTCCGATCACTTTCCACGCCATTATGGTGCTCAAGGTGGTGGACTCGGTTACGCTTATCAAGACCTTCGGGCCCGATTGGTACAGTAACAACCTGGAACAACCGTTTAAGACGATGGTCAGGCAGGCGGTGCGAAGGCGCGGCATGAACGAGACCGCGATCAGCACTACCGCGCTGGACGATATCGACCGGGAAATCCACGACCAGCTTGTGTCGTTCATCAAGGAGAAGGGTCTTCCGGTGCAACTTGTCACGATGACGGTGGGAAAGGCGAACCCGCCGGATTCGGTGAAGAGCCAGCGCATCGAGACCGCCACGCAGGAGCAGCGGATTCAGACGGAGAAGCAAAAGAAGCTGGCGGAAGATCAGCGGCAAATGGCCGAGACGAGCCGCGCGAACGCCGACAACGCGTATCGCGAAGCGATGCATCTTTCGCCCGAGCAGTTCATTGAGCTGGAGGCGATCAAGATGCAGCTCGAAGTGTGCGGGGAAAAAGGGAAGGCGACCTGCACGTTCATTCAGAACGGCGCGCATCCGGTGCTGAACCTGGGTAAGTGATGTGACTGGGCGCGTTGCACTGTTGTTACTGGCCGCCGCGGCGCTGCCCGCGCAGGAGAAGGTTACCATTCGTGTGGACGCGGGCGCGGTCATCGGCCCGTGGTCGCCCATTTATCGTTATTTCGGCTACGACGAGCCGAACTACACTTACCTGCCGCATGGCCGGAAGCTGGTTGGAGAGCTGGCCGCGCTGGCGCCCGCGCCGGTCTATTTCCGCACCCATAGCTTGCTGGTAACCGGCGATGGAACGCCGGCGCTGAAATGGGGATCGACTAACGCTTATACGGAAGACGCCGCCGGCCAGCCGGTCTACGACTTTACGATCCTGGACCGGATCTTCGACACCTATGTGCAGGCGCGGGGCAAGCCGATGGTGGAGATGGGCTTTATGCCGCAAGCCCTCTCCATGAAGCCCGAGCCTTACCGGCACGATTGGCCCAGAACCGGGATACAGGCCGGGTGGGCGTATCCGCCGAAGGACTATAAGAAATGGGCCGGGCTGATTCGGCAGTGGGTGAAGCATTGCGTGGAGCGTTACGGGAAGGCGGAGGTCGAGAGCTGGTGGTGGGAACTGTGGAACGAGCCCGACATCATGTACTGGGGCGGGACGCCGGAGGAATACGACAAGCTCTACGACTACACGGCGGAGGCGGTGAAGCGCGCGTTGCCGACGGCGCGGGTGGGCGGGCCGGCGACTACCGGGCCGCGGGGCGCGCACGCGGCGGCCTTCCTGCGGCAGTTCCTGGAACATTGCACGCGCGGCGCCAACGCCGCGACCGGCAAGACCGGGGCTCCGCTCGATTTCGCGAGCTTCCACGCGAAGGGGTCGCCCGAAGTGGTGAACGGCCAACTACGGATGGGCGTGAGGTCGGAACTGGCGGACCTGGACGCCGGGTTCGCGACGCTGGCGTCCTTCCCCGCCCTGGCGCATCTGCCGGCGATCGTGAGCGAGTGGGACCCGGAAGGCTGCGCGGCTTGTCCGGCACGCACACATCCGCAGTACGCATACCGCAACACGGCGCTGTATCCGGTCAACCGGGCCGTCGTCATGAGCGCGGCGCTGAAACTCGCGGACCGGTACCAGACCAACCTGGAGGGTCTGCTGACGTGGGCCTTCGAGTTCGAGGGCCGGCCGTATTTCGAAGGCTTCCGCACGCTGGCTACCAACGGCGTCGATAAGCCGGTGCTGAACTTGTTCCGCATGGCCGGGCTGATGGGCGGCCAGCGCGTCCGCGCGACCAGCACCGGAGCGCTGGGGCTGGAGGCGATCATGCAGCACGGAGTGCGGGAGAAACCGGATATCGACGCGCTGGCGACAGCGAACGGGCAAGAGGTCGCCATCCTGGCCTGGAACTATTCCGATGAGGATGCCACCGCGCCCGCCGCGCCGGTGGAAGTGGTTGTGGAGGGCCTTCCACCCGGCGCTGCGCGCGTGCTGCTGAAGCATTACCGCATCGACGAGCGGCACAGCAACGCTTACACCGTTTGGAAGGAAATGGGGTCGCCTCAGAATCCCACGCCGCAGCAGACGGCGTGGCTGGAGGCCGCCGGCCAGTTGCAGATGCTCGAATCGCCGAGCTGGGTTTGGACCACCGAGGGTTCCGCGCGCGTGGAGTTTTCCCTGCCCCGCCAGGGGCTCTCGCTGCTTCAGTTGAGCTGGTGAGTTCAGAGGTCGGGAACCTTGATGTTGTGGAGGTACGGGAACAGGCCGGTGCGTTCCCGGACCAGGTCGAAGAACCGGCGCACGTCCTCTTTGGGCTGCATCTTGGTGCTCATATGGAGCAGCGTGCGGCCTTCCGCATCCGAGAAGACGAAGGACTTGGTGGTGCTGCCGGGGAACGCGAGCCGGTCCCCTTCAAGGCGGTAGGTGACGGGAGTAATCTCCCGCAGTTCGACGTTCTTCACCAGGTCCCAGCGGACCTGGCGCCAGCCGAGGGCCGAACTGGAGCGCAGCCCCTGGGAATCGGCATGGACACGGAGCGTGGCGTCGTTCCAAGCCAGCAGCCCGGTGATCAGAATGAACCCCACGCCGGCGATCAGCGTCCACAGGCGGTTGAACGGTTCCATGCCCGAACCAAATACGCCCATACAGAACGCCGCCACGCCCAGAAGCGACCAGAACAACGGCGCTTTCACTTCCGACGCCGGGGAGTGCAGTACGATGCCGCCTTCCGCGGGCGGCGGTTGCGGAGAGAAACTCCAACGTCCCTCGGCAATGGCCGCTTCATCGCCTCCGCCGCCCACTGAGAAGACGCCGATCAGGGCGGCGCAGCAGAGCATGGCCAGCAGGGTAAGGGTGGCCGGCCAGACCCAAACATATAGGAAGCCGCTCGGCAGTGCAGGCTTTGCGCGCTCGGATAACTCGCGGGCGGTCGCGCTCCCAGCATCCGACTGCTGCGCGGCCGTGTCGGACGCCGTGGCTTGGCTGGGCCGCCCCTCGCGGAGAACCATGAGGCTGGCCGAAACCGCCGACAGGGCGAACCAGCCGCTCGTGAGCGCGGCGGCAGCCGCCAGAAAAATCAGAAGGGCGCGCAGTTCGCTGTACATGAGAAGAGGATCATAGCATAGGCGGGCGCGGAGGCACGAAAGACGCGGGCGGAAAGACCGGCGGCGTTACTCGATGCGGATCAACATGCAGAGGTTCATTACGGGGGCGACTTCGGCGAAGACGGCGAGCATGGATTCGACCAGGTCCAGGCCGGAGGAGGCGCGGACTTCGCTCTCGCTCATGGGGTAATACACCTGAAATCCGACCCAGCGATCTTTCGGCGCGGCCTGGAGTTGGCGGCGGAGCTGGCTGGCGCCGGGAAAGTCGGCGCGAGAGTAGTCGAAGGAATCGCCGTCCCAGCCGCCCGCGTGCAACAGGAATCCGTCGGCCAGCAGCCGGGTCAGCTCGCGCTCCATTTCGCCGCGCGGCTTCAGGGACTTGAGCAGCCGGTTCCAATCCCAATCCTCGCGCAACTGGAACTGGCTCAAGTCGCGCGA
>Ga0326727_10022570_pt1 | contig 12141 bp, 8 predicted proteins | sample MB2enrmetagenome_FD_207643 | JGI IMG/M metagenome (GOLD analysis project Ga0326727, IMG submission 207643) | Lab enriched peat soil microbial communities from McLean, Ithaca, NY, United States - MB29MY | ecosystem: Environmental > Terrestrial > Soil > Wetlands > Peat | place: USA: New York... | reverse complement strand
CGCGAACCTTCATGGCCGGAATAACCATTTCGAACGACTCTTCCCCGGCCGCCCTCTGGGGCTGCCCCATCATTTCCACTTGGCGGAGCATTTCCAGGATGCTCTGATTGAATCGCAGGTTCTTCACGCCGTGCGTCACCTTGCCGTCCTCGATCAGGAAGGTCCCGTCACGCGTCATGCCGGTCAATATCTTCTGATACGCATCCACCTCGCGAATATACCAGAAACGGGTGACCAGCAGACCGCGCGGGGTCGACCGCACCATATCCTCGATGCTCGACCGCCCGCCGTTCATCACAATGTTCAACGGAGCTTCACCGATTTCGTTGGGGAGCAGGAGACCGTGGCCCGTGGGCTGTGCACCCATCTTGTGGGCCGTCTGGCGTGCGTAAACCAGGTTCTTCACTACGCCTTTTTCCACCAGGGTGACGCGCTGGCGCGGGACGCCCTCGCCGTCGAAGGGAGATCCCGTATGCGAAGGATGGAAAACATCGTCGCGAATATTGATGTTATCGCCAAGAACCTTCTGCCCCACCCTGCCGGTAAAGCAGCTCCTTTGCTCATGCACGGCCAGCCCGCTGAAGTCCAGCGCCAGGAAACCCAAAAGATCGAGCACCGCCGCAGGCTCCAGGATGACGGTGTACCTTCCGGGAGCGATCTCCCGCAGGTCTTTGCTGTCCAGAGCCTTCTGAGCGGCCTTCTCGGCCAGCTCCTCAGGCTCGAGCTCAGCCCAATAGGGAGAAGTCCTCTTGGCCCAACCCGAACTCTCCTGGCCTAGCATCGTGACGGAGAACTCCGATTGCGTCTCCTCATGGAATGCGGAAAGGCCGCGGGAGTTAAAGAGTCCGGAAGCGCTGGCCCCGCTGGCAAAAATGCCCGCAGCGGTCAGTTGATCCTTTTCCGCGCGCTGGATGACCTTCGCCACGGCCTCGGCCCGGGTGGCAGGACTCAGCTCACTCGTCTCAGTGTAGAAGCGGTTAACCGCCCGGTAAGTCTGCGGGGCGGACATCAGCAGAAGATCCGGGTCAGGCGGTTGCAGGCGAGCCAGAACGAGCGCGCCCTCGCAAAGCTGCCGGATGGACTCTTCATCAAGCTTGTTCGTGCTGGCCCGCGCCATCCGGCCGCCGGCCACAACGCGGACCGAAAGCGCCGTGGTTTCTTCCGTAACGTTCTGATGGATATTGTTGTTGGCAAACCGCGTGAGCGCGAAAGAGGAGGAGGAAACCAGGGCCTCCGTCTCATCGGCTGTGGAGTATTTTAGAACCTTACCGAAGATCTGTTCAGCTCGTTGACGGGACAGAATCATTTTATATTTAATTCATCCACTCATTGAATCATTGAGCGGATCATTCACCGGCCTGCGAAATCACGCTTTCGATCATCAGCTCGATTAACTTCCAAGATAGGCGGCGCCCACCTGCACTTTGCGAAAGCGGGCAGGAGAAGCGCCGTGGCCAGTCCCCATCGTCTGCATGGGCTGGCCTTTGCCGCAGTTCGGCACACCCCAGAGCGTCCAGTGCTCGGGACCGCAGATGGCGTCGCATGAATTCCAGAAGTCCGTGGTGATGCCGCCGTAGTTCGGATTCTTGAGCATGCGCGTTTTCTTGCCGCCGCGGATTTCCCAGCCGATTTCAGTTCCGAATTGGAAGTTGTAGCGCCGGTCGTCGATCGACCAACTGCGGTTGGTCTCCATGTAAATGCCGTCATCCGTATCGGCGATCAAATCATCCAGCTTCCCGGCGCCGGGAAGCAGGCTGACGTTGGTCATGCGGATGAGAGGAATACGGTTCCAGCTTTCGGCGCGCATGGCGCCCCCCGACCGTGCCTGTCCGGCAGCCGCAGCCGTCTCCCGCGAGGTCAGATAACCAACGAACAGACCGTCCTTGATGATCGGCGTGGACTGCGCCGGCACACCCTCGTCGTCATAGGCGAACGTCCCGAGGCCAGGTCCATGGGCGGAGGTGGCGTCTGCGACCACGTTGACGACATCTGAAGCATATCGGAGACTTCCCAGTTTCTCAAGCGTCAGGAAACTCATCCCGGCAAAGTTCGCTTCTGTTCCCAGCACGCGGTCGAGCTCGATCGGATGGCCAATCGACTCATGAACCTGCAACGCCACCTGCGAGCCATCCAGAATAATGTCCTTCGCTCCGCTGGGGCACTGGGCGGCTTTATGGAGCGCCACGGCCTCTTCAGCGACGCGCGGCGCGTTGCCGAGCAGGTCCAGATCTTCCACAAGTTCATATCCGCAGGTCTGATACTGGCCGCCGAAAGAATTCGGGTAGGAGCGCCGCTGGATTTCAGTGCCGGCGAAGGAGGTCGCCACAAAACCCGTCCCCGTCTGGGTCTTCACCTGGCGGATCTCCGAGCCGGTGGTGGAAAGGAAGAGTTGTTCCGTGCGGCGAAAATCCATGGAGGCTTCGGCGAGCGTCACACCTTTCACCCGCAGAAGCTCCGCGTCCACCTTCAGCATCAGTTCCAGGCACGCTGGCACGGGAATCATAAAGGGGTCAGTCCGGCAGGTTGATTCCCAGGAATCAACGATTTTGGATTCCGGCGCCAACTGGACATCGTGCTTCTTCACCGTGGCGCTGGCGCGCGCGATTTCGACGGCCTTCGCCGCCGCACGGTCAATACTGGCCCGGCTGAGGTCGTCCGTGGCCGCAAAGCCCCAGGCGCCATCCGCAACCACACGAATGCCCACTCCCAGGGATTGGGATTCCTTCACTTGCGCTGCCTGGCCGTTCTTGGTGGAAAGATAACGCTGCCGGAGGTCAACTACGCGGACATCGGCATAGCTCGCACCTTGCGCTTTGGCCGTGTCCAGCGCCCATCGGGCGATGTCCTTCATTCCTTTGTTACCCTCAAGCCAATCGTGCAATCAAACCGCTCGCAACCCGAAGAGGCTTCTGTCGATGTCATCCCGAGCGAAGCGAAGGATCTGCTGTTTCCTGTTCAAAACAAATAAAGCACACCCTTCGCGGAGTTCACCCTGAGCAGAGCGAGACCCTTCGCTGCGCTCAGGATGACAGGCCAAAGGCTCAGGATGGCAAGCCAACGGCCTGGCATGACACGTCCCCAACGCCTTTCAACAAACGGCTAGGTTCCCTCGGACCAGGAGGCAAGGTACTCCTCCTGCTCCGGCGTCAGCTTGTCAATGGTCACGCCCAGCGACTCGAGCTTGAGCCGGGCGACAGTCTGGTCAATGTCCACCGGGACGCCGTAAACCTTGGGCGTAAGCTGCTTGGCGTTTTTCACCATGTATTCCGCTGAAAGCGCCTGGTCGGCAAAACTCATGTCCATTACGACCGCGGGATGACCTTCGGCAGCAGCGAGATTGATCAGCCGGCCCTCGCCGAGGACGTAAATCTTGCGCTTATCAGCCAGGGTATATTCATCCACATACTCTCGCGTGTGGCGCTTGCCGATTGCCATTTTCTCGAGTGCGGGCAGGTCCAATTCAACATTGAAGTGTCCGGAGTTCGCCACGACCGCCCCGTCTTTCATCACCTGGAAATGCTCTCCCCGGATAACCGACTTGTCTCCCGTTACGGTGATGAAGACGTCACCCCACTTGGCCGCTTCAGCGATCGGCATGACGTGGTGGCCGTCCATAACCGCCTCAATGGCCCGCGTCGGGTTGACCTCCGTGACCGCCACCTGCGCTCCGAGCCCCTTGGCGCGCAGCGCCACACCGTGTCCGCACCAGCCGTAACCACACACCACCACGTGCGATCCGGCAAGCAGAAGGTTCGTGGCGCGGATCACACCGTCGATTGTGGATTGCCCCGTGCCGTAGCGATTATCAAAGAGGTGTTTGGTATCCGCATCGTTCACGGCAATGATCGGATACTTCAGCACGCCACCCTTCTCCATGCTGCGCAGCCGGATGACGCCCGTCGTGGTCTCTTCCGTACCGCCGAGGATGCCGGGAAGCAATTCCTGCCGCTTGGTCAGAATGGTTGTCACCAAGTCAGCGCCGTCGTCCATCGTCATCTGAGGTTTATGGTCCAGCGCCGAAACGATGTGTGAATAATAGGTATCCTTGTCTTCTCCCTTGATGGCAAAAACCGGGATGTCAAAATCCTCCACCAGGGAAGCCGCAACATCATCCTGAGTGCTCAGCGGATTCGATGCGCAGAGCACCACATCCGCTCCCCCGTCCCTCAAGGTAATGGCCAGGTTCGCGGTCTCCGTGGTCACATGAAGACAGGCTGAAATCCTGATACCTTTGAGCGGCTGCTCTTCCATGAACCGCTTACGGATGAGATGGAGAACGGGCATCCATTGACCCGCCCACTCAATCCGAGTCTTCCCCATCGCGGCCAGGCTGAGATCTTTCACGTCACAAGCAAGTTTTCGGGCAGTTGGCATCTAGATTCCTCCATCCTTTCGCAAGGCCGCTGCTTTATCGGTCCGCTCCCACGTAAACTCGGGCTCGGACCGGCCAAAGTGGCCGTAGGCTGCGGTCTTCTCATAAATCGGGCGCCGCAGATCCAGGGATTCGATAATTCCTTTCGGAGTCAGCCGGAAGTGTTCACGGACCAAAGATTCCAGCTTGCCATTGTCAACCTTGCCGGTCCCGAAATGATCGATCATTACGGAAACCGGGTCCGCCACTCCGATGGCGTAAGCCAGTTGCACTTCCGCCCGGTTCGCAAGCCCGGCCGCAACAATATTCTTCGCGATGTAACGGGCCATGTACGTGGCGGAGCGATCCACCTTGGTGGGGTCCTTGCCGGAGAAGCATCCGCCGCCGTGGTGCGCCGAGCCACCGTACGTGTCCACGATGATCTTCCGGCCGGTAAGACCAGAGTCACCGACCGGCCCGCCGGTTACGAAACGTCCGGTGGGGTTGATGTGGTAGTTGGTCCCCAGGTCGAGCATCTCTGCGGGGATAACCGGCTTGATCACGTGCTGCAGCACACCTTCGCGCAAAGCCTCGATCGAGACTCTATCCGAGTGCTGGCTGGAAACGACGACGGCCGCCACACGCACAGGTTTCGCGCCATCGTACTCAACGGTGACCTGAGACTTGCCGTCCGGATAAAGGTAGTCGAGAATCCCTTTCCGGCGGACTTCCGCGAGACGAAGGCAGAGCTTGTGCGCCATCATGATGGGAAACGGCATCAACTCTTCCGTTTCGTCGCAGGCATAGCCGAACATCAGCCCCTGGTCACCGGCGCCCCCGATATCCACACCTTGGGCGATATCACCACTCTGCGTCGTCAGGTTGGAGATCACTCTGCAGGTGTCCGCCGTAAACCCACACGCAGGGTCCTCATACCCAATCCTGCGAATGGTCTTCCGGACCAGCGGATCGATATCCAGTTTTGCGCTCGTCGTCAGTTCTCCAACGACGTAGACGTCCTGATCCTTGACCACGGACTCGCAGGCGACGCGGCCCAGCGGATCCTCAGTCAGGACAGCATCCAAGACGGCATCCGAGATCTGGTCACAGATCTTATCGGGATGCCCCTCGGTAACGGATTCAGAAGTGAACAGATAATGCTTGGGCCCAACCACGCAGAGCCTCCTTCAAACCTGGAGTAAGATAATTGACCGAAGAAAACTATGGACCGTAACATACGCCAAGGAAGCCTGTCAACGCTTTCAATTCGCCACAACAGAAGAACGCAGCGAATTGCGAGAACCAGCCCCTGGCAGGCGTCAGGCGGCATTTAGGCGGCGGAGCGTGTCTTGCCCGGCCAACCGCTGCCCGTTCGACGTTCCTATGCCGACTTAACCAAAGATCGGTGGGACAGCAGGAACGCTTTCAGAAAAGGATCAATGTCCCCATCAAGAACGCGGTCCGTATCCCCCATTTCGAATTTCGTCCGGTGGTCCTTAACCAGCCGATAGGGGTGCAGGACATAGGACCGGATCTGGCTGCCAAAATCAATATCGGCTTTTGAGGCCTCAACCTTGTCGGCAGCTTCCCGCCGCTTGCGCAATTCCAGTTCGTAGAGTCTGGAACGCAGGAACTTCATAGCCACTTCCCGATTACGGTGCTGCGAGCGCTCGTTCTGGCATTGCGTGACAATACCCGTCGGGATATGGGTAATCCGAACGGCGGAGTCCGTCGTATTAACGTGCTGTCCGCCCTTCCCGCTCGAGCGATAAGTATCGACCCTGAGATCCTCCGGCTTGATATCAATGCTGATCGTGTCGTCAATCTCCGGGCTTACGAATACAGAAGCAAAAGACGTGTGCCGGCGCGCGGCTTGGTCAAAAGGAGAAATCCGGACCAAGCGGTGGACGCCGCTCTCTCCAGTCAGCATACCGTAAGCGTAATCACCCGCCACGGTAAAAGTGGCTGATTTAAGTCCCGCCTCCTCGCCGGACTGGTAATCATTCAGCGTGAAAACGAAGCCGTGACGTTCCGCCCATCGTTTGTACATGCGGAGCAACATTTCAGCCCAGTCCTGCGACTCGGTCCCGCCCGCTCCCGGGTGGATGGTCATGATGGCATTCAGGTGGTCGTTATCACCGGCAAGAAGGGTCTCCGTTTCAACGTGATCCACATCCCGCTGAAGGGCATCCAATTCGGTTCTTAATTCACCCTCCACGGGTTCTCCCTCGCGGGCCAGCTCAAAGTACGCATCCACGTCTGCCAGCCGCTTGGCAAGTCTGTCGTCCTCTTCTATCTTCTCGCTCAAGCGCTTCCGAACGGTCATGATTTTTTGGGAACCGTCCTGGTCCTGCCAAAAATCAGGCTGGGTTATCTGCTTTTCGAGGGCTTCGAACTCTCTTCGTCGTTGAGGAGCGTCAAAGAAAACTCCGCAATTCGTCAGCGCGTCGCTTCAGTTCGTCATATTCCCTTTGCAGTTCTTCAATCACATTCGCTCCTGATTATTTCCGGCTTCAGCCGCCGTCCGCAATTCCAAGGAAGTCAACTCACGCCTTCACTTCCCGGCGGGGCAGCACCGCCGCCCCAAGTACCGCCGCTACAGCCACCGCCACGCAAAACCACGCGAAGATGTCACCGTGTTTCGTATAAAAGGTCCGTCCCGTACAGTAATTGAAACTGCCGGACAGCGTCATCGTACGATGCCGCGCGATTCGCCCCTCCACGCGCCCGTAGGGGTCAATCACCGCGGTTATACCGTCGTTGGTCGCCCGCAACAGGTAACGCCGATTCTCAATTGCACGGAGCCGCGCCATTTCCAGGTGTTGAAAGGCAGCGCCGGTATCGCCGTACCAGGCGTCGTTTGATATATTGACGAGCACCTCGGCGCCCGCCAGGACAACCCCTCTGACAAGTTGAGGAAAGATGTCTTCATAACAGATGAAGGGGCCAATGACCCCTGCTGGTGTTCGCGCCACACGGTAGCCAGAGCCGGGGACAAAATTCCCGACTTCCGCAGTGATCTTTCCGATCTTGTCTGGAAAGGCCCAGTCCGGGACGTACTCGCCAAACGGCACCAAATGCATTTTATCATATTGGAGGATTTGACGTCCTTCCGGGTCGACGATCACGGCGCTGTTCGTAATGGCTGACTTCCCGGCATCGAGCGGCACCACCGTATTCACCACCACATAGGCGCTGCCGTCGCGCGCCATTGCCTCCACGGCGTCCCTGAAGACTCGGTCGCGGGTAAAGTAGAAAGGCGCGGGGTTCTCAGCCCAAATGATAAGAGGCGGCGCAGTATGATCAGGGTTGCCCCTGCCCGATGCAGTCCCCTTACTCGCCTCCGGGCTTGAAAGGGCATCCAGGGACATTTTGACTAGTTGATTCAGCTTTGCGGGATTAAGCCAGGGAGCCCAGGTCGTGGCCTCCCCGTCGTCCAAGGGCACATTGGGCTGCACCAGGACAGCCAGATTTCGACCAGTGACTAAGGCCGGCGGGGCGAACACCCAGTTCCCCATGACGAGGAACACAACCCACCCACCGAGCAGCAGGCGAGGCCATTTCGCCACCCGGTCGAGGAGCGCCCATGCCGCGAGAGCGCTCGTTGTGACGGCCAGGAACGAAAGACCGTACACACCAGTCAAAGAGGCAATCTGCCTCAGGCCGTTAAATTGAACGGCATAGCCCAGAAGGTCCCAAGGGAAGCCTGTAACCGCGTAAGTCCGGGCAACCTCCATGGCAACCCAGAGGAACGGGCTAAGCAGTAAGGCGAGAGCCGCCGACCTGCGAGCCACGCATGCCGTGAGCAACCCGAATATCCCCAAGAGAACGGAAAAAACAACCACGAAGAGCATCAGTCCTGCCACGGCGAGGCCTGTACTCAGCCCGCCGTAGTGCCGCATGACCTCGACAAACCAATAGCAATTCCCAGCGAAAAAGACGGCCCCGGTAAGATAGCCCCAGCCGAAAGCGCGCCAGGGACGCGTCTCACTTGCCAGCACCAGCAGTAACGGGAGGCTCGCGAACCAGGCCAACGGGTGGAAATTGAGCTTGGGGAAGCAAGCCACGAGGAATAGGCCGCTCAGTAAGCTGGCGGCCCATCGAACCACGTTCTTCTTGAGCAGACTGGAGCAACCTGATGAGTCGAAGAAATTCCTTGCAATCACGCTAATTCATGTACCTTTGCGGAGCAACGCCGGGCCCCAGGAAGACCCTGCCGCCCCGCTAATGTTTGACGAAGGGCTTGAACCCCTCTTTGGTGAGCTTTGCCCGAACCTTGTCCGCATCTTCCTTCGACTTGAACGGACCCACCTGAACACGGTAGAGATTGTCGTTCGCGTGCGCATATTCGGGCGTGAGCATAAACACCGGATAGTCACGACCCTTCAAGACCTTCACCAGGGCTTCGGCATCCTGCTTGGTCCTCGAAGCTGTAACCTGAACTGTAAATCCTACGCCAGTCTCCCCGGCTGCGGCAGACGCAGGTCTTTTCTGGGCCGCCGGAGGAGGCGGGGCCGCGGCGGCCGGCGGCGGAGTCTTCGCGGGGGCAGATTCAGGACTCTCCCCTTCGGATGGAAGAGTCGAAACGCCGGATTGCTGTTGCGCGGCCGACGGGGGGACAGCCGAGGCGCCCCCCGGACCGTTCGAAACAATCTGAGTGGTATCAGGCGGAGCGTTCACTGCCGGAGGGATCGCGGCCGGAGTTGACACGCGTTCCGTGGCCGGCCCCGCCTGAGCGGACCTTTCGTTGAACCCCACCAGGAAGCCCAAAGAGAAGAAAACTCCGCAAACAGCGATTCCAGCCAGGAACAAGAGAACAAGGTGCCGCGGGGCAAGCCCTTTGTCGCCGGAAGCAGGGTTCATATTCTTAACCATGGTCAGTCTCTCGAAAAGTTGCCCTTTGGCAACTCCACCGCATTACTTGGTTTCTGCTCCAGGAGCGGTATGGCTGCCAGCCTTCCCCATCAAAAAACTCAGCAACTCGACGGGGATCGGAAACACAATCGTCGTATTCTTCTCGGTGCCGATTTCGGCCAGAGTCTGGAGATAACGCAACGTGATCGTGACGGGCTCTCTGGCAAGAATGCTGGCGGCCTCGGACAGCTTTTCGGAAGCCTGGAACTCGCCATCGGCGTTAATGATCTTCGCCCGGCGTTCCCGCTCCGCCTCGGCTTGGCGCGCAATGGCCCGCTGCATATCCTGTGGCAAGTCCACCTGTTTCACTTCCACCTTGGTGACCTTGATGCCCCAGGGCTCCGTGTGCACATCAAGAATGGTTTGCAAACGCGCATTCAGCTTCTCACGTTGGGAGAGCAGGTCATCCAGTTCCACCTCGCCCAGCACCGACCGCAGGCTTGTTTGCGCCAGTTGCTCAACCTGGTAGCGGTAATTCTCAACCTGCACAATCGCCTTTTGGGCGCTCATCACCCGAAAGAAAACCACGGCATTCACTTTCACCGAAACGTTATCCCGCGTGATGACATCCTGCGGCGGGATTTCCCAAGCCACCTCGCGCAGCGAGACCCTGATGATCTTGTCGATGGGCCAGAGGATGAAGATCAGCCCCGGCCCCTTGTCGGTCTGCAAAAGCCTGCCCAAACGGAAAGTGACCGCCCGCTCATATTCTCTCAACACATTCAGACAAGCCGAAATCCACAGAAAAATGATGACGGCAACAACCAGAGTTCCCATGTTCATGGTGCGCTCCTTTGCGCGTTCCAGACGCGGCTAAGATGCCGGTTTCCGATGAATCGCCGGGAAATGCACGGGTAGTTCCCGACCGCATCGGAACGGTTTTAGAACCACCCCTGCTCAATCCGGTTTCTGACCCGAAGGGGACGCCGCAATGCTCATCCCCGTCGCAGCTTGCCCGCAAGTTTACCTGGATTCCGTCACAGGCTCAACAATTAGAGTGAATCCATCAACTTCCCGAACCCGCACGCGCGACCCTTTGGCGATTTTCTGCCGCGCATACGCGTCCCACAGTTCACCGTGAACGAAGACTTTGCCTGAAGGATCAAGGTCGGTCCTCGCGATACCCAGGGAATCCACCATCCCGGCCTCACCCGTTACGACCTTGCGCCTCGTTGCGAGAATAACGAATCGCAGAATAACGACCGTGATAAAACCAAGGGGCAGAGCAACGCTCAATGCCGTGGAAAGGTGAATCCGCGCCTCCGGCCAGGGGGAATTCACAAGAATGAGCGCGCCCAGCACCAGGGCGAGAATACCACCCACAGCCAGGACTCCATGCGAGGTCACCTTGGCTTCCAGGGCGAACAGGCCCAGCCCAACCAGGATCAGAAGGACGCCCATGGAATTGATGGGCACCAGGTTGAAGGCGTACAGGGCCAGGACCAGCGCGACCGCACCGGCAACTCCAGGCGCCACCATCCCCGGGTGGGTAAACTCAATGTAGAGGCAAATGAGACCGAGCGCACCCAGGATGAAGGCGATGTTCGGGTCCGCCACCCAGGCAAGGAACGCTTCCAGCCGGGGCATGGTCTGAGGGACGATTTCCGCGTTTCTCAGATGCAGAACGGTCGTCTTGCCGTTGAACCTTTTAATGGTTGCGCCATCGTATTTCTCGAAGATGTCGGCGGGGGTACTCAACACGGCGTCGATCAGTTTCCCATCCAGAGCTTCCTTATCCGAATAGGACGAACTCTTGCGAACCGCCTCCTCCGCCAGCGTCGAATTGCGACCGCGCTGCCCGGCGATCGACCGCATATAGGCCGCCGCGTCGTTCTCGATCTTGGCCTCCATGGTCTTGCCCACATCGGCCCCGCCCAGGACAACAGGGTGAGCCGCGCCGGAATTGGTCCCTGGCGCCATCACCGCCAGGTCACCGGATTCCAGGATGAAGAAGCCTGCCGAAGCCGCGCTCGCCCCGCTGGGCGCCACATAGGTGATAACCGGCACTCGCGAATTGAGGATGGCCGTGATGATCTGACGCATGGAGCTTTCAAGGCCGCCGGGCGTGTTCAACTCCAGAAGGATTGCATCCGCATGACTGTCATTGGCGAACGCGATGCCACGCTCCACGTACTCGGCACTCACGTGGTGAACCATCATGTCCAGGCGGATTTCGACGACTCGATGACGAGTCTGCCCCAGCGCGACAGGCGAACAACGCCCCGCAGCCATCAAAACGGCGGCCAGCGCAACCCACAATCTGAAACGTGACACCCTCAAGATTCCTTCTTTCGTGACGACGGCCGTGAGGGAATCTGGCGGAGTAATTCCTGCGCCTCCCGGCTATTCGGATTAAACTTCAAAGCCGCCTCACACTCCTTGCGTGCCTGCTCCGGTTGGTTGAGAGAAACATAGACCCGGGCCAGGCCAAAATGCCCCGCAAAGCTGTCTTCAAGCTTCAATGCGGTGCGGAATTCCCCCGCCGCCTCCTGGTGCTTGCCGCCCGCTTCAAAAGTCTGCGCCAGACTCAAGTGGGCGTCGCTATCCCCGGGAACAAGCGACGTTGCTTCCGTGAGTTCATGCTCCGCCTCGGAGAAGCGCTCCTCGCTGGCGAGCTTCTTGCCGAGAGATTTGTGAACGGCGGCGTGTTCCGCAGGAGACAGCCCTTTCAGCCTCTCTTCGAGCACGTTCCGCACGGCCAGAGAGAGCAGGCGGAAAGCGCGTCCGTCGAAGTTTTTCTTGAGGCGAGGCTGCGGCAAGACATCCCGGGACAGTCCGGTATCCGAGTCAATTTCGTTCCGGCTCAACCACTCGACCTGCCTCCGTTCTCCGGCCGAATCACCCAGTTTCCCCAAGACAACAGCCAGAAGCGTGTG
>Ga0326727_10022566_pt1 | contig 12142 bp, 10 predicted proteins | sample MB2enrmetagenome_FD_207643 | JGI IMG/M metagenome (GOLD analysis project Ga0326727, IMG submission 207643) | Lab enriched peat soil microbial communities from McLean, Ithaca, NY, United States - MB29MY | ecosystem: Environmental > Terrestrial > Soil > Wetlands > Peat | place: USA: New York... | reverse complement strand
ACCGGCAAACTATTGCAGTGGGTGCGAAACGACAGCGGTGCCCTGATGGCAGCGCCGAAGCACGTGGAACTGCCGGTGGGTACCTACCGTGTCGTTGCCCGGGCGAATGGCTACGGGGAGGTCACTGTCCCGGTGGTGGTTCGCCCCAACCAGGTCACCACAGTGCATTTGGAGGGCAGCCCTTCCTGGCCCAACCATGAGCAGCTTGCCGCGTCCAACCCGGTGCGCCTGCCCGACGGCGAAATCGCCGGCTGGCGCGCCGGTGCGGACAACTCATCTACTCCATGACCAACACAACTCCTCCTTAACAAGAACTTGATGGAAAGGAATGAAGCGATGAAATGCATGAGATGTATCGTATCAATCGTGGCCACCAGCAGCTTAGTTTGGCTGGCTGGCTGCGCTTCGACCCCGAAGGTCGCTATTCGTGACCCGGTTGGCCCCGCGCCATCGGGTCCCGAAAAGCCGTCGAGCCAAGGCTATCTCGAGGTCTATTCCGCTCGGCAAGCGGAACCCATCGCCGGGAACCTCGACGAGTGGGTGTGGGAGTATGACATGGCGGACACCGCCCTCGCCTACAGCTTGGCTCACACAGGCTATATCATCCGAACCGAGAATGGCAACGTGCTCAAACATGTGCCCAACTCCAGGAACCCGACGGATACCCAGCCCACGCGGGTAGCCGTTCCGCCGGGCCGCTACCAGGTTGAGGCCCAAGCGGAAGAAGCAGGCAGACAAACGGTCACCGTGCTGCTCCCGGTACTGATTGAGCCGGGGAAAACTACCGTCGTCCATCTTTCGGGCCATTGGAAACCCAAGGTTCAATTCAGCGATTCTGATGTGGTCCGGCTGCCGGATGGCCAGATCGCAGGCTGGCTGGCGCGACAGTAGTTCTGTTCGCGACCGCTCGGAAGCACGGGCTCGAGCGCCTGGCTGGCGGACGGGTATTGTTTACGGATCGCCGCCAGCCCAAAATCCCTTGTTTCCCAGCCTGTATGGGAGTGGCCACCCTTCGCCGAGAACCACGACTGACAAGCGGCGCCACGCTCAGGGAATTCGCCTCTCCTCGCCGGATCGCAAGATCGAAGGTAGAGGAGCGAAACGATCTCAGAACAATTTCCCGTGTCATAGCTTTTCACCTTGCGGCGTGCTGCGCACGATGAACGGTGCGCTTTCCCGCCGAACGACCTCTTAGCCGGTTCCGTGCCAGCGCGAGGGCCCTGAAGGGTCGGTTGGTTTTCTGGAGTCTGCTTGAAATTGAGACCCAGCAAGTGGTTCCCGCTAGACCACCAGTGAAACCAGATGTGCCACCAAAGGCAGCCCGACTTGTTTCACATTTGCAAGAAACCGTTAAAATCAGCGAAACCGCCATGTCCCAGATGATCGGCACGGCCAAAGCTAAGGGTATGGTGGACGCAGCACGAGACTGTGGTCTGCGGCAAACGACTATGAATGCAATGATACCCGGCACCGGTAACCGCCTGTTGGCGCAATTCGCGACGATTCCTGCGTGCCAACGATGCGATGACGGGGCAGACTGGTTTCCACCGGTGGACATCCTGGAGGATACCTCAGAATACCTTTTCAAGATTGATCTGCCCGACGTGAAAGTGGAGAACTTGGAAGTGTCCGTGGAGGGAGACGGGCTGGTAATCTCGGGAGAACGTCCCAACCCCTGGGAAGATGAAAGAAAACACCTGCGGATCGAACGGCCCTGCGGGCATTTTGAGCGCCGTTTCGCGCTGCCGGATGACGCCAGCAAAGGGGAAATCAGCAGTCTGTTTGCCGAGAGCATTCTCGAAGTGCATGTGCCTAAGGCGAGCCCTGCCTTGCAGACCCCGGTGCCGCCTAACGCGCCGCCGAGGTTGAAGCTCCGCTCCGCGGCATGAACTCTCTTAGCCTTGCAACGAAAGCCAACCACCTGCCGGACAAAGCCGGCAGCGATGCCAGACCGATTCGCGCTGTGGTTGTGGATGACTCCCCGTCTGTTCTGAAGATGCTCAGCTTGATGCTCGAAGCGCAGGGCGACGTTCAACTTGTCGGCACTGCCACCGACGGGCACCATGCTGTGCGCCGGGTAGCGGAGCTAGCGCCTGACTTGGTGCTGATGGACCTGCAGTTGCCGGGGATAAACGGATTGGAAGCTACCCGCCGGATCAAAGCGCGTGCGCAAGCGCCGGCCGTCATCATGGTTACGGCGGACGACACCCCGGAATCCCGCGCGGCAGCCCGCGCGGCTGGCACCGACGGCTTCATCTGCAAACGCCATCTCCACCCGGAACTGCGCCGGGCTATCGCCAAAGCGCTCTCGGATCGAGCCGTTGGCAGCCTTCAGGAAGCGGGAGCCGTTGGCTGAGGTTCAGTCGGCTCCGGTCTTCCGTAGAGAAGCCATTTCCCACTGCAGAAAACCTCATTCCCACACCCAGGTTCACTGGCGCTCTCAGCGATGTCCCCGACGATTCAGCCGAGCCGCGCTGTTAATAGTGCCCTCACCGGGCTTCCGCTGCCGAGGGCGCAGTGGCGCTTGCGCCGTCGCGGGCCGGGCCTTAGTAGTAGTATGCTCATGCTATTACATTCACTCATGTGCGACATTTTGATTGCGTAGTTATCGGCTCCGGCCCTGCTGGGCAAAAAGCCGCCATTCAGGCCGCCAAACTCGGCAAACGCGTTTGCGTCGTGGAAAAAAACCCGTTCCTCGGCGGAGCCGCGGTGAATACCGGCACGATTCCGTCCAAGGCCTTGCGCGAAGCCGTGCTGCACCTGACCGGGGCCACCCGGCGCGGGCTCTTCGGCGAGCAGAGCCGCGTTAAAAGGCACATCACCATTGACGACCTCATCTATATCTCTCACCAGGTCGTGCAACACGAGATCTCTCTGGTCCGGGAGCATTGCGATCGTAACCAGATTGAACTCGCCTGGGGCGAAGCGCATTTCGAATCCCCCACAATTGTCCAAGTCTTGCGCGACGGCGAAACAGACCAGATTTCGGCCGACAAGTTCTTCATCGCCACCGGCACCCTGCCGGCTATGCCCGCCTCGGTGCCGTTCGACAATAAAACCATCTTTACCTCCGACGGGCTGATTAAGATTGGCCACCTTCCCAGGTCCATGATCGTCGTCGGCGGGGGCGTCATCGGCACCGAATACGCCTGTATGATGGCCGCGCTGGATGTCAAAGTGACGCTCATTGAGGGCCGCAACGAAGTGCTTGGTTTTCTCGACCGGGAAATCACTGAAGCGCTGATGTACCAGATGCGCCGGGCGGGTATTACCCTCCGCCTGGGTGAAAAGGTTTCACGCATTGAAGGGCCAAAAGCCGCGCCCGCCGCCGCCGACAACGGTGGGAGCGAGCCGCTTATCCAGGCGGTTCTCGAATCGGGCAAGGTCATCCGTGCCCAAACCCTGCTTTACGCGGTGGGCCGCCAGGGCACTACTGGCGCCCTGAGGCTCCATGAAGCCGGGCTGGAGGCTGACGACCGGGAACGTTTGCATGTTGATGCGTCTTACCGCACCAAGATCGAGCACATCTACGCCGTCGGTGATGTCATCGGCTTCCCGGCCTTGGCTTCGACGGCCATGGAGCAAGGCCGCTTGGCCGCCTGTCATGCCTTCGGGGTGCCGACCTCCTCGATTCCAGAGCTCTTTCCCTACGGCGTCTATGCTATTCCGGAAATCTCCATGGTGGGCCGAACCGAGGACCACCTCACCAGGGCCGGAATTCCCTACGAGGCCGGCGTTGCGCAGTACAACGAACTGGCGCGTGGCCAGCTTCTGGGGGACGAAGAAGGAATGCTCAAGTTGTTGATCCATCAAGACACGCACGAAATCCTCGGCGTGCACGCCATCGGCACTGGGGCGACCGAGCTCATCCATATCGGCCAGGCCGTCATGGCCTATAAGGGCACGGTCGAATTCTTTATCAATAACGTCTTCAATTATCCTACCTTGGCCGAGGCCTACAAGGTCGCCGCACTCAACGGGCTCAACAAGCTCCGGAATATTTGACCTCCGAGTCGGACCGGCATCATTGATGCACGTCCGGTGGTCCCCCCGCCCTGCCCTGCCCCAGCTACACCTTATAGTCCTCACGTGGTTCTCCGCAGATCATGCGTGGAACAAAAAGGTCCATTCCGAAATTCCGCGCGGCTTAAGGACAAGCAGAAGCGCCATTGTTCAAACGGAGAATCCTACATTATTTCCATGGCACGGAACCGGCTATGTAAACGGCCCATGAAAAACGAGCCTGTGCCAACACTGCCAGCGGATAGGCGATGAGTATGCGGAACAGCTTTGGCCGGCATCTGGCTGATTTCAACAGCCGGCCGCGGTACAGCGACCAGCCCCTTCAGGTCTGGCAGCGGGAGACGGGACGCTTGGCGGTGGCCATTTCTGCCCAGACAGGCTCCGGAGCTCTTGAGGTTGCTCAGGGGCTGGCGCAGTATCTCCAGGCGCACGCGTCCGCAACCGAGCCGGCTTGGCGGGTGTTTGGGCGGAGCCTCATGACAAAGGCTCTGGAAGATCATCACCTTCCCACCCGCCTCGCCAGGTTCCTTCGGGAAGACGCCCCCAATGCGCTCGACGACATGCTGGATGAAATGCTGGGGTTGCACCCGCCGTCCTGGCTCCTTGTCCAGCAGGCCGCGGAGACCATTCTGAACCTCGTCCGAGCGGGCAACGTCATCCTGGTCGGCTGGGGCGCGAACGCGGTCGCCGGCAAGCTGCCCAATGTTCGCCATGTCCGGTTGGTGGGTTCGATCGAGCGTCGAATCGCACGCATTCAGGCAAGGGAAAAGCTGAGTCAAAGCGAGGCGCTGGCGTTTACCCAGCGAAGCGACCGCGGTCGCGCGCGGTACGTGAAGCGGTACTTCCATCAGGAGGTGGCGCATGAGTTGCATTACGGCTTGATTATTAACACCGATCATTTCGAGGACACCGAGATAGTGGATTTGATTGGGCACTGGGTCTTGAATAGACCGCGCTCGCTGGGCGACGTTGTTCGGGCGAACCCGACAAGTGCCCCCGTCGTCTAGCCACACCTATGGCTCCTATCGTCACGAGCAGATGCCAGGGGCGCAAGCTTACCGATTGCGTTGAGGTCTGCCCCGTGGCCTGCTTTTACGAGCCGGAGAGTCAATTCAAAGGCCATGAGACCACCCCAAGCATCGGGCGTTCCTGGTGACCGTCTATCGAGCGCGCCTGCGGATGGGGCAGGCCGCAGGTGGGAGCTGCGCCGCATTGACAGCCTGCGGACGCAGCTTGGCGTGACTAATCATAATTACCTTGGTCTGACCACCGCCGAGGCGAGGGCGCGGCTGAAGCAGTTCGGCCCCAACGCCGTCCTAGAAGAAAAAGCCCATCCGCTGAAGGATTTCATCAAACGCTTCTGGGCTCCGATCCCGTGGCTGTTGGAAGCCACTATCATTCTCCAGCTCTTTCTCCACGAACAAGTGGAAGCGGCTGTGATCGCCGGGCTGCTGGTCCTGAACGCGGTGTTGAGCCTGCTGCAGGAAGGCCGCGCGCAAAAGGCCCTGGCCTTGTTGCGCCAGCAACTCCGGGTGCTGGCCCGCGTCTGCCGTGACGGAACGTGGATCAGCTTGCCCGCCGAGGAATTGGTGCCCGGAGACGCCATTCATCTGCGCCAGGGCACCATCGTGCCGGCGGACGTGAAGATAGAGGACGGATCACTGCTTGTGGACCAATCGGCTCTGACGGGCGAATCGGCGGCGGTAACAGTCGAGCCCGGGAAAACCGCGTATGCGGGAGCGATGGTGCGCGGCGGCGAGGCCACCGGCGGAGTCACCGCCACAGGGCCGCGCACGTTCTTCGGCAAGACCGCTGAACTCGTGCGCACGGCCGGCTCGGCGAACCGGCAAGAGCACGAGATTGTGGCCGTGGTCAAAAACCTGTTCGTGGTAAACGCCGCGACCGTCGTGCTCGTGGTAGGCTACGCGCACCACGCCGGGATGTCCCTCGAATACATTCTGCCGCTGCTGCTAACGATCTTGCTCGCCTCTATTCCAGTTGCGCTGCCGGCCACCTTCACGCTCGCCGCGGCCCTGGGTTCGGTGGAGCTTTCCAAACGCGGGGTGCTCATTACCCGCCTCAGCGCCCTGCACGACATTGCCTCAATGATCGTGCTGTGCAGCGACAAGACCGGCACTCTCACCCGCAATGAGGCGACGGTGAATACGCTCTGGGCCGCACCGAACTCGTCTGACGCAGATCTCCTGCGTGCCGCCGCCCTGGCCAGCGACCCCGCCGGCCAGGATCCCGTGGATGGCGCAATCATCAAAGCTGCCACCGACCGCGGCTGGCAGGACGGTGAGTTGGAACGCGTTGGCTTCAAGCCGTTCGACCCCGCCACCAAACGCGCCGAAGCCGTGTATCGCGATGGCACGGTCTCGCGCCGTTTTGTGAAAGGCGCACCCGCGGAGGTCGCGGAACTGGCCGGCACCGCTGAGATTGCCTGGCAATCTCAAGCCGCTCTCATCGTCGGTCGCGGGCAACGCGTCCTGGGCGTGGCGGCTGGCACCAGTGACCAGTTGCGCTTTGTGGGCCTGCTGGGCCTTGAGGACGCCGTGCGCGAGGACTCGAAGGCCGTGGTGAGCGCCATCCGTGACGCCGGAGTTCGCGTCGTCATGGTCACAGGCGACAACGCCATTACGGCTCGCAGCGTGGCACAGCAGGTGGGGATTCCGGGCAACGTCTGTCCGCCCGAGAAGCTCCACGAAGATTTATGCGCTGACACGCTCGACTGCGGCGTCTTCGCAGGCGTCTTTCCTGAAGACAAGTTCCGGCTCGTCCGCGGCTTTCAGCGGCGTGGTGAAGTCGTGGGGATGAGTGGAGACGGTGTCAATGATGCGCCCGCACTGCGCCAGGCCGAGGCCGGCATCGCCGTAGCCAACGCGACAGATGTGGCCAAAGCCGCGGCGGCGATGGTGTTGACCACACCCGGGCTGGGTGGTGTGCTGCCCGCCATCGAGACCAGCCGGCGCGTCTTCCAGCGCATCATCACCTATACCCTCAACATGCTCATCAAGAAGATCGAGACAATGGCGCTCCTGGTCATCGGCTTTCTTTTGACCACGCACAAAGCCCTCACGCCCATGCTGATGGTACTCTTTCTCTTTCTCAATGACTTCCTAACCATGTCCCTCGCGACGGACCGGATGGAATACTCCCGCCGCCCGAACCGGTGGAAGACGCGGGCGATTCTCCTGGCGGCGACGGTCCTCGCCGCTTGCAAACTGGCCTTCTCGCTCGGCGTCTTTCTGTTCGGCCATTACGCGCTCCGCCTGGACATGCCGCATCTCCAAACCTTGACCTTTGCGACCTTAATCCTCAGCTCGCAGGCCGGCGTCTATCTGCTGCGCGAGCGGGGGCACTTCTGGCAGTCCCGGCCCAGTCCTTTCCTGGTGGCCAGCTCCGTCTTCGGCCTAAGCGTCGCAACCATCCTGGCGGTGGTCGGCATCCTGATGCCGCCATTGAACGTCCCGCTCCTTCTCGGCATGGCCGGCACCGGCCTCGTCTGGTTTGCCGGCCTGGACTGGCTCAAGGTGTGGCTGTTCGGCAGGCTGAACCTGCGCTGACCTCGATGTCTCCACCGGGCGCGATCCGCCAGCCAGGTGTCGCCGCCCATGCCAGTCGGCGCGTTCTCCCTGCAACGAAAATCGCCCCAATTGACAGCAGTCTTGCTCAAGTCGGCGCGCTCCAGAATCGTCTTCACCCCTGTTCTTCCAATCCTGCACCAGACCATCGCGCGAGCCTCACCGGAGCCTCCCCGTAGCACCTCTGATCCAAATCAGAGGTGCTACGGGGAGGCTCCGGTGGGGCTACGGAGGTGTGAGCGGGCGGTAGGGAACGCTGCTCCCCCCATTCCACCGAAAACAGCGAAGAACCCCAAATTGCCTCGCAAATCTTCCAACCGCAAATGGTTACGCGATCTGTGTCGGGTGCACGCCGGGCCTCCGCCGTGGTCCCTCCGAGGCACTTCCGGCCAGGAACGCTGCAGGCGAGGCAGGCGCGAGTTGGAAAGAAGTGCCTTGAATGCAAGAGAAACCAGCCAGCGCCATCCTCACAAGCCATTCAAACTCAGAAGCTTACGGGACCCGCGTGGAGGAACTGCCGGATTATAGCCACGGCAAAACTGCGACGGTTAGGTCAGGGGGGTCGTTGCGGTGAGCTGTCGTCCCGGGTCTTTGACGGGTGCAAGCCGAGCTGAAACAGCTTCTCGCGCATCTTGAGCCGGGTAACGCCCAGCCACCGCGCGGCTTTGGCCTGGTTCCCGCCGGCCAGGCGGATCGCTTGTGCGAAGAGTTCTGGCTCAAGATCCGCCACCATTTTCCCGTAGGCTTCACGCTCTTCCCCCCGTTCCACGCGCACCAGCAGGTCGGCGACATAAGCAGCATGCGTCTGGCCGGCGACGGGCGCCGGCTTGCGGGACTTGCCCAACACCTGCTGTACGTGCTCCAGGCTGATGCCGAAGGGCTTGGCCAGCAGGAGGCTTTGGCGGACGACGTTTTCGAGTTCGCGGACGTTGCCGGGCCAATCTTGCTTCTGTAGAAAGGCGAGAGCCTCTAGATTCACCGACGGCGCGTCCAGGCCAAGCTCGGCCGCGTGACACTGGATGAAAAACCTCACTAGCGCCGGGATGTCCTCCGCCCGCTCACTCAAGGCCGGCAGGCGGATGGTGACCACGCTTATCCGGTAATACAAGTCCTCACGAAACTCCCGCTCCTGGATCGCGGCCTCCAGGTCCCGATGCGTGGCGGCCAGGACCCGCGCGTCCACATGGATGGTCTCGTCGCCGCCCAGGCGTTGGATGCACTTCTCCTGGAGCACGCGCAACAACTTGGATTGGGTGTTCGCGTTGAGGTCCCCAATCTCGTCCAGAAAGATGGTGCCGCCGTGCGCCTGCTCGAAACGGCCAATGCGCCGGCTTTGCGCGCCGGTAAACGACCCGCGTTCGTGCCCAAAGAGTTCGCTCTCCAACAGCGTCTCGGGAATCGCGGCGCAGTTGACGGCGATAAAGGGTCTGTCGGCCCGGTCGCTGTGCTGGTAAATGGCCCGCGCGATGAGTTCCTTGCCGGTGCCGGTCGCCCCGCGAATGAGGACTGTTGTGGCCGTGGCGGCGACGCGCCCCACCTCTTTGTAGATGCTCTGCATCGCGCGGCTGTTGCCGATGATGGCGAAGCGCGCCGATCGCGCCTCACCCATCTCGATACGCTCCGACATGCGCCGGGAATGCGCTACCGCCGACGCCACCAGATCCAGCAGCTCATCGGCCTCAAACGGTTTGACCAAGTATTCATAGACGCCGAGCTTGGTCGCCTCAATCGCCGTATCCGTCGTGCCGTGGGCCGTCATCATAATGATCGGCAGCTTGGGCTTGTCGGCATGGAGCCGGGCGGCCAGCTCCAGCCCGCCCAGGCCCGGAAGACGAAAATCGGTGAGGACCAGATCGAACGCGTGCGCTGTCGCCTGAGCCAACCCGTCATCCCCGCGTTCCGCTAGGTCCACGCCGTAGCCTTCGGCCTGCAACACCTTCTTCAATGCCGAAGCGGTGCTAAGGTCATCCTCGATGAGCAGTATTCTTGGTTGCATCGTCTTCCAATGCGGGCAGGACAATCTCGAACGTCGTGCCCCGATTCACTTGGGTTCTATAGCGTAACAGTCCGCCGTGCTTCTCGGCAATCCTCGCCGCGATGGCCAGGCCCAAGCCGGTGCCATCCTCTTTCGTGGTGAAAAACGGGTCGAAGAGCCGCTTCTGGACCTCCGGCGGGATGCCCTTGCCGGTATCGCCGACCGCCAGGACCGCCACGGGCCGGGTGCTGCCACCCACCTTCGCCATATCCCGCTTGAGGCGAAGGGTTATGGTGCCCTCGGTTCCGATGCTGTCGGCAGAGTTCTGGACCAGATTGATCAAGACCTGCTTGATCTGGTGCGGGTCGGCCTGCACCCAAGCCGGCTGCAGGTTGCCCAGGCGCAACTCGATTCCGGCCTCGCCGACCTGAGATCTCATCAGCTCGTGCACCTCTTGCAGGATGCGTTCGGCCGGCACGCGGACCAGCTCCGGTTCCGAGGGCCGGGCGAACTGCAGGAAATCCTTCACGATCCGGTCCAGGCGATCAATCTCCTCGGTAATGACCTTCGCGTCTTCGTTGTCCGCCAGCCCGGACGGCAGAGAATTCTTGAGGCTGAACAGCCGGAATTTAATCGCCTGGAGCGGGTTGCGGATTTCATGGGCCACGCCCGCGCCCAGCGTGCCCAACGAGGCTAGTTTTTCCTGGCGCTCGATAATCGCCTGGCTCTCGCTCAGTTGAGCGCGGAGCGGAGCGATCATGCCGCGGTAAACGACCACCGCCAGGGCCGATGCCGACACAATCAACAGCACCAACGACAGCAGCAGCAGCCGTTGCAGCGAGAGCAGGGTCTCGTCGGAGCTTTGGAGAAACTGATCGAATTCACCGTGTTCGACCTTCACCACCTCCTCGCACAGGTCCAGCACGGGCTGGGATTCAGCCCGTAATTCCTCATACGCTGCATAAAAATCTTCGCGCTTTCGCCGCGGACCACTCTTCTCCATCAGGCGGTTCAGGCGGGCCATAAGGTCGTCGTAGGCCTTTTCCAATCGCTGAAACCTCAACCGTTCGCTCGGAGTCTGGAAGCTCCCTTCCTTGCTTTGCAGCCAATCCCGAAGCGCACGCGCATCGCGCTGGAAGGCCTCGCGGTCGGCCGGGTCCCCAGTAAGATACAAGTCCAGCCACGCCTCTCGGATTTGCCGGAGGCCGACGCGAAAATTGGCGCCGAAATAGAACTTTTCGGCCTTGACGGCGGCGAATTCCTCCTGCAACTGCGCCTGCCGGCGCCAGATACTGGTGTCAATGCGGATGATCACGAATGCAACCGCGATAACGGCCACGGCAAAGCCCGCCAAGCGGACCCTCCAGGACGCATTCCGCCGGGTGGTCCGCCCCGAACCACCGGTGGCACCGCTTGTTCCAGTCCTAAACTGCGTCATCGTCTCGCCCTTTCAAATTGCCTCAGAAATCAGGCAAACCGCCGCTCTCCCGACCACTGGCATGATACAAGCATAAAGACTCATCAGTGGAATGCAAATCTATGGCGGGCGTGTAACCGCCACAAAGTGAAGACGTATGATAGGCCAAAGTGTTCGAAGAAAGGAATTAAGAGTTATGCAAAGTGTCTATGTTTTGCTGGGAACCGGCGTGGTTTCATTGTTGGTCGGCTGCTCTTCAACACCGGTCGCTCTTGCGCCTGTCGGACCTAATCCGGTAGGCGTTCAGCGAACGGCTTCTAAAGGTGAACTGCAGGTCTTCTCCAATCTGGATGAGCAGAGCGATGATCAGAATCAAGGCAGCGAAGATCCCGTCTGGCATCAACACACCGATTATAGGATCTATGATCTACACGGGAAGCTGGTGAAACGCGTGGACAACACGATTGGGCATTACGAGCAAGCCCCTCGTCTAGTGGCCCTGCCAGCCGGCAAGTACCTCGTGAAGGCTCAAGCAAAGGATTACCTCAGGGTTGAGGTGCCGGTGACGATTGAGCCCGGTCGAGTGACGAGAGTCCACTTGGACGACAATTGGAAGCTGCCGGCAGATACATCAAAAAGAGAGCTGGTCAGCATGCCCAACGGCAACCCCGTGGGCTGGCGCGCCGAATCCACGAAAGAGATTGGGACCAACTGATATTCTCATGGTGGGCGCGCAACCACCGCAAACCTAAAACGTATGAAACGAGAAATTGTTCTAAACAGCAGGATCGGGGCGTTCACTCTGATCGAGTTGTTGGTGGTGATCGCGATTATTGCTATTCTGGCGGCCTTGCTGCTGCCGGCACTGGCTCGCGCTAAAGCCAAAGCCCAACGCATCAGTTGCGTCAACAACCTCAAGCAGGTCGGCCTGGGGTTCCGGACCTGGGCCATTGATAACGACGACCAGGATCCGATGAGGGTGAGCCTCGCCAACGGGGGCTACCAGGATTACATCGGCCAGCGAGTGCTGACAGCCTCCCAGATAACCAGCCGGGGCGTGTTTGGCATCTTCCTGGTGATGTCCAACGAGTTGAGCACGCCGAAGATTCTCAAGTGCCCGTCGGAATATGAGAGCAGCCTGCG
>Ga0326727_10022565_pt1 | contig 12142 bp, 10 predicted proteins | sample MB2enrmetagenome_FD_207643 | JGI IMG/M metagenome (GOLD analysis project Ga0326727, IMG submission 207643) | Lab enriched peat soil microbial communities from McLean, Ithaca, NY, United States - MB29MY | ecosystem: Environmental > Terrestrial > Soil > Wetlands > Peat | place: USA: New York... | reverse complement strand
TTCAGCAGCAAGTCAGCGCGAGCGGGAAATCAAAGGGATGAAGAGCCACGCCTGGGTCGCGCAGTTGGCTAGAGCGTCCCGATAGATCGGGAAGGTCGGTAGTTCAACTCTACCCAGGCCCACCAAAAACCGAGTTGCTATGGCGTTCCATACGTACATCCTTCGCAGCGAGTCGACGGGAAAGTTCTACGTGGGTCACACGGAAAACCTAACCAAACGCATAGTGGAGCACAACAGCAACCGTACGCCTTCTACAAAGAATCGGGGCCCGTGGAAGCTGTTTTATTCGGAGCAATTCCCCACTCGTTCAGCAGCAAGTCAGCGCGAGCGGGAAATCAAAGGGATGAAGAGCCACGCCTGGGTCGCGCAGTTGGCTAGAGCGTCCCGATAGATCGGGAAGGTCGGTAGTTCAACTCTACCCAGGCCCACCAAATGTCTATGGTATTTCACGTCACACTCACTCCCGCAGAAGATGGCTGGATCGTGGTCGAGTGCCCCGCCTTGCCCGGTTGCGTCTCGCAGGGCAAAGACGAGCAGGAGGCCCTTGCCAACATCAAAGAGGCCATCGCTGCGTGGCTCTGGGCTGAGGATCAAAAGGCCGCATCGCAGCTTCCGCGCACTAACCAGCCTGAAATCTTAGTGTCTGTTTAAACCTGTGGCGCGCCTGGCCAACATCTCCGGCAAAGAAGCGGTGAAGGCCTTTGAAAAGGCCGGGTGGCGCGTCGTCGGCCAAGTCGGAAGCCACGTTGTGATGACTAAAGCGGAAATGTGGGCAAACCTCGCTATTCCCCAGCACAAAGAGCTGTCGCTCGGGACGCTACGAGCCCTGATCCGTCACTCAGGCATGACAGTGGAGGAATTCCTTGACAAACTTTGATATTGCCCGCACAGCGGTTCTCAGCATGGACCTGCAAACCGCCATCGTTTCGATTTACACGAAGGACCAACCCGACCTGGTCACTCGCGCTGCCGGCGTGCTCAAGAAGGCCCGCGATCTTGGGCTGAGCGTGTTTCATGTGCAAGTCGGCTTTCGTCCCGGCTTGCCGGAAATCAGCCCGCGCAATTCGCTGTTCAGCAGCATCAAAAATTCGATCCAGCATAGGCAGGTATTCGAGGGACCTGGCGGCGCGATTCATCCCGCGGTCGCGCCGCAAGGCGAGGACATTGTGATAACCAAGCACCGGATCAGCGCGTTTGCCGGCACTGACCTCGAGATGATTCTGCGGGCCAAGGAGATTGAAACCCTGATCTTATTCGGGATCGCAACCAGCGGAGTCGTTCTCGCCACGCTGCTGCATGCTGTTGACGCGGACTATCGCTTGATCGTGGTGAAAGACTGCTGCGCGGACGCCGACCCGGAAGTGCACCGCAGCTTGATTGAGAAAATTTTCCCGCGTTTGGCGAGGGTGGTGACGGCCGGGGAATTGATCGATGCGATGGGGTAATCAGGGCCGGAAAACTACTTCGTTAGGCCCCGACGGCAGGCTGAATCTTCCGCCCCGCTCCCGGTTCACTTTCAAAGTCGCGGCGATGTCCAGGTCGGCAATCGCGACTTTTCGCCGCCAGGAACCGGTGCTCCAATAGTCTGCTGGCGCGTAAATGACCGAGCCTATGATCGTGTACTTTTCGATTTCTTCCTGGTGCCCGTCGCGGAACACCAGCACCGCAGGCGGAAGCTTGGGAGCCGGTGAAGTGGCGAGGTTTTGATAGGTTGTGCCGGAAGGCGGATTCTGTGCGCCCTCGGCGCTTGCCCTGGTCGAAGGTGCTGAAACACCCGGCTGGCCGTAGCCGCCAATCCGCACCCACTCGTCGCCCTGGCGCTCGAGAACCAGCGGCTCAACAGGCTTTGCCGGAGCCGCAAGGGTATCCGAGTGAGCAGCCGCTAGCCAGGAAGGTGGCGCTTGGAGCCCCTCGGCCTCGTAGCCGCTGTCATTGCCGTAGTCGTAGCCGTAGTCAGGATAAAAAGGGGAGGGCAGATAGGCCCAATCGGCGAAATAGCCCCTGCCGGGGAAATACCCCGGGTAGTAGAAGCCACCTCGACGGTAGAACCCGCGCCCGCCCCTCGAGCCGAAACCGCTGCGCCCACTGGGGGCGGCGGTTCGAGGAGCGCGCGCCCCGGCGAAATGCCCACCGCCCCGCATCTGCGCGGCTGCGGGCGTCGGGAAGAGCATCGCCGGGAAGACTGCGAGGATTAAGGCGGCGCTGAGACGGCAATTCATGAGCAGATTCCGTGAAGGCGGTTCCAGGCTCAGAACAAGCTAAAGATAGCACTTCACTGGAGCTTGGAGCAAGTGTTTTCGCGGTATCATGGTTGTCGATAGGGAGGGAAGGGTCAAGTTACACGGGGAGGATCGGCAATGCGTTCTGCACACAGCCGTTTTCTTAAATGGAGTCCATTCCTGCTCGGCGCCTTTCTGGCCTTTCAGAGTGCCGGATTTGCCCAGGCGGATAACCAAGCGTGGAAGGTGGAGGGCATCATCAATACCTCCGAGAGCCCCAAGGCAAAGCTGCACTCAGTGCCCATTCGCGCCGTGACCATGGGCAGTGGAATCTGGTCAGAACGGATGCGGACGAATGTGGAAGACAGTATTCCCACTCTACTGGCGCTTCTGGAGGAGCACGGTGTGGTGGACAATTTTCGCCGCCTTTCGGGCCACAAGAACACCGGCCGCCGGGGCCCGCTTTACACCGACTCCGATCTCTACAAGTGGATGGAAGCAACCGCACTCGTTTTGCAATCGGGCGACCGCCCGCAACTCCGCCAAACGCTCGATAAGCTGATTGATGATGTGCTGGCGGCCCAGGAACCTTCGGGATACCTGGACACCTACTACGTGGGGGACCGCGCCAAGCTGCGCTTTTCCGAAATGTATCGCAGCCACGAGTTGTACTGCCTCGGTCATCTGTTGCAGGCCGCCATCGCCTACTACCGCGCCACGGGGGACCGGAAACTCCTGGACGGCGGGATCAAGTATGTTGACTATGTTTTGAAGACGCTGGGGCCCGAAAAGAAGCCCGCCCTCACGGGACACCCGGAATTTGAAATGGCGCTGGTGGAGCTTTACCGCACCACCGGCGACAAACGCTATCTGGATTTCGTCAACTACCTATTCACTGGAGAGAAGCTGCGGCTGCAGATCACCGACGATCAGGTGACGTACTTGTTCAGTGGAATACCCTTCATTTCGCGCACCCAACTTGAAGGCCATGCGGTGCGGGCTCTCTATGCATGCAGCGGGGCTGCGGATTACTACCTTGAGACAGGCGACGCGGACTACGGCGAGACCCTCGACCGGCTTTGGAAAGACCTGGTGGATCGGAAAATGTACATCACCGGCGGAGTCGGATCGTACGCGGAGGGCGAAGCAGTGGGCATGGCCTATGACCTGCCGAATGAGCGCGCCTACGCGGAAAGCTGTGCGGCCATTGCCAACCTGATGTGGAATTGGCGAATGCTGGCGGCGAAGGCGACCGCCCCCTATGCCGACGTCATGGAAGAGGCGCTTTACAACGGGATCAATTCCGGCATGTCACTTTCCGGGACACTCTACTGCTATCGCAATCCGCTTGAGTCACGAGGCAGCGAGGACCCTCGCCAGCCCTGGTACGACACGACCTGCTGCCCCCCGAATTTGGAGCGGACCTTTGCGGCGATCCCCGGCTATCTCTACTCGACCAGCCCGACTGGAGTGTATGTCAACCTTTACCACACTTCCACGCTGGATTGGCACCTGGAGGACGGCACCGGACTTAAAGTCGTCCAGCGCACCAAGTACCCTTGGGATGGTGGCATCACCCTCAAGGTTAGCCCCGCCAAAGCAGCGACATTCACGCTCTACCTGCGCATTCCGGGCTGGTCGAGCAAGGCAACGGTCACAGTGGACGGCAAGCCCGCCGCCGGCAAACTAAAAGCGGGCGAGTACTTCGCCATTCATCGCGCTTGGCAGGGCGAGGACACCGTTCAACTGCAGTTGGACATGACCCCGCGGCTGGTGCAGGCCAATCCTCGCGTGCCGGAGGATTACGGAAAAGTCGCTGTGCAGCGCGGCCCCCTGGTGTATTGCCTGGAGCAGCTCGATCAGGAGGACAAAGCGTCGCTTTTCGACGTCGCTTTGGCTCCAAGCTCTGGTCCCAACGGCGGATTCACCTCGGAGTTTCGCTCCGATCTCCTGGATGGAGTCGTGCTGCTGCAGCATAAAGGCGTGGCTGCCTCCAAGCCCAATTCCGAAGAGCCGCTCTACCGCACCTTGGAAAGCAACCCGCGAGGCGAAACCCAGGAGGTCAATCTGACCTTCGTCCCCTATTACGCTTGGGGTAATCGGCTGCCGGGAGCTATGGTGGTTTGGATTCCCTACGCCTCGGGTGGCCAATTGGCCGGCACAAAAGGGAGGGCGGCCACTCGAACCCATGCCGGGACGACACAATAAGGCAAGTGGTCAGGCTGTAGAGGTACGGTTTGCCCTGGAAAACTCCAGGGGACGGCAAGGCCTCCCTCTGCAGGCTTTGCGCGGCACGGGTGGGAGGCGCGACGAGCAATCCGCGCAACTATCGCACAATTGGAGATCACGGCTTTGGTAGCCCACCACGCACCGGTCAGCCCCGCTTTCCCCGTTCGGGGATTATGCCAACGAAGCCGCCGTACTGAAATCTCATCGATGTGGTGGGAGTCGATCAACTCAAACCTAAAGAGCTGACTTGCAGGTGAAAGAATAGTGTGTTTGTAAGGAATCGAATCCATCGTGCGTGGGTTCAGGCCTGACTCGACCTGTCCTAAGGCCGTCTTCGCCACTATGTACGGATCGCTGCGCCAGGGCTGATGGCCCTGCGCCATGCCTTCTTCAATTTGCGCAATCTCCCTATCCGTAACCCTGATGTGAACAACGCGCCCCGGGCATCCAGCCGGTTCAGTGCCCAGGCTAAATGCACATGACAGCAGGCCCGCCAGGAAGGCAACGCCGGTCAACGCTTGCGTCTGCCTGCCTCGGATCAGATTTGCTGTTAATGTGCGCACAACCGTGCACTATCAACTGTCGACTGTTAATTGCTTTAGAACGCCAGATAAACCGGATTCTCGAGAATCTGCTTAAGTGTCTGGAGGAACTTCGCGCCCATGGCCCCATCTACTACACGATGATCGCAGGAGAGCGTCATGCGGCAGCGCAGACCCACTTGGATCTGGCCCTTCACCACCACGGGCTTCTCCGCCACCTCGCCCACCGCCAGGATCGCGCCCTCGGGTGGGTTGATCACGGCGGAGAATTCTTCAATCCCCATCATGCCGAGGTTGGACACGGAGAAGGTTGCGCCGACGTACTCATCCGGGTTCAGCTTGCGGTTGCGCGCCCGGGCGACGAGATCCTTCGCTTCTCGCGCCATCTCCTGCAGCGTCTTGCTCTCGCAGTTACGTATGACCGGCGTGATCAATCCGCCCTCGTCCACGGCCACGGCAATCCCGAGGTGAATGCGCCGGTGGTAGCGGATCGCTTCGCCCTGGAAGGACGCATTCACGTGCGGATGCAACTGGAGCGCCGCCGCGCAGGCCTTCAGGATCAGGTCATTATAAGAAAAGCTCAGATCCGGGTTCAGAACCTTCGCCGATTCACGCAACTCTTTAGCGCGGCCCATGTCCACTTCGATCGTCAGGTAGAAATGCGGCACAGGGGCTTTGCTTTGCACAAGACGAGTGGCAATGACTTTGCGCATCGCGCTCAGGGGCTCGTCGTAGAACTCCGGGCCGGTCGGGACAGGCGCCGGTCGCCGCGGCAATTCGGCAGGTTGCTGGGCCACCGGCTTGGCCTCCGCAGGGCGCGCCGTTCGCGCCCCAACCGACAGCATTGCGGCGCGCTCCACGTCTTGGCGCACAATCCTCCCCGCAGGGCCCGTGCCCGTAATGCGATTAAGATCCAGGCCCATCTCATGGGCCATTCTTCGCGCCAGCGGCGAAGCCAGAACCCGCCCGCCGTCTTCTGGCTGACGCGCAGAGGGTGCGTTCGCGTCCTTCAGCGCCTGCCACGAAGCCGCCGTCGCAGGAGATGGAGTGGCAAGTGCCGGCCCCGCGCTGGGGGAGATCGGCGCAACGACCGGCGCCGGCGAACCGATGGCAGGCGGATGCGAAGACGGGGCAGGCGCGGGTGCCGGGGTCGCCGCCGCGCCTTCTCCTTTGAGCAGCGCGGAAATGTCCTCATCCGGCTTGCCGATGAGCGCTAGCAACTCACCCACGGGAACGACCTTCCCGGACTGAACGAGAATCTTGCGCAATACTCCCCCGCCCATCGCCTCCACTTCCATGTCGACCTTATCGGTCTCGATCTCGACCACCGCATCTCCGGCCGAGACCTGGTCCCCCTCCTTCTTGACCCATTTCAGGACCTTGCCCTCTGTCATCGTATCGCTGCCTTTCGGCATGAGTACCTTGACCATGGTTAATCCCCACTCCAGAGTTGCGTGTACAGGTAGTCCTCGCCCTAGAAGCCATCAAAAAATGAAAGTGTCATCCTGAGCGAAGCGAAGGATCTCTGCAGTTGTTCGCAAATCGTCGAAATGCAGCAAACTGCGGAGATCCTTCGCTTCGCTCAGGATGACATCCGGTTGATTTCTTCGCACCGTCCTGGCCCCAGCGGACAGCAAGCCGTTCGCCTACGTCCGGTAAAGCACCTTGTTCGCAGCGTCGATCACTTTCTGTTTGTCTGGAAAGGCCAAGTGCTCAAGGTTCTTCGCGTAGGGCGTGGGCACATCCGCGCCGGTTACCCGCAAAATGGGTGCGTCGAGGTAATCGAAAGCCTGCGACTGGAGGGTGTCCACAATTTGAGCTCCTACACCACAAAACGGCCATCCCTCTTCCACAATAACTGCCCGGTTCGTCTTCTTCACCGATTCCACCAGGGTCGCGCTGTCGAGGGGGCGAAGCGTTCTCGGGTCGACTACCTCCGCCTCAATGCCCTCTTTCGCCAACTCGGCAGCAGCCTCGAGCGCCACGAACACCATCTTGGAGTGCGCGATCAGAGTTACGTCTTTGCCCGGTCGTTTGATATCCGCGACACCTAATGGAATGAGATGCTCGCCTTCGGGAATTTCGCCACGCGTCCCATAAAGCACTTCCGACTCAATAAAAACCACAGGATTGTCGTCGCGAATCGCCGTCTTCAGCAGTCCTTTGGCGTCCGCGGGCGTGGAAGGCATAACCACCTTCAACCCGGGCACGTAACAAAACCACGATTCCAGCGATTGCGAGTGTTGTGCTGCAAGCTGGTGGGCTGACCCGCCGGGCCCGCGAATCACCATCGGGATGGGGAATTGCCCGCCCGACATGTAAAGCATTTTGGCCGCGCTGTTGACGATCTGGTCGAGAGCCAAGATGGCAAAGTTAAAGGTCATCATTTCCACGATGGGCCGCAAGCCCGCCATGGCGGCGCCAACTCCCAGGCCCGTAAATCCCAGCTCGGTAATCGGCGTGTCCAAAACTCGCATCGGCCCGAATTCCTCGAGCATCCCCTTGCTGACCTTATACGCCCCATTGTAAAAGCCGACCTCTTCTCCCATTAGAACGATCGTCTCATCACGCCTCATCTCTTCACTCATGGCCTGATTCAACGCTTCACGGTAAGTTAGAATCGACATGAATTCTCCTCGAACTATCAGCCGTCAGCTCTCAGCTCTCAGCTTTCAGCTTTCAGCAAGCGTCCGGCGACGATTTGCTTGCTGAGAGCTGGGAGCTGAGAGCTGAGGGCTTTCACCCTGTGTAAATGTCCGTGTAGAGTTCCTGCGGCTCCGGCTCCGGACTGCGTTCCGCGAAGGCGACCGCTTCCTCGACGATATCGCGGATCTTCTGATCCAGCTCTTCCATAAATTCGGTATTGACAACCCCGATCGTTTCGAGCGCCGCGCTCAAATTCTTGATCGGGTCGTGGCGCCGCTGCGCCTCCACTTCCGACTTGGTGCGATAGTGGCCGTGCGCCGGATCGGACATCGAATGGCCCATGAAGCGGTAAGTGCGAGCTTCGATGAGTGTGGGAGCGCTCTCCTTCCGGGCGCGGTCGACGGCTTCCTTAAGCGATTCTCGAACCGCCAGAACGTCCATTCCGTCTACCCAGGTGCGCGCCATGTTGTACGCACAGGCCTTCTGTGACAGGTCGTAGAGAGATGATGCGCGCTCGATCGGTGTCCCCATCCCAAACCGGTTGTTCTCGCAAATGAACACCACCGGCAGCTTCCACAGCGCGGCCAAATTCAGCGATTCGTGGAAAGCCCCGATGTTGACCGCTGCCTCGCCAAAAAAGCCCAGCGTGACGCGCGATTGTTTGAGGTACTTGGAAGCAAACGCCGCCCCAGCGGCCAGTGGGATCTGGCCCCCCACAATGGCATGGCCGCCCAGGAAGCTGCGCCGTTTGTCGAACAGGTGCATCGAGCCGCCTTTGCCCTTCGAGACGCCGCTCTGCTTTCCGCATAACTCCGCCATCACCTCGCCCGGGTCCATCCCTCGTACCAGGGCGTGCCCGTGCTCACGGTAGGAGGTCAGGATGTAATCGTCCGGATCGAGGGTCGAGATTGCCCCTACCGCCACCGCTTCCTGGCCGATGTACAGGTGACAGAAGCCCCCGATCTTTCCCAGCGTGTAAAGCTCCGCCGCTTTCTCTTCGAAACGACGAATCAGGAGCATCTGCTCGAGCAGCTTCCTTAGGAGCGCAGGGTCCTCGCGCTGCGCGCGCTCTTCCAAGGTCTGGGCCGGCGGATGGTCCGGCCCAGCGAAAAGCTCAGCCAAGTTCGTCATGTTCGATCCTACGTCCGCAGGTTCCATCCAAGTCCTCCCACTGTGCCCTACACTTCCCCCGCCACGATCCAGCAGCAATAGACTGTGGCCATGGGCAGAAGCGCGGGACCGACTGACAATTGCGCACCTTCTTCTTTATCTTAACTGGAATTTCGAAGAATAAGAAGAGCCTATGAAAGCTCCCTAATCCGTCGATAACGACGGACGAGACCGGAAGGAGCGCCCGGCCATGACCCCTGCACCGCATCCGGTTTCACCCCTAGGGTGCTGCCTGTAGGGGCGAGGCGGCGCCTCGCCCCTACTCCCTCGATGCCTGCTCGCGCGGTATCGACGGATTAGGGAAAGCTGCGATTTTCAAACCGCCAAGAGGGAGAGAGGCAGAATTCGCTAAAGTCTTGGCGAGAACTTCCGATATTACCGATGATGGGGTTTTGTAACTAAAAAGAGGGAGAAAGGCAGAATTCGCTAAAGTCTTGGCGTGAACTGCCGATATCGCCGATTAAGGGGGTTTGTGACTGCACTGATGGAGAGAGGCAGAATTCGCTAAAGTCTTGGCGTGAACTGCCGATATCGCCGATGAGGGGGGATTGTAATTGCAAAGAGGGAGAGCGGCAGAATTCGCTAAAGTTCTGGCGTGAACTGCCGATATCGCCGATGAAAGGGGATGTGTGACTGCACGACAAGGCGGCCTCCCCCCGTCCACAACTTGGACGGCATTCAGCAGCAACCAGGATCAGAGCCAAAGTGTCCCTCTCACTTCCTTCGTTAGGTACCTCTTCTTCCATCGGCCATAAGGTTATTGACTAAAATCGCCAGGAAGTGTACCTTGCTCTTCTCGACGGTAGTATACGAAGATCCAATTCAACAACCTCCAAAGGAGTTCACCACGATGCGATTCCGTGCAAGGAGTCAGGCAAGTGTGTGGCGAGTACTGTCTGCTGCGGCAACGCTGATGTTTATCGCGGCGGGTATTGCGCAGGGACAATCCATGATGACGCGGCATGCGCGACTGGAAGTGACCAGCGGCCAGGCGAAGTTCGTGAACCGGCTGCCTGGCACTCAGGTCTTGCGCCTCGACATGGTTCTGCCGTTGCGCGATCAAGCTGGGCTGGATAGCTTTCTGAAAGAGGTCTACGATCCTACCAGCCCGATGTACAGGCACTTCCTTACGGTGCCGGAATTCACCGAGCGGTTCGGCCCCACCCAGGAGGATTATGATGCGGTGGTCACCTTTGCCAAAAGCCGCGGCTTCAACGTGGTAGGCGGCTCCCGCGATGGCATGGACGTGCAGGTCGAAGGCTCAGTAACGGTCATTGAAGCGGCTTTTAATGTGGCCATGGGCGTCTATCAGCACCCCACGGAGCACCGGACTTTTTATGCTCCGGATCGAGAGCCCTCCGCGCCTCTCGGATTCCCGCTTTGGCATATCTCGGGTCTAGACAACTTCTCGATCCCACATCCTGCTCTCGTGCATAGGCAGCCGGGTGCAAAGCCCGCAGCAACTACCGGTTCAGGACCCGCTGCCTCTTTTCTAGGCAGCGACATGAGGGCGGCCTATTACGGGGGCTCTCTCACCGGCAGTGGCCAGACTCTCGGTTTACTCGAGTACTACGGCACCGACCTCACCGATCTGACGACCTACTATAAGAATACTGGGCAAACGAACAACGTACCGATCACTTTGTTATCCACTGATGGCACCAGCACGAGTTGTGTCTACCCGAGCTGCGACGACACGGAGCAGACGCTCGACATGACTCAGGCGCTGGGCATGGCCCCCGGCTTGGCCGGACTGATTATGTTCGTCGGGTCCACCGATACCGCCATTCTCAGTTCCATGACAACGCATTCTCCACTGGCCGCCCAGATTGGCTGTTCATGGGGCTGGAGCCCGGCGGATCCCAGCACTGACGACCCGTACTACGAGAAGATGGCCGCACAAGGTCAGAACTTCTTTGTGGCGGCGGGCGACAGTAGTAAGTGGACGTCGCGCACCGGTGCCTACCCCGCTGATGACGCTAACATCGTATCTGTCGGCGGCACGGATTTGACCACCGCTAGCGCCGGCGGCGCTTGGGCCTCTGAAACTGCCTGGTCCGACGGTGGCGGTGGCATTTCTCCGGACAATATTCCCATTCCCTCCTGGCAGCAACTCTCGGGTGTGATCAACTCGAGCAACGGGGGATCTATGAAGTATCGCAATGGTCCTGACGTAGCAGCGAACGCGAATTTTACCTTTTACGTCTGCGCTGACCAGACCACCTGCACGGCAAACGAATACGGCGGGACCAGTTTTGCCGCGCCCATGTGGGCCGGCTACCTTGCTCTGGTCAATCAACAGGCCCATGCTAATGGCAATGCGGTGCTTGGGTTCATTAACCCGCTCATCTACCCGTTGGGAGTGAGCTCACAATCGACCTATTTCCACGACATTACCAGCGGCAGCAACGGCTTTCCGGCGGTGAAGGGGTACGATTTGGTTACGGGCTGGGGCAGTCCCAACGGTTCCGGCCTGCTCAACGCTCTTGCCGGAACGCCGGCGGCTCCTGGCTTCACGATTTCTGCCTCACCCAGCTCCGTATCCGTCGCACAAGGCAGTAATGGCTCATCGACGATCGCGACCAGCGTCTTCGGCGGGTTTAACTCGGCGATTGCCTTATCCGCCTCTGGCCAGCCCACTGGTGTGACGGTGACCTTCAGTCCCGCTTCGATTGCAGCGCCGGGATCGGGAACATCAGCGATGTCCTTAGCCGTCGCCTCGTCCACCGCGACCGGCACATACCCGGTTACCGTCACAGGCACGGGCGGCGGAGTTACGCAAACCACCACTGTATCTCTGACCGTGACGAGCGTGGGCACCAACCCTGACTTCACCATCAGCGCCTCACCCACCTCGATCACAGTGAACCGGGGACATTCAGGCAGTGTCACGATCACTACCACGGTCTCCGGTGGCTTCAGCTCATCCATCGCGTTGTCGGCGTCGGGAGCGCCGTCCGGAGTTAGTATTACCTTCAGTCCTTCGTCTATCGCCGCCCCAGGTTCCGGGACATCAACAATGAGGATTACGGTGTCGAGGCGCGCCGGCATCGGTACTTCCACCATCACGATAACCGGCACGGGCGGAGGTAAGACTCATACGACGACAGTTAGTCTGACGACCTAGGCAGCAACCGCAGAAGGCGGCTCGCTTGCCGCAAACCGCTTGCATAGTAAAAGGCCTGGACCATCGGGTCCGGGCCTGTCTTTTGTGTGCCGAGCATGTTCGACAGCTAGAGGGTGAAAGTCCCTTTGACAACCTGATGGAGGTGAAGTCATAGCGAAGCGCAAGGGCGTTCCGGCGACGGAAGGTCTGAAAGAAGCGCGGAGCAAACG
>Ga0326727_10022564_pt1 | contig 12142 bp, 11 predicted proteins | sample MB2enrmetagenome_FD_207643 | JGI IMG/M metagenome (GOLD analysis project Ga0326727, IMG submission 207643) | Lab enriched peat soil microbial communities from McLean, Ithaca, NY, United States - MB29MY | ecosystem: Environmental > Terrestrial > Soil > Wetlands > Peat | place: USA: New York... | reverse complement strand
CCCATCACCAATTTTGAGCTCTACGATACCATCGAACATGTGCTCCGCCGCCGGCAGATCATCCTCTCGGACGTAGAGCGGGCCCGACGATGCGGGGTTGATGATGAGGTGGTCAGCGAATACGCCCGGCTTGCAAAAAGCATTGAAGTCAACCGGCGCTTCCTTACCATTCTGGAAAATACCTGTAACCTCAACAAACTGTCAGTCCCGGTTGGTGACAACATCAGCCAGGCCTTGAAAAATCTTGAGGTCCATCTTAAATCCCAGGAGGCTCGCCACCGGCAGATTAAGGAAGAGATCAAAAAAGCCTCCCGCGAGTCCGCCCCCAAGTCACGGTTCCGGTAAAACTGATGGCCGGGGGTCCATTGAAGGAGTGAAAAGAACGATCAACTGCCAAAGGTCAGCCTGCCCAGATTATAAATGAGATATTGTCAGCGATATTCAACTCATACGATGTTGTGTGTCACTTTTCAGATTATGAATGATTTACCCTATTCCGATAAAGACCGTGCAGACACCCTTGCCCGGCCCGGTTCAATTCTTGAGGAAACCATTGCAAAGATCCGGGAAATTCTTGGCAGTGACTTTGAAACGATCACGATCGAACGTGTTGTCATCGGGATCTTCTTTACCGGCATCAAACTTAGCGACGGCTCCGGGGGCATGTGCTTTACACCTATAAAGGAGATCCCGGAAGCGGTCTGCTGCCCGAGTTCCGCCCGGGCCATGCCGTACCCGGGAAAGTTTGTGGGGAAACCTGTAGCAGAGTTCCTCCGTGACCTGCCCCACGTCTCTCCTCTCAAAAAAGCGATCGGTATTGCAATTCTCAATGCCCTCTCGGAATCCTGCAGGAAACGCAGCCCTGTTGACAGGGGTTTTGTGACAGAGACCGGCAAAGATGCGCTCGATATGATATCCCTCCCGGATGCCGGCTATGTCGTTATAGTCGGCGCGCTCGTTCCGATTATCCGGCGCCTGAAAGCCCGGGGAAAACCGTTCGGCATCCTTGAACTTGACCTGCGCACCCTCAAACCTGACGAGCTGCCATTTGCTATCCCTCACGAGAATGCGGATATGGAGATTCGCATGGCGGACCTGCTCATCATTACCGGCACGACCCTCATCAACAACACCCTCGAACCCCTGCTTGCCAGTGCACGGCCCGGCGCGGAGATCGTGGTGGTGGGGCCGACCGCGAGTATGCTTCCCGGTGCATTCTTCCGGCGCGGTGTCACGGTGCTGGGCGGGGATGTGGTTACGGATCCGGATCGGCTGCTCGAAACAATAGCCGAGGGAGGTTCCGGTTATCATTTCTTTGGAAAGTCAGCAGAGAAGTCCCTTATCCGGCAGAGGTAACTTCTGCATCTTGAATCCCCTGCGTTTATAATGAGGTAATGCGCTCTTTCGATATTGGTTAAACTTTTCATCAAAGTTAACAAATAAAGATTATCGAAACAAAGGAAGGGGCGAAACCTTTTACCGGCAATTCCGGTAAACCACCCGGGACCGTTAGGGAACAGGTCATCAATCATGAGATGCAGCTATTGTGAACGGGCCTGCGATCTGCAGGAGGGACAGAACGGGTATTGCCGGATGTACCGGAACAGCGTGGGCGCGATCACGGAGAACTACCCGGACCGGTACCTCAATATCTACCCGGTTTCCAGCGAATCCATCCCGATGATCCACTTCTACCCCAACGGTATCTTTCTTTTGATCAGTACCATGGGCTGCAATTTTGCCTGCGATGGCTGCATATCTGAGTTCCAGACCACCCGGCCCGGCAATCTCCAGGATGTTCTCATCCCGCACCCCCCGGAGGAGATCCTCTCGATTGCCCGGCAATATTCCTGCCGGGGCATCACGTTCTGTCTCAACGAACCTGCGGTTTCCTTCCCCACATTTCTCCGGGTTGCAAAGGCCGCAAAAGATGCAGGATTTCTTGTCGGGTGTTCCAGTAACGGCTACATGACACCGGAAACCCTCCGGGCCCTGATACAATACCTTGATTTTGCCAACATTGGCCTCAAGGGGTCATCGGATGAGCGATACCGGGAGTGCGGTGCCGTCTCCTCCGGGCCGGTATTCAGAAACCTCAAAACCCTGTACGATGCCGGCGTCTCAGTCGAGGTGTCGGTCATGTACATTCAGGGGAGGGAACAGGAAGTGATCGGGGCGGCAGAGCGGGTCCGTGCAATCTCGCCGTCCATCCCGTTCCAGGTCATGCGCTTCATGGCGACCCATGAGACCCTCGAACCAATGGCCCCGACCCGCGCTCAGGGCGAAGCGCTCTGCGCAATCCTCCGAAAATACGTGGATCACGTGTATCTTTTTAATACCCCGGCGACAACGGAGCTTGATACCCGGTGCCCGGTCTGCGGGAAAATTCTCATCCACCGGGTCTTCTTTGGGCCCATGGCCGCACGGGTACTCTCCTGTCCGCCGGATGGTATGTGCAGCTGCGGGTACCGGTTCCCGTGTACGGGTACTATCGACCCGATCTTCGAAGGGGAAGTGCGGATTCTCGGGGGTTACCGTTCAATCATGGGGGCGCAGGTCGCAAGCGGCATTCTTGCCACCCTCGGGGTCACCGATGAAAAAGTAATTGACCGTGTCGCGAATACCCTGATCACAAACGGCTACCTTGCCGATTTTTCCGCCCATACCGGCAGCATCGAGGCGTATCTCGATATGGTCCGGTATCTTGCAACGCTCGTTCATCGGGAAGATCAGGCGGACCGGCTCGCCCGGTATGTCATGAGAGTGAAGGACGATGTGCAGGAAAAAGCGCCGTTGACCGGCAAGCCCCGGGTTTATGCGGTGCTCAGCCACCCGCTCTTCCCGCTGTACGCGGTTAAGCCGGTAAACCAGCTGGTCGAGATTGCAGGTGGGAAAAGCCTCAACCGCGAACTTGGTTTCACGGAGAGCAAAAATCCTGAATATACTGTCGGGGAGCTCAATCGCCTTGACCCGGAAGTAATTCTCGTATCAGGCCATTTTGCCCCCGCGGTTTCCGATTTTGTTGCTACCTGCCGGGATCTTGGGATTCAGTGCCGGGCTCTCGATACGAACCGTGTGTACATGCTGAATAGCGGACATGCGGATGGAACACTAAGCTGGGCTCTAGGTCTCATGGATGTGGCAAATTGTCTCCACCCGGAGCATTTTCACTACTCGCTTGAGCAGGAAAAAGGGAAGTTTGCGCTGGAGACTGCCGGTCCGGTCTCATAAGGAAAATCTGCCTGGGGGGTCCTCATGACCCGGACGACAGCCCGCCCGTTTCCCGCGGGACGGGATCCGCGATGAAACGGGCAGAGGTGGTGACGAAATGACAGAGACGATACGTGACAACAAAATCCCAGAGTTTGATTTCGATGCTGTGTTCCGGGCGGATGACTACCTGTATTTTTACAGCGATTCCCTTAGCGACGAATCCACCGAGCAGGAGATTGCGTTCCTGGTACGGGAACTCGTCTTGGAGAAGCGGATGAAGATCCTCGACCTTGCCTGCGGGCACGGGAGGCATGCAAACCGCCTGGCCCGGCTCGGGTACTTGGTCACCGGCGTGGACCGCAGCAGGGAATTCCTCGACCTTGCAGTAGAGGATGCAAAACAGCGAAAGGCCATGGTCACGTATCTCTGTAAAGATGTACGGAAGTACATGGTCGTTAAGGAATACGACCGCATCATCCACCTGTTCAGCTCGTTTGGGTATTTTACGGATGCGGAGAATGAGCAGGTCCTTAAAAATATCGCCGCCTCGCTCAAACCCGGTGGTCTTTTCTGCCTTGATATCCCCAACCGGGATGCGTTCCTGCAGCGGGTTCATCCTTGTGCTGTCCGCGAGAAGAACGGGGGCCTCTTAATCGACCGCAATCGCTTCGATCCCCTCACCGGCCGGCTGCACAATGCCCGGATCATCATCCGCAACGGACAGCGGAGGGATACGCCGTTTTTCCTTCGGCTCTACAACCCCACAGAGATTCTTGGTCTGCTTGGTAAGGCCGGTCTCCGCATGGAAAAGATCTACGGGACTTGGACCGGGGATCCGTTTACTGAGAAATCGGGAAGGATGATCCTGATTGTAAGAAAAGCCTGAAAGATAAACTACGAGCCGGGCAACGCATTGGAGCCAGGGTGGGATAGGAACAAGAAATCCTGGAGTGGACCGTTCAGTGCGATTTATCTTGTAACAACCCGGATTAACAGGTGTGTCTTCGTATACCGGCTCTGTCTCACTTGAGTTCCCGGTAGAGAATTTTTGACATTCGCTCGAACAACGCTTGTCCTGTCGACTTTCTGCAAACTTTCCGCAATGTTCAATCATTGTATTTAATAAATGAAAAAGTTAGTACAATGTGTGGATATGATGCAGGTCAGGACTCACACCGATGATCCCGGTGGTGGAATAGTGGACATCGTGAATACCTTCTGGCGCGACCGGTGGAAAGCTCAGCGTCTGGCCCTGCTTGAATCCAGAAAAAACGAAAAAAACAGTTTCTGGAACGACAAAAGAGGGATAAAAAAACATTTCATCCGGGACCTGAACGAGTGGAGAGATCAGGCTGAGGCCCGGATTGCGGGCATGGGAATAAAGGATGATTCCCGGGTTCTCGATATCGGTGCCGGAACGGGCGTTCTCAGTGTTCCCCTTGCCGCACGGGGGTGTGAAGTCACCGCGGTGGAACCATCTCCCGTGATGGCCGAGGCCCTTATCGAGTACCAGCGCGGGCAGAAAACCCGGGAGATCTCCCTGATACCCAAACGATGGGAGGATGTGACGCTGGAAGAACTTGGTAAGCCATACGATGCAGTCATTGCCTCCTACAGCCTCATGGTTACCGATATCGGTGAGGCCGTTCTTAAAATGCAGCGGGCCTGCCGTGGCACCGCCCACATCTTCTGGTTCCTGACCCAACCGCTCTGGGCGCAGGTAAATGCCGGGGTCTGGAAAGAGATCCACGGCACGGAATTTTACGGTGAACCCACCGCTGATTGCCTCTGGCAGGTACTGTATGAAATGGGGATCTATGCAAATCTCGCGGTGGAGGATGGGTGCAATCCAGCGTACTATCCTTCCATCGAGAATGCCGTGACGGAATTTCATGGCCGTATGAACTGCACGACACCACAACAGGATGCAATCCTCCGCGCCTACTTTGCCCGGACGCTGGCCAAAAGCGGGAAGGGATATTTCGTGAGCGGTCAGGCCCTCGGTGCCCATATCTGGTGGAATGCCACGGAGCAGCGACCGGCCCCATACGTGTTCCCCCAACGTCTGAAAGCGGATTGATATCCCCCATGATGAGGATGTGCATGAACAAAACAAACGTCGTCTCCCCGAATGCAATCATCGTCATGCTCTGCCTGTTGGCATTACTTGTTGTCTTGCCCGCTGCTGCATCCGGGGATTCCTGTTCCCTCACCGCGCACTCTATTCCGGATGGTGCTGCGATCAGCATTGACGGCACGCTGATTGGAACTGCCCCGCAGGAGGCACTTTCCCTTTCCTGCGGTAATCACACCGTCACTATGAGTGCAAACGGGTATTCAAATTTTACCGAGGATGTAACCCTGGCGAGTGGAAATCCTCAGGCGATCGTCGCAAATCTCCAGCGTAATGCGGATACGGGGAGTGTTTTTATCCAGTCGAACCCCTCTGGAGGAGACGTGTTTATTGACGGTGTCCGGCAGGGAACAACCCCGGTCCTTATCGATGCGCTCTCCCCCGGCCCCCATACCCTCCTGATACGAAAAACCGGGTATAATGATTACAGTGATATTGTAACTGCAGGGCCAAGCATGATACCAGATTACAACGAGTGCCTGGTTCCGCTCCCTCAGACAGGCTTTTTGGGGGTTATCTCCTCGCCGGATAACGCGACAGCGTATATCGACGGCACCCTGCTTGGGACAACACCCACAGTTTTGACCAGTGTTGTCGCCGGTAACCACACGCTCCTTGTTCAGAAAGAAGGCTACTGGAATTATACTCAGACCATCGAAGTCCAGGGAGGTACCTCGGCGCTTGCACAGATCACCCTCCAGCAGATCCCGAGCATGGGTAACCTGATCATAGACTCCTCTCCCTCCGGGGCGGCGCTGTACCTCAATGGCGTATACAAAACGGTGACACCGGTCACATTTGAACATATCCCTTGGGGAAATTACAGCCTGGCATTCCAGAAACCCAATTACACCGCCCAGAATATCTCGTTTACCCTGTTCGGGGGGGATACCATTGAAATATATGCAGCCCTCAGCACGGACCCCGACAGTACCGTCCAGCCCGTTCTCCAGAGGTATACTTCTGATGGGAATGATACGGTGGCGAATGTAACCGCCGGTCCGATGATCGATAAAACCTACAACTGGTACTCTCTTGGCCGGGCCCAGACGATCACTGTGCATGTCCCTGAAAGCCTGTACGATTATTACAAGAACCAGACCCACCCGACAGATCCCAATCAGCTGAAAAATTATACCCTCAGCAATGAGGACCGGCTCTACCTCGATGACCTGGTTGGTCAGCTCAAGGATGCCAGCGGGAACCAGAATTTCGCTGCCCGGAACGACTATCGCACGGTTGTCGCGTTTGTCCAGGGAATCCCGTATGCCCTCCACACGGATCCAGCGACCGGCGAGACAACAACCGCGGCAAACGATTACTGGAAATATCCTGTGGAGACCCTGGCTGAAGGAAACGGGGACTGTATCGACGATGCAATCCTTGCCGCAGCACTGCTCAAAGAGATGAACTACGATGTTGCCATAGTGATCCTTCCTAAGGTTGGCGAAGAACCAGCCGGGCATGCAGTGCTCGGCATCGCATGCGATAACTGCAACGGGTATTACTACCCGGTTGACGGCAAGAATTACTATTATCTTGACCTGACAGCATCTGGTGATCAACTGGGTAAGATGAACTACCAGGGAACTGGTGATTTGTATGCAAATACCCCGGCAGAGGTTGTCGTACTGTGAGGAATCAGGAGATGATGGAGACGAGGATCAGCATGACGGGGACAGATCATACGGGGGACTTCGCATGAATACAGAAAAAAGATCTCCGGTTACGGGGTGCGTTTCTCTGGCACTGCTTATACTCATCGTACTCATGGCCGGTTCCGCCGGCTGCATCAAGCTTGCCCAGAACGCCATCAGCAGGGAGACTACTCCCACCACGGTACCAACCATCACAGAAACACCAATAGTCACACCGGTTGCACTTTCGCAGACTAATCCGACTCCGGTTCCCCTTCCTGTTCTTACGCCGGCAAAATCCGATATTGTCACCGAAGTCACACCATATGAAACACCAAATCCCTATATCTTCCCGAATGCGATCCCGATCAACGGGACTCCCCAGCAACCCGCTTTCCAGTACCGCGAGCCGGAATTTACGAAAACCTATCCGATTAACAGTTCGAATCCTGTCGGTCTCCTAGTAAATGTAGTACAGGCCCCGCTGTACATTGTGTATACGGTCAATCCCAAGTACGACTGCCTTTCCGATCCAGACTCCTGTCGTGGTACCGTGACCGTTCCTGTCAACCGGCCATATATGACCATCACGGTGCGCGACAACCAGACCGGCGACATCGTAGCCCAGGATGGTTATGGAAGGATCTATAGCTCTGATACCGGTACGTACACAATTACATATACGGCTAATTTATCCACCTCTGTCAATGGCAAACAACAGCAGACATACACAGTGGAACCCGGTCCCCGCTATATCGCGATCTACAAGGACGGCCAGTTCCAGATCACTATCAATGGCGATTATCTTGATGTGACCGTCTCCATCATCACCGGCTCATCGCCAAATCCGCTGGATGTAACAGAAAAATCACAGGGCACGAGTAGTTAAGGGTAAAAATTGAATTTAAGGGACAGGAAAACTTCAAAGGCAGCGAATCCATGAAATCGAAACCCCTCCCCAAATCTCATCCGCAGGGAGCTGGTGCTCCAATCCGCGATCCCTTCTTCTGGAGGGAGCAGTGGCGGCAGCTGAAACTGGCACACTGCGCCGTACCGGGATACGGCAATGCCCGGCAGTTCTGGGCAAACAGGAAAATGATCAATGCCGTGTATATGAAAGGCAGAAAAAAGCACGGCGGGGAAGATGAGGCCCGTGCAGCAGCCCTTGGAGTTCCCCAAGGGGCCCGCATCCTTGATATCGGGACCGGACCGGGAACGTACGCAGTGCCGCTCGCGGCCCGGGGGTGCCGCGTTACGGCCGTCGAACCTTCACCGGTCATGCGGGAGGCCCTTGCCGAAAACATGCGGGAGCAGAAAGCCGAAAATATCCGGGTAATCCCCAAGCGCTGGGAAGATGTCACGGTGCAGGAACTCGGGGGATCGTTCGATGTCGTCATTGCCTCGTATTCACTGACTATGATGGATATCGGCAAAGCCCTGGCAAAGATGGTGGAGTGCTGTACCGGGACCATTCATCTCTTCTGGTTCATGACCCCACCTGCGTGGGTCCAGGTCAACAGGGATCTCTGGCCGCTCCTCCACGGAGGGGAATTTCCCGGCGAGTCTACGGCGGACTGGCTCTGGCAGGTGCTCTGCGAGATGGGTATCTATGCAAACCTCGAAGTAGAGATAAAATTTCCTCCGTCGTTCTATGCGTCCGTTGATGACGCGGTCACTGAGTTTTCCGGGAGGCTGAAATGTTCGACTGCAACCCACGAGGAAACGGTCCGAAATTATTTCCAGTCAGTCCTGCGTCAGGAAGGGGAAGGTTTTGTACTTGGCGGTGAAACACTGGGGGCCCACATCTGGTGGACGCAGGGATTACCCGGCGTCAGATCAGCAGATATCCGGGTTTCCGGATCCCGTAACCGCCGGAATATCAGATGAACAGGGTGATGACTGAGATGAGCGACTACGACATACTGTTCAACAAAGCAAAAGAGTTTCACGGGCACATCTGCCCCGGCATCGTTCTTGGGACACGGCTTACCCTTGCCGGCCTGCGCGAAGTAGGGATCAATCCCCATGAACCAATCCATAACCTGATTGTATACATGGAGATCGACCGCTGCGGCACCGATGCCGTCCAGGCCATTACCGGTTGTTCACTGGGCCACCGCAGTCTCAAGCACAAGGATTTCGGGAAATTCGCTGCAACGTTTGTGAATACAACGACCGGAAAAACTGTCCGTGTCTCGGTCCACGAGAAGAACCGGGCCGAACATGACAAGATCGATCGAAAAGAGCTCATCACGGTACTCTCCCGGGTTCCGGAGGAAGAGATTCTGAAAATTGAACAGGTCCGGCTTGCCATCCCCCGGGAAGATCTCCCCGGGTTTCCCGTGGGAACTGCAGTATGCAGCGTATGCGGGGAGCAGATCTCCGATAACCGGCAGATTGTCCGGGACGGAGCCGTGTTCTGCAGGAACTGCGCAGGGGAGTCATACTATACGGTTATCAATGGAAAACCTGCATGATCCGTGTCTGAAGATCATGGAATCGGTTCGAGGAAACGATCCCCTGTCTGATTTTTAAAGGTACGGCATTTTTTGATCTTCTTTCAGGATACCTCTGGTGGGAGGTGAAAAGATCCCTGTTTTAAAGTCCCTTCTGCCCTGGTACTTCCTTGCAGGGAATCCTCTGTGGAAAATCTGTATCAGTCTCTCTCCTTGCTGCATGACCGTTTGCCGCCCTACCCGTTCCCTGGAGATTCGGGGGCATAAAAATTAATCCAAGACTTTTGACAAAAGAAAGATATCAACCAGTCAATATATACTTATATTCCCAAATACTCCTTAAAGGCGCGATAATTTCTTATAAAAACAGAGAATATCACTTTTGTTAATAAAGAAAATTATTTAATGTAGGATCATCAATTGTGAAATATGGCAGAAGATCCTATGCGGACAGGCGATATCCTTTTCCCCCGGAGTGTCGGGCCAGGTACCGGGGTATTTGCGTGGATCATTCTGCTCTCGCTTGTCCTTGCGGACCTTTTCCTCCTTGACATCCTGACCACGCAGTTGATCCTGAACATGGGAGGGATCGAGCTTAACCCGCTGATGGCTGGGGTTGTTACCGCCCCGGTCATGCATATCCTCCTCAAGATCGGAATTGTCCTCTGTGTTATTCCCATAGCCCTTAACGCTGAGGCCCGGGTAAAAGGATCAGGAATAGCCCTTTATGCAGCACTGATCGTCATGTATACGGTTGTCGTACTCAACAACACCTCGGTGCTTATCCCCCACATCCTTGGATCATTTGCGGGATAATCCGCCGGGAATGTTGATGCCGGCAATACTTTTCCAGGTTTAAGCGGCCTGAAAATAATTCTGGTAAAAAAGTATCCTGCCCGTCAGAACACGTTTGCTTCCGAGAAGACCGTCACCTGGCTCTGCTCGATCGCGTAAGGCTTGATCTCCCGCGAGTGCGCTGACATCCGCATCTTGACCACTTCGAGTGCCAGGTAGACATCGGTGAGATCGCTTGAGCGGACATAACGGAGCAGGATGACAGTATCGGCAAGGTACTCGATGAGGCCGTGCCGGCTGGAAAAGACATTGTCGCTGTTGGTCTCGGAGGTCATCATCATGGTACACTGCTTGTCCCGCAGGCCATCGATGAACCGGAACATCTCGCGCCGCCGCTCCGCATCGCTTGCAAAAAGGTCCTCAAAAAGCGAGATCGGGTCGATCACCACCCGGCTCGCCTTGACTTCGCTGATCAGGTTCGGAAGCTCGTTTTTTATCCGGTTGTTGGCCAGGTTAAAGTCCGTGGGATCGAGCTTGATGATAAACAGCGATTTGTTGAGGTACGGATCCACGTTCCAGCCCTTCTGCCTCATGTACTGGAGGATACGATCCTCACGCTCCTCGAGGCTGATATAGATTGCCCTCTCCCCGCGTCTGAGCCCGTCCCAGATAAAGTTCAGCGAAAAGGTTGTCTTTCCGGTACCGTACGTCCCGATGATTGCACAGATGCTCCCGGCAAGCAGTCCCCCCCCAAGCATGTCGTCAAGCCCGGGAATTCCCACCTTCACCCGATCGCTGTTCATATAACCATCCTGATATTGCTCACTTCAAATCCCCCGGTAGTAGATATCCTTATGGCAAATTTTACCAGGTCCTGTTCTTCGAGATGGGGCATGACCCCCCGGAATTTTTCAAAGTACATTATCCGCTGGCGCCGCGAACCGGTACTCTCCTCCCACCGGAACAGGAAGACGGCGTCGGCGATATCGGCCACCTCGATCTCCTTTGATTTTTCGATGATCCCCCGGCTGAGCAACAGGTAGATGGTCAGGCTTTTTGTCTTTGAGAGCCGTTGCAGGCCCCGGAGGAAACCGGTCAGGTCTGACCAGAGGTTGGGAAGGGATGTCTGGGTGGCGATATCGGTGATCGAATCGAGAATGACGAGCGTTTCCGGCTCCGCTGCCTCAAATATATCCGCAAGCCGCATGAAAATATTGGCGTGCTCGGAACGTTTCTGGAGCCGGGTCAGCGTATCGCTGCGGCTGTACCAGGAATCAGGGACAATGCTCCGGTCAAAATAAAGATCAGAGAGATCCTCAAAGGCGATCTCCTCCATCTCCCCGGGTGCTTCACCGGAATGGAACGACTGGGTGATCTCGTGCCGGATATCGTCTTCCAGCCGGGTAAATGTGATGTACAGGATCTTTTTGGGGTACAGGATACCATCCCCGGGGATCCGGTGCATAACAGCAAGAGAGTTGACCGTTGAACTGTACGCAAATTCATAGTGGCCAGCCCCGATATCCCCAAACAGGAGAGTCAGAGTCCCCGGCGGGACACCGCCGTCAAGGATGGGATCGAGAGATGAAATCCCGGTAGGCATCCTCTTTTCCAGTGATTCCTGCATCGTGTGGTACTTCCTCGCAATCCTTTGTCCGGAGTTTTTTAAAACTCTTAGAAAGAGCGCACATAAAGATATCTTTCCTTCTTTCTGACGATCCGGGGCAAAAAAATGTACCGTGTGAATCCTGCCCCGTCCCCATGACTCCGGCAGATTACCATTACCACCATTACCACCATTTATATATAAGTATCTGCCGAACTATAAACGGGAACACGGGCAGCCTCATGAGGTCAGGTGAATGGGTTTTTCAGAACTCCTGAGCAGGATTAAGGAATACCGGTCC
>Ga0326727_10022562_pt1 | contig 12143 bp, 11 predicted proteins | sample MB2enrmetagenome_FD_207643 | JGI IMG/M metagenome (GOLD analysis project Ga0326727, IMG submission 207643) | Lab enriched peat soil microbial communities from McLean, Ithaca, NY, United States - MB29MY | ecosystem: Environmental > Terrestrial > Soil > Wetlands > Peat | place: USA: New York... | reverse complement strand
ATCCAGTCCGCATTGCGCCTCTCGATCGCCTGGTGCGGTATCAGTTCTCCCCGGATACCGAGAACCAATGCGCCCGCGCTGAGATAATCCCTCGCCGTCACCTGGTTAACGCCACCCGAAGCCATCAGGGGAGCATTAGGAAACGGCGCCTTGAGCGCTCTGATGTAACCTGGACCGCCGACCGCGGAACACGGAAACACCTTGATGAAATCGGCGCCGGCCTTCATCGCCATCATCACTTCAGAGGGCGTCAGTGCGCCGGGAATGACCGCAACATCGTTCTCGGCCGCGAAGGCAAGGACCGACGGCTCGAGGCCCGGACTGCTCAGAAAGGCGGCGCCTGCGTCTACGCATTTCGCGGCCGTTCCGGCATCCAGAACGGTGCCGGCCCCCACCATCAGCTTCGGATGCGTCCGGCGTAATTCAACCAGCACTTCGTGCGCACCCGGAACCGTCATGGTCAGTTCAATCACGTGGATTCCGCCGTCAAAGACGGCACCGGCCGCAAAAAGTGCATCCTCGGCGGAGGCCGTTCTGATGGCCGGAACAACGCCCGTTTGAAGGATGCGCGCATGTACGTCCCCGCGAGTCATTGCTGGAACTCTCCTTTGGTCTGTGGTAGTCATGATTAATTCGCGGGTAGGGGCGCCTTCGGCTCGTGCGCTTTCAGGATGACGATGTCGCCATAGCCGATCCTCAAATGAAGATTCTGCGGAGCGGAGGCAGCCTCGACGAAGCTGTGCCCGAACGGAAAGGGGTGCCGGGTTTCCTTGCCAGCGAAATCGGAGTTCACACTGCCCCAGTCGCTCTTCGCGTCGATGACCGGAGACGCCTCGCGCACAAGCCGCAGCGCGATCATGCCCTGGCGTGCCTTCGCCTCGATATTGCCCGCCACGTCGTCGATGTGCACGTCGCCGTCATCGTGTTTCACGATGATCTTGGCACTGCGCGGAACCTTGATGCGGTACACAAGGTCGAAATTCGTCACGGTTTGAAGCGGCGTTACCCACGGGAATGCCCGGTGTCGGGGATACTCGGTGGTAAGCACCAGTTCACTGCCGTTGCGGCTGGCCGCCACGCGCACGCGATCAAGCTCACGGGTCGTTCTGCTGGACTTCGTCGTCGTGATCTCGATGCCCGGCTGGTCCCAGCCCTCGATGGTCAGTTCGCCCGTCGAGTTCTGCACGCGCAGAGTCCCGTTGGCGGGGAAGTCCCTGCGGTCTGTCTTACTCACCTCGACGATTTGTGGCGAAGCGTCGACGCCCGGAAGCAGACAGGGCGCGAACAAAGCGCACAGCGCAAGCGTTCTAAACCGCCTCATCGAATTCCACCTCCGGCTCCGGCAACACGTCGTTCCGTCCAGCCATCCAGACATATAAAGTCGGCAGCAGGAAGATGCTCATTACAAGGTCGGAAAGCAATCCGCCTACAATCACGATGGCGAACGGACGCTGCGAATCCGAACCAATTCCGTGAGACATGGCGGCCGGGAGCAATCCCAGCGTGGCCACCAGCATGGTCATCATGATGGGCCGGAGCCTCAGCACCGCGCCTTCGACGGCCGAGTCCTCGACCGTGTGACCGCGCGCGCGCAGCTGATTGATGTACTCGAGCATGATGACTCCCGTTTGCACGGAAACGCCGAAGAGCGCCAGCATGCCGACGCCCGACGACACGCTGAAATTGGTGTGCGTGACCACCAGCGCCACCAGACCGCCGATGCGCGCCAGCATCACGTTCACCAGAATCAGCAGCGCCCATTTGAAGGAGCGAAACATGGTGTAAAGGATGATCAGGATCAGCAGCACGGTCAGGGGCACGATGATCGACAGCCGCGCCTCGGCGCGTTTCTCGCTCTCGTACTCGCCCTCCCAATCGATGTGATACCCGCGAGGCAGTTTTACCCCAGCGGTAACCTTCTGCAGGGCTTCCCCGACGGCGCCGCCCAGATCGCGTCCGCGCACGCTGTATTTAATTGCGACATAGCGCTGGTTCCCCTCCCGGTAAATCTCGGATCCGCCATCGCGCTCTTCCACTTTGCAAAGCTGCGATAGCGAGACCCGTTCACCGCTGGGGGCGAGCAGACGGATGTTGGCAATCGCCTCTTTCGTGTTGCGGAACTGCGGCAGATAACGCATCACCAGGTCGTAGCGCTGTTCGCCCTGCAGTACTTGAGTGAGAGCGTTGCCGCCGGCAGCCGTGGCGATGGCATCCTGCACATCCGCCACATTGATCTGATAGCGCGAGGCCGCCTGGCGATCCACAATGAAGTTGTCGTTGGGCTGACCGAGCACGCGGAAAACCCCCAGGTCTTCGATTCCCTTAATCTTGCGCATGACATTGACGACCTCTTCGGCTTTGTCTTCGAGAACGTGTAAGTCGTCGCCGTAGACCTTGGTGGCAAGCTGCCCCTTAACTCCGCTGACCGCTTCTTCCATGTTGTCGGCGATGGGCTGCGAGAAGCCCCAGACTACTCCCGGCAGTTTCTCCAGTTCGCGATCCATGGCGGCAATTACCTCTTCCTTGTTCTGATGAAAGGCGGGCCGCCACTTTTCCTTGGGCTTGAGATCGGCAAAGTACTCGGTATTAAAAAAGCTCGTCGTATCCGTCCCGTCGTCCGGCCGCCCGGTCTGGCTGGAGCATTGTGTCACTTCGGGAAATGAGCAAAGAATGAGCCGCGCCTGGTTCATCAGCCGAATCCCTTCGGTAGGTCCCGTGCTCGGAGCCAGCGTGCCGCGTACCCACAGCGCCCCTTCATCCAGATGCGGCAGGAATTCGGAGCCGATTACGCCGCCGACCGTCAGGTAGATCACAAAACAAAAGCTGATCACGCCGATGCCCACCGTGACGTAACGCGCGCGCACGGCCACGCGCAGCGCCCGCCGGTATCCCTTGGTTAGCCACACCATCACCGGGTTGTGCCATTCCTTGGTCCCGCGGGGATAGAAAAGACTCGATAGCGCAGGCACAATCACGATGGAAAAAATGATCGCTCCCAATAGAGCAAACGCCACCGTCCAGGCCATGGGCTTGAACAGACGCCCTTCCACGCGCTGCAGCGTGAAGATGGGCAAATAGGCCGTGATAATGATGGCGATCGCATAAAATACCGGCCGCTGAACTTCATGCGCGGCTTCGAAGATCTGCTGCTTGGGCGTCTTGCCATCCTTGTTGCCACGGCCCAGGTGCCGTACGATGTTCTCCACCATGACCACCGCGCCATCCACCACCATGCCGAAATCCAGCGCGCCCAGCGACAGCAGGTTGGCCGGAATCCCTTTCAGGTTTAAACACGATGCGGCGAACAGCAGCGCGAACGGTATGGTGATGGCCACAATAATCGCGCCGCGGATATTGCCGAGGAACAGGAACAGAATCAGCACCACCAGAATGATGCCCTCTCTGAGGTTGTGCAGCACCGTATCGGTGGTGTATTTCACCAGATCGCTGCGATCGATAAGCGGCACCACTTTCACGCCCGCCGGAAGAATCGTGTCGTTCAGTTCCTGTACTTTTTTGTGAATCCCCTGCAGCGCCAGGTCGGCGTCGGCCCCTTTGCGCAGCAGCGCGATCCCCGACACCACATCGTCGTTGTCGATGAGCTTGCCATCTTCGTGCCGGATAGCCTTGGCGAATTGGCCCAAACGGATTTTCGGACCCTGCGAGACCACGGCGATATCCTTCACACGGATGGGAGTGCCATTCTTCGCCATGATGACCGTGTTCTGGATATCCTGCACACTCTTCACCAGACCCACTTCCTGAATGTTGATCTGCTGCAGGCCGGCTTCGACAAAGCTGCCGCCCGAATTGGCGTTGTTGTTCGAAAGCTGCTGCTCCACCTGACTGATGCTGAGGCCGTAGGAAATGAGTTTCTCCGGGTCCACGCGAACCTGGTATTCTCTGGTGGGGCCGCCGAAACTGGCCACGTCCACGATGTTGGGAACGGCCTTGAGGTTCTTCTCGATCACCCAGTCTTCGAGCGACTTGAGCTCCATCACGTCGTACGCTGGATTGGTGCTGTGCAGCGTGAAGAAATAGATCTGCCCGGCCGGGCTCCAGTCGGTCTGTATTTGCGGCGCCACACCGGCGGCCACCGCGGCAGGGGGCAGACTGACGTAGGAAAGTCGTTCGAGAGCCCGTTCGCGGTCCCACGCATTCAGCTCGTCGTCGTCGAAGATGATCTTGATATCGGACAAGCCAAACAGAGAAAACGACCGCAGGTGAGTCACATGTGGCATGCCGTTCATCACGATCTCGAGCGGGATGGTGATTTGCTGCTCCATCTGTTCTGCGGAGATTCCCGGCCACTGCGTGACGATCTCCACGTAGTTATCCGCCACGTCCGGATACGCTTCGACGGGCAGTTGATGGAAGGAAATCCCGCCCCAGATGAGCAGCAGGATAGCTCCCACCACTACCAGAAAGCGGTTATTCAGCGCGAAATCGACAATCTTTGCAATCATTTATTGCGACCTCTCATTGTTCAACCGTGTTCTGAAACACCAGCGCATTCAAGATGAACCGATCGCCTGGCTTGATGCCGCTGATAACTTCCTGTTGGCCGCCGGGAAGCATGTTCCCAGCCACCACTTCCAGGCGGCGGAAATGGCCGTTGCCGATCGGTGTGTAGACCCACTCCCTGTCGTGCAGATGCAGAATCGAGGTGGCCGGCACCATAGCATGTTGTTCCGTCGTCAGCCCGTGGAAAGTCGCGGTGACAAACATGCCGATGCGCATCAGGCCCGGGTTTTCGACCTCCAGACGCACCTTGGCCGTGCGGATGTTCGGATCGACGATGGGCAGAATATTGCCGATCCGCCCCTTCAGCACGCGGTCCGGATACGCCGCCAGATGAATATCCGCATACTCGCCTATGTGCACCTGCGACATATTGTTCTCCCACACGTCGCAGACCACCCAGACCTTCGACAGGTCGGAAATGGTAAACGGGGCGGGCGCCGCATAGGACTGCACGGCCGATTGATCGGTGATTTCCTGGTCCGTGATGGTCCCCGACACCGGAGCAAAAACGCTCACGACACCCGTGGGGTGGTCCGGATCGACACCCAGCAGCCCCAACTGCTCCTTCGCAGTTTCGAGAACCACCAGATTGTCGTCTTCGGCATTCTGAGCGATTTCCTGCGCGCTCTTCGGATACGCCCCGTTTTCGAACAGCGTATTGGCGCGCACCAGTTGGAGCCTTGTCAGCTCCTCATTCTTGACGGCCTGCCGGTAATTGGAGAACGCGCCCGCAATGTCGGGGCTTCTTACTTTGTACAGCAGCTGGCCTTTCTTGACTTGATCGCCGAGGCGCGCATCGATCTCTACGATTCGGCCCGTGGCCAGCGAGGGCACAGGCACCTGCCGCGAGACATCGGGATTCACCACTCCGGTGACATTCAGCTCCGGCGCGGCCGTGTGCTCGCCCGCCGTCGCCAGCGGAAACTGGTCGGGATGATCCACTCTGAAATCGTTGGGATCCATGTCGGACACCACTGTGGTGGGGACTGGGGCCGTCCCCATGGTGCTCGCGTCCGCATTGGCCTGGGCCTCGACTTTCCGTGCGCATCCGGCGGCAAGCAGACTCAAACCCAGACACACTGTCGCTTCGAAAATAAGTAGACGATTCATCGCATAAACTCCTTTCATCGTGCGGCCTCCCGAGTAGTCGCAATGACCTCCCGGCCCGCGGCCATGTCCATTTGCGCGGCAGCCGTCAGGTAAGAAGCAACTAAATTCACGTAAGCCAGCTTCGTATCCCGATAAGACTTCTCCGCATCGAGGAAATCCAGCAAAGAAGCCCCGCCGTTCTGGAATGCGAAAGACATCTTGTTGCGGATATCCGCCGCCAGTTCCAGGTACTTGCTCTTGTACGGCTTCAGAAGATTAATGTTCTGCACCAGCGTGTAGTAAGCGGAGTCGACGTCGTTGAAGACCTGCGCCTCGGCGGCATCCCGGAGCTTTTCGTTGCGGCCGATATCGACCTGCGTGCGCGCCTTCTCACCCTGATTACGATCGAAGATGCGCAGAGGAATATCGACGCTGGCGCCGATGGTGTTCTGGTCGAACGGGTTATTGAACGAAGGGTTATGCGTCCACCACACGCTGTAAGTCGGGTCTGTCGAGCCGTTGGCGACAGTCAGCTTGTAAGTGATCTTCGCGAGGTCGACGTTCTGCATCGCGACCTTAAGGTCCGGCCGCGCATCCATGGCTATCTTTCGATACTCTTCGAGAGGCTTTAACTCATCGTTGAAATCGAACGGCCCAGTCACGTCGAACTTATCGATCGGCGTCCTGTCGTTTAAAAGCATCAGAAGCTGGATCTTGGCCGTCCGCAGATTCACGATCGCCGTTTCATAGTCGGACTCGAATTGTGTCCGCTCCAACACCAACCGGTTTACATCGATCGGCGCCAGATCGCCGGCATTGAGGCGCAGCTGGTCGATGCCAATTTCGCGATCCCAATACGCCAGGTTCTCGATGGCGTTCTGCAGAAACGCTTTGGCCTGCAGGACGTTGACAAAAGCAGTCTGCAGATTGAACAGCAAACCGCGCTCCTGATCCAGATAGGTCGATTCCGCGATGGCGGTCGACTCCTTCGCCTGGTCGCGCCGCAACTCCCGCTTCTGCTGGCGTTCATGCAGGTAACTGATGCTGGGTGAAATCTGCGTCCCCGCGAACGGCCGGTACACTCCCAGGTAAGGAGTTAGCTGAGTCCCGTCCGCTGCCAGGCCGAAGTCCGGGTTGGGGCGCAGGAACGCTGTGATCTCAGCGGCCCTCGACTCATCGATGTTGAGGCGCGCGGCTTTCAGCGTTGGGTTGGCCTCCGAGAACTTATCTTTTATCTGTTGCCAGGTAAAAGTTGTCGTCTGTGCGTAACCGACTGCGGGCAGCAATGCACTGACGAAAATTAAGAAGAGGCGCGAACAAGTGGAACTCGGGTTGCCTGCTTGACTCTGTATTGCTGGCATACTGAATTCGACTCTAACCGTTTTCGCGGCTTACGCTCGATTATCGTGAGTACAGCTTGTAGTGTCTTTCGATAATCGAAAGATCGATTCCACCTCATGACCCGCCAGGGAAACATTCTTTCGGCTGACTCAACGACTTTCGTCTCTATCTCTATATCTTTCGGATGAAGGCTTGGCAGTCTGGGTGACTCACCGTAAGATGCAAAGCATGGAATCCCAGCCGCGCCGCGAGAATACCAACCGGATTCGCCTGGTTCTGCTGGAGCATAATGCCCTTTTGCGAACCAGTCTGAGCCGCCTGCTCGCCTCGGAGCCGGATATCGAGCTGGTGGGCGAGTGCGCCGGCAATGGCGAAGCGCTGGAGTTAGTAAGAAGGTCGGGCGCCGATGTCGTCCTGCTCGATTTCGACTCTGGCGCCGACTCCTGTAATGAGTTCCTGACCGTTGCCGGTCGATCGGTCTTCTCCGGCCGCTTCCTTGTGATGACGACGGATGCCGATGCGAGGACTTCCGCCAGAGCCCTGAAGCTCGGCGCCTCCGGCGTCTTTCTCAAATCTGAAGCTGCCAGCCGCCTGGTTCACGCCATCCGGATGGTAGCCAACGGCGTGATCTGGATCGACCAGAAAGTTGTGAAGTTGCTGGTCGAACGCTATCCGCTGGAATGGGATTCGAACTACGGCGAGGATCTCAAGGAGCGTGAGCAGGAGGTGCTGCAGGGGATCATGGGGGGCCTTTCCAACCGTATGATCGGCGACAGAATGGACCTTTCGGAATCGTCGGTCAAGGCCATTGTTCAGCGCTTGTTCAAGAAGGCCGGCGTACGCACCCGCAGCCAGTTGGTGCGCATCGCACTCGAGCGCTGGCCAACCAGCCAGACCGCTTGCCATTCCTGAGATTGGCAGATTAATCGTTTGATTATCGCCCGAAATCCGCGCGCGTGCCACGAATCACATGAGGAAATAATGAATCCTAGAGAAGATTTCTATATCGTTCGAGCGCTACCCGAACCAATTGACTGCGCGTTCGCACTCCTGTCCTGCCGAACAATTGCTGCAATGTATTCTTGACCGTACTCTCGGAGATCTCCATGGTACCGGCGATCTCCTTGTTAGCCAGACCCTGCACCACGTAACGAAGGACTTCTGTCTCTCGATCGGTCAACGGAGTCAGGTCCCCGTGGTCAGGGCCAACCCCATTGGATGCTGTCTGCGCGTCGTCGCTGACGTCTGCGATAATCGCCGCGAGCTTGGGACGCGAATCCGCTATATAGGTAGAGAACCACACGTCGGCCGTGAAAGTCTCGCCGTCGTCGCGATGGCCGCGGCACTGCATTGAGGTACGGAATTGCGGGCCTTCTTCGCGCCGCAGGGCATGATGCAATTCGGGCAGGTACGCGGCAATCGGATGACCGATCAGATTGCCCGCGCGCCGAGCCATCAGTTCAGTTGCGGCGCGATTGGCCAGCTCGATGAAGCCCCGGTCGTCGATCGTGACAATAGCGGCAGGGCTGGTTTCGACAAGGATGCGCAAGCTCTCCTGCGCTTCAAGACTGAGACGCCGGTTGCGGCTCATCTCCGCCACCACCAGTCCCGAACCGGCCAGCGCCAGGGCCTCGAAAGCGAGGCGGATGTAACCGCCTTCCGGGTTCAGCGAACTGAATAATTCGCTCAACCCGGCACACCCGATCCCGAGTAACACCAGGGCCCACCGAGGCAGAATTCCGGCGGACAACATGATCGGAAAGAGATAGAGAAATCCCAGCGAGATGTAGGATTTCGTCCACCAGTCCACCACCGCGAGGATAAGGATCATCGTGCCGCTCAGCAGCAGCACGGACGTACGGTGACGTTTATCCCAGATCTGCTCGAAGCGCGGCATTCCCTTGAAAGTTCTCGCGTGTATCGCAGCGTTCATTCTCCCATCGATTGGAGGAGCTGGAAGCAGGGTATCGAACGATTGACCGTAAGATATTTCGATCCACGCTGCAAACGGCAATGAGCCCGCAAAACCGGATCGTAATCCTCCACACACGCATAAACAGGCCCCAGAGCCGCCCGCCCCAACGGAGTCACCGAATCCCCGACCCGATCCGCACCACCTTCTCTCTAACCGAACAAAGCGCGCTTATTCGACTCCCCATATCGAGTCATAGCCTTCCCCGCCCGCCAAATCGCCAAAGCCAAGGCAATCACCAGATCGTCATGCTGCCCGGTCCCATCCGCCCCAATCCGCACCCCGCCGCCTCTTCGATGCGAAATCTGCACGTCCACCAGTTCCTTCACTAAAGCCCCCGTCTCCGCCATCCCCCGCGGCACCCGCAACCGCCCCTGCTCCAGCAACACCTGCACCCCGGCCAGCAGATCTTTCTTCGGCACATGCCACATCCCGCCCGTCTCATGCTCCCGTTCGCCGCTCGTGATCGTCACCGGCGTCAGCGTGCAACCCAGCCGCGCCGCCCGCAGCATCTCCACCACCGGAGCCCCCACCCCCGTCGCATCCACCGCCAGCGCGCTCCGCCCCTGCATCTCCGGCTGCGCCCCGATCCGCCGCACCCCCTCCACCACCTGCGGATACGGCGTCCCCAGCCGAACCCGCTCCACATACCGCACATAGTAAGGGCCATCCCCCGCCCCCCGCTCCACAATCACCATCGCCGAATGATCCCGCACCTGCCCCAGATCCAACCCCGCAAAATTCATCTTGATGTGGGACAGGCGCTTCCGCCTGTCCATCTCCTCTCGCAGCCCGGTCGGGCAGATTTCCGATCTGCCCAAAACTTGTCTTGCTTTCTTCCTCTCCCTCTCTTTTCCCTCACCGCCACAACCCCCCAAACTCAAACGCCACCGCCGAACTATCCAAAGCCGCCTCCACCAGATCCCGCCCAAACATAGCCATCCCGTTATCCATGAACTCGCACAAATACTCCTGCCCGAACCAAACCCCCTGCACCCGCCGCTCCTCCTCCAGAAACCTCTTCGATATCCGCGGACACTCCGTTGCCGGAACCCGCACCCGCATCCAATCCTCCCCACCCCCGAACTCCCACGTATCGTAAAAGAATCCCCGCTTCCCCCACGGCGTACTCATCAACCACAAATCCCCATCCCCCACCGCCAGCATGGGACGCAGCGCCTTATACATCTCGTCGTCCACCCGCGAAGCCTCGTCGATCAGCATCAGCGACGGCGCCGAAAATCCCCGCACCGTCCCCTCCACCCCAGGCAGCGCAATAATCCGCGAGCCATTCGGCAACAACACCGACGGATCCGCCCCGCCATCCCCGCAAGGCCGCAGGCCCAGGCGCCGCAACATCCCCCGCGCTTTCTTCAGCAACTCCGTGGACTGCCGGTCCGAAGGACTCGCTAACAGCACCAGGCTCTCCGGCCGCGTATACGCCCGATGCACCGCCTTCGCCGCCGCCAGCGTCGATTTCCCCCACTGCCGCGAACAATTCAAAATCCCCCGCTTCGCATCCGACCGCAGCACCTCCACCTGCCGTGCATCCGCATCCAGCCCCAGCCGCGTCCGCGCGAACTCCGCCGCATCCACGGGCGTGTCATCGGCCCTCGCCGCCGTTTTCAAAATCGGGATTTTGTCCTCTGTGTAATTCACGATTAATAACTACCACCACGCCGCGTCATTCAAAGTCGGGTCACACCAATAACAAAAGTATATTTGTGTTATTTTCATGCACTTAATCGAATAAAGAAATATTTGTGGCGGCTGTGACTGTAAATATACGGGCAGGAGATCGTTCAATGACCACCGAAGCAAAAATCGCCGCCAACCGGGCCAATGCCCAACTGTCTACGGGTCCCAGGACCCCTGAAGGAAAAGCCGTCTCGTCGCAAAACGCGCTGCGCCACCACAACCTCGCGAAGGCCGTTCTGACCCGCGCCGAATGCCGCCGCCGCTTCAGCGAATTCGTCGCCGGCTTCCACGCCGAATACCAGCCCTCCACCGCCACCGAAGTTGCCCTGGTCGACGCCCTGGCAACCGCTCGCTGGAAAGCCATGCGCATGTCTAACTTCGAAGCGGTCCAGATCGACCGCCAATTCGACGCCCAGCAAGACCCCGCCTTCGAAACCATGGATAACGACGTCAGGACGGGAATAGCCTACGGAGAGGCCGTAAACCACGACCGCACCATGGCAGGAATCGGACGCGCCGAAACCCGCCTCCAGCACCAGTTCAACAGCGCCTTCGACCGCCTGAGCAGATTAAAAAAATCGCAATCGAAACCCGCGCTTATGCGGGAATGAGTTCGATTGCTGCCCGATTCGCCGAGTTCCCGGGGAGCAGAAGCTCGATCCTCCGATCGAAGGTGGCAAGCTTACCGCCATTCCGGATCGCCAGATCGAGCAACAACCCGTCCGCAATCTGATGATGACCGGCGATGCGCTCTCGGATCTCTCCATCGATTCCGGCAAACGTCCGGTCGAGCGGCCAGAACACATGCCCGGGCGCGCTCAGGCTGTTCGTCAGAGCCTTGAGCGCGTCCGCAAACCCGATCGTCGTCTTCACCACCGCCGGCTGCATGGTATGGACGCAGCTGGACCAGCCCTCTCGCCGGGTAGCCGCAAACCACCGATGGGCGGCATCGTGATGGACATGAACGGTCCCCGCCAGCGCCAGCAGGACGTTGACGTCCAGCAGAGAAATCATCGGCTCTCGGGCTTCAAAAAATCGCGGCCGCTGCGCGCGTCCTCGGCATCGAGCGTCGCCTGCACGTCTTCAAGGCCAAACTTCACCTGCGAATCGCCAACCGGAAAGACGCTGAATCCGTTTCGCTCACTCAGAGGGACGGTGGCGAGGGCGCCTTTGCGCGCCAGCGCCGACAGTGCCTTTCCCACCGATATCCGGCGGGCATCCGCAAGGGATTTCGCTAGATCCAGAACGTCTGGCTCAATGTTGAGTGTCGTGCGCATCGTGATTCAACGATGACATACGACACATTTGATGTCCAATATGCCGATCGCCAAGACCATCGCCGGAACGCGCACCGGAGTAAAATCGGCCTCATGCCCAATATCACGCTTGAGATCGCCAGCCAGGGGAATGCTGTTGCCGACACCATAGAGCTACTCTCCGTGACCGTGAATTTGGCGATCGACCGAATACCCTCGGCGGAGATCGTGGTCGCGGACGGTGACACGGCGAATGGCGCTTT
>Ga0326727_10022561_pt1 | contig 12144 bp, 10 predicted proteins | sample MB2enrmetagenome_FD_207643 | JGI IMG/M metagenome (GOLD analysis project Ga0326727, IMG submission 207643) | Lab enriched peat soil microbial communities from McLean, Ithaca, NY, United States - MB29MY | ecosystem: Environmental > Terrestrial > Soil > Wetlands > Peat | place: USA: New York... | reverse complement strand
TGACCCCTTGCGAGACGAACTAAAGCTGTGTGATGCTGAGGGTCCGGCATTTAACATGACCCTGCGTTTAAGAATGAAGGCTATCGCCACGTGCAGGAACAGGTCGATTCGATCTGCGCAATACTTGAGTCGGGTGAGCCGCTTCTCGTCGACGAAGGGTGGGGTTCGACGTGACCAAGTCTAGCAAGCTTGAGAAGGCGACGACGACCTACCCCGACTACGGTTCGATCATTATCCGCGGCGCGCGGGAGAACAATCTCAAGAACGTCTCGCTGGACATTCCCAAGCGCCGGATTACTGTGTTTACCGGGGTGTCGGGCTCGGGCAAGTCCTCCCTGGTTTTTGAAACGATCGCGGCGGAGAGCCAAAGGCTGATCAACGAAACCTATCCTGCATTCGTGCAGCAGTTCATGCCGCATTACGGACAGCCTGACGCCGATATGCTGGAGAATATCTCGGCGGCCATCATTGTTGATCAGCAAAGGCTGGGCGGCAACGTGCGATCAACGGTCGCTACCGTGACCGACACGGCGCAGATGCTGCGAGTACTTTTTTCCAGGCTAGGCGAGCCGCGTCTACCATCCCCGGGATATTACTCGTACAACGATCCTCGCGGCATGTGCCCTGACTGTGAAGGCGTCGGCCAGGTGGCGGCCATGGACATGACCGCGGTGGTGGATGAGAGCAAGTCACTCAAGCAGGGAGCGCTGCTCTGCAGGGGTTTTGAAGTCGATACCTGGTGGTGGGCCACCTATGCGCGCTCCGGCATGTTCGATCTCAACAAGCCAATCCGGGACTACTCCCCCGAGGAACGCGCTAACCTGTTCGATCTCGATGACGGGCGCAAGATTAGGGTCGACAAGATCAACCTAACCTATATCGGCGTGGTGGCGAGACTCAAGCGCTCGCTGGGCAACAAGGATCCCGAAACGATCCAACCCCATGTGCGCGCGGAATATGATCGGATTTTCACCCGAAAAATCTGCGCCGCCTGCAAGGGCATGCGCCTCAAGCCGGATGCACTGGCAAGCAGGATATTGGGCAGGAACATCGCCGAATTCTCGTCGATGCAGGTGAGTGACCTAGCCGCGATGGTGCGCGGCATCAAGGCGCACCAGGCAGGGCCGATGCTGGCAGCTCTGGCCGCGCGGCTGGAGAACCTGGTCACGATCGGGCTGGGCTATCTCAGCCTTGACCGCGAGAGCTCAAGCCTGTCGGGCGGGGAGAGCCAGCGGGTCAAGATGGTACGCCATCTCGGCTCATCTCTGACCGACATCACTTATGTATTTGACGAGCCGTCGGTGGGGCTTCATCCTCACGATGTAGGACGCATGGCCGGGTTGATGCAGCAGTTGCGCGACAAGGGCAACACGGTGCTAATCGTCGAGCACAAACCAGACATGATCGCCATCGCCGACCATGTTGTGGACATGGGCCCATTTGCCGGCAGCAAGGGTGGAGAGGTGGTCTATCAGGGCGATTTCGCTGGACTGTTGACTTCGGGCACGCTGACCGGCAACCACATGAAAAAGCACCAGCCGATCAAGGACAAGGTGCGTAAGGGCAAGGGCGAGCTCAAGATCAGGCACGCCCGGCTCAACAATCTGAAGGACGTGTCGATCAACATCCCCAAGGGTGTGCTGACGGCGGTTTCGGGCGTCGCCGGCTCCGGCAAGTCGTCGCTCATTGCGGGTTGCCTGCCCCAGGCGCATCCGGAAACCATCATCATCGACCAGAACCTGGCGCGCGGCTCGCGGCGTTCCAACACCGCGACCTATACTGGGATTCTTGACAACGTACGCAAGGCCTTCGCCAAGGCTAACGCCGTGGATGCGGCATTGTTTTCGGCTAACTCAAAGGGAGCGTGCCCGGACTGCAACGGGTTGGGCGTCACCTACACGGACCTTGCACATCTCGACCCCGTGGCCACCACCTGCGAGACCTGCGACGGCAAGCGGTTCCTGCCCGAAGTGCTGGAGCACCGGCTGCGCGGCAAATCCATCAGTGACGTTTATGAGATGAGCGTGGCGGAGGCGCTTGGCTTTTTCACCGAGCCAGCGATCTCTAAGATCCTGCAGGGGCTCGACGATGTGGGCCTGGGCTATCTGACGCTGGGACAGCCGCTGTCGACCCTCTCTGGTGGTGAACGCCAACGGCTCAAACTGGCCGCTGAACTGGGCAAGAAAGGCAACATCTATGTGCTCGACGAGCCCACGACGAGCCTGCATATGAACGACGTGGATACGCTGATCGGGCTGTTCGACAGGCTGGTTGAAGCTGGCTCCTCGGTCATTGTGATCGAGCACAATCTGGACGTGATCGCCCGGGCGGACTGGGTCATCGATCTGGGTCCGGGCGCGGGCCACGAGGGCGGCGTGGTTCAGTTCGAAGGTGTACCGAGCGATCTCGCGAAGAATGGGAATACCCTGACTGGAAGATACTTGTCGCGTCGCAGGGAGCGTTAGCGGAGGGGCGCTGCCTCCACCGGCGGAGATCCCGGCATCCGTAGAATTCGGATGTCCCTCATCGGGGGCTGGCCGAAGAGACGGCTGTATTCGCGATTGAACTGGCTGGGGCTTTCGTAACCGACCTCGAAGGCGGCGGTTGCGGCATCCAGACCCTCGACGAGCATGCGTCCCCTGGCGGCCTGCAAGCGAAGCTGTTTCTGATACTGGACCGGACTCATAGCCGTCAGCGCGCGGAAGTGATGATGCAGGGTGGATACACCCATGCCTGCGGTCTGCGCCAGATCCTCGACGCGTAGTGGCTTAGCGTAGTTCGTCCGGATCCATGCGATAGCCTTTGCAGTGCGGTGACTTTGATCTCCCAGGGTTGCGATGGCTCGCAGCCGCGCACCTTCCGGCCCCTGAAGTATCCGGTAAATGATCTCGCGTTGAATCAGTCCGCTAAGAAAGGGAATGTCCTGCGGTGTTTTCAGCAGGTCAACCAGCCGGCAGCAGGCACTGAGGAATTCGAGCGTGACCTCACCAGTGGCCATCGCCGGTGCGCCAGAGGGGGCTTCAGGTGAGTGAATCTCCTCGCGGCTGAGAAGCTCCCGAATCATGGGCATTTCGAGTTTGAGCGACATCGCTAGGCAGGGCGCCGCCTCACTGGCTTCGACGATCTGGCTCACAATCGGGAGATCCAAGGACGTTAGCAGGTAGTGCGATTCGCCATAGGTGAAGGTGGTGCGCCCCAGGTCGACTCGCTTTCGTCCCTGGGCCATTACCGTTATGCCCGGCTCGTAGGTCATTGAGCATGGCGCGGTGGGGGCGATGCGGCGATGCAGCGTCAGGCCGGCAATTTCTGTTGCCCGATTCTCCGCTGCCCCCATGTATGAGGCAATTTTGTCAGCAAGCTCCAGGCGTAGGGCGTTCGTTCTCATCAAGTACAGGATAGCTGTCGGATGGACGGTTTTGAGCAGGGGCAAGAGAATTGGGCAATAAATAGGAAGGATCGGGATACCGATACCGTCACCTGTTTCTTTAGGCTGTAGATGAGGAAACCGAGAAGATGAAAAAACGCAAACTGGGCAGCCTGGAAGTATCGGAGATCGGGCTGGGATGCATGGGGATGAGCTTCTCTTACGGTCCGGCGAAAGACAAGCAGGAGATGCTCCCGGTGATTCGGGCGGCTGTCGAACGCGGGGTCACATTTTTCGATACCGCAGAGGTCTACGGACCCTTCACTAATGAAGAGCTTGTGGGCGAAGCCCTGGCTCCCTTCCGTGAACAAGTAGTCATCGCGACCAAGTTCGGCTTCCAGATCACGCCTGATGGCAAACCAGGCTCCCATGCCCTGAATAGCAGGCCGGAGCACATCCGGAAGGCAGCCGAGGGTTCGCTTCAGCGGCTGGGGATCGATCGCATCGATCTCTACTACCAGCACCGCGTGGACCCGGAAGTACCGATCGAGGACGTAGCTGGAGCCGTGCAGGATCTGATTCGGGAAGGCAAGGTGAAGCATTTCGGGCTTTCCGAAGCGGGCGTGCAAACGATTCGCCGGGCGCACGCGGTTCAGCCTGTCGCGGCGCTCCAAAGCGAATACTCACTTTGGACAAAAGGTCCAGAGAAGGAGGTGATTCCGACGCTGCAGGAGCTGGGAATTGGGTTCGTTCCGTTCAGCCCATTGGGCAAGGGATTCCTGACCGGGAAGATGGATGAAAACACCAAGCTCGAGAGCACGGATTTTCGCAGTACGCTGCCGCGGTTCACTCCGGAGGCGATGAAGGCCAACCAGGCTTTGGTGGATCTGCTGGAAGAGGTAGCGAAACGGAAAGGCGCGACGCCGGCTCAGATCGCGCTGGCTTGGCTGCTGGCGCAGAAGCCGTGGATGGTCCCGATTCCGGGCACCACAAAGCTAGCCCGTCTGGAAGAGAACATCGGAGCGGCAGCCGTTCCACTTACGGCAAGCGACTTGTCTGAGATTGAGATCGCAGCGTCGAAAATCACGGTGCAGGGCGCAAGGTATCCGGAACATATCGAGAAGATGACGGGCCGATGAAGCTGTTTCGAACACTTGCGCTGGCCTTGATAGCGCTTGACGCCGTGGCTCAAGGTCCCGACGAACCACTGATCAAGACGGGCACGCAGGAGGTGATGCTCGACGTGGTGGTGCGCGACAAACACGGACACCTTGTGAACGACCTAAAGCCCGGGGATCTGAAAATCCTGGATAACGGGGTGGAGCGGAAGGTGCAGTCTTTCCGGCTTTTGCTGAATGGAGAAATGACGGCTAGCCCCGGGACTGCGGCTGAGAGACCGAAGGCGTTCGACCCGCTGCAGCAGATCCGCCTGGTGACGTTGGTCTTCAATCGGCTCGATCTGAACGCCCGGCGGTTGGCGCACGCGGCCGCCACGGACTTGTTGAAGAACGAATTTCCCCAAAACGTGTACATGTCGGTATTCGCGCTGGGTGACAACCTGCAAGCTTTGCAGCCCTTCACCAACGACCGTGCAATGCTTCGCAAGGCTGTGGATCGTGCGACGAGCGGCACGTACTCTGAGTTCATCGCGGACTCGAAGCGCATCGAGGTGCAGATGAAGCAGATGCTGGGGCCGGCCACAGACGGAGGAAGCACAGGCGAGCAGGTGCAAGGGGCTGACAATGCCGAGGGCGCCATGGCTCGGATGATGCTGAACATGTTGCAATCTACCGAGCGTTCCGAACTCGGACAAGCCGGACGCAGCGCGATATGGGGACTGATGTCGGCGGTGGAAGGCCAAACGAAGCTGCTTGGGCGTAAATCGATTCTGCTATTTTCAACCGGCCTTGGGGTGCCCCAAGGAATGGAGGAACCCTGGAAGACTTTGATCAGCACCGCCAACCGCTTCAACGTGACTTTCTATTCGATCGACGCCCGCGGGCTGGAAGCCGCGCGCGCCAATGACGCAGCCGTTGACGGATTGAAGGATGCGGCCTCCGCTTCGCGAGCCAGCGCGATGACAGGTGCGGGAACGGTGACGCCGGCAATGGCCAACGGCCTCGACACGGCAATGAACGCGGGACAGATTAGCGGCGAAAGCGCACTCGCTGATTTGGCGCAATCGACCGGTGGTTTTCTGATTTCGAATTCTAACGACTTTCGCGAAGGGCTGCGCAAAGTGAGCGAGGATATCGAGAGCTACTACGAAGTGACGTACAACCCGCAAATCAGCGAATACGATGGTTCGTACCGCAAAATCGAGGTGCGGTCGCTCCGCGCGGGGTTGCACATCCAGGCGCGCGCCGGTTACTTCGCCTTGCCCGCCTCCTGGGGCAACAACGTGATCCTATCGCCTTACGAGATACCGCTGATGCGGGCTCTGAATGAAAGCCCACTACCGCATTCCTTCGACTTTCAATCCGCCGGGTTGCATTTCCGAGGACGGCGCGACCAATCCGCCTGCAGCGTGGTGCTGGATATTCCGCTGGCGAATATAACACTGCGTCAAGCCGGTGGGCAGAGCCCGTACGAGGGCCATCTGGCTTACTTGGCGATGGTGAAGGACACGAAGGGCGAAGTGGTGGAGAAGTTTCGCGGAGACGTTCCTTTGGCAGAGGCGGCCGAACAAATGCAAGCGTCGAGGAACAGTCACTTCATCTTCACGCGTAACCTGACGTTAGCAGCGGGAAGGTACACGCTGGAAGCTGCGGTGATTGATCGAACAGACAACCGGATTAGCGCTCGCAAGTCCGGGTTCGTCATGCCTGCTGCGCCGCCGTCCAAGCTTGGGATCAGCAGCGTGGTCCTGGTGAGGAGCGTCCGGGATCGATGGCAAACCCCTTCGCCTGACGACGCTTTTCAGATAGGCGACAAAGTGATCACGCCCAGTTTGAGCCCGGTTACGAAAGACGAACTGGCGGCGCTGCGTTTTTACATGATGATCTACCCGGATCAGAACAACGCCAACAAACCGGAGCTCGTAATGAACGTTAGCCGGAACGGGACCCCTGTCGGCGGCGGATCGTTGATTCTATCGGAGCCTGATGCCAGCGGACGTATCCGATATATTGCCGCGGCATCTTCCGACAAAATGGAACCTGGGAATTACCAAGCGGAGTTTTTCGTGATGCAAGGAACCGAAACAGCGCGCGAAACGGTGACGTTTACACTCAACTGAGAATGAAAGAACTTCGAAATGGACATCAAACGAATTGGTTCGCAGCCTTCCGGCAAGGGGCCGGCAGATTATTTTAGCGGTACCGTGCGAATTGACCCGCTGTTTAGTGCGTCTGCTCCGGCGCGAGTCGTGGGCGCGAGCGTCACTTTCGAACCCAGCGCCCGGACGGCATGGCACACGCACCCTTTGGGCCAACACCTGATTGTGACCGCCGGTTGCGGCCGGGCGCAGCGCTGGGGTGGACCGATGGAGGAAATTCGACCCGGAGATGTCCTCTGGTTCGCGCCTGGTGAAAAGCACTGGCACGGGGCCGCTCCTACGACGGCGGTGACACATATCGCCATTCAGGAGCAACTCGATGGAAAGACCGCCGAATGGATGGAACAAGTCAGCGACGAGCAATATAATGGCGGTAAGTAAGAGGAGATTCGAATGACTACTGTCACTGTGAACGGAGTCAAGCGCGAAATTCAGGCGCCGGGGAATACTCCTCTACTTTATGTCCTGCGGAACGATCTTGAACTCACCGGGCCGCAGTTTGGGTGCGGAATGGCGCAGTGCGGCGCTTGTTCGGTGCTTCTCAACGGTAACGAAGTACGCTCCTGCATCATGACTTTGAGTTCGGCCGCCGGCAAGGAAGTCACTACGCTGGAAGGCCTTCCCGCTCGCTGGGCGAAGCAGAAAGGGCTCTCGGAAGCGGAGGCCGCACAAACACTGCATCCTGTTCAGGAAGCCTGGATTGCGGAGCAAACCCCTCTCTGCGGGTTCTGTCAGAACGGCATGATGATCAAAGCGACCGAGTTGCTGGAGCGCGTTTCGTCGCCATCCGTCGCCCAGATCAAAGAAGCTTTCACCTCCGGCGTTTCTCCGCACCTCTGCCGTTGCGGAAGCTACACGGCAATTATTCAGGCAGTGCAGCGGGCGGGTACTGCGATGGCGAAGAGGAGCGACGCATGAGCGATCGAACTGAGCTTTTTGGAGCGGCGCTTTCTCGCCGCGGCTTCGTGAAAACCGGCGGAGCGCTGCTGGCGACCTTCGCCTTCACCACAGCAGAAGGCCAGCAGAAACCCGGCATTGCCGACTCATTGAATCCGGCGTTGCCCGAATCGTGGATCGAAATTCATGCGGACAACACCATTCTGATTCGGACCGGCCGGTCGGATTTCGGGCAGGGTACCATTTTCACGGCATACCGTCAGATTGTGGCCGAGGAACTTAGCGCTCCGTTTGAAGCCATTACGACCGTTGTTTCGGGCGACACAGATCGCACGCCGGACGGGGGCGGCACGTTCGATTTACTTGGAGGCGGCACGCCGAATATTCGCAAAGCGGCCGCCTATGTTCATCAGGCGCTGCTCAGTCTAGCTTCGCAGCGGTTCGGCGTACCAAAGGACCAGCTTACTGCTCAAGACGGCATTGTCTCGGGCGGCGGTAAAAGCGTGTCGTACGGGGACTTGGTCAAGAACCAAAAGCTAAGCCTGACGATACCGGTGAAGGGCGACGTGGCAAGCATGTTCGGGTTGACCATAGACGGAAATCCTCCTTTAAAGCCGGTGAGCCAGTACACGGTCATCGGCAAGTCATTCCCAAACTCTGTAACGGTTTCGAAGGTTACAGCGAAGGAAACGTGGGTGACGGATGTGCGTCTTCCGGGGATGCTGCATGCCAGGATGGTTCATCCCAGGACGCTGGGGTCCAAACTGATTTCCGCGGGAACTCCCGATAAGACCCGATTTCCCAATGCGCAAGTGGTAGTGAAGGGAAATCTGGTCGGCGTGGTCGCTCCCACCGAATGGGAGGCGATTCAAGCTGCGGAGCAGGTGGCGGCAGGTACGAAGTGGTCGGATTGGAAGGGACTTCCGGGTCACGAGCGCCTGTTCCACTTCCTGAAGGAAGATGCGGATTGGAAAACGGCGCACGTGGCTACGAGCAAGACATCCAAGGGAGACACGGCGGCGACCATAGTGAGTTCGCCAAAGAAACTGTCGGCCTCTTACCAGCTTCCGTTTTTTAAGCATGCGCCCATTGGGCCCACCATGGCTGTGGCTGATGTCCGTCCCGACGGCCTTGTCTACTTGTACACCCACACCCAGAATCCGCAGGCGTTACGCAGCGGCATCGCGCATATGCTCACAACCTCGGTGGACAAAGTGGTAGTGCGCACTTTTGCGGGACCTGGCCATTACGGCCGCTCCAACGGCGGCAACGCCGGGGCTGAGGATGAGGCTGTGATTCTGTCGCAGGCAGTCGGCAAGCCCGTTCGGGTTCAGTGGATGCGGCCGGATGATTTCCAATGGTCCACGCAATCGTCGGCCGCGCTTGCGGAGGTGCAGCTCGGCCTGGATGCCAATGGGGGGTTGAGCGCGTTCGAGATCAACCACTACATGCCCGCCATGCAGGACGACCGCCTGGTGGGGGCCATACTGGCGGGTCTTCCTACGATTCCCGCGCCGAACGAAAAAGGGTCGATGTTCGGGGTTGAGAATAGTCTGCACGATGCCTGGGTTTACGATGTACCGCCGGCCTTGCTGGAACGCGCTTACGGAACCACTCAGATCGGGCAGTCCTCCTCGCCTCTGAATGTTGGTCTGCGCGACCACAGTCTGAGGACGCCGGGGCAGTATCAGCAGAATTTCCCGCGTGAGCTCGCCGTCACTGAGGCGGCTGTACTGGCGGGAGCCGACCCTCTGGAGTTCCGCATTCAACATACACGGGACAAACGCCTGATCGGGGTGCTGGAATCGGTGCGAGAGGCTTCGGGCTGGAAAACGCCTTTTCCTGAAAAGCTCACTGACAACGGAGTGAGCCGGGGCCGAGGCGTCTCGGTCATGCTTCGATCGGGAAGCTACTGGGCTTGCGTGGCGCATATCGCAGTGAATCGATCGACCGGCACGATCAAAGTTGAAAAGATCACAATGTCGGTGGATCCTGGAATCGTGGTAAACCCGGCACAGTTGAAGCGGCAGGTGGAGGGCGGAGCGCTCATGGGAGTCAGCATGACGCTGCTGGAGGAACTGCGCTTCGATGAAAGCGGCATCAACGCAACAGACTGGAAGAGCTACCCAATTTTGACGATGGCCGATGCGCCTGAGGTCAACGTGGTTCTGATCAATAACCCTGAAGTTGGAAGGTACGGGCAGGGTTCCGAAGCTGCGAACGCGCTAGCTGCTCCTGCGATTGCGGGAGCGTTATTGGATGCAACCGGGAAGGTTGCACGAAGGCTTCCTTTGAAGCCGGAGTATGTGCAAGCAGTGCTGAAGGCTTGACTACCGGGTACATTCTTGGGGAGCGCCCGTTATCGGATAGCGTTCTCCTCGAAGCTCGCGAATTTAGGATCAGGAGTATCATTCTCAACGAGACTTCAGTCTCTACTGCCAATATGTTCACTTCCCGACTTCGTTACTTTGTCTGCACCGCTGTGATCGCGTCCACCGCATCTGCGCAGACGGCTCCGCCGGTTACCTTTACCGCGGAACAGGACCATCAGAACATGATGGACCAACTCGGCATCAAAGCGTTGCGCCCTGGGCCGAGTGGTAATGAAAACGCTCCGAATCATGCCAACTACGACGAATCGAAAGCCAATCCCTATCCCGATCTTCCGGATCTGCTGACGCTGAAGAATGGCGAAAAAGTCACCAAGGCCGAGATGTGGTGGAAGGAGCGCCGTCCTGAGATTGCGGAAGATCTGGAGCGCGAAGTCTATGGGCGTCTTCCCTCCAAAATTCCCAACGTGACCTGGACTGTTGCCGTGACGGACCACGAGTTTGTGGGTTTCACGCCCGTGATTGCCAAGAAGCTGGTGGGGCACGTGGATAACTCGGCCTGTCCCTCGATCGATGTGAATATCTCGATGGTGCTGGTGACGCCAGCGTATTCGCGGGGACCGGTCCCGGTGTTGATGATGTTCGGGCGTGCGGCACTGCCTGCGCCGGCGCAACCACCATCGGATGATCTGGAAAAAATCAATGCAGCGCTCAAATCCATGCTGCTTCGGGAAGACCCTTCGCTCAAGCCGATTTTTGATCGATATCCGGCGTATAGCCCGGCCGCGTCGGTACCGGGTCCGGTGTTCGGACCGCCGCCGGCGGGAGATCCTCCCACACCGCAGCAGTTAATTTCGGATGGCTGGGGCTACGCGATGATCGATCCTGCAAGCATTCAGGCTGACAACGGCGCCGGGATCACGCGCGGCATTATCGGCCTGGTGAACAAAGGACAGCCTCGCAAGCCTGACGATTGGGGAGCGCTGCGAGCCTGGTCATGGGGCGCGGCGCGGGGGCTGGATTACCTCGAGACGGACGCCGCCGTCGATGCCAAACATGTGGGAATAGAGGGCGTTTCGAGGTACGGGAAGGCTGCACTGGTTACGCTTGCGTTTGAGCAGCGATTCGCGATGGGACTGATTGGGTCGTCGGGCGAAGGCGGCGCCAAGCTGAATCGGCGTAACTGGGGTGAAGCGGTGGAAAGCCTGACCGGCGGCGAGTATTACTGGATGGCGGGAAACTTCATGAAGTACGGGGCTTCCGAGGCCACGTTTGGCAGTAAGAACGCGGGTGATCTACCAGTGGATTCTCATGACTTGATTGCTCTCTGTGCGCCGCGGCTCACTTTTATTAGTTATGGGATACCCGAGAAGGGCGATGCCAAGTGGCTCGATCAGAAGGGGAGCTTCATGGCCACCGTTGCCGCGGGGGCCGTTTTCAAACTCCTGGGCGCGAAGGATCTGGGCGTTTCCAACGACTACCGGACCGAACAAATGCCGCCGGTGAACACGGGATTGTTGGATGGTCAGTTAGCATGGCGGCAGCATGATGGCGGGCACACCGATGCGCCGAACGTGAAGTACTTCATTTCATGGGCGGATGGATTCATCGGACATCACCAGAATCAGGCTAACTAAGCGCGTAGGGCGTGGTGCTCAACTGCGCGGTCACAGGGTAGGCTCGGTTCGATTCGAACTCCATGGTTCAGCTGCCGGTGGATCCCACGCGCGAAGGGTACCCACACGGGAGAGACGCAGGATTTTCTTTGAGCCGCTTCCCGGCCGGCCTGGCTACGCGAGCGGCAGATCTATTTCGAGGCAGCCCAGCGTGAACGCGAATGGAAAAGGCCCAGGGCCGCTGGTTCGATAAAGTCCGTCGAAGAATATCAGTGCGCGGTCCCCTCCGTCTGGCTCAAACTGAAGCGACGGCTTCCAGGGCCCGGAGTGCCAGCCACGATCTTCAGCGGTCATGATCTGAATCGGCTGGCTCCAGTCGGGAAGCGCGGCGGATGGGTCCGCGGACCTGCACCACCACAAGCCCGTCTCGGACGGCGCTGCGCCGTCCCTTACCCAGACACGTGCGAAGATCGCGTCGAATGACGCACCACGCCGGCGGACGCAGAAATCGAACATCTTCATTTCCGGCGGTGCGAACATCCGGCGCCGGCTCCAGATGATCCTCGGTGGACATCTGAAAACCGGCCATACGTGGACACTTCAAAACCGGCCAACGGAACGGAACCAGAACAAGATTATTTATACCCTGCGAGAGGGCGG
>Ga0326727_10022560_pt1 | contig 12144 bp, 6 predicted proteins | sample MB2enrmetagenome_FD_207643 | JGI IMG/M metagenome (GOLD analysis project Ga0326727, IMG submission 207643) | Lab enriched peat soil microbial communities from McLean, Ithaca, NY, United States - MB29MY | ecosystem: Environmental > Terrestrial > Soil > Wetlands > Peat | place: USA: New York... | reverse complement strand
CCTCGACCGCGAAGCCATCCTCCGCGACCGTCGGCTCGGCCAGAGCCTGGGCCAGATCGCAAGGAACCACAGCATCTCCCGGGCCACCGTCCACCGCGTCATCCACGAAGCCGCACCGGCCCCTCAAAAGCAGGTCGCATAGGGCCTGCAGGGGCCGTTTCAAAAGGCCTCAAAAAGACCGCCCCGTAAACCCAACTAAACAAACGGCCGGATCTCGCCAATCCGGCTGTTCCAAAACCTTTACCTTAGGAAACAGCCTCCCATTCAGGATTCACTGGGTGATCGTAGCCGATGTGAATGATGAAGTCACTTGCTGCATTGACGTCGGCCAGAAGTCGACATTCGGTGAATGATCCTGGAGAGAATCTGTCACGAGCAGAGAATAGTGCATATCCTTCTTCGGGGTACCTTGGCTGCAAGATTCTGGCTAGCCGCTGCCAAGTTAAGATGAAAGCGGCTCTCCACACTGTCACGGCACCCAGCACGGCCACCTCACCGGAGGCGTGTCGGGTAGTTCACAAGTTGTACTGACGAACCGCCGGTAAGAACTAAGCCGCTCTGGCGGCGAGGGTCTAAGCATTCGGGTGACTGGCCGATTAACCGTTGACAGAATCTCGCTGATAGGAGGACAATTGACCAGCTTTGGGGAAAGCTTTTCTCACCGTGGTTTCTTGATAAGAATGGGACCGATCCACGAGAAGGCACCCACGAGCGCCACATGTAGAAAATGTATACCGTGTTTAGAATCTCTCTTTGCATTTGAGACAGATTCGGCAAATCCTTCGCCATGGCCTTTCAAGAAACCCGTCCTTGGATTTTTAGATCCCCCGTGTCTTTCCCGTGGAGTCACATTGAACTTGATCGATTACCCGGCCTAATATCACTGTCGGCTGCCCTCGATTCATCTCGGTTCGCAATTCTTCCAAGAAGCTGAGTCCACCCCATCCTGAAGAGTCGCGAGCGGTCCATGAGTCTTGAGCTCTGAGCTGCATTACTTGGATTGAAGGGGCCTTTCCAGAAGAGCAAAAGGTGCACCATTACGAAAGAAGGCTTTGGTTTGACAATGGGACTTGACCTCCAAAGACAACTCCGAAGGATTGCGCAGTGTCTTCGAATGGAGCAGGTCCGTCATGCCGAGAACCTGCAATCATCGCCCGTCAGAGCGATGACCGGACTGCAATGGCACCGGCGATCTTTTTGCTTCTCCGCCTTTGCGAGTGTCACATCCCTTTTATTTCCTGATTTACTCTGGCCAGCTAATCCACTCCGCGCCGGATGGCTGCCACCAGCAGCTGAAGATAAAGCGTCAACTGGCCGCAGCGACTCTAGTTCCAAAAACCCTCGCGCCGAAAGGCTCCAGTCATCGGTCAAATTCGAGGATGTGACGAAGGCATCGAAGATCGAGTTCATATTGAGAAACAGTGTGAGCCCCCAGCGCTATTCGATCGAGACCATGATGGGCGGGGTTGCGCTATTTGACTACAATAACGACGGACTCCTGGACATCTTCTTCTCAAATGGCGCCGCTATTCCATCGTTGGAAAAGACCGGTCCCGGCTTCTATAATCGACTGTTTCGCAATAATGGCGACGGGACGTTCACAGATGTGACAAAGAGTGCCGGCCTCGAAGGCGTTGGATACTCAATGGGAGTTGCTGCGGGGGACTATGACAACGATGGTTTTGTTGACCTCTATGTTACAGGGGTGAATTTTAACCAACTATTCCACAACAATGGCGACGGCACTTTCACCGATGTTACTGAGAAAGCCGGGGTCAGCGGCCATGTAGCGGGATTGGGAAAGGCTTGGGCTGTAACCGCTGGGTGGATTGATTACGACAATGACGGACGCCTGGATCTGCTCGTTGTGAATTACCTCAATTACAACATGAAGACCGCTGTTCTTTGTCATGATCGGGGGTACCCAGCTTACTGTTCGCCCGATGACTTTCAAGGAACGCCAAACATTCTTTACCACAACAATGGTGACGGCACGTTTACCGATGTCTCTACTGAATCCTACATGTCAAAGTATGTGGGGAAGGGAATGGGCGTAGCCTTTGCCGATTATGATAACGATGGGTTTACCGATATATTCGTGTCCAACGATACTTTCCCCAATTTCCTTCTTCACAATAATGGCGATGGGACTTTTACCGATGTCGCGCTGGAGGCTGGCGTTGCATTCACTGGAAATGGGAAGACCGTGGCAGGAATGGGCGCGGACTTCCGTGACTTAGACAACGACGGATTACCCGAGATCTTTCATACAGCGATGTTCGGAGATACGTTTCCTCTCTATCGCAATCTCGGAGGGGGTACATTCGAAGACGCGACTACCGCCGCGGGGATCACCCCCTTGACCAGCCGCTTCACAGCCTGGGGCACCGGTGCCTTCGATTTTGATAATGACGGACAAAAAGATCTGTTCGCAGCCTGCTCAGAGATCCTGGATAATGCCGATGAAGTTGCACAACGACCCTTTAAGCTGCCTAATTTACTGCTCCACAACAGGGGAAACCTGACCTTCGAGGAAGTTGGTGCGGCTGCTGGACCTGGATTCACATTGCCCGCCGCGCACCGCGGGGCCGCTTTTGGCGATTTCAACAACGATGGCAAAATCGACATCGTTGTGGCCGTACTGAACGGACCTCCTCAACTACTGATGAATTGCTCTCAGAACCACAACCACTGGATCATTCTGAAGCTGGTTGGCGTCAGGTCAAACCGCGACGGTCTGGGAACGAAGATATCAATCTCGACATCTCATGGCAATCAATACAACGAAGCTACAACCGCTGTCGGGTATAACTCAGCCAGCGATAAGCGAGTCCACTTCGGACTGGGCGACGCCGACGTCATCGAAAAGATCGTACTTAGATGGCCAAGCGGCTTGACGCAGGTCCTCACGAACGTCAAGGCAGATCAAATTCTCACTGTGACTGAAGGGCGGAATTAAGATTTCCTCTCAATGAGTTGGATTGCCTGACAATTGCAGCGCAAGAGCAGGTTCCCCATTGCGTTTCAACAAATCGACGAGTTCGTCCATAACTTCCGGTGTGTTCTGCGCGTATGCCGCAAGAACCTTAGCAGTAAGTTCGGCATCTCTAACCTTGCCCAGGTGGAAGTAGGAATCGCAGAGCATGTACAACAATCTGGGACTTCTCGTCCTGGACTTCGCAAGCAGATCTGCTGCGTCCATCCACCGGCCCTGTACATAACGCTCCTCGCCCAATCCTGCCATAGCCGGCAGATAGTTCGGGTCATTCGCGAGTTCGGCTTCAAATTCCTTTTCGGCTGTGGTCAGGTCGTTATTCTCAAGCGCATCCTCAGCTAAATAGGTATGGGCTCCACGAACTGTCGGCTCAATTTCCAATGCACGATGAAGAAGACGCAGACCGTCTTTCTCATCGCCCATTGAGAGGTACAGGGATCCGACAAGCACGCACGAATCCCCTTCAGTTTCCACAGTTCCCTTGGAGTTTTCCTGAAACTGCCGGAGCGCATCGTCTTCGCGGTTTTCCCGCAGCAGCTCACGAGCTCGATCCCACGCGGCTTCCCCGCCTTCGGTTCCAAGCGCCGGAAGAACAATGTTCATCTGCTGCATCTTCCGGTATAACTCGACCTCGGCTTGCGCTTCCTCCGTTTTTCCAATTCCAGTGAGAGCGCGCGACAAATAGTAGTGCGCCACCGATCGACTTGGATCAAGCTTCAACACTTTCCTCGATGTATCAATCGCAGGCTGAAAGTTCCGGAGTTCAAGTTCGCAATGCGCAATTCCTTGAAGAGCATCGAGGTCGCTCCCCTCGATGGCCAGAGCGCGCTCGAACGCTGATTGCGATTGTTGCCAATGCGCTAGCCGCTCCTGTGTCGAGGCAAGCAATTTAAGCGTTTCCACATCGTTCGGCTCCTTTTCGACTGCTCGGGCAGAGTACGAGGCTGCCTTGGCAAAATCCATGTTGTAGTAATATGCAAGTCCGATGTCGAAGTCGAGTCGTTCCAATGCAGGATCGATTTGCTTTGCCTTTAAGAGCCATTCGAGGCCCAGTTGGCTTTCTCCGGAGTTAGAAAGCAGTTCACCGTATACCTGCTGGACGTGCGCTTCAGCCGGATTAATCTTTACGCACTCGCGGATTGCTTTTAACGCCAGGTCATCCTGACCTTTCAGATGGTATGCCTGAGCAAGATAGAACAGGGCTTCCCAGTCTTTGGGGCGGACGCGCAAGTAGCGGAGCAGAAACGCAACAGCCTGGTCATTATCACCTGCGGCCAAACGAAAGCTCGCAAGTTTGAAGAGAAGCTCGGAGTCCCCCGGCAACGCTTTCAGCGCCATGGCGTAGGCGTGCTCCGCCTCTGGGGCGCGGCCGGCTTGCTCCAGTAGCGCACCTTGCAGTTTCAGCGCCGGCACGAAATCCGGGTGTTCTTCAACCAAGGTGTTTGCCAGACTCAGGGCCTGACTCGTCTGGCCATTTTCGGCCATGCTCATCGCCCGATTCAGTTCCGTCATGAGAGGGTCGGAAGCGGACTGTTTTGGTTTTTGTGCTCCCGAGCATGCGGCTGACACCGCCAAAAGAACTGCGAATAGCAATTTGGAGAAGGCATTAGGCAACGTGTTAGATAACAAACCGCATTGTCGATCTGATTTGATCAACACTGTCGATACCTTCGCATCTCAACGATCTGTTGGAGCGTCAAGTTGCACAAACGTGGGCTGGTCCCTGTCAGCCTTCAATTCCCCGTCTACGTCCTTCAATTCTACAACCTGAATCGCTGACCGATGAGCTGAGTCGGGCACTCCTGAAACCATATCTTGCCCAAGCTGCTGCACAAAGTAAAAGACAAATGCCCGGCCGTTGCTTACTTGAACATCGACATGGTGACCTTCAGATCGATCGGTTGGGAGTTTCCCCGCTCCGGAAAGCAGGTTGTCGCTCTGGCGCACCCAGTGTAAGGCGTCAGTCGACCGATAAACTCCCAGACCGTTCCAGGCGTCGACAATCATCCAAATGGCGCCTTTCCACCGAAATACGATCGGGCCCTCGCTGGGGCGATCACTGACAGCCACGCCGCCAGCTGTCCAATGATAAAGATCTGTGCTGTTTACAAAGTGGATGAAGCTGTGATCGCGTTCATCCTTGTACCAGAGGCGCCAGCTTCCATCGTCCAGCTTCAACACGCACGGATCTATCGTACGGTCCGAGGACAAAGTCAGTTTGGAATCGAATTCCCAGTTCAATAAATCCTTGCTTGTAAGATGGATAATCTCCCGCGGGGCATTCCAGTCATGAAAGGTGCCTGGCACAACGGTCACGAACATGTGGTACACGTCACGATCCCAAACAAGTTCAGGCGCCCAGAACGTGTAATCTGGTTGCCCGTACGGGATCTTCGCCGTGCCCGCGTACTTCCATGTAGTCCCGCCATCTTTCGATTCGGCAACGCCGATTTGTGTGCCGTGGACCCATGCGACATCCTCGGGATCGGCGCTGGAGAGATCTGCTCGCCTGTTGGTATAGAACATCATCCATTTCTTCTGACCACGATTCCAGATGAGCGAGGGATCGGCGGCTCCATCGTGCACCGGATCGCGAAAAAGAGGTTTCGGGGCCGTCTTGGCTGTATTCGATCTGTTTACATCCTGCGCTGTGGAGAGCGCCGCGAATACGACCGTAAGCAATAGCGGGATGAGGGCATTGACAACAAATCGAAAGGATACACAAGATTTACGCTTGGACATAAGTTCCTCTACGGCTTTCTCTTTTATCAGGAAGAGCCTAAAGCAGATCCGGGCTGGAAGCGCACTCCGGTGAGTGAGAGCTTTCAGCCCGGCTAAGAATCAGAATGAGTAGCGGAGACCAAACTGCACGACACGCGCAGCAGCCGCCGAGGTAATATGTCCCACAACTGGATTCAGCAAGTCGGAGACTGGATTATTGAGATTACCGTGATTGAAGGCATCGAACATTTCGGCGCGGAATTGGAGCTTGTGTTCTTCATAGATCGGAAAGACTCTGAAGAAGGAAATATCGGCGTTCCAGAATTTGGGCCCCACGAGAAAGTTTCGTTCAACATCTCCGTCTTGTCCGGGAGCCGCCGCCTGGAACGCTGCTGGGTTAAACCATCCCTGAATTCTTTGCGCCCTGCTTCCAGAAGTGTATAAGGACACGTTAGGTACGCGATCGGGGCGATCGTTATTGACCCCATCCATCTTGTTGTTCACGTCCGATGTCACGTTGATCGGCGTTCCACTGCGAATGGAGACAATTGAATTCGCCTCCCAATCATTCAACAACGCGTCAGCAATCATACCCAGGCTTCGAACTTTAGGCGTCTGATATGTACCGGAGAGGGCGAATATGTGCCGCGCTAACCCATCAGTGGGCCCCTTGTCCAGCCCTGGGTCAAGTGAGGAACTAAAGGCGAGCCCTCCGTTGTAATTGTCCTCAGAAAACAAGTCTAGGCTTTTGGCGAACGTATAGTTCGCATTAAACGTGAGACCATGCCTTGTGTTTTGGGTCAACACAACCTGCAGCGCGTTGTAGGTTGCGTTGTAGCCTGTAACATATGTGCCGACCGACGTATATGCACTTGGCATATAAGGACGACGGTCGTTGAAGTTTGAAGGCGAGGGAGGCTGGCCGGTGATGGGGTCGGTTTCGTAGAGAGGGTAATTCTGGTCGACATTGTCAGTCAACTTGCGCGAGATTGTTCCCACGTAAGCCACCTGCAGGGTCATATCTCTCGTTAATTCGCGCTGTACACTCAGGTTAAGTTGATTGATCCACGGTCTCGTCGCCGGCTGAATTGGGTGGCCATCCACATTGGCGCCGGAAGTGGCAAACACAATCGGTGAAATGGGAAGTGCAAATGGAACATTTGGCGTTCCCGCCTTTGGCGGCAAATATGGAAACGGATTCGTTCCGGCGGTATAGCTAAGCCACGGGTTTGTCATGCTTAAGACCGGAGCAGGGTCGACGGTGAGGACAAAAGGCTGTGGAGCGCGGATTCCGTCTCCATATGCGGCCATATAGTAGATTCCGTATCCGGCGCGAATTGAAGTTTTGCCGTTTCCAAACGGGTCGAACGCAAGTCCCAGTCTGGGCGCAAAGTTAAGATAGTCATTTTTTCTACCCGCCCGTGTCGAACCTTTGTCCCCATAGAATAGGAGGCCTGGGGGACAGCTTGGATACACCGTGGACTGCTGCCCTTCATTCCACGTCGAGATGTAATTCACATTCCATATCAGGGGCGTGGTAATTTCGTAGCGCAATCCAGCGGTAAGGGTGAGCCGCGGGGTGATCTTCCAGGTATCCTGCGCGAAGCTGTGCCAGTACTTGGCGCTTTCGTTCGGATGATCTCCGCTGTCTTCGTAGAAATCGGACATGTAGCCCATCATGAAGTCAGCCATGGGATTTCCAGTAAGGTCGCCATTATCGTTGATCTGCCCGCCACCTCCGCTGGCCCCGTTTTCAGCGTAGTAGCCCCACATTACGAATGAACCCAGTTTGATGTTGTGTCTGCCCTTGATCCAGATCACTGTATCGGAGCCGCCAATAGTGTGATCGTGACCTACTGCGTCCCATGAGCCCGCGCCCAACCTTCCGGTAATAAACATGCGCGGCCCAACCGCGTGGGTATCATCGCCATCGGCGACCGCTCCCTGCGAAAAGTTCATTCCATAAGAGTCGAGAGTTTGGCCGCTGACAATGTTCCATGGCGTATCGCGGTGAAAGTAGTTGAACCTGGCTTCGTTGATCAGGTTAGACTTCGGAGTCCACGTGTAATTCACAACCAGATTATGCTGGTATGCGCCGTCTTGGCGCCCACCGAATCCGGGCAATGCACCGCAGCACGGAAATGGGTTCGTCTGTACTGAATGAACCTGGAACCAGCTCGCAGACCATTTCTGTTTGGGCGATTGCAGATAATCGCCTTTGAGCAAGTATTGCCACACGTTGTCGGGAGCTGATTCTCCCACGGTCAAGGTGCCGTCCGGGTTATTGCCTGCCGGCATGCTCTTCGCAATCGCCAAGGCTACGGGGTTAACGGGGAGGCTAGAGAGTGAGAAGTTGGAAATCGGGGCCAGGGATACGCTTGTTGAGCTGGAGGTTACGGGAGTCGGGGCAACAGGGTTTGCCAGCCAGCTTGAACTAAATATCCCCGCGTCCGATGCCGAAGAGAAATCTCCCTGCTCTTCCGCAGCAGTCGGAACACCGATCGAATAGGCATATTGATCCTGGGTAATCTTGAGCTTTTCCCACGAGCCGAACAAAAGTATCTTGTTTTTCAGTGCGGGGATTGCCGGGCCGCCCACCGAGAAGCCGTATTGGTTTTGATGGAGGGGCGGCACGCTTGTCAAGAAATCCGGAATCGCGTCAAGGTCATTGTTGCGCAGGTACTCGTACGCACTTCCATGGTACGAATTGGTCCCGGATTTTGTGATCATGTTCATGAACGCTCCGGGCAAGCGGCCGAATTCGACGTCGCTGCTGGAACTCAGGAGCTGCACTTCCTGAACCGCATCCGGATTGGGCGGCGTGCTGCACTGATTGCGCCAAATGTCGTTGTTAAAGCCGCCATCGATGAAGCAAGAGTTCGAGGTCCCACGGCCGCCGTTGACCACAAAGGTATTGTTGTCGCGACTTGGCACAACCTCGGCATTGATATTGGAAACTCCCGGAAGAGTAACGAGCAGGTTGTAGACCTGCCGTCCATTGAGTGGAAGGTCGTTGATTGTAGCAGTATTGAGCACCTGTCCCAACTCGGGCGTGTAGGTATTCACCTCTGTGGTGTCCCCATGGACCTCAACGGACTGGGTAGTGTTGCCGACTGTGAGCGCGAGATCGACACGCTTCTGTTCGTTCACCGTCAGGGTTACGCCATCCCGCACCGTGTGTTTGAAGCCGGCCGGTTCGGTTTCGACCCGATAGACGCCTACCGGCAGGTGGGGAATGACATACGAACCCTGGTCATCGGTCGTGATGGAATGGCTCTCTCCAGTGAGCGTATCGGTTACGGTGACAAGCGCCTTGGGGATGGCCGCGCCTTGCGGATCTGAAACCTGCCCGAGGATGGTGCCAGTTGTCGATTGTGCATTCACCCCGATTGTCGCGAGAATAAACAGGACCGCGATCAACAATAACGAAATGCGTCTCATCTTTCCTCCTTAGTTTTGCGCCTCGTCAGCGCCAGTCACTTGAAAGTACTTTCCCATTGCCCGTGTTTTGCCGGAGGGCATGGATATCTCGTGCCCGGACAGACACGACAGATCTCGATTTGAGAACTCAAACATGGTGCCACATTGGTTGTGTGCCCCGTATCAGTAAACGCTTTCCCAGAGCTTTACCACCCTTTTCGAAGCTCCCCTAAGTTGCGAGGCGATTGGACTCCCGTGCCGCTGCGCTTTGGAATGTATTTAACTGTATGTTGGAGATAGCCATGATTCTAAACCATTGATTCACATGAGATTTCGGCCGATGCAACCCGGCCTGCCCGCGAGCGGTAATGGAACCGTTTGCTGTGCTAGAATGGCTGGTCAAGCAGGTCTTGACGTCAATGTAAGATCACATGGCGCACAATGACGCAGCTCCGACGCCGCAGGTTCTGGACCCATCTAGGACCGAACAGGTTCGCGATCATCTGAAGGAAGTCTTGCAAAGCCATGAATTCGCCTCAAGTAAGCGCGCACAGGACTTTCTGACTCTGCTCGTTGACCGGGCATTAGCTGGCGAATTTGATTTGCTTCGGGAACGAATGATCGGAGCGGATCTGTTTCAGCGGCCAGTCGGCTACGACACAGCCAACGATCCTGTAGTCCGCGTGAAAGCCACAGAGGTCCGCAAAAAGCTGACCCGATACTACCTCGAACGGACCGGGAAGCCCGGTGTGCGCATTGACCTTCCAAGCGGGACGTACGTACCCCGGTTTCTCTTCGAACCGGAGAATAAGCCTGCGGATCATCCCTTGCACGGAGAGGGTGATTCTGGCCAGCAGCCGGGGGCGGTGGGTCACCGTCAAGTAGAGCCTCCCGGCGATGTCGGCCACTTTGCCAACGGACAACAAACCAAGCGGCACTGGATCCGGTTCGCCACAGCAGCCCTTGCCATTGGCGTCTTGGCATGGGCCGCGTATTTGGGATTCCGTGCTTGGCGGTCGAACTCCCTGGCCCGGACAAGCATCCGCTCGATCGCAATCATGCCGTTTGAGAACGTCTCTGGGGATGCGAGCCAGGAATACTTCGCCGATGGAATGACTGAGGAATTGATTGCTGACCTTGGACGGGTTTCCTCTCTCCACGTAATCTCGAGGACCTCGTCGATGAGCTACAAGGGCACCAAGAAGACCCTCCCTGAAATTGCCAGGGAACTTTCGGTGGACAGCGTTGTAGAAGGCACCGTACTCAGGGATGGCAAACAGGTCAGGATCACAGTTGATCTCATCGATGCCAGGACCGATCATCCCATTTGGACTCACAGCTATATGCGTGAGACCGGTGACGTCCTTACCCTTCAAGGCGAATTGGCAGAGGCGCTTGCAGATGAAGTAAGCGCCAACGTGATGCCGAGACAACCGTCCCATCCTGTAAATGCATTGTCTGTCAGTGCTGAAGCTGAGGATCTCTATTTTCAGGGCGTGCAGCGCTTAAACGAATTTGATACTAATGGAGCGCTCAGCGATTTCGAGCGAGCAGTTGAGTTGACTCCTAACTTTGCGCAAGCGCATGCCGCGTTGGCCACCTGTTACGGCCAATTGGGCGAGAACGGTGTCCTCGCCTACAGCGAAGCCTTTTCCAAACAGCGGACGGAAGCCACTAAAGCCATTGAGTTGGATCCTTCTCTGCCCGAGGGCCATGCCGAGCTCGCGAATGCAGCGATGAACTTGAACTGGGACTGGGCGACGGCAGCCACAGAGTTTAACCGGGCTCTGGAACTTAACCCAAGTGTGGCGCCAATTCATGAAAGAAACGCGGTGTACCTTGAGCGAACTGGCAAAATGTCCGAAGCGATTGTTGAAGCACGGCGGGGGCTGGAACTTGATCCTCTCTCCGCGCGTTCTTTCTCGAACGCCGCATTTACCTACTATTTTTCACGTCGGTATGACGAAGCCCTTGCGACCATCCAGAACAGCCCTCTGCATCCGAGCAATCCCTTCTTGCTGGGTGACGTTTTTGCGGAAAAGGGGATGTACAAGGATGCAATCAATGAGTTTTTGAAATTGGAGGATTCGCCCCACAAGCTAGGGCATTTGGGCAATACTTATGCGCGTGCTGGCCAGGTGCGCGAGGCGCGAAAGATCCTTGCGGAGTTAATCGGATACGTCAGTAAACACGAAATCGGCCGTTATGAGATCGCCCTGGTCTATGCCGGGTTGGGAGATAAAGACGAGGCTTTTGCCTGGCTTGAAGAAGCGTATAAGACGCACAGCGAGGGACTGACGAATCTCAAAATCGATCCTTGTCTGGATCCTCTCCGCTCCGATCCGCGATTCAACGAACTGGTACGCCGTGTGGGCCTTCCTATAAATTGATTCGAATGACACGGCAATATCTGAACAACCTGCTCCGTTTGGTTCGAGTATGACTGCAAACGACAGGATTCATTCCCTCCCGGTATTCGGTCGATACCTAATATCCAACTTCGTCTGCGTCCCGGCTATTTCGAACCAATTTAGATGTTAGTCTTCGATAACCTCAACAGCCCCGCAAAACTGAGCCAAGTGGCTTTGGAGATTTCGGCCCGCGTGGTTCGGTTTGAGCCAGTCTTACGGGCAAGGTTGCGGTTAATGTAATCCAACTGATTGTCTCCATCATTGGGCCTGAGACCGGACGGTCCGTGCGCTCAGAGAAGTTGCGCAGCCGGTGTTAGGGATAGTTGCTCGGCGGGTGGAGGCTGTTTCCTAAGGTAAAGGTTTTGGAACAGCCGGATTGATGAGATCCGGCCGTTGATTATGTTGGGTTTAGGAGGGGCGTTTTTCGAGGCCTTTTGAAACGGTGCCTGCAGGCCCTATGCGACCTGTTTTTGAGGGGCCGGTTCGGCTTCGTGGATGACGCGGTGGACGGTGGCCCGGGAGATGCTGTGGTTCCTCGCGATCTGGCCCAGGCTCTGTCCGAGCCGGCGGTCGCGAAGGATGGCTTCCCGGTCGAGA
>Ga0326727_10022559_pt1 | contig 12145 bp, 10 predicted proteins | sample MB2enrmetagenome_FD_207643 | JGI IMG/M metagenome (GOLD analysis project Ga0326727, IMG submission 207643) | Lab enriched peat soil microbial communities from McLean, Ithaca, NY, United States - MB29MY | ecosystem: Environmental > Terrestrial > Soil > Wetlands > Peat | place: USA: New York... | reverse complement strand
TTCGTCTGCTGCCAGGGCGTAAAGTCGCTAAAGCAGCCTGGGCAGGCCGCTTGGTCGCAGGATTGGCCCAGCACAGCCTGGGCCAGCGTCACGAGGGCGAGTCCCGCAACCAGCCCGGACACACTACACCTGTCTGTTCGCATCATGAATCTCCTGTTGCTGATTTCTGTCGTGCTGGCAGCGACCTAGAGCCACTGGGAGCTGGGCCGCCCGAGACGCCGACTTGCTCTACGGAGCGCGCCGGACAAGGTAGCTTCGGAGCGACGGCAGGTCTCTGAGCCCCCGCGACATCATGTCGCGGGACAACTCGCTGGCCCTTATCGGCTCGATCTCGGAATTGGCCCCAACCCGGAACACCGCGTCCTCGTCATGGGTGAGCCCCCCGACGGCCCCTCCCGACTCAACGAAGAGCACGAGGACATACCTCTGTCCTACTTTGAGGAAGACGCCCTGCTGGAATACCTTGACGCCGTCGACCTCCGTGTCGCCTCCAAAGGTTGGCACCCAGAGTTGGCCAGGCGCCAGGGAGCCCAGCGACCGGGGCGGGGATGAGCCGCGCGACCGCACCGACGGCTGGCGCAGCAGGAATTCGTTCACCCTCAGCTTGTACCACGTCTCAAGCGTAGCCCCAAGGTTCAGGACCCAAGCGCTCTCCGGGACGGCGTCAACTACAGCGAGGCGTCCCACCGCGTCGTCAAGCGACTTCAGAGATGGCGATCTGGTTGTCAGAAACTTGGGTACGACCGCGGCAGGCTTTCCTAGCGCCTTCGCCTCGGCCACGGCCTTGCCCACGAGGTCCGGCTCCAGCCTCTCCTGGCAGCCTGCGGGCCGCGCCGCGAGGGCCGCAGCCAGGACTGCCAACACGCAAACCCGTAAGCGCGCCGGCAGCGCGACGCTTTTTTCATCCCTTTTAAAAGTCGCTAATGCGGAAACCATCCTAGACTCTCCTTTCCAGCCGATTGCGCACCTCGCTCTCTGGGCCGACCGCAGCCGACCGCTTCGAAGTTGCCCGGCGGGTTGCAAACCCAACCCGATGGTACGCCCGCGGCCCTCGGCCTGCAAGCAAAACCAATCGACGAAATTTGTGGCGGACGGCCGGTGCCAGGCCGACACACAAACTTGCCCCTCCCGCCAGTTGAAACATCCCGCGGTATCCGCGGTGCCATTATCGCCCCCGCAAAGAAAATAGCCCGTCCAGGGGTCGCGGACGCAGCCATATCCGCTAAGGCAGTTGCCGTAGAAATCCCAATCCACACATAAAGGAGCAAGGTGCGCGCACTGGGGATTGTAGTCCCCGCAATACGGCACGCTGCAGATGTCGGTATAGCATTCGGCCCCTTGGCTGTTCGTCCACCGCTCCAGTATGCCGGTGGGCCCGATCAGGTCGGCGATGGCCTGCGCCGCTGCAAGATCGATCTGGTTCGCCGAGACCAGGCTCAGCAGGCAATCGGCGTAGGGCTCGCCAGGGTAGTCCTGCGCGATGCAGGCGCAAAAGCCGGCATCCAGCTCACCGGCTTGGCACATCTGCGGAATGCCGCCCACGGAATCGCCGGCCATCGCCGGGCGCAAGCACGCCGTCACAGCCAGGACTCCCGCGACGCGCATGCACCGCCAGCGTGTTGCCCGCGCGGACGACTCCTCGCCCGAACCGCCAACGCCCCGAAAGCCCGCCGGCACGACCACCCGCCGACACCCGCCAGCCCCGGCCCCGAGCGTGAACGCCCCTGCGCCGCGGGCGACACGCCCGTATCCGGCGCGCCCCACCGCCAGCATGTACTGCCCCAGAGCGAGATTCGGCAGCGCGAACTCGCCCTTCTCATCCGTATTCGCCCGGACGATAGCGCAGCCCGCCATCCTGGTGCATGGGGCGCAGCAGAATAGCCGCATTAGCCAGGGCGGCACTGCTGTCCGACGCCACCACATTCCCCCGCACCGACCCCAAAACTGCGCCGGCAACCCAATTACGAGGAAATTGGAGAGAATTATCGTATTTAGCGCCATATTCGTTCTCCTTGCGACAGACTTCAGCTCTCCGCGCTATTGACGTACGCTCGAAGCCACCTGCGCCGGCCCCTCGCCGCGGCCTCAATCGCCGCGTGCAACTGCACCGGGAATTGCAGCCCGATCTGCTTCCCATTGAGAAGCATCGTGGGAGTCCCGCGCCCCGCCGTGGGGCAGACCATCGTTTTTCGTGGTCTGCCCGCCGCGGAGCAACCGCTCAAGCTATGAGCACGAGTCGTCGCACGTGCAGTCGCTCTGAACGACGCCGCACACCCCGCAGCTCGACCCCGGCCCCGGATTGCCCCCGCCGCACGCGCACGGATCGTTGCATGACCCGTCGCATTGGTACGTCCCGCAATTACCGCAGCCCTGACCGAGTTGGGAACTGCACCCGGCGCACGGGTCCCCACAGCTTCCGTCGCAGTTGATATAGCCGCAACTCCCGCACTGCCCACCCGCCTGGGAGGAGCAGGTGCACGGATCGTAGCAGTCGCCGTTGCACTCAATGTAGCCGCAGTTGCCGCAGCTGTAATTCGTGTAGATCGTGGCGCAGCCGTCACACGGATCGTCGCAGTACGTCCCAGTGGAATCGTACGTGCCGCACCCGCCGCAACTGCCGCCTGGAGGGTTCGGACATGGATCGTAGCACCCGCCGGCGCAGGTCCAGGTACCGCAGTTGCCGCAACTCGTGCCGGCGTCGCACTCGCAGCCGGAGTCTGAGTCGCACTGGCAAGGCGGGTTGGGGTCTGAGCATGAGCCGTCGCACTGCAGCGTGCCCCAACCGCAGGGACCGCAACCAACACCAAACCCGCTGTACTCCGGCACGCAGCCGCAGCAGTAGCCGCCGTACCAGGGCTCGCATACCTGGCCCCAAGGCGCACAGACATCTGGCTCAGCGCCCGGAAGACATCCCGTCGCGCACTCGACGGTCCGCTCGCAACAGTCCTTGGTCTCCTCCAGGCCGGTGTGGGGGTCCGCCACTGTGTAGGTGTACGCCACGAACGTGCCGACGTCACACTGAGCGCAGGGCAAGGTGCAACATCCGTTCGAATCGCACAGTGTTCCGCCGCCGCATGCTCCTCCGCCGTACTCGCAACTCGTCACGCCAACGCCACACCTGTTGGGGTCCACGCAGCAGCCATTGACGCACGCCGTCTCAAACGGGGTCCCATCGCAGTCAGGATTGCCATAACCCGACGGCTCCGAAGTTAGAGCGGGATCACACGTCTGGTAGTAACAGACCCCGGAGTTGGCGACGCAACAGCCCGTCTCGTGCGAGCAGTACCCCCAGTCGCCGCACGCGTTGGAGGCGCCGATGTAGCACGGCCTGCTACCCGGGCACTGCGAGGACTGGACACAGCAGCCGCTCGCGGTATCGCACGTTAGGTTGTGTGGACAGCACGTCTCGTAGTCCACGCAATCGTCGTCTGGATCGCAGGGGTTCCCTGCAAGGGAATGCTGGCACTGGCCCGCGCCGACGCAGCAGCCGTCCACACAAACCAGGGGCGCCTGGCATTCGTTGCCCCCGCCCTGCACGCAGTCGCAGTGCCACAGGCCATCCGCGCAGCACACGTTGTCGACGCCGCTAAGGCAGCAACTCTGGGTTGTGTCGGGGCAGCCGTCGTCGCCCTGGCCCAGGCATACTCCCGCGAGTAAAAGGGGTGCCAACGACGCGAGTAAGTTGATTTTCATAGGTCCTTTCGCCTTCGCGCCTTTTACTCTGCGCCCACCCTAATAAAAGGTCAAGGAATTGTCGTTGTCAATTCGTGCTATTTTCCGCGCCGCCAGGAAACACACGCGCTATTAGCGCGAAACGCCGGCAGGCCAGCGTCGTGGCCGGCCTGTCGCGACGCACTTACAACAAAACGAGTCTCCCGCGCAAGTCGAGAATCCGGCGCGATAAATGAAACGCGGGGCCGCCGCTCCGGACCGACATCCCGGAGCCTCGGGATCGACGCAGCCACCGACAACGAGACCTTTCGCGACTATTCCGCCCGATCTGCTCGGCTGGCGGGTCCCCGGCCTCCGGTCGTTGTTTCCGGGGTTCTGCGCAGTCGTCGGACGAAAAGCAAGGCACGGCTCACGGGAGCGCCGCGCCTACGCGCACACCTGTCCGCGGCCATGCCTCTCTCCAGGACGCCGGGAGGCCCTGCATCTGGCATTGGGACTCATCCTCAATGGCACGGTGCGGCGGGGATAATGGGGCGGGGATGCCCCTGGACGCTACATCTGGGAGGGAGGGCCCTCGGCACTCACGAAAAGTGCCCCGGGGTGTACTCGGCAACCGCTGCCCACCCCAAAGGCTCGGGGCGAATCGGCCGACGTGCCCAACTCCGGGCAGGACCTCTTGAGGTATGACCTTGAGCCTCAATGAACTACACGCCTTCAGCGTGGATGATATCGCTGCCACCTGACCTCAGTTTGGACCATCCCTGGCGCTGTTCGGCCTGGGTCAGTTTTGGAAAGCGCGGCTTCCAAAATCCGGTCTATTCTTCCCGAGCGCCGAGGGGGAGGGCGGGCGGGCGTCGTGGACGGCACATCCCGCCTGGATGGAGGGTGCGTGTGCAGCGACTGGGTGCTCCAGCGGCCGTCGGCCCGGACCCGACCGGCGCTCCGCTCTTTGGCTGGTGCAGACGCGCGGCGCGAAGGGACACGGGCGGGGCATGCCCTCGCGCTGCCGCGCTGCGACCGAGGGCGGGGGATGCCGAGGCCGCTGCGTGCGGGCAAGGGCCTCAAGCACTGCGGCGAGGGACTCAGTGAGCAGTCGGGGCCGCCGGTGGCGGCACCGTTCTTGCCTTTTCGACCGCCTTGCGCAGGAGTTCTCGCGTTGCGGCCGGGAGCCCGGACCGGATGGGGTCGTCGTCGTCGAGCGGGTGGCCCTCCCTCTCTCGCCTCACCACATCCCGCGCGAAGGTCAGTTCCTCGTGCGGATAGACCAGGCGCCGTTGCGCCCAGGGGACAACCAAACCGGTGAGTTCCGGGTGCCGCTCAATGATCTCATAGGCCGTCGTGTACGGGCGACCCCATACGTCTCCTCCCCCGAGAACTCTCAGCACCATCCAGGGACAGTCCTTCTGGTCGGCCGAACAGAGATCCGCCGTTGCCTCAATCGCGCGCGGAGTGGCCCAGTAGCTAATGAGGCCAAAGGCCTTGACCACGAACCAGTGCACCTCCTTTTCGCTCTCGCGCCCGGTATCGGCTAGTCTGGCCCTAATTGCCTCTGTGAGGATTGGGATCGCCAGGTCCTCCTTGCGCCGAGCGAACTGCTTTACAGCGGTGCCAATGGGCTCGGGCAACCCGTCCTGGACCTGCTTTCGAAACGCCGCCACGTCCAGCGGCGACTCCTCGGCCACTTGTGCCGCGAGGGGCCCTGCAATGAGGGCAAGGAGGGCGATATGTAAGTTCTTCATAATTCTGCTCCGTTACTCACAAAAGCTCCTTCATTTGCTCAGGCCCACAACCAGAGCTACCATTCTCGTCAGCGCGTCGCCCGGCTCTGGCGCCCACAGTATACTGTTGGCGCTTGTACCTTTGCACAAAATCGATCCGCTGGTGTGGCCATAGTCGGAATAGGCGTCGGCGGAATTCGGGGGCCAGTCGTATGTCTGGTGCGTGAAGTAGTCGACGGTCCAGGGCGACGACGGGGGCTGGTACCGGGCACTTTCGTCGCATACCACCCCGTCGCTCAATGGGTTGTAATTCGGGCACCCGTAATTGGAATCAAGGTAGGTCCTGACTGCTGTGTTGCAGTAGCTACCTGAGATCGCTTCCCAATAGAGATTGCTCCAGTTGGATGGCCACGTAATGTGGCTCCAGCCATTCGTCACAGTGTCGAGCCACGAACGGGGAAGCTGCACGCTGCTTGGGGTTGCCATGAGGGCTACTGTCGGATAAGGGCTGGCGGACTGGCCTGTGCGGAAGTCGCTACCCATCAGGTCCGCCTGCACGGGGCAGGCATTCGGCAGGACACCTGCAAGCAAATCCGGCCAGTCTACCACCGCGCTCGCTGCCAGGTCGTCAATGGACGCCCACGGGTATCCCAGGTTCGGCGTCCCAAGTGTAACCAGGGCGGTGATCTTGCGCTGCAGCAATTGGGAGCCGGAGTACCAACCCTTCGTGGCATTGAGTATCATGTCCCGCGCGATGAGTCCCCCCATGCTGTATCCGACCAGGACGACGTGGTCATAGGGAGCGGTCAGTTGGCTGACCGTAGTCGCCAGGAGGGTGGCTCCGTCGTCAATCGCGCAGCCGCAGTCACAAGGGGGTGCGGGGCAGCTGCAATTGCCACAGCCGGGGTTGGCGGCGCAGGCGAAGCTGAAGCTATTGTCGACAATTAAATCCGGCCGCGGCGAGCCGGTCGGGAACGGTACGGCCGAATCCTCGACGACGAACTTCCGATGGGTGGCTGGGTTTGTAATACTTTCAAGCTGATCGATTAGGTTCCACTTGAAGGTGTTCATATTCGCTCCCGTCTGCCCTATGCCGTGGATCAGAAAAACCTTTGTCGGGTTGCACGGCTTCCTGGCGTTCTGGGCGGGCGCTCGCACGGCTATCAACAGCGTACCGAGGAGCGCGAGGAATCGCAATAGTCTCATGGGTGGTATTCTTCCTTTCCGTTCGTTGTTTTAGGGAAAACGCCGGGGGCCGCTTGTGCGGCGGGCCCGCCTTTCGGGCAGCACGCGGTTTTCACGCGGACCGCAGGCTCTTTTCAATCCGAGTGTGCTGCGTGCGAGCCCCTAATGCAACCGAAAACCCCGCGCATTTCGTGCTAACTTGCGTCCTGCCCCTGGCCGGCTGGAAAAATAGCACGAATTGTTGACGGGGTCGCACCGCTAATGCTCCTAGCGCAGAAGCATTTCGCGGCACCTTGGGTCGCGTGCGGATGGGGCCACTCGGACGAAGCGCCGCCAGCCGAGAACCGTTGAGGCGGGAGAAGGAAGCCTGCGCTGGCACGCACAAGGCAGCGCCATCGAAACACCGAACGACTCGGCCCTGCAGAGGGACAGAGGTGGGCCAGCGCCGAACGTGGCACGTGGCCCGCATGCGGTCGGCTCACCCAAGTACCCCGGGAGTCGACCGCGCCCGCCCATCCCAAGGGCCTGTGTCGGCCAGACTCCCAGCTTCTCGACAGAAGCCCGGGCGCTCACCAGCCGAGGCAACTCCGTCGCGGGGCGGGGACTTGTGCGAACACCGGAGCCTAAGCCCACAACTAATTGAAAACGCACATCTGCCCGGCACCCCAGTTGTAGCACCCGGGCGTATCGCCGGTGCCATTATCGCCGCCGCAGAGAAAATAGCCCGTCCACGGATCGCGGACGCACCCATAACCGCTAAGGCAATTGCCGTAGTAATCCCAATCCACGCACAAAGGTGCGAGGTGCACGCACTGCGGATTGTAGTCCCCACAGTACGGCACGCGACAAATGTCGGTATAGCACGGAGCCCCTTGACTGTTCGTCCACCGCTCCAGTATGCCGGTGGGCCCGATCAGGTCGGCGATGGCTTGCGCCGCTGCGAGATCGATCTGGTTGGCTGAAACCAGGCTGAGCAGGCAATCGGCGTACGGCTCGCCAGGGTAGTCCTGCGCGATGCAGGCGCAAAAGCCGGTGTCCAGTTCGCCGGCTTGACACAATTGCGAAACGCCGTCCCCGGAATCGTCGGCCGCCGCCGGGCGCATCCACGCGATCATTGCCAGGGCCCCCGCGGCGCGTAGGAGCCGCCGCGTCGTCCGGGGTTTCAAGCCTCTCTCTGCCAAACCAGGGGCGAGAGCCTGCGTGAACGAATCGCCGAGCCGCCGGGACCCGATGCCCCCAGGAAAACAGCTCCGGGAATGAACCAGCGTTTTCATACGCATATGGCATCCTTCTCCTTTTCGGCGACACCGGCAAAAACGGCCGCACGCACCCTCCTGCGGTACTCGCCCGGAGTGGTCCCTGAAATCGCGCTGAAGTTCCGCTCAAACGTCGCGAGGACCGGCATGCCTGCCTCGGCCGCGATCCACTTGACCTGCTCGCGGCTGGCGCGGAGCATCTCGCTCGCCCGTTCCACCTGCAGCCTTCTCAGGACGCGCTTCGGCGTAGTCCCCGTCTCCAGCTTGAAGAGGTGCTTGGAACGGGATGGCGAGAGGTGAACGTGCCTGGCAATGTCGCTCACTGAAACTGCCTCGCGGCTGCTGGTCATATAGTCCAAGGCCGCGACTATTTTGGCATTAAAATATGCGTTCGCGGTAGGATACTCGTCCGTTTCTTCCATTTCTCACCCGTCAGCGGCGACAGCTTGCCGGCGGCCCAGCATAAATAGAGGTATAGCCGCGCCCTCGGCACACTCGTTCGCTAATTTGATCGCATCCAGAGAGCCTGCGCCGTGCGTCTACACGGCCGTCAGGTCGCGCAATCGATTCGATGGTAAGCCCGAAGTCCGCGCGCGGCAAGCGAAACTAATCGACGAAACTTGCAAGCGCTAGAGCCATTGAGCAGGTCTTGCGAAGGGGCGCATCGCGGCACGTCCGCAATTTTCGTCGATTGTATTCACGCACATTCACCAGTTTTCCCTTTACTCGCCCCATAAACAAACGCTATACTGTCTCTGCATCGTGCACGCGGAGGAATTTCGCCGCGCACTTCAGCCAATTCCGATGCATAACATCCCAATCGAGCGCTGCGAGCAGTGCAATCTGCCGCAGCATGACCCGAGACTGCGGGCTTTCATTAATTTGATATCGGAAAAATTTCGCGAACCCATCTGCGTTTGCGAACTGGGTCGGCTCGCCGGCCTCGAGCCCTCCGAACTATCGCACCTCTTTAAAGCAGAAGTCGGAATCAGCCCCAAGCAGCTCCTGGCAACTCTCCGGTTCGCGTACGCAGCCGAGCTACTCATCAACACCGACCATCAGATAAAGGGAATCGCCGCCGATGCGGGCTTGCCGGTCGTGGACACGTTTATCCGAAATTTCGCCAGGATCTGCGGCCTCACACCCGGCGAATTCCGCCACATGATGCAGGAAATTGAAGCCAACAACGGTCATACCCCCCCGGCACGTAACTTTCCAAAGCCGATAGCCGCGCTGCGCTGCCCGCCCCAGTTCCTCCACTTCTAACTGTATTTCCCGTATTATCAATAACCGTCCATCTGCCAGGCCCAACCATCATTTATTCTGAAAATTAGGAAACTTGCGTGCCGTCGTTCAGAGCAGGAAAAGCGCGGGCGAAAACGCCTACTCAGTATCGCGGCAGGGCTGCTGCGCAGCCGGGCAGACCACAAAAGACGATGGTCTGCCCCACGAACAGGCCAAAGGCCCGCGCGATGATTCAGACCATCAGTACATCGGCCCACAAGCACTGTAGAGCAGACCCTCGGCCTGCCGGGAGATCTTTTCCCGCATTTTAACCAAGCGTGCGCAGCGGGCAGGACAAAATGGAAGATAAATATTGCACCAACGAAGCCACTTTATGTTTTCTTTATCCAATACGCGACCACAAGAATTACCCAACGAAGCGCTATGCCCGGAATTGTGACGGCACCTGCACAATTTTGCACAACGGCAACTCGGCCACCCTCTAAGGAGCCTCGCAATCTGGTGACATCAAACCAGTTCTACAGAATTGGCTTCGAACCGAAAAACCGGGACACGCGCCCGGCTGAGGGGCCCCAGGCAATTTGATACTGTAATATCGGCAACCGAAAGGAATTTTCAATCCATGTTGAACAGAAGAGACTGGCTGATGGCGGCGGGCGCTGTCGGCCTCGGCATTGCGGCCGCCGAGCCGCGCTCCTCGACCCGGCTGGGCGTAGAACTCGGCTGTATCGCCGCAAGCAAATTTACCCCCTATCAGTACTTGGATTACTTCCATAAAATCGGCCTCGGCGCAGCCCAGTTCAGCGCATCCACCCTGGGCATCAAAGAGGCTGATCCGGATGAAGCCGAGCTGCGCAAAATCCGCGCCTACGCCGAAAATCTGGGCATTTCACTCATGGCCTATTCGGGCCGTTCCATCTGTCCCACCTCGTCGGGCTTCGATGCGCGCCCGGGCACCGCGGAGCAGCAGATCGGGCAGGGACTGCGCGTCGCGAAGATCATCGGCGCTTCCTGCATGCGAGTGGTGTTAGGAAGCTTCAAGGACCGTCCCGAAATCGCGCGCCACCTCGACAGCATGACGCGGGTCATCAAGAACGTCCGCACGCAAATCCACGATTCCGGCGTGAAACTCGCGATCGAGAACCACAACGCCGACTTGCAAGCGCGCGAAATCAAGGCTTTGATTGACGAGGTCGGCAGCGACATCCTGGGTGTCTGCCTCGATTCCGGCAATCCGCTCGCCATCATGGAAGATCCGCACCAGACCCTGGAGATCCTCGGGCCCCACGCTCTCACTACGCATGTTCGCGACACCGCGGTCTGGCGTATTCCGGAGGGCGTCGCCATGCGATGGGTGAATATGGGTGAGGGCAATGTGGACATCGACGGCTGGGTAAAGAAGTTTGTCCAAATGCAGCCGTCGCTGCCGGTGTCCTTCGAAAATCTGCCCCAGCCTATCCCTCGCATCATACCGATCTTCGGCAGAGACGACCTGCGCTACTTCCCCAACATGCCGGCCGCGGACCTCGCCCACTATCTGGCTCTAGCCGAGCGCGGTAAGCCGCTCGTCAATGGCGCGCCAGTCCCGGCCAACCGCCGTGGAGAGCAACAACGGGAAGACCTGGAGGTTTGTGTTCGCTACACCCGCAAGCTGCTGGGATAAATGATATCTGACGATCCAACCCAATCCACGGTACCGCCGCTGGAATTGACTTAGTTCACTTCCTGGTTCACAATATGATTGTGAAGCGAGTCAACATTCACGACGCAAAAACCAACCTGTCGCGCTATTTAGCCGAACTTGCGCCCGGCGACACATTGGTACTTTGCAAACGCAATCAGCCCGTGGCGGAACTCCGAACGCTTCGCCAAAAGGCGGGCCGCAAGCCGCGGATCGGCGCAGCCAGAGGCGAATTCGCCGTTCCCGATTCGTTCTTCGAGCCATTGCCTGACGAAATCGTAAAAGCCTTCAGCGGCAAGTGACGGTTCTTTTTGGAATGAAGCTGCTCCTCGACACCTGCACATTTCTCTGGATCGCCTCCGGATCCCCGCAGTTGAGCAAGAGCGCGTCCGCTGTCTTCCTGGATCGGAACAACCAGCGTTACCTCAGTACCGCTTCCGCCTGGGAAATCGGCATCAAACACGCTATAGGCCGGTTCCCCCTCCCTGAAAGGCCGGATGTTTTTGTCCCGAGGGTCCGCGAAGCGAGCGGCATTGCGTCACTGGATATGGATGAGGAATCGGCTCTCCTCGCCGCCAGGCTGCCGGGGCTCCATGCCGATCCGTTCGATCGGATGTTGGTTGCGCAGGCCATCGTGCATGGAATGACGATGCTCACTCCTGACCCAGACATCGAAAAGTACGCCGTGCGTGTCTTGTGGTGACGCCCTTCAGGCGTCGGTCTTCTCGGCGCGACGGGGCGCTATTAATTTCTTGGTACAGGGCGGTGCGGCCTCCCGCACACGGGTGAAGTCGTCGTCGACCGCTTTCCATTTCTCCGCAAGTTGGTGGGCAAGGTCCGGGTGCGCGGCGGTCACGTCGTGCTGCTCGGACCGGTCCTTGGTGAAATCGTACAATTCCCACGGCCCGTCGTCACCGGTGGCGATCAGCTTCCAATTGCCCTGACGGATGGCGCGATTGTGATTGTGATTGAAGTACAGGAACTCGCGCGACACGGTTCCGTCCTTGGCAAAAGCCGGAGCGATGCTCTTGCCGGCCAGTCCGGGGCCCGACGGCGCCACCGGCTTGTCCCCGGCAAGATCGACCAAGGTTGGCAGAATATCCACAAAATGGCACTGGTCATGCCGCAATGCATTCCGGTCCTGGATGCCTTTCGGCCAGTACACGATCAACGGCGAGGCGATACCGCCTTCGTTCACCCAGGATTTGTGCAGACGGAAGGGAGCGTTGGAGTTGCTCGCCCAACCGGGTCCGAGGCCGAGGTGGGTGCGCGCGGAGCCGAGCGGCGCGGATGCATCGTGACCATCGCCGCGGATGAGCTGTTCCGAACTGGCACCATTGTCGGAGAGAAACAGGACCACGGTGTTGTCAAGCGCGCCCATGGCTTCC
>Ga0326727_10022558_pt1 | contig 12145 bp, 8 predicted proteins | sample MB2enrmetagenome_FD_207643 | JGI IMG/M metagenome (GOLD analysis project Ga0326727, IMG submission 207643) | Lab enriched peat soil microbial communities from McLean, Ithaca, NY, United States - MB29MY | ecosystem: Environmental > Terrestrial > Soil > Wetlands > Peat | place: USA: New York... | reverse complement strand
CCTGGCTGCGGGATAGCAGCTCGGTGGTCTCGCGAAATTCGTCCGCGGCTGAGGCAACCACGCTGAAAGGATTCTGGAGATCCCCGTCGGGCAGGATATTGATGGGGAACGAACCGGAGAACCAGATCAGATTCTTGCGGCCGGGCAGTGCGCTCAGATAGCGGCCGAGTTGGTTGAATGCGTCCAGGGTCATGCGGGCGCGAAGCTGCAGTTGGAACGACTGCATTTCGGCCTCGAATTGCTGAAAGTCGGCAATCATCGAGGCGTAGCCGGGGTCGTTGCCCAGTGCGGGAGGAGCATCTTGCAGCGTATCCATCATCGGGTCGTCCGCGCCGGGGTTGTCGCCGTTGACGACATCGTCCATGGCGACGGAGCCCTTAGGGAGACCTTTCTTTCCGTTCAGCACCGCGCGCAGAAGCTCGGGATCCGATGTGAATCCCTGCAGCAATATGAGCCGTGTGGTCAGGCCGAAGATGGCCATGCGGGTGCCGGAACGAGCCTCTTTCAGGTACTTCAGCATCTCGCCCCTCACCACCAGCTGGGCACTCATGGGCGTATTGAGCGTATCCAGCAGCAGCACGTTGAGCGCCCCGTTTAGTGGGGCAACGGAGTAGTTGGTGAATGTGCCGGGAGGGAGCTTGGGCAACGGCGGCAACTGTGCGGCGGCTGGGTTTGAGACATGCTCCTCAAACGTCTTGATGGTCTGCGCATGGCCGCTTTCAAGCACCGTGAAATCTGCCGCACTGAGCTTGTGGACGGGGTTGTGCTGCGCGTCGGTCACCACCACATCCACCACCACCAGGTTCGCGTTGGCCTGGATGGTCGAGGCGGGCTGCGGCGCCGGGGTGGCCTGGGCCGGGGAGGACTGCCCGGCTGCAAGCGCCGGGGCACACAGTGAAGCTGCGATCAAGGAGGTAAGAAATAGGCGTGTCACGCGACCGGCTCCTGTTTGGACCCTCGATTATAGCTCTGACTTACCCGGCGAACCTGAAATTGCCCGGCCGGGCGATGCCCTGATTTGTGATTGCCTTGACAGCACACGGCTTTATTGAGGACTGCATAAGTAATGTCCGGACAAACGCGCCGGAGGCGCAGAGTTGGCTAGCCCCGCGCTTCAGCGTGGGGAAAAGGGATTCCACAAGTTCGTTACGGAGTCCCGTAGGGACGGCGCAAGGACATTATTTATGCAGGAACCAATCGCCGCGTCGTCGTCGGCGTTTTTGAAACCTTGCCTTATTGACTGCTGTATAAGCAATGTCCATATCTACATTCAGAGCCCGCTCGCTAGAGACTTTGAATCTGTGGCTGTTTTGAAGGGTACGGGCTTTAGGTGAAAGGTACGGGCTTTAGGTGAAGGGTACGGGCTTTAGCCCGTACATCAAATCGAGCAATAAGACCGCGGGCTTTAGCCCCTGAGGGAATACTCCTTCAAACCGACCCGCGACCGGGATTTCGCGTGCTGTGACTGAGCGCCGTGGTCTCCCGGTCCTCAAAATCGAGACCTACGCCCCACGGACGGGACCCCTGGACCTGGCCCACCCGCAGTCGATCCCGAAAGACGCTGTCAAAACCCAACTGCAGAACTTATTGCACCGTGAGTGACAAAGTGGTCGTGTGCGACAAAGCGCCGGATGCCGCGGTCACGGTTAGAGAATACGAGTCTGCTTTCAGCTTACCGTTACCCCCGCATCCGGTAAATCCCGCAGCCAGCGCGATGCCGATAAGAGCCAGCACCGCCAGACTCCTCCATTGCTTCGCGGCTTTGCGCAGCCGGCGCGCAAAGGGTAGCAGGATCAGGCTCAATGCCAGGGGCAGCGAACTGCCGCCAAAGGGCCGGGCCGGCGGTTGCAGCGCCGCCTTGCCCGGTAACTGCACCTGCAGCGTCACCGTGGACGCGCCTGACCCCGCCGTCACTGTCGCCGGTGAAAAGCCCGCCGTCGAATCCAATGAAAGCCCGGTCACGCTGAACGTCACCGCTCCCGGCAGTGTCGCGCCCCCTACCGGCGCAATCGCCAGCGGATAGGAGGCCACGCTTCCCGCGGGCACGTTCGCTGTCCCCCCGCCCAGTGGAGCAAGCGTGAAGTCTTCCACCATCTCCGACAGCGCGCCGCTGGTCGCCGGCCCATAGCTGCTGTCGCCGGAATAGACCGCGGTAATCGAGTTAGCCAGGGTTGCGAGCGCCGATGTGGTAAAGGTGGCAACACCCGCTGACACGGTGCCCGACCCAATCTGCGTTGCGCCATCGTAAAAGGTCACAGTACCGGTTGGCGGTGTCGCAAACGAAGTAATGGTCGCCGTAAAGGTGACCGGGTTGGCCAGGAAGACAGGGTTGGCGTTGGAGCTCAGCGTCAGCGTGGGAGTTACCGGGATCACCGTAAGCGTAACCGTCGCCGTCGAGGTGGTGTAGTCCGTGGTATCGGTGGGAGTAAAGGTCGCCGTCAGCGTATGCTGTCCCACGCTCAGGACTGTTCCCGCGGCCGGAGAATAGCTGAAGCTGCCCGCCACCGGCGATGTTGCGTCGAGCTGCGTCCCGCTCAGCGCGGTTCCATACACGATGTTTGCCGGCGTCGGCCATGTAATTGCCGGCGGCTGCTGGAAGATCACGTTATCCGTGTTCGAAACATTGTTTGAGAAGTTCGGGCTGGAGGCGGTCGCGGTGATCAAGCCTGTGGTGGTGCTTCCCGGTCCATACGCCGGCACGCTCACGGTCAGGGTCACGGAATCGCTGGCGCTGGCGGCAATGCCGGTGGTCCGCACGCAGGTCAGGGTGCCCAGCGTGCAGATCCAACCGCCGGTTGAGTCGGTGAGCGCAGTTGCCGTTAGCCCCGCCGGCAGCGTGAGGGTCAAAACAACGGAACTGTAGACCACGGTAGTCGCGCTGGTGTTGGTCACGTCCACCGTAACCTGGTCGGCGCTGTCGCCCTGCTTGACGATCAACGGACTTGGGCTGAAAGAAATTGAGAGCGTGGGCACCACCACCGGCGTTACAAAGCTCGACAGGTCGAACAGGGCATATTCGAGCATCTCCTCCTGCGGGGTCATCGTATGCGGCTGAGCAGAGCACACGGAAAAGGTCTGGCCGTTGGGGAGGGCAGTATTGTAAATGGCGCCTCCGGACGAAGCGTTGTACACATGGTACTCATTGAACAACACCCGCCCGCATTGGTTTGCGGCGGTTGCCCCGACCGGCGTGTTGAAGGTAAGTTGCATGATATCGCCGGTGGCGTTGTGGGTCGCCCAGGACTGCGTCGGCGCAATAACATCGGTCAGGTCATGGCGCAGCGTGCTCAGCTGAACCTGCCCGAAGGTAGTCGACGCGCCGGAATTGTAAAGCCATTGGGCCAGAGTTGCTCCATCCGTAAAGCCGGTGTTGACAGTGGCCTGTCCGGGGTCGGGAGTGGGGTTGACCTGGCCCACATTCCAATCCGCAACCCCCGTAAACAGCGAATCGTACGGCGAGCCGGGGTCAAGCCACGCATAGCTGTAATGGGTTGCAAACACACGGCCGCCGGAGTTCGCATAGCTCAGCAGGTTGGTCGCGCCAGTCGCGGTTGCCTGGTTGCTCGGGTTTCCCTGGCAGGGAAACATCACCACGTCGTAGCCGTTCATGGTCGCCGAATTGGTCATCAGCGTGGTCTGCGAGGGGGTCGACGCATTGATCTCCGATCCGGGCGCTGAGCTGCCCTTGTAAAGATGGATGTGCCCTCCCGCATTCACGCTGCCGTTGTCATCGGTAAACTCCGTCGGCGATATGCCCATATCCAGCAACACGCACTCCAGCGCATCCACTGAACCCGTGGCGATGGCGATCATGGGAATGTCGCCCAGCGTATGGTCGGATGGCATGTGCAGGGCAAGACCGGTGAGCGGACCGGCCCCAACCGTCTCGGCAAACTGCCTCCGCCACTTGCCCGCCTGGATGACCAGCGTGTAGCTGGCGGTTACCGGCACATTGCCCAGCGTGAAGGTGCCGTCCACCGCTGTATTGGTGTAGCTCACCACCCCGGTGGGGGTGGAACTGGATGACGTCAGGCACTGCACCCCGGAAGGCAATGGCGCCACCGTCCCGGTGGTCACATAGACCAGCACATTGGGCAGAGGCAGCGAGCCGGCGGTCGTTCTCGGGTCGTAGACCGTGCCGCTGATTGTCGTGGTTTGCGCGGACGCATGTGCGCAAAGCAATGGCAGCGCCAACACCAGCGCCGCGATCGCACCTTTGAGCCGAACCGGCAAATTGTATTTGGAGACGAGAATCAAGCGAATCGAGCGGAGGGGTGCGATCATGGCGAGGGATATCCTTTTCCACACATGCCCGTCTGCATGATCGATGTTGCGTGACCCGCGCAGGCGTCGTACATCGATAGAGAGACCTGCAAGTGTACTTCCGAATATCGTTAGGAACCCAGGAAACATAATATACACATTTAAAGCAATCAATCGTGGGTTCCCCTCCCAGGAACTTACGAAAGTCACCTTGGATCCCCGCCGGTACTGTTCGGTAAACCACCTGGATCCATTATTTTGCGGCTATCGGCGATCGGGCAGGGGAATGGTCGGCCAACTATCACTAAAGGGGTATTTCCTGATCGCGGGAAAGCGGGGATTCTGTGAATGCACTCATCTGCCTGGTGGCCGGCTCGTTGGGAGATTCTCATTCCTCCCGGCCGGACCTGCGCGGATGTGCGCAGCCGCCGCTTTTCCCGCCGCCTCGCGTTTCCCGTTTGCCGGCAACGCTGCCTCCGGCCAGAGCGATCGGACCACTTCTTTGCTGCTGTTCCCGGTGAAGGCCCGGAATTCGCCCCATGGATTCTCTACCGACAAAACTCCAGCTCTCAGACCTCCCGGATGGCGCTCAGACAGCCGGCGGAACCATTGAGATCAGCGTTCGCGGGAGGTGGGTGAAGGCGCCGCTCCTCCGCGTGAACGGACAGGACATTGTTACCCAGGGCAAGCGGATCAGGATAGCTGCCTTGCATGACGAAGATTGGCTGGAGGCGGAGATCGCCGATCCCGGGGATTGTTTGAGAAAGTTGAAAGAGTGCCCCGGCGCCCCTCCAGCGGACATCTTCCGCTTCTCGCAAAAAGTTCCGGAGACGGTTCCCCGTTACCAATACCCCATGGAGATGCGTAGCGTAGCGGTTGCCGAGGTATCCACGTTCAAGAATTGGTGGGATGGAATTCCCTCCAATACTCGCCAGAATGTGAAGCGGGCGCAAAAGCGCGGCGTCGTCATCAAGGTCAGGGCTTTCGAGGACGATGTAATCCGGGGAATCATCGAGGTGCAAAACGAGACTCCGGTGCGGCAGGGAAGGCCCTACCCTCACTATGGAAAGTCGTTTGACCAGGTGCGCCGCGATCACGGCGCGTTCGTTGACCGCAGCGACTTCATCTGCGCCTATGTCGAGGACGAATTCATCGGTTTTCTGAAGCTCGTGTACCGCGGAAATGTCGCTTCGATACTGCAGTTGAACGCCAAAACCGCGCACTACGACAAGCGGCCTTCGAATGCCCTGTTTGCCAAGGCTGTTGAACTGTGCGAGGCAAAGGGCATCGCCTACCTCACTTACGGGATGTTCAATTACGGCAACAAAGGCAGCGACTCGCTTCGCGAATTCAAGGTCCGCCACGGATTCGGCGAGATGCTGCTGCCAACTTACTATGTACCCCTGACGGCTTGGGGCCGGCTGTGCGTAAAGCTCAAACTCTATCGCTCGCCCAAGTGCATGCTTCCCGGCAGTGTGCGGGCCATCGCACGAAAGATCCGGGCCAAATGGTATTCCTCCGTCCCCTCGAAGAGTCCGTCTGCTTTGGAACCCTCAAATCCGGAGCGGTGCTGACGAATGGCCGTCAGCTCCCCGACACAGAATCGGCCTTCAGGTGAAGGGTACGGGCTTTAGCCCGTACGTCAAATCGAGCAATAAAACCGCGGGCTTTAGCCCCTGCGGCAATCTCTTTGGGGGACTGAACCAAAACAGTCCCTTTTCCGCACCCTGTTCACCCCCTGCGTTTCCGCCCTACTCCACGCCCAGCACCTTCACGATCACCCGCTTTGGGCGCTGGCCGTCGAACTCGGCGTAAAAAACCCGCTGCCAGGTGCCCAGATCCAGCTTGCCGTTGGTCACCGGCAAAGTGGTTTCGTGGTGCAGCAGCAGCGACTTCAGATGCGCATCGCCGTTGTCCTCGCCGGTGCGGTGGTGTTTGTAATCGGGCCGCGCCGGCGCCAGTTCCTCCAGCCATTTGCCGATGTCCTCAATCAAGCCGCTTTCGTGGTCGTTTACATACACCGCCGCCGTAATGTGCATCGGCGAAACGAAGCACAGCCCATCGCGCACGCCGCTGCGCTCCACAATCTGCTCCACCTCGCCGGTGATGTGCACCATCTCCCGCCGCTTCTCCGTTTCAAACACCAGATACTCCGTGTGACTCTTCATTGCAGCCTCCCGGCATTCGCCGGTAATGGGTCAGTTTGAAGGGTACGGGCTTTAGCCCGTACATAAACCCGGCAACACCAATGCGGGCTTCATCCCCTGGAGGAATGCTCCTTCAAACTGACCCACTACCCATGACCCGCATCCGGCGGCAAACCAGCCGCCCAGCCATTATCCTAATGAAAGCCGTGACCGCAATTAAAGCTCCTACTGCCGAAGAGCACTGCCAGCGTGGTCTGGATCTGCTTGCTGCCGGCTCGCCGGCTGAGGCCGCCGCCGCCCGCGCCCGGGTTCTGGAGTGGAAGATTCAGCTCCAATCTCCGCCCCATGAGTCCCCGGCACGAGAGTCCAAGCCGGATCAGGACCCTCAGCCGTGAAACCCCGCCGGCGGCCCACTCCAGCCCAGCGCCTGCGCCGCATGCACTCGCGGCTTGCCCAGGCTTACGGACCCCAGCACTGGTGGCCGGCCGAGACTCCCTTTGAAGTCATCCTCGGCGCCTACCTCACCCAGAACACCGCGTGGAAGGCGGTTGAGCGCTCGCTCGCCAACCTGCGCGCGGCCGGGGCGCTCACCCTCGACGGCCTCCGCTCGCTGCCCGTCGAGGAGTTGCGCCGCTGCATTCAGCCTTCCGGCTTTTTCACCCGCAAGGCGCCGGCTCTGAAGGCACTTGTGGCCATGCTCGACGAGGAGTTCTCGGGATCGCTCGAAGTCCTTGCGGCTACGCCCACCGCCGCGCTCCGGCATCGACTTCTGGCTCTGCCCGGCGTTGGTCCTGAGACTGCGGACGCCATCCTGCTCTACGCCCTCAACCATTCCGTCCCCATCGCCGACGAATATCTGCGCCGCATCGCCGGGCGCCACCGGCTTCTCTCGCTGCCGTCAGGCTCCAAAAACTACGACGCCCTCGCCGAACTCACCCGTCAGGCCTTCGCCTCCGATCCCGCTGCCCGCCACGCCCGCCTCTTCAACGAGTTTCACGCCCTCACCGTGGCCGTAGGCAAAGCCCACTGCGGCCGCACCGCAAATTGCAAGGGCTGCCCCCTGGCCGCCGATCCTCACCGATAGCTCTTAGCTTCTAGCCCGTCGTGCCGGAACTAAGTCCATCAACCTCGCACGGAAAAGCTGAAAGCTAAAAGCTAAAAGCTAAAAGCTAAAAGCTAAAAGCTAAAAGCTAAAAGCTAGAAGCTCGGCATTTCCGCCCCTCCCGGCGTAATCTGAAGGCATCATGAGTCCATCCGCGCAACAACCCCAGATGAATCTTGTCCAGTCCTCCGACTATCGCGAGTCCTACGCCAACAGCGTGCAGGTGCGCGTCAGCGTGTGGGATTTCCAGTTGGTCTTTGGCCTGGCCTCCAGCGAATCCCCGGAGCAGGTGACCATTCGCAACCACCAGGCCATCTACTTGAGCCCGCAGCAGGCCAAGGCCCTGTGGAACGTGCTCGGCCAGAATCTTGCCCAGTACGAACAGGCCTTCGGCGCCCTCAACCTGGAGCCGCAGAGCCACAACTTCCCGCAGGGACCCATCAACTAGGGATTGAGCCCCGCCCCCGTCTTTTCTGTCATCCTGAGCTGAGTCGAAGGATCTGCGGTTGCTCTTCCGCGGAAAGGCTGGGAAACCACAAGCACCATTCACCAGGAGCGGTCCTTTGCGCTTCAAGAAACTCATCGAGCCCCGGCTGGACGCGCCACTGCCGCTGTGGATGATCTTTCCGGTCATCTTTGTCGCGCTCTACGCCACTCACTTCGCCCTGCTGACTGTCCCCTACTACTGGGACGAGGCGGGCTACTACATCCCCGCCGCCTGGGACTTTTTCCGCACCGGCTCGCTGATCCCCGTCACCACGCTGACCAACGCCCATCCGCCCCTGCCCAGCATTTATCTCGCTCTCTGGTGGATGGCCTCCGGTTTTCTTCCCGAAGTCACCCGCGAGGCCGTGCTCATGGTGGCCGCGCTGGGCCTGCTGGCGGTTTGGCGGCTGGCCATGCGCCTGGTTGGCGTGCCCTCGGTCGCCTTCTGGACCGTGCTTCTCACCGGCCTCTACCCCATCTGGTTTGCGCAGAGTTCGCTGGCCCATGCCGACATCTTCGCCGCTGCCTGCTCGCTGTGGGGACTGGCGTGCATACTGCCTGAGCACGGCCGCAAGCCCTGGGCCGCCGCGCTGTGGTTTTCCGCCGCCGCGCTATCCAAGGAAACGGCCATCGCCATCCCGCTCACGCTTGCGGTCGTCAACCTGTTCGAGGCCGTTCGCGCCCCTCAGGCCGCCCCGCGTAGTTTGCTGAGCCAGGCGGCCTGGCTCTCCAGTTGCGTTCTCCCGCTGGCCGCCTGGTACGCCTGGCATTACGCTAAGACCGGCTTCCTCTTCGGCAATCCCGAGTTCCTGCGCTACAACGCCCAGGCCAACCTTTCGCCCCTGCGCTTCCTCGCCGCCTTCGGCCATCGCATTCTCCACCTCACCGCGCACATGAACATGTTTGTGCCGGTGCTCATGACTATCGCCGCCCTGCTGCTCGATCCGCGCCCCGACCCTGACGGAGGTGACCGCGCATCTATCGGCCGTCCCGTCCTGCGCCGCATTTTTCTGCTGCTTCTGGTCAACGCCCTCCTGTTCAGCGTGCTGGGCGGCGCGCTGCTGACCCGCTATCTGCTCCCCATGTATCCGCTGGTGCTGCTGGTGGCCGTCACCACCTTTTACCGCCGGATTCCTTACTGGCACGGGGTTGCCCTGTTCTCCGCCGCCGCGTTTCTGGTGGGCCTCTTTGTCAATCCGCCCTACGGCTTCGCCCCCGAAGATAACCTCGCCTACGCGCACGTCGTACGCATGCACCTTGCCGGCATCGCCCAGCTTGAGCATCGCTATCCCGGCGCAACGGTGCTGACCGCCTGGCCTATGACCGACGAACTCACCCGGCCCGAACTCGGCTACGTCAAGCAGCCCTGGGAGGTTGCCCGGATCGACGATTTCACTCCCGCCCAGATCGACATCGCCGCCGGCGAGCCGGAAAAATACTCGGCAGCCCTGGTCTTCTCCACCAAGTACGACCCGCCCTCGCCGCTGTTCAGCCTGGGCGCCAGGAGCAAGGCTCTCGACGAGCGCTTCTTCGGCCTGCACCACGATCTGCCCCCCGAGCTGATCGCCAGGCAATTGGGTGGAACCATGGTGTGGCGTCGCGATGACGATGGCATGTGGATCGCCCTGATCCGCTTCAATCGCCAGGTCGAGGCGCGGCTGGAAACCGGCGGCGGTTTATGGGTGTGGAATGGCGTGAAATAATGCGGCTGGGCTCATCGGAATCAGGCAATGACGAGCAAAAGGAGGCATTGAATGAGATCGATTTCGGTTGCATGTTATCGCCCCAGGCCCGGTTGCGAGCAGGCGCTCTTTGACCTGGTGCGAGACCACCTTCCACCCCTGCGCGCTCAAGGCCTGGTCACGGATCGCGCGTCGATCGTCATGCGCGCCGCCGACGGGACCATCGTCGAAGTATTCGAGTGGGTTTCGCGGGAAGCCATCGCCGGCGCGCACTCCAATCCAGTCGTCCTCGAGCTTTGGAAGCGGTTTGAAGCCGTTTGCACCTACGAGATTCCGTCCAACGTGGCCGAATTTCAAAGGATGTTCTCGCACTTTGAGCCGGTTTGAGTGCGCTCGCCGCCGCACGCCGCAACGCCTATAATCAGGCTGTCGTGCCTACATCCTTCTCATTCCGCCTCTCATCCGGTTTGAAGCGTGCGCGGCGTCTTGCCGCCCGCGTGGGGCTCACGATTGTAATCTCTCTTCCAATCGCGGTTTGCGCGCCTGGCCAGTCGGCCGATGGTGGCGCGGTGCCCCCCTCCGCCGCCGACCGCGGGCGCATTCTGCTCGTGCTTCCCTTTGACAACCGCACCGGCCAGCCCAGCCTGGAATGGATTCGCGAGGCCGCGGCGGATCTGCTCAGCAGCCGCTTTCGCTCGGCGGGTTTTGAGCCCATGAGCCGCGCCGACCGCAGGTATGCGCTTGACCACCTGGGTCTGCCCCAGGGCTTTCAACCTTCCCGCGCCAGCTCGCTCAAGCTGGCCCAGACCCTGGACGCGGATTCCATCGTGGTGGGCAGCTACATCACCGACGGCCCCGGGATTGTGGCCGAGGCGCGGCTGGTAGACGTGCCCCGCCTGCGCATGAGCGAGGCGGTCACGGCCCGCGGCCAGATGAAGGACCTGATCTCCGTCTTCGACTCCCTGGCCTGGAAGCTGACCCGCCAGCTCGATCCCGGAATCAGCGTCGCCGAAGACACCTTCATTGCCGCCGGAGCGGGCCTGCGCCTGGACGCCTACGAGCAGTACATTCGCGGCATCACCGAGCCCGACCAGGCGGAGCGCCTGCGCCACCTCCAGCAGGCCGTCAAGCTGAGCCCGGGGTTCGGCCCCGCATGGATGGCGCTGGGCCGCGAAGACTATAGCGGCCAGCAGTACGAGCAGGCCGCCGACGCCTTCGCCAAGGTGGACAAGAACGATCCCGACGCCCTCGAGGCCGGCTACTACCGCGGCTTGTCGCTGCTGTTCTCGGGTGATTATGCAAAGGCCGAGCAGGCCTTTGCCGCCGTGGCCCGCATCCTGCCCCTCGCCGAGGTTGTGAACAACGAAGGAGTCGCGGTCAGCCGTCAGGGCCACGACGGAACTGGCCTGTTTGTGCAGGCGGCAGCCGACGATCCCAACTCCGCCGACTACCACTTCAACCTGGCAGTCAGCCTCAAGCGCCACGGGCAGACCCCCGGAGCTCTGAACGAGTTGGTCCAGTGTCTCAAACTTCGGCCCAGCGACAGCGAGGCGCTGGCGCTCCAGGCTGCGTGGAAGCAGCCGGAGGCCAGGCCCTCGGTGCCGCCGGCCTCGGCCTCCAATGCCGGTCCTGACGCCGAGCCGGCTCCCGATCCGCTTGAACGCATTGTGCGCAGCTTCGATGCCGCCGCCTTTCGTCAGGCGGCGCTCATGCTTGACCAGGTGGATGACGCGCGGCTCGCGGCGCTTACCCCTCTTGAGCGGGCGCAGAAGCTTGCCGCCCAGGCCAGGGGCTTTCTCGATCGCGGATTGCTGCTGGAAGCCGAGCGGCTTTATCAGGCGGCCGTGGCCGCCGACGGCAACTGCGCCGAAGCCCATGCCGGCCTGGCCCAGGTCCGCGAGCGCGCCGGCGACGCCGGCGACGCCCGCATTGAGGCTCATCAGGCCCTGGAACTGAGACCCAGCGCCGATGCGTACCTGGTCCTGGGACGCCTCGATCTTGAAGCCAACCATATCAGCGATGCCAACAACGATGCCGCCGCGGCCCTCAAGCTGGAGCCCGCCAGTCAGGCGGCCCACGAGCTGTCCCGGCAGGTGCAGGCCAGGGCAGGACATTAGTCTGGAGGAGCGCGCCATGCTTCAGCGAGTACAAGGGTTTGCAGCACTCATGGGTTTCTTCGCGGGATTTGGATTCGGATCTTTGGCCTTCGCCCAGCATCCCCAGCCCCAGAATCCGCTGGTCGACAAATTTGTCCTCGCCGACACCATCCAGCCGGTAAGCCAGAGCGAACTCTCCCAGGCCATTGACCGCGCCAACAGCGATGGCGCACAGGCGCTGCTGGTGGAAATGGACACGCCGGGCGGCATGGTCGAGTCGATGCGCGGCATGGTTGCCGCCGTTCTGGGCTCGCGGGTTCCGGTCATTGTGTTTGTCGCCCCTTCAGGAGCCCGCGCCGGATCGGCCGG
>Ga0326727_10022555_pt1 | contig 12146 bp, 10 predicted proteins | sample MB2enrmetagenome_FD_207643 | JGI IMG/M metagenome (GOLD analysis project Ga0326727, IMG submission 207643) | Lab enriched peat soil microbial communities from McLean, Ithaca, NY, United States - MB29MY | ecosystem: Environmental > Terrestrial > Soil > Wetlands > Peat | place: USA: New York... | reverse complement strand
GCAACTGACGCCCACGCCGTGCAGGCCGCCGGAGACCTTGTAGTTGGAGGCGTCGAACTTGCCGCCCGCGTGCAGCTTGGTGAGCACCACCTGGACGGCGGGCATCTTGACGCCGTTGGTGACCATATCGTCGACGGGGATGCCGCGGCCGTTGTCCACCACGGTGATGGAGTTGTCGACGTGGATGGTGACATCGATGCGTGTGGCGAAGCCGGCCAGCGCTTCGTCGACGGAGTTGTCGACGACCTCGTAGACCAGGTGGTGCAGGCCAATCTCGCCGGTCGAGCCGATGTACATGGCGGGACGCAGACGGACGGCGGCGAGACCCTCCAGCACGGTGATATTTTCCGCGGAGTAGCCTCCGCCATCTTTGTGATCGGGTGTGGAAGGCAGAGTTGCCGGGGTGGGTTGCGCGTCCGGATTGGGAGCCAGTAGTTCAGGCTCAGGGCTGATTGCGGTCGATGCCATTCACACTCCATGCGGCTGGGGGCGCTGCCGCCAAAATCGGGGACTGGAAACAGGGGCCGGAAGCTGGCCCGAAGAGTTCACAAAAGGCGCGCCAAATCAATGTTTTCAGCGGAATTAAGCCTTTTGTTACCTCTTCGATTATAGCACGTTTTTCGGGGTGATTTTGGGGGTGGTTTTCGGTGCAAAACGGGGGTTAAAAGGCGCGCCAAAAACGCTGTCTCGAGCCCGGTTTCGGAGGGGGGATGAGTGGGGCAGAGGTGTGCCGGCGGTGGTCTATTCCGACCGCACTGCGCGACCTGCCTTATCTGCCAGTAACTGCGGCGCGAACTGTCTACTGGATGGCGATCTGGCCGTAGTCGGAGTTCGTCCAGGCAGTCGAGTTGATGTTCTGCTCCGGTGCGCGGCCACCCGAAGCTCCCGCAGAGAAGACGTCCACCGTCATCAGGTAATTGTCGATGACGAGGACGTACAGGTTCCCGGCGTCATCCACATCGATGCCCGCAATGGGGTCGCCGGCGAAGTCGGTCAGCGTCATTGTGGGCAGCGCATTTCCATTGGCGTTGGGAGCGAACTCCAAAACCGAGGAGACCGCCGGCGATGCAGTCCTGTTCTGTGTTGTGGCGAAGATGTCTCCGGCGGCGTCCACCGCGATGCCCCATGAATAGTAAAGCTGGGTGTTGCTGCCCGCGATGGTCCTGGTGGGCGCGACGTTGCCGTTCGCGGAGGCGGAGAAGACCACGATGTTCTCCGCCTCGGTGTTCGCCACATAGATGTTCTGCGCGCTGTCCACGGCGAGGGAATAGGGGGAGTTGAGCAGCGTGGCACTGCCTGTAATCTGGCGGACGGGCGTGGCATTGCCGGTGGCGTTTGCGGCGAAGACGCTGATGGTGTTTCCGCTGAGCGCGTAGAGCTGGCCGGTGGAATCCACCGCAAGGGAGACAACGTAGTTGGAGAAGCCGGTAATCGTGCGGGTGGCCGTGGCGTTGCCGGTGGCGCCGGGCGCATAGACCAGGACCTGGTAGAGCGTGGGATTGGCGACGGTGGAGGCGGAGACGTAGAGATTGCCGGATGCGTCGACGGCCACGGCGCAGAAGGTGGTCTGCATGGGGATGGTGATTGTGTTGGAAGGGGTGGCACTGCTCAACGCGCTTGCGGGGAACTCCAGAATGCTGCTCGTGCTGCCGTTCTGAACCACGTAGACGTTGGAGGCGCCTCCCGGCACGTTGTTGCCTCCGCCTCCGCACCCGATGGTTAGAAGAAGAGCTGAGACTGCAAAGAACGGCAGAACGCGACGCATAATCATGGGGGCCCTTGAAACCTGCTGCAATGAATCGTTGAAGTGATGCAAAAAAGTGGCAGGAGTTATTGCACTCCACCATACGCCGCATCGGTTTGCGTCGCAATGAATCTTTGGAAAAAGGCCAGAGGACGCACCGGCTCCGGCGCGCGCCAGGGAAGGTCTGCACAAGGGTTCTAGATTCTCTAGCGCACGGCGATCTGGCCGAAGTTCGAGGCCGTCCACGCAGAGGAGGTGATGGTTGCGTAGGGGGCGGCGGTGCCCGTCGCGCTCGGCGAAAACACGTCGATCGCCAGTTGATTGCTTGTGGGGGCCTGGGTGAATACGTACAGGTTGTCGAGTGCATCCACCGCCATGCCTGCCAGCGTATCTGAGGCGACGGCGGTCAGCGTGCGCGTGGGGGACGCATTGCCGGAGGCGCCGGGCGCGAACTCCAGCACCAGTGAGGAGTTGCCCGTCTGGTTATACGACGCCACGTAGAGGTCTCCGGCCGAGTCGAGCGTCAGCCCCACCGGTGTGCTGATCCCTGTTGCCGTGCCTGCCAGGATGCTCGCGGGCGCGACGTTGCCGGTCTCGGTGGAGGAGAAGACCAGGACGTTGCCGCCGTTGGTGTTGGCCACGTAGATGTTCTGCGCGCTGTCCACGGCGATGCCGGTGGCGGCGTTCAACTGCGTCAGGTTGCCCGTAATCAGCCGCGCCGGCGCGGCGTTTCCGCTGGCGCCGGGGGCGAAGACACTGATGTTGTTTCCGTTGAGCGCATAGACCGAGCCGGTGGCATCCACGGCGATGGAGATTGCCACTGTCTGCGTCGATGGGTTGGTGAGCGCGATGGTGCGCGCCGGCGTGGCCGCGCCGGTTGCCCCGGCCGCATACACCAGAATCTCGTTCAGCAACGGCGGTGCGGTGACGACGCTGGCGGAGACGTAGACATTGCCTGCGTTGTCCACGGCCAGCGCCTGGAACGAGGTCTGCATGGGGACGGTGATGGTGCTGGTTGGAGTAACGCTCGACTGCCCGATCTGCCCGTTGTTTACCGGCAGCGTCAGCACGCTGCTGCCTCCAATGCCTGTGTTGTTCTGCACCGCATAGAGGGTGAAGGACGGTCCTGTGGCCTGGCTGGGGCTGCTGCATCCGATCACCGGTACGAGCAGAGAGAGCGCACAGATGGAAAGAAGGCGATTCAGGGGCACGATGTTCTCCTTGCTGAGGATATTGCTGCGGATTTCATTGCACCGGCGTCGAGCCGGCCGTGCCGGCAAACGAATTCTGCCATAACCTTACCTCGCGGCGGTATCGATCACAATTAATTTTCAACGTGGATCACCTTGTTGGTACATGGCTTGCACCACCCTCAACAGAGACGCGCCCAGATGGGCGGCTCGGCGTGAGCGGGCGGGCGAACTCCTATCATTCCGGCGCGGAATCGGCTACACTTGGTGGGTTGTCCACAAACGCCAAGGAAACACCATGCCAAAGTTGAAGACCCATTCGGGCGCAGCCAGGCGCTTCGATGGAACCGCGTTTGTTTGTGCATAGATAGAGAGCATTCCGAGACCGATTGCATGCGCTACGGCCCATAAGCGCCGCAATCCATAGTATCTGCCAGGCCAGGCGTAGTTGTCTCTATGGGAGTGGGTGCAAGATGAGGTGGGTGCGGGCCACTGCATATGCCGGTAAATTTGAGACGGGCGCCATCTCTCCCGCAGTTCAGCACCTTGAATTCCTGGATGGGCTTCGTGGCGTTGCCGCATTGTATATCCTGCTTCATCACAGTTGCAGACTAGCTTTTCTAACCATTGCCACTCCAAAGGCATTCTTCTTTTTTGGTTGGGGGCATGCCGTTGTCACTATTTTTATCGCCATATCTGGATACTGCCTCTCGCTTCCAGTCGTCCGGTCTGGTCTGACGCTCAAGGGCGGTGCGCTTCATTTCTACAGGAAGAGGGCTCGCCGCATACTCACCCCCTACTATGCTTCCCTGGCAATGGGGATAATGATGTTCGCCTTCCTGACCGCCCCCGGTCATCGCCTGAGCATTTTCACAGATTCCCTAAATAGAAAAGCCATAATTGCCCATCTCTTTATGGTCCATAACTGGTTGCCGGACGTGATGTTCACGATCAACGGTCCTCTCTGGTCGGTTGCGATGGAGATGCAGATTTATATGTTGTTTCCGTTGATTGTGTTGGGGTGGAAACGATTTGGCACGATATGGATGCTGGCCAGCACATTCCTGTTGAGTCATCTAGTCTTCTTCCTCTCGGGACATCGCGGTCCCGCCAACTATCTCTTCATCTTCGTTCTCGGTGCTTGGGCGGCCAATCTTAGTCCTGGCAAGCGAAATATGGTTTATCTCAAATCGATGTTCTATATCTGCATGATTGCATTTCTGGCACTGCCAGATATCAAAGATGTTTATAGCGATTTACTCGTCGGTGTCGGAGTTAGTTGTATGATGGCCGTTTGTGCGCAGACCACATTATTCTGGCCTCGTTCGGTGCTTTCACTTCGTTTCTTTACCTGGCTGGGCGGCTTCTCATACAGCATCTATCTAATTCATAGCGTCCTCCAGTCTATCTATCTAAGAATGCCCTGGATTCCCGCCGGATTCCCTCTATTGTTCTTCCTTCTAGGAATTATTCCCATCATTCTGGGCGTGTCTTATCTCTTTCATATGACGATCGAGCGGCCGTTTATGACTGTTCACACCCCTCGTACTTAACACGTGCCTCCGGACGCGTATCATGAGTAATGCAGAGAGTTTCTGTATGCGCCGTATGCCGATGCGCGGGGAACCTCTACCATTCCATCTCGGAATCCGCTATACTCTGAGGGTTGCACAGAAACGCCAAGGAAACAGCATGCCAAAGTTGAAGACCCATTCGGGCGCAGCCAAGCGCTTCACCAAGACCGCGTCCGGCCTGTTCAAGCGCGGGCAGTCGAAGACGCGCCACATCCTCACCTCGAAGGAGACCAAGACCAAGCGCCATCTGGGCCAGTCGGTCCTGGTCTCCAAGGCCGACACGCCGAAGGTTGCGCGGATGCTTCCCTACGCCTGAGGTCCGGGCGGAGTTTTGCCGAGTCTTTCAAGTCGAGCCGCCGCGGAGTTCAATCCGGTGCAGAAAGTTAAGGCGCCGGAGACGGAATCCAAGGCAAAGGGCCAGATGGATGCGTTACGGCCCCTGGGTTTTGCGTTCGCGATTCCCACCGAGACTTGGAGTTGCATAGCGCGTGAAGAGGAACCCTTTCCTCCAGCCGCTTAATCGAAGTACGCAAAAGGAGAACAGCGATGCCCCGTGTAAAACGGAGTACAAAACGCAGCGACCGCCGCAAGAAGATTCTGAAGCGCGCCAGCGGCTACTACCTCACCAAATCCAAGCTGTACCAGTCGGCGCAGGAGGCCGTGGAGCGCGGCCTGAAGTTTGCCTACAGCGGGCGCAAGCAGAAGAAGCGCCAGTTCCGCGCCCTGTGGATCGTGCGCATCAACGCGGCCTGCCACGCCAACCAGATCAGCTACTCGACCTTCATCAACGGGCTGAAGCTTGCGGGCAATGCGCTGGACCGCAAGATCCTGGCCGAGATCGCAGCGCACGATGCCGCTGGATTTACAACCCTGGCGGGCACGGCGAAGGCCGCACTGGCCGCCGCCAAGGCCGCGCGCGAGAAGACCAAAAAGTAAGTTCAGCGTCATTGGATTTAGAAAAGGCACGGCCCTCGATGCCGTGTTTTTTTTGTGCTGCGGGCTGGAGCGGTTCCAGTTGACATCGGTCGCCGGTTCAAAAGACAAATACGGAGATTCTGGCTTCGCCAGAATGACGACTCGTGGGGGCTTCGCCAGAATGACGACGGAGGGATTTGCGTTTCTGCTATAGGCTATGGGCTGTGGGCTGCGGCCTATTGCGCGCCGCGGCGGCGCAGGATGGTCTTGATGGTCTCGAACATGATCAGCAGATCCAGCCCCAGCGACATGTGTTTGATGTAGTAGAGGTCGTACTCCAGCTTCTCCTTGGTCTCGGCCAGCGTGGCGCCGTAGCCGTAGCGCACTTGGGCCCACCCGGTAAGGCCAGGGCGGATCAGCGTGCGCAGGTAGTAGAAGGGGAGTTCCTGGGTAAGCCAGGCGACGAACTCGGGACGCTCCGGGCGCGGGCCGACCAGGCCCATATCGCCGCGCAGCACGTTCCATAGCTGGGGAATCTCGTCGATGCGCATCTTGCGCAGGAAGGAGCCGACCCAGGTGACGCGCGGGTCGTCTTTGGTGGCCCACTTTGCGCCATCGTCCTCGGCGTCGGTGTACATGGTGCGGAACTTGGCCACCTGAAAGATGCGTCCGCCCATGCCGACGCGGTCCTGGCGGAAGAAGAGCGGGCCACGGGAAGAGAGTTTGACGGCCAGCGCGACGAAGGGGAAGAAGGGCAAAAAGAAGAGGAGTCCAAGCGTGGCGGTCGCCAGGCTGACCACCTGGCGGGTGAACTGCTGGGATGGCCTGATGCGGAAGCCTTCGCTGAAGAGGAAGTTGGAGGGGCGCAGGCCGTCGAGCTGGATCTTGCCGTAGAGTCGCTCGCGCAGGGCGCTGTCCTGTTCCACCTCGATGCCGCGGAAGCGCAGCACGAGAAGCTCCTGCACAGGGAGCTCTCCGCGCGGCACCTCGATGGCAACGATGATGCGGTGGACCGGGGGATCTGCCTTGGCGATGTGGTCGAGTGCGGAGATCCAGAGCTGTTTGCGCTGCGAGGGTTCAAGCTGGATGTCTTCCCAGAAGACGACCTCCATGCCAATGCCGGGGTTGGAGCGGATGGTCTCCACAGTGGAGCGCGCGTACTCGCCCGCGCCCAGCACGTACACCCGCTCGCGGAAGAGCTTGAGTCCGCCCACCCACTCGTAGCCCCGGCGCAGCAGCAGCAGGGCAGGGGTCAGCAGGGCAAAGCCCAGCGCATAGACGAACGGGCCCAGCGAGAAGTCGGGTTCGAAGTAAAGGATCGCCGACAGGATGAAGCAGTCGAAGCCCAGCACCAGCAGGATGCGAAAGTAGATCTGCAGGCGGGCGGAGACGATTCTGGGTTCGTAGAGGTCGAAGTAGTAGGAAAGAATCAGGGTGAGCAGCGTGATGGTGGCGATCTTGAGCAGGCCCTGCTGATACTGGAGTGCGATATAGGTGTCCGGGCCGAGCATGTACCAGGTGGCGGCCAGAAAGCAGCCGAAGACCACGCATGCCTCCGCAAGCAGCAGAAGGATGGTGCGCGTGGGGTAGTAGACGTTTAAAAACCGGATCATTTCCTGGCATGCCCCCGGTTACTCTTCCATGCTGTCGTATCCATCGTAGCCATAATAGCCCCCGTCGACCGGCGGGTTCTGGACGGCGTTGAGGACAAAGCCAAGGACCTTGGAAGCCTTGAGTTCGGCGAGGGCGCGCTGTGCGACCTCGTATTTGGTGCTTCCGCCGCGGGCGACCATCAGGACGCCATCGCAGGCGCGCGCCAGGTTGACTCCATCGGAGACGAGGTTGACCGGCGAGGAGTCGACCACGATCCAGTCGAAGTTGGGCGCGGCCTCGGTGATGAGGCGGTCGAAGCGGCGGTTGCCGGAGAGGTCGGCGGCCTTGTCGCCGGAGTTGCCGCCGGGGATGAAGATCAGCGAGGCAAGGCCGTGCGACAGGGGACGGCCCTGCTCGTCGGGCCTGGCGCGCTGCATGATCCCGGTAATGGAGGCCCTACCGGCAAGATATTCGGTGAGGCCCGGGCCCTGCGGGGCGCCCAGCAGCTTGTGCAGGGAAGAGCGGCGCATGTCGCCGTCGATCAGCAGCACGCGCGCCGCCTTGTGGCGGGCGAAGGAGATGGCCAGGTTGGCGGCGATGAAGCTCTTGCCCTCCTGGGGCACGCCGCTGCTGACCAGGATGGACTTCAGCGTGTTGAGGTCGCGAAACTCCTGCATGCGCGAGCGCAGACTGCGGAACTGCTCCACCGCCGCGCCGCGCCGTTCCAGTGCGGGGAGTTGATGCAGCGAGGGGGCCCAGGCGACCTGGGGGATGTTGGCGAGGTCGAGCGGTGCGTCGATGGGGGGCGGGGCGACGGGAACAGCAGCGACTGGCGCGTAGGCAATCGGAGTGGCAGCGGCCGTGATGGGAACGGGTGGTGCGGCTGCCACCGGCGCCTCGCTTCTGGAATAGATGGGAGCGTGCTGGCTGCCGAAGACGGTCTGGGGGCCGGCGGGCGAGTTGAGACCGGTGGCATCGGCCGCGGGCACGGCAACTTCGGCGGCAGGGGCGGGAGCCGATGCGGGAGCCGTGGCGGCGTTCTTGGCGCTCTCCTGCTCTGCCTGGCGCAGTGCTTCGTAGATCTTGCTCATCTCTTCTCCCCTCCTGGGTTCGTCACCGGTGGAAGCGTGGGGTTGATGGGAGGTCCGTCGTGGGTGTCCGGGAACAGAAAGGGCTGGGGGTTCAGGTCGAGCTCTCGCGCGACGGTCTGGATCAGGGGGGCGGGAATCCGCTGGATCTGTTCGACGTAGGCCAGAATGAGGGCGTGCTCGCAGATGAGGTTGATGACGCGAGGGATGCCGCGGCTGGCGAGGTGGATGGTGGCGATGGCGTCGTCGGAGAAGATGCGCTCGGAGGAGCCTGCGATGAGCAGACGCTGGGTGATGTATACGGAGGTCTCCTCGGCGGTGATGGCGTGGGTGCGCGCCCACATGGTGATGCGTTGGCGCAGTTGCCGGAGGTCGGGGGCGCAGAGTCTCTCTTCCAGTTCGGGCTGGCCGGAGAGGACGATCTGGACCAGCTTTCGCGATGAGGTTTCGAGGTTGGTGAGCAGGCGGATCTCTTCCAGCATCTCCCAGCCCAGGTTCTGCGCCTCGTCGACCACCAGAACGCAGGTCTCTTCGCGGCGGAAGCGCTCGATGAGCCATTGGTTGAGCTGGATAAGCATTCCCGATTTGGTGCGGCTCTGGGGCGCCATGCCGAAGTCGCAGAGGATGAACTCGAGGAAGTCGAGAATCTCCAGGCGCGGGTTGAAGACGAAGGAACTGAAGACGCGGCCAGGGTCGAAGGAGGCCAGGGCGCTGCGCAGCAGGGTCGTCTTGCCGGTGCCGACCTCGCCGGTCAGCACGATGAAGCCTTTGTGCGCGCTGATGCCATACTCCAGCGTGGCCAGCGCCTCGCTGGTATGCGGCATCCGCACCAGGAAGCGCGGATCGGGGCTGTCGGCAAACGGCGTGCTCTGGAGATGGAAGAAGTTCTTATACATGGTTATCTGGGAGCATCGGAGAGCGGGTCGGTGGGGTTCTTGCGGCTGAAGATCCGCTTCAGGCGGGAGGGCTTGTAGTCGGCCACCTCGCCAGACCAGGCGATGACGGCCAGCGTGGGCAGTTTGGTGAAGGCCCACACGTCGCGCTCGGTGCGCAGCGCAGTGTCCTTGTATTCGAGCAAGGCGACCAGCAGCAGGCCGAGGGCGAAGCCGGCTGCAAAGCCTCCGGAGGCGAAGACGCGCCGCTTGGGAAAGGTGGGGTTATCGGGCAGGTTGGCTGCATCCAGCACGCTGAACGTCTCTCCCTCCTGCCGGTTTTGCAGGTCGGCGGCCTGCTGTGCCTGGTTCAGCTTGTCGCGGAGACTATCGTACTGGCCCTGCGAGGTCTGGGCGTCGCGGGTCAGCTCCTTGAACTGCTCTTCCACCTGCGGTGTGGACTGGATGCGCGACTGGTAGTCGCGAATCTGCTTGTTGAGCTGCGTCTGTTCGGCGCGCTTTGCCTGGATCCCCAGGTCGGCGGAGCGAATGCGGGCGCGCAGGTCCTGCATGGCGATGGAGTCGTTCCCGCCAGTCGCGACCGTCGGGCCCGCGCCGGACGGGGCGGCGGACGACTGTGCCATCTTCCTGCGCAGGTCGGCGATCTTGCGGTTGATCTCGATCACAGCCGGGTAGCTGGACGTGTAGTGGGAGGTGAGATTGGTCTGCTGCGCCAGCAGGTCCTGAAGCTGCTGCTGCTCGGTCTGCGGGGAGGCGGAGTTGGGCCCGGCAGCGGATGCCTGGGCCAGCATCGTCTCCAGGTAGGACTTGTTCTGCTCCATCTGGTTCAGGGCCTGGGTGGAGGCGTCGAGCTGGGAGTTCAGGCTGCTCAGGATGTTGACGTTGTTGGCCTCATCCTCGGGCAGCATTCCGAAGTACTTGCGCTTGAAGTCGGCCAGTTTGGCGTCCTGGTCGTCGAGCGTGTGCTTGGCGTTGTCCAGCTCCTGCTTGACAAAGTCGGTGGCGCCCCCGGTGGCGTCCGACTGGGTACGCAGGTTGGCTGCGATGAAGAGCGATGTGATCTCGGCGCAGACCGACTGCGCGGTGTGCGGGTCGTTGGCCGTAAACGAGATGGTAAATCCAGGGACCCCGCTGGAATGGGCGAAGCCGGTGGACAAGGCTGCAATCTCGATGTTGTCGCGCGCCTGATCGATGCGGTCGTCCATGGAGAGGTGCTGGGTGGAGTAGAGATTGAACTTCTCCACGATGGGCAGAATGCTGGACCGGCTCTCGATCTGCTGTTCGATGGAGGCGAGGCGGCTGCTGAGGTCCTCGGTGACGACGGGCCGCACCAGCTCATTGGAGACCTTCTGCTGGTCGATCTGAACGCTGGACTGGGAGACATACCGCGCGGGGATGTAAAAGGTGGCAACGACGCCGAGGATGAAGAACAGGACCGCGGGGATGGCGACGATCCACCAGCGCCGCTTGACGATGACCAGATAATCTTCCATGTTCAGTGCGCGATGGCCAAGCATTGGTTGCTCCTTAGGAGTGTCCAAGATGGACCGGGACGGGCGAGTAGGTCAACCCGAAACCGGCCACATTGGTGAGGCCGCTGAACAGATCGACGGCGGCTGCGCTGCCCTGGTTGGACTGGTTTTCCAGCGTGTAGCTGGCGTAGGCGGAGAGACTGCGTACAAGGGCGCGAGATACCTGCACCCCGGCGACGGTGGTATGGAAGGTGAAGGGCAGGCCGCCGGCCGCGGTCAGATTTGAGGTCTGGGTGTAGGCAGTGCTGGCAGAGCAGAGCCAGACGCGGTCGAAGGTGCGGCCGACGGAGAAGCTGACGCTATCGGAGATGGCTCCGCCGACCACGCCGTAGCCGCTGTTGGCGCTGCGTGAATAACTGAGCGTGGCGTGCGAGAACTCTCCGGTGTAGTTGGCCGAGACGTTGGCATACAGACTGAGCGTGGGCGAGCTGCCGGGTGTGTCGACGCTGGTCCACTGCGGGCCGGCGGAGAGGTTCACCCCGAACTTGCGGGTGAACTGATGGGTATATTGCAGGCTGGCGGTCTGGCTGGAGAAGCTGGGCTCGGGGATGCCGTTGTTGCCGCCCGAAAATGTGCTGCGCGAGTAGGCAAAGTTTCCGCCGACGGTATTGCGCGCGTCGATGCGATGGCTGAGGCCGAGGCTGCCGGTCTCGCTGTCGCTGTCCAGACCCGGGTTGCTGGGGGTGGCGGTGTCGCTGAGGAAGCGGGTGAGGCTGTAGGAACCTGCCGCCTGCAGCGAGGTCTTGCCGGTGAGCTGGCGTTGCAGGCTGAGGGAACTGCTGTTGCTTACGCGGGTGGAGTAGCCGGTGAGCACGCCCTGACCGGTGTTGGCGCCAGTCACAGGCGCGGGGTTGGCGCCCGTCTGCGCGGGGTTGACGCCGAGATCGCCGACGCCGGGAACTCCGGAGAGGCCGGTGGACGGGGTTTGCGGAAGATAGTTGACCGAGTCGGAGACGACGTATGTCCAGCGCTGCACGTGGACCACTTGATTCAGCGAGAGGTTGAGGAAGTAGTAGGAGGGCTGGCCCGACGAACTCCACGCACGGCCCCCGGAGAAGACCGTGCTGAAGGGGTTGAGCAGATTGCCGGTAATGAAGGCGAGGTCTCCGGAGAGGTTGGTGGAGGAGGCGGTGCCTGAGTTGCCGAAGTAGTTGGAAGTGTAGCTCTGGGAGGCGCTGACCGCGTATTGCAGCGTGCCCGCGACGCTGGGCAGGGCAAAGCCGGTGGAGATGGGCGAGGCCGAGGCGGCCGGGATCGCCTGCGCCAGGGCGCCAGTGGGAATCGCCGGCATCGGCAGCAGCAGAAGCAGGGCACAGGCGATCTGGGAGAAGTTGTTCATGGAACCACTATGGTGTCGCCGGGGACGAGCGAAACCCCCTGCATGTCGCCCTTCTTCAGGGCCTTGGTGTAGTCGAAGGGTATATTTTGCTGCTTGCCCGGCTCTCCGCGGAGGATATAGATGTGCTTCTTGTTGGCATAGGGGGTCAGTCCGCCGGCCGTGGCGATGGCCTGCAGGACGTTCATTCCGGGAGTGATGGCGATGGGGCCGACGTGCATGATCTCGCCGATCATGAAGATGCGCTTGCTGTTGACCGCCAGCACCGCAACGTCGACCAC
>Ga0326727_10022551_pt1 | contig 12148 bp, 7 predicted proteins | sample MB2enrmetagenome_FD_207643 | JGI IMG/M metagenome (GOLD analysis project Ga0326727, IMG submission 207643) | Lab enriched peat soil microbial communities from McLean, Ithaca, NY, United States - MB29MY | ecosystem: Environmental > Terrestrial > Soil > Wetlands > Peat | place: USA: New York... | reverse complement strand
TCGGCCAGTTCGCCGGCTCCCACGCCCATCGATTCCGCCACCACCTGGGCAGTCAAGGCTACCATCGCCGGCTCATTGCGCTGGCCGCGATTGGGCGCCGGAGCCAGCCAGGGCGCATCGGTCTCAACCAAAATGCCGTCGCGCGGCATCTTTGCCGCCACGTCGCGCAGCGGCTGCGCCTTGGGATAGGTGACATTCCCCGCAAATGACACCAGGAACCCCATGTCGAGCGAGCGCCGCGCCTCTTCCCATCCCGCGCCAAAGCAATGCATCACGCCGCCAAGCCCGGTCGGCCGCCAATGTTCCTCCAGGACGAGGAAAAGATCCCGCCACGCGTCGGTAGTCTCGCTGGTTCCCCGGCAATGGATCAGGATGGGGCGCTTGCGCCCCGCCGCAACCTCGAGCTGCCGGACGAGCATGGCCCGCTGCACGACCTGCGGCGCGCCCTCGTGGTAATAGTCGAGGCCGATCTCGCCGCAGGCGATCACCTCCGGCTCGGCCAGCAACCCATCGAGCTTGGCCAGCACCGAATCGTCAATCTCCGGCGTTGCGTGCGGATAGACGCCCGCGCTTGCAAACAGCCGCGGCAGCCTGGCCGCGGCCTCGCGCTTCGCATTGAACTCGCGGCACAGATCGCGGGCCTGGTGCATCTCCGCCGGCCCCTCGCCAATGCCGATCGAGAGCACCGCGCCCACGCCGGCCCCAAAAGCGCGCGCCAGCATTGCCTCGCGATCGTCGGCGTAGCGCGGGCTGTCGAGATGGGCGTGGGAATCGATGAGCAAGGCGGTCTCCTGCAGGCGCATTACTGTGCGCTCCAATCTACGTTGGCAAATCTGCTGAAAATGCTCGCCCCGAGCACTGTTCCGTGTCAGGGCACGACTTCAGTCGTGCCAATATTCGCAACCAAAAACCCGGGGCTTTAGCCCCTGTAGGCCGCCCGACGCAGCCCTACTTAAGCCTCGCCCCCAGCGGAACTTCTTCAAGGAACCCAGCCAGCACCGGCGCTCCATCAGGAGGCAGCGAAGCCGCCAGCAGCATGCCGTTCGACTCCAGGCCGCGCATCTTGCGCGGAGCCAGGTTGGCCACAATCACGATCTTGCGGCCGATCAGCTTTTCCGGCTCGTAGTACTCGGCAATTCCAGCCAGGATTTGCCGCTTCTCATAGCCCAGGTCGACCTCGAGCCGCAGCAGCTTGTCGGCCTTGGGAATGCGCTCGGCCACCAGCACCTGCGCCACGCGCAACTCCACCTTGGCAAAGTCGTCGATGGTGATGTACTGCTTCTCCCCGGCAGCCGTCTCGCCGGCCGCCGCTGGGGCTGCCGGCGCGGGCGAGGCAACATGCTCCGCTGAAGCTGCCGGTGAAACCGAGGGTTTCGCTGCCGCAGACTCTTTCCTGGCTGAGATCTCTCTTGGCTCCGGGTGCTTGAGGTACGAGTGGACTCCCTCGGGCCTCCGAGCTTCATGCTCTCCGGTTTCCGCTTTGCGCGCAGCCGGAACCTCTGCCGGAGGGAGTGTCTCTGCCGAGATGTCCTGGCCGCTGACCGCTTCCACCGCGCTCTTGTTGTTTTCGTCTTCAAGGTTCTGCATACGGTCTACCGCATCCTTCTCCGCGCGCGGGAAGAGCGGTGCAGGTTTGCCCAGCTTCGTGCCCGCCTTCAATCCGCCCCACGCGAGTTTCGTCAAAAATGCATCCTTCACCGCATCGGCAATCTCGCCCTGTCCCAGCTGCCGCCACACCTTAGTCGCCGCATCGGGCAGCACGGGGTACGCGAGCGCCGTAATCACGCGAATGGCTTCGGCCGCCGTCGCCAGCACTCGCGCCTGCAGCGCCGCATGATCGGCCTCAGAGCGCTCCGCGGGCTTCTTCCAGGGCGCATTCGCCGTCAGGTATCCATCCGTCTCGGCGACGATTGCCCACAGGCTCTTCAGCGCGTCGGAAAAGTTCATCTCGTCGAAGGCCGGCTCGAAACCGGCAATCGCCGCCTCCGCGCTCGCCCGCAGCGATGCTTCGGCCGCGGTCTCCGCGCCCGCCTCAGGCACCACCCCGCCAAAGAACTTGTGCACCATGTTCACCACGCGGCTCACCAGGTTGCCGTAGCCGTTCGCCAGGTCTCCGTTGTACCGCTGAACCAGGGCGTCAAAAGAAAAATTCCCGTCCTGCCCGAAGGGAATTTCGCGGAGTAAGAAGTACCTCAATGCGTCAGAACCTAAAACCGTGTGAACGGTTTCGGCGCGCACAATGTTGCCGCGCGACTTCGACATCTTGCTCTGGTCAAACAGCAGCCACCCGTTGGCGCGCACTGAGCGCGGCAGCTCAATTCCCGCAGCCATCAAAAATGCCGGCCAGTACACGCAGTGGAACCGGCTAATCTCCTTGCCGATCAGGTGAATGTCTGCCGGCCAGAATTTCCTGAACTTCTCGTCGTCATCCGAACCATAGCCCAAAGCCGTGATGTAGTTGGCCAGCGCGTCGAGCCACACATAAATCACGTGCTTCTCGTCGCCCGGCACGGGAATGCCCCAGTCGAACGTGGTGCGGCTGACAGAAAGGTCCTTGAGTCCGCTGCGCACAAAGCTGATGACCTCGCGCCGCGTCGACTCCGGCCCCATGAAGCCCGGATTCGCCTCGTAGAATTCGAGCAGCTTCTTCTCAAACGCCGAAAGCTTGAAGAAATAATTTTCTTCGCTCACGGTCTCCGTAACAATGCCGTGAATGGAGCAGATCGTTCCCGGAGGCCCTTCGATCCATTCTTCGCAGCTCACGCAGTACTGCCCCGTGTACGATCCCTTGTAGATGTAGCCGCGATCGCGCAACTCGGCAAACAGCTTCTGCGTGCCGCGCTTGTGCCGCTCTTCGGTGGTGCGGATAAAGTCGTCGTAAGTGAGCCCCAGCTTGTCCCACAGCCCGCGGAACTCGCCCGAAATTCGCGTGGAAAACTCCTGCGGAGTGCAACTGGCAAGCTGGGCGCTGCGCTCAATCTTTTGGCCGTGCTCGTCGGTGCCGGTCAGGAACCAGGTCTCGATGCCCAGAGCTCGCTTGCGCCGCGCAATGGCGTCGCAAACAATCGTCGAATAGGCGTGGCCCAGGTGCGGCCGCGCGTTCACGTAGTAAATGGGCGTGGTGATAAAAAAATGCCTTGAATTGGAGCCAGATTGGGTCATGGTCGGCGCATTCCGCTCGCGCGCTCGGTGAGGGCGGCGGGGTCGGAGGTCTACCTCCATCTTACGGCATTCAAAGGCCTCGTCATGATGCGGCTCGACCACCGGGTGACCAGGACCCAAGACCGCGGATGATAAAATCACCCTGTAAAATCAAGGATTTTTGAGGCGCTTCGACTGTGTATCTTGAACTGCAGCAAAGGCTCGGCAGCGCCATCCGCGCGCTGCTCAAAGAAAAATACTCGCTCGAGATCGAGAACATCCCGCTCGAAACTCCGCCCGACCTGCGCTTTGGCGAAGTAGCCACGCCCATCGCTCTGCAACTGGCGCGCACGTTGCGCAAAGCGCCCAGGATCATCGCGCAGGAGATCGTTTCAGCGCTGGGCGATATCGAGGGCTTTGCGGGATTCGAAGTTGCGGGCGCTGGATACATCAACGCCCACATTGATCGCGTCATTTTCTCGCAGATCGTTGCGATTGGCCTGGGCCGCGGAAAACGGAAGGACCCACCGCATGTGCTGGTTGAGCACACCAGCATCAATCCCAACAAGGCCGCGCACATCGGCCACCTGCGCAACGCCATCCTGGGCGACACGTTTGTGCGCCTGTTGCGCGCGGCGGGAAACAAGGTCGACGTACAGAATTACATCGACAACACCGGCGTACAGGTCGCCGACGTTGTGGTGGGATTTTTGCATCTCGAAGGCAAAACGCTGGCCGAAGTACGGGCGCTGGTGGGCGCCTGCGAAGAACGCGCCAAAGCATCGGGTCACCCGTCCGACGCTATTGACTACTACTGCTGGGACCTGTACGCGCGCACCTCGCAGTGGTACGGCGAGGGAACCGAAGAAGAAAAAGCCGCCCGCAAGCTCCTGCGGCTTGAAACCCTGCACCTCATCGAGGCCGGGGGCAACGAAACCGCCAAAATTGCCGAGCTCATCTCCACCGCGGTTCTACGCCGCCATCTTGAAACCATGCAGCGCCTCGACATCGAGTACGACTTCCTGCCGCGTGAGAGCGAGATCCTGCACCTCAAGTTCTGGGAAGCGGCCTTCGAGCAGCTCAAGGCCACCGGCGTTCTCTACTTCGAAAATGAGGGCAAGAACAAGGGCTGCTGGGTGATGACGCGGCCGTGGACGCAGGTAGATGGCGGCGAGGACCCTTCGGCTTCGCTCAGGGCAGGCTCTGCCATTACAGCCGGCCAGGAGGCCGGCGGTACTTCCGCTGCCATGGGCGCACCGGATGAAGACGCCAAGGTCATCGTGCGTTCCAACGGCACCGTCACCTATGTCGGCAAAGACATTGCCTATCACCTGTGGAAGTTCGGCCTGCTGGGCCGCGACTTCGGCTACAATCGGTTCTTCGCTTACCCACAGCACGAATGTTGGATTTCGGCCGTCCATGGCGAGGAAAAACATCCCCAGTTCGGCGGCGCTACGGCCATTTACAACGTCATCGACTCGCGCCAGGCTGACCCGCAGTCGAACGTCATCCAGGCTCTGCGCGGCATGGGCCACACCGCCGAGGCCGATCACTACACCCACTTCGGCTACGAGATGGTCGCGCTCACTCCGCGCTGCGCGGTTGAACTGGGCTACGAGGTTGCCGAGGAGGATCTGGGCCGGCCCTATATCGAGGTCTCCGGCCGCAGGGGCTTCGGCGTCAAGGCCGACGACCTCATCGACAAACTGATCGCCGCCACGCGCGCCGAGGTGGACGCGCGCCAGACCGGCGGAACTGGCGAGAATGCCGAGGCTGAGCGCCAGACGATCGCCCGGCAGATCGCCGTGGGCGCGCTGCGCTACTTCATGCTCAAATACACGCGCAACACGGTCATCGCCTTCGACTTCAAAGACGCGCTCAGCTTCGAGGGCGAAACCGGGCCCTACATCCAGTACGCCGTGGTGCGCATCCGCAATATCTTCCGCAAAGGGGGAACGACAGCTGGAGCGGAGTTAGCGCGGTTAGCGGAGTTAGCGGAGCTAGGCACGTATCTTTCCGGCCCCGACAACGAAGACATCTGGGCGCTCTGGCTCCGGGCCGGGCGCTTTTCCCTCGTTTTGGATCAGTGCATTGCAGCCTCAGAACCGGCATACCTCGCCAAGCACGCCTTCCAGCTTGCGCAGGAATTCGCCAACTTCTACCACAAGCACCACATCCTCACGGAAGGAGACCCCGCGCGCAAGACATTTCTGCTGGCCACAGCCGCGGTTACTCTGCGCGAACTGGTCCGGTCGCTCGAGCTGCTCGGCATCGAAAGCCCGGAGGCCATGTAGGGGGCTGCTTCGAGCTACTCCCGCCGCCGCCTCTGGTGGGTCGACGGAATATTCATATCTTCGCGATACTTCGCCACGGTGCGGCGGGTGAGCTGGATGCCCTGCGCCTGCAGCATCGCCGCAAGCTGGTCGTCGGTGAGCGGGCGGCGCGGGTCTTCATCCTCGATGAGCTTCTTCACCTTGCGCTTCAGCACCAGCAGCGGCGTATCGGCGCCCTCGGGCCCGTTTGCGCCCTCAGAGAAGAAGAACCTGAGCTCCAGCACGCCCTGCGGCGTGTGCGCATATTTGTTGGCCACGGCGCGGCTCACCGTGGAAGGATGAACGCCGATCTCTTCGGCTACTTCCTTGATCATCATCGGCCGCAGCGCCTCGATTCCCTGATCGAGAAAATCGCGCTGCCGCCGCACAATCACTTCGCAAACCCTCAGGATGGTGCTCTTGCGCTGCGCAATGTTGCGCATCAGCTGCATGGCCGAGCGGAAGCGCTCCTTGACGTACTCCTTCACTTCCTTGTCGGTGTTCTCCGCGACCAGCATGCGGCGGTAGCGCTGGCTGAGCCGCAGGCTGGGCAGTTCCTCCTCGTTCATGGTTACAATCCACTCGCCGCCACGTTTCACAAACACCACATCGGGCTCGATCAGCCGCGTCTGATCGCGGTTGTAAAGCAACCCGGGCCGCGGATCGAGCGTGCGAATGAACTCCATCCCCGCCTGCGCCTCTTCAATTGAAATCTGCGCCGCGCGCGCCAGCTCCTTCAAGTCGCGCTTTTGCAACAGTTGCAAGTGCCGGTCCACGATCAACGCCGCCCAATCCATGGCCCGGCGCCGCTCTTCAATCTTGTCGTCGGCCTCGTCTTTGAAGCCGCGATGCGGATCCTCGCCCGTCTCCACGAGGGCCTTCCCGTACAAGTGTTCAAACTCCTGCTGCTGCGCTCTGATCTGCAACAACAGGCACTCGCGCAGATCGCGCGCTGCAACCCCGGCCGGGTCAAGCCCCTGCACCAGTTCGATGGCCCGATTCACAATATCGAGCGCTTTGCCGGCATCGGGCTCACGGCCATTCCCGTTGCCTTCAAGATCTGCCAGGACCGATTCGGTCCGGAATTGCGTGCATGCCGCCGCCAGTTCCTCGTCGCTTGCGGCCAGGTAGCCGCATTCGTCGAGGTTGCCGATAACGAACTCGGCTACCTCATGAAGATCGCTGTCAACGCTCAACGATCCCAGCTGCCACGCCAGGTGATCTGACAGAGTTGTAGGCTGGGAGAGGAAGTTCTCAAACGAGGGCTTATCGCTCTCTTCGTATTCCGTTTGCGTGCGATAGCCGGGGTCAAGATAGTCCTGGAAGTACGATCCAAAGTCGATCTCGCTGAAGACGTCCTTGGGAGGGGCCGCCGCCTCTTCCACGCTGCGTTCCAGGCGTTCCTCGCGTCCCGCGACCTGGTCCAGCATTGGAACCGATTCGTCAATCTCCTCCAGGACGGGATTCTCCACCATCTCGGCATCGATCATCTCTTTCAGCTCGAGCTTGTTCAACGCCAGAACGCTCACCATCTGCATCAGGCCCGGTGTGAGCACCTGTCGTTGCGAGACTTTGAGGCTCAATCTTGGCTGCAGCAGCGGCATCGCTGGAACTCGTTCCCCGATCTGCACTCAGCGCGAGTGTAATCGCATAGTTAAAAGCTTAAGAGAGAAAGTGCCCGAAGTCGAATCACACGTTGGTATGAGTCGTGCCAAATTGGGTAACTTCCCATCTCGGTACTATTTTCCGGCAACTGCCGCGATACATTCAGAGCGCCGGCCAACCAACTCAGCCCAACGAGAAACCCTCGCCCAGGTACACACGCCTCACCTCCATGTCGTTACCCAGCTCGTGCGGCGTCCCGGAACGAAAGATCTTGCCCTCCGCAATAATGTACGCCCGGTCGGTTACGCTCAGCGTCTCACGAACATTATGATCCGTAATCAGCACCCCGATGCCGCCGGCCTTTAAATCAAAGATAATCTTCTGCAACTCCAGTACCGCAATCGGGTCAATGCCGCTGAACGGCTCGTCGAGCAGGATGAAGTTGGGCTGAATGCACAGGGCGCGCGCAATCTCAACCCGCCGCCGCTCTCCGCCCGATAGCGCATAACCTCGCGTGGTGCGGATGTGCCCCAGGTTCAGCTGGTTGATCAGCCGTTCGGCCCGGGTGCGCCGCTCGCGGTTGCCCAGCGGCTGCGCCTCGAGCACAGCCAGAATATTCTCTTCCACCGTCAGTTTTCGAAAAACCGACGGCTCCTGGGGAAGATAGCTGATGCCGAAGTTGCGTGCCCGCAAATACATGGGCACGCGCGTGATATCGGTCTCGTCAACCAGCACGCGCCCGGTTTCAGGCTGCACCAGTCCTACGATTATGTAGAAACTGGTGGTTTTACCGGCGCCGTTCGGGCCCAGCAGCCCCACCACTTCGCCGCGCGAGATCCTCAGATTCACGCTTCGGACAACCTGCCGTCCCTTGTAGCTCTTACCGATTCCCTCGGCGAAAAGTGTCTCCATTTTTAGGGCCTGTTCACACTACTGGGATGGATGGCGTTGCGCGCGAAAATCGCGCCAGACGAGGCGGAGCCCGCCGGCTTTGGCGGCCCCAAGGTCAAGGGCGACAACAAAGTATGGCGCGATTTTCGCCGCAACCCGAAGGGACGGGGCCAGTTTTTCCGATTTCGTTGTCGTTCGTCGCTAACAGACACCCGGTATGCGTCGCTCCTCTCTCCTAGAACTCGAAAAAACTGGCTCCCGTCGCCGCCATCCCAGTAATGTGAGCAGGCCCTACTTGTTTTGCTCGCTTCCGCTGCCCTGTTGTCCCCTGGGCTGAGCGGCTCGCTGCGTTCCTTTGTTGAATCCCGGTTCCGTTCCCAGGCGCGGCTTCGGGGCGGTTGTTTGTGTCTCGGTTTCGTGTCCCCCGCCTTCGATACTGACGCTATCATCGCGGCTGTTGAAAATCAAAGCCTCACCGGTTGCGGTCCCCCGCTCGGGATCGCTCATCCGCGGAGGCGCCGCAGCCGTACCGGTCAACACGTAGATGCCGGTTGCGCCAGTGTAGACAAGCTGCTCGCCCACCCCGCGCCGGCCCTGCGATGTCACCACCACGTGGCCGCTCGCCGTCATCTTCTCCACCTGCGACTGCCCGCTGGCGCGTCCCACTGCCGGCGCAAGCTGCAATTCAACCTGGTCCGACGCCGACGTTGCCGTTCCCGTCTCGGCTGTCACTGCGCCCAACCCTCCGCCACGCATCACCGCGCGGCGCTCCACATCGGAGTATAAAAGATCTCCTCCGCGCACGCGGATCACGGCCGGTGGGTTTGATTTTGCGTTGCGCTCGCCCGAGCCGCGCTGTGCTTTGCCCGCGCCCGCATTGCCCTCGCTCAGCAGCACAACTCTCACGGGATTCGCCGCGCCCATGCTCCGCGCCGTCAGCGTCCGCCGGTCGCGATCGATCACAATCGCCGGACCTTCAACCGAGTTCGCGTCCTGCCACAGCCGCCCATTGCCGTCGAATTCCACCATGCCAGTGGGCTGATGCAGCCTGGCCGCATCGGCAATCACGTGCGCAGGATCCTGGCCGCCGAGCGCCACGCTGCCCTGGGCGGGATGGCCCGCCCCGCTGTTGGTCCACGTCGCCTTCACATGATCCTGGGCATAGGCGTCGCCGGTTGCCTGGGTTACGTCGATCTCGCCGGCCGCCAGTTCTATTCCCCCATCCACCACGCGTGGATTCACGGTCAGGTACAGCCATTGCCCATCGCCCTCATACGTCGCGTGGCCAGCGGTCGCCCGCAACTCCGGCTGCGGCTGTGCGCCGGGCCTTGCCGCGGGCCGCTGCACCAGCACAACATGCCCGTCAAGCATCGCCGTCTGCACGTCAACGGCGCCTGCCGCTCCCGCATCCCCTTGTTCCCTCGTTCCCTGGCCTTCTCGCTCCCTTGTTCCCTCGTTCCCTGCCGGGGTCCCCGGCGAACGATCTTTGTTCGCTGGGGTGGCTCGGTCCCTGTCGTTCACAAACTGCGCATCGAGCCGGTCGCCGCTCGCCATCTGCCAGGTTCCATTCGCCGAAGTCTGCTCCATGCTGGCATGGCCCACGCCAGTCAACGACTTCAGAGCCGAATCCGCGCCGAATTCGCCGCCCACCTCGTCGGCAGCCAGCTTTGAAGGCAGCGGGGCCGCGCCGCCGCGCCGCGTCGAGCTTTCAATGGTCACGCCGCCAACTCCGTGAATCGTCGCCGGCTCTACCTGCCCGCTGCCCGCAGCGCGAAACTCCACATCCGCAACCGGCGAGCGCCATGTCCGGTTCAGGCGCGTCTCTACCGGCTGGCCGCTCACCGTCTGCTCGCCGGGCTCGGCGCTCTCCATCGTCACGCCGCGTTCGAGATGCACGTGGCGCAGCTCACCCTGCGGCGTAAACTCAATCTCCGCGGCCGGTGAGGTTCCATGCACCGTGCGCGTACCTTTCACTGAATCCATCACCACGCCACCCTCAAGGTGCCCATGCCGCGGCTGGTTCCTCTCATCCAGATCCATCGCTGCCGTGGGCGCCTGCAGATGCCCGCCCGTGGCCGTGGTTGCGGTGAACCCGCCCAGCGCGTCTAGATGCTCGGCCGTTCCATCGTCGCGAAAGAGCACCCGCGCCTCGGCCGCCGACGCCTGCCCTCCGCGATATTCTGCCGCAGCCGTTTGCAGTCTGCAGATATCCGTGTCGCGCGTGAATTCCAGGTGCGCTGCGTGAACCGTCACGGGCTCGCCGTTTCGCTCGCCGGTCAACTCCACATTGCGGTCGAGAACCAGGAACCCCTGCCGCGAGTCGTAGGTTGCGCCCATCGAGCTTCCGCCGGCCTGCGCCGTCGAGAAGTCCACGCGCCGGGCCGTCGCAGCTACGCCCGTGTTCTCGTCAAACGTCAGGCCGCTTGTCTTTACGTGAATCTCGTCGTTCTGACCCGCGTGCGACGCCGTGACCGGCGCCAGGTTCCTGGCCAGCTTCTTATCCTTTGGCGCGGCCTCTTTCACTTCCTCGGCCTGCTCCGGACCCGGCCGCATCAGCGTAATTTCGACCGGCCCTGCCGCTGTTGCCGTCTTGGAGGCCACGTCGACCTCGAACTCTTCGCCCGCAATGCGGTCCACGCGTTTGCCGTCGTCGCCGTAGAGGTCAATCTCAGCGTCCTTCAGAATCACGCGATTGTCTTTAAGCTGGACCTCCTTCGATGCATGGATCCTGTAATGTTCGTGCGCTCCCAGCGAGTGCGAAAAGGTGTAGCCGTTGGCCTCTTGCTGTATGTTCAGCCCAAGTTTCTGGGGCAGGTCGCGAACCTTGAACGGATTCCTGAATCTGGCCGAAGCCAGAAAGAGGCCGAGCGCGGCAATCAGCAGCACCGCCGCTGCAATCACCAGCGTCCGCATCCGTTCGATCGTCAATCGCAAACTAATTCCTCATTCCCAATCGCGCGGCGAGCCTTTGCGCCAGGCTCTCGCCGAGCTCGCTCCACAGCAGGCGCGCCGTCGCACCACTGGCCTTTTCAACCGCCGCCGTCAGCTCCACGAGCTGGCGCACGTTCTCTTCCACGTGCCGCGCTCCCACCACGTTCAGTTCCGCATCCTCTTCAAGAAACGGCGCATCCGATCCGAAGTCGATGCGGACATGCCCGTCCTGCTCGTAAGCGCCTTCGTCGAAGAGCGGCCCGTAGCCGGTAACGCGCACCAGCCGGGGTTCACGCACCCAGCGGGCGGTACCGCCGGTCACCAGATCGGCTGTAGTGCGGGTCTCCAGACCCGCACCTTCGCTGAAAGCACCGTCATCCAGAGCGAGTCCGGGACGAAGCGCAGGACGAGTCGAAGGACCTGCATTTCCCGTTTCCAACTCCCAAAGCGACCACCCGATCTGGAACTCGTAGGCGTAGTCGTCGTGCAGCAGCTCAAGAGCGTTTTCCACGGCCTGCTTCGGTTCGGCGCCGCGCTCGCCCTGGCCGTAAATCCGCTGGAAAACCGGCGCCTCGCTCCAGTCCACCGGCCACACCGACGCCGAGTACACGCGCTCCTCTCCGCCGTGCGCGGCAAACGCGCCCAGCACTTGGATCAGCTTGTCGCCGAGCGCCTCGAGGCGTAGGTTGGGATACCACAGGCTCAGATAAAGCGTGTCGGCCATTGTCTTCAATTTTAGACGTTTCGGGACGCCGCTCGACTCATGCGGTACTCGTAGCGAACCCGTGCCTTCGCAAAGACCGGTCTACTGCGTTTTTGGTCGTGATAGGCTGCGAGGATGGGCGGAAAGCGAGATTCTACGATGTTCGAGATCGTTTGCGAACACAACAGGCTGAACGGCCTGCGTTTCGTGGTCGTGGAGTTTCTCATCGTGGCCCTTGCCGCGCTGCTCATTGCTGGCAGCGGAGTGCTGCACCGGGAAATGTTGCGCGCCGTTTTCGGATTGGGAATTGTGCTGAATGCGCTGGCGGTCCTGGCCATTGCCGTTTCTCAGATCCGCCTTGGTGACGCGGACGACGGGCTGCTCGGAAAGCCTGCGGAATACTGGGCCGAGGCAGGGCGCCGGAACCCGAACCTCGGCGCGCGCACAGCCATCCTTACCGTTGCGGTTCTTGTCCCGTTTCTCCTTGTCATATTGCTGGCCTTTTCGCACAAAAGAAGCAGCGCTGGATAGACCTCACCCGGAAACCGCGTACGCGTATTTACCC
>Ga0326727_10022550_pt1 | contig 12149 bp, 15 predicted proteins | sample MB2enrmetagenome_FD_207643 | JGI IMG/M metagenome (GOLD analysis project Ga0326727, IMG submission 207643) | Lab enriched peat soil microbial communities from McLean, Ithaca, NY, United States - MB29MY | ecosystem: Environmental > Terrestrial > Soil > Wetlands > Peat | place: USA: New York... | reverse complement strand
CCAATGATGTCTTCTGGCTTCTTGTAGTCCGCCAGCAATTTGTCGATGAGTTTGAGGTCGATGGCCATCGTGTCTCCTTAGTGTGATCCTTTCGATGGCCGTTTACACAGTTCAATTTATACCCTCAACCTGGGTTTCAAAATGAAATCCCGGATTACACGGTTAGAGTCGACTCTTGTGTATGTGTGGCTCATCACACAACGGCGAGACGTTCTTGTCTGAGCGCGATGCGATCCTGAAGCAGATCGAGGAGCTGAGACCGTGACGCCACGCAAGCACAATGTGCTCCTAATGGCATTGGTTGCTATGCCACTCGCTGCCTATCTGATTATGCGCTACTGCTGAACCTCATTCTGCCTAAACAAGGACTCACCGTTAAACTTGAACCAAATCGACCGCCGGAGCGTGATATCTATTTAGGCTCGGCACCGAATCTTTCAGTCCACCTCCCGCTGTCGGCAACTTTTTCCATGGGGTTTCAATAAGCGCAACGGCACAACTATCGGATGGAGCGGAGCGCCAAACGAACCGCCGATTCGGTGGTATCATTCCGCCATGCAACTTTTCGCGCTTTTGCAAACGGGAGGTGGACCTGCCTCCCAACCAGTCAGCGCCACACACATTCTTGGCATCGCGGTGCTGGTTGCAGCGGTGGTCGGGGCGGTCATGCTGATGACGATCAATGTCAAGCTCAAGGACATACGCAAAACAATGCAACAAATAGCCGATCTGGTCGAGAAGGAAATCAAGAAGCGAGAAACTTCATAATTTTTTTTCTCCAGTTCTTCTACCTCGCGTGCCCCTTGGAGGAGAGCCATTTGCCGACTGCTCGTGCCGTGCAGGAGCTTGTGCAGGCGTGGAAGCAGATGAGGGGGTGGCGGTAGCTGGGCGGAGAGAGCCATGCAAGCGTGAATTCCGCCGACATTGACTAGCGCTATTGAGGCGTGGAACTGCGCATGATTGCGACAATCTCATCCAAAGCGCCACCCGGCAGGCTGGCGAGATCGCCAGCGAGATTGGCGGCACTAGCTCCCAATGCCAGTTTGCAAAGGACGTTGAAAGCGGCTTTCCTCTGCTCGGGATTCGGTTGCTTCCGGCTGATGTACTCCACGTAGCACCGGGCCAGCCGTTCCCACCACTGCACTTCCCCCTCTGGATGGGCATCGCGTTGAAAGCCGTCGAGCCATTCGGCCAGTGACTGTGGGTACACCTCTTCAAGCGTCGAGTGTAGCGCTTCAATTCTGGCGATCAGCGACGGCGGAAGTTGCTTGTGGCGGATGGGTCCTGGTTTCAAATCGTCTAGCCTCAGCCGCGCCATACGCAAATGAGCCTATCAGAAAATTCCGGCCTGTGCGTGTGCCTTCACTTTCGGAATGGTATGGCGTTAGAATCTCGTTCTATGCCAGTGCCGGATTTCCAAACATTTCTCCTGCCCCTCTTGCGCCTCACCGCAGATGGCAAAGAGCATCCGCTACACGATTTACGGAAGCCCGTCCAAACCGCACTTGCTCTTTCCGACGACGACTTGACGGAGAGTTTGCCAAGTGGAATGCAATCTAAGTTTTCTAATCGGCTAGCCTGGGCATCTGTATACTTGACCAAAGCTGGTGTACTCAAGCGTGCGAGGCGCGGTGTATTCCAGATTACTGATCGGGGGAGAGAACTCCTGGGGGAGAACCCGGAAAAACTCACCGTCAAGATGCTGTCCCGGTATCCAGAGTTCATCCAGTTCCATAAAGGCTCCGAGCAGGCCACTGGCGCTACTGGCCAAATCGAGAAGGAAGCCTCGGAGACACCTGAGGAACGGCTTGCAAGTGACCATCAGATTCTCCGAGAGGCGTTGGCTGCTGAACTCCTAGATGCAGCCAAGAAGTCTCCTCCATCGTTTTTCGAAAGGCTCGTGATAGATCTCTTGGTTGCAATGGGCTATGGTGGTTCGGCAGAAGAGGCCGGTAAGGTTGTAGGACGAGGCGGTGACGGCGGCATCGACGGAATCATCAAGGAGGACAAGCTCGGCTTGGATGCTGTCTACGTGCAAGCCAAGCGATGGAGCGGCACGGTGGGACGGCCCATCGTTCAAGCGTTTGCCGGAAGCTTGGAAGGCCATCGTGCCCGCAAGGGCGTACTGATCACGACTTCTGAATTTTCTTCAGATGCTCTCGATTATGTCCAGAAGATTGAAAAGAAAATCGTGCTAGTCAACGGCAAACAGTTGGCCGAGTTGATGATCGACTATGGCATTGGTGTAACAACCGAAAAGATCTACACGATCAAGAAAATTGATGCGGATTACTTCGAGGAGATTTAGCAGCGTGCCTGAGGCCGGGACTGTCGGATGGGCATACAATAGACCCAGTAACAAAAGTACTAATGAAGAGCCACACTCCTGAATGCGCCAAAATCGAACAGTTCGCGGCGACTCTGGTTCCCATGAGAAGCTATCACCTCTGCACGCAGGACTTCGACACCAAAGACTACACGTTAGAGTTTCATGGAAGGTCGATTGCGATCACGCAGCAGCAGTTCGATGACGGCACATGGCAGGAAGTCGTGAAGATAGCGTTTCAGTGAATGCGCGAGGGGACATCCGTATGAGGAAGAACAGGACAATTCCCAGTGCTCTCGTCGGAATAGCCGGGGTTCACTATGTTGCCGCCGAACTTTCACGCCGTGGCCTCATCGCGTTGCCAACCATTCGCAACACAGCGGGCTACGATATCATCGTCGCCACTCCAGACGGAAAGAAGCATGCCAACATTCAGGTGAAGACTTCACAGAAGCGCGTTAATTACTGGCCGATGCCTCCATCCGAGAGGGTGTGCGCGAAACCCAAGGACTACTATGTGCTGGTTCGGTGGCTTCCGAAGGAAGAGAAGTTCGAGGGCTTTATGCTCAGAGGTAGGGAGGCGAAAGCTGCCGTGAGGAATGCTGAAAAAAGGCAACAGGAGAAAATCCGAAACGGTAGCAGGAAGGTGGTTTTTTCGTGTGTCGAGATTGGGGGGAAATGTGAACACCTTGGGAAGCGCTGGAAACGCAAGTGGGCGAATTGGAATTTGCTGGTGCCGACACAGGAACACTGAAGTGGTGAAGTCGGACACAAACACGAGGTGAGGACGAAGCCAGCATTAATTCGGGCAACGGTTCCCCTCGCCCATTTTTTTTCTTGTGAGCATCCCTGCGCTAGCGCCCACGCTTGCGCCCTCCCGCTATCGCTGCCTCACTTCCACCACTTTCAGGCCGCATTGCGTGCACCACGCGCCGGGAAATGGGTGGATGAGATTGCCGCACATGCACCGCACTTCCAGTGCGCTGGCGAATGCGTAGGGCTTACCTTCCTGACAGCGCTTCGTCGCCTGATCCTCAAAGACCACAATCATGTTCATGGGAGAGTCCCTACAACTAAAAGTTATAGTCTCGACTCTCAGAAGAGGTCAGTCGGCGGGATTGTCTGGCTACGCGGCCTCTGAGGGGGATTAGCGACTTTCAATTCGTAGTTTGATTCTACCACTTCGGGGGCTTCCTGAAGTCGGGATTCCCGAATTCTGCGCAGGATGTTTTTGCCCAATTTTTTTTTAAAATTTTTCTTACAAGTTGCCAGACGTGCAGCTAGCGCCCACGTCTTCGGCACACCTCCCCTGCTTTGATTCGACCCGTCCCCCCATCGATTTCTGGGCAATCGCGGGTAACCCCTTGTAACTTCCCAGCTTTCAAGATTTGATTTATTCTGTCGATGCAAGAAACGGAACCAGTGAACGTGCGACCGCTCACTGGCTCCTAAACACCGCGAAAGGATTGGTTTCACGATGTCTACAAACGAGCATACCGAAAAACCGGACGTGTACCGCAGGGTCACGGACGCGATCATTAACGCAATTGAGCAGGGCGTGAGCACCTGGCGGATGCCGTGGCACACCTCAGGCAGGTTTGCATTCTCGCCGATCAACGTCACGAGCAAGAAACCCTATCGGGGCATCAACACGCTGTGTCTGTGGGCTGCTGCTCAAGCCAAAGGCTACGAGCGTGGAGAATGGGGTACGTATCAGCAATGGCAGGAACGCGGGGCACAGGTTCGGAAGGGCGAGAAGGCTACGCTGGTTGTGTTCTGGAAGTTTGCCAGTGATGCCATCGAAACTGACGACGGTGACGATACCCCGAAGGCAGGATCACGGCTGCTATTCACACGCGGCTATTCCGTGTTCAACGCCGCTCAGGTTGACGGCTACACCCCCAAGTCTGACGCTGAAACGCCCATCGAGCAACGCATCGAACAGGCTGAGGTGTTCTTTCGCGGGATCAATGCCCGCGTGATTCATCAGGGCAATCGGGCGTTCTATTCTCCTGCCGATGACACCATCACCCTTCCGCCGTTTGGTGCATTCTTCACGGCCATGGATTACTACAGCACCAGGGCGCACGAGACAGGCCATTGGACTTCGAGGGCAGATCGCTGTGACCGGGAATTGGGTAAGCGATTCCGCGATAACGCCTATAGCGTGGAAGAACTGGTGGCCGAATTGACGGCAGCCTTCACGCTGGCGCATTTGGGGCTGAGCACCACGCCGCGTGAAGATCACGCCCAGTACATTGCGTTCTGGCTCAGGGTTTTGAAGTCCGACACACGCGCCATCTTCACGGCGGCATCGAAGGCGCAACAGGCAGCCGATTTCATGGTCCGGTGTGCAGGGCAGAGGGCGGAGGTGGCGGCATGATCGGGCGATACTTAATCCTGACTCCCGTTGAAAGTGGGCGGGACGACCGACGCTTTGACAAGGCATGGCGAAGGTTTGCGGAGATCTGCCGCTCGCTCCATCGGGACGGATTGAGCTACAGCGTTCAGTTGAACCTCGCGGGCGATAACCCGCACGTGGTGATTACGGCAAGCGGAACGGCCAAACCGCGCAAGCATTCGGCCTCACGTGCTCTTACCTTGCCGCCCCCAGTGCCCGCGCAACGTTGCCGGGAACGGGCTGTAGAGGTGGAATGGTTTCTGCCGGAGAATTCGGGCCGACGGAATAGCAACGCGCGGTATTGGGGCAGGCGACAGGAACGGTACCAGGAACTCGCAGGCATGGCCGAAGAGCGCCTCCGGGCGGAACTGGAGTACTGGCGGGAGCTAGAAGCGCTCAGCGGGCAGCGGGAGCACTTCAAACCGGGCCGCACGGATGAGACAGCCTATGCCGATGACGAAGTGCGCACTGACGAGGTGGCGGCATGATTCGGTGGCCGGATTATCGGGAAGCCGTCGCATGGCTCAAGGCAAATGCCCAGGGTCCAACCGGGTTTTATCTGTGGGGAAGCATCTACGTGCGCCGTGCGTTGTGGGACGGCTCAAGTTGGCGCTGGCTCACCGATGAAGAACAACAGGGGGCGGCTCGATGAGGGCCGCTCTCTATGCGAGGGTCAGCACGTCGGATCAAGACTGCGGGATGCAGTTGAGGGAGCTTCGGGAGTATGCCTCACGGCGTGGTTGGCCGATTGCCGGTGAGTACGTCGACACCGGCTGGAGTGGCGCGAAAGCAAGCAGGCCGCAACTGGACCGCCTGATGCAGGATGCCAGCAAGCGGAGCTTTGATGCCGTGCTGGTTTACAAGCTGGACCGCTTCGGGCGGTCTGTTCGGAACTGCCTTGATGGAATCGAAGCACTGCGGGCACATGGTGTGCGCTTCCTGGCCGTCAGCCAAAACATCGACACCGACGAGAGCAACCCCACCTCCCGGCTAATGCTCCACATCCTGGCAGCCGTGGCGGAATTTGAACGGGAGATGATCCGGGAGCGGGTTTGTGCTGGCGTGAGGAATGCCCGCCAGAAAGGGAAACGGCTGGGAAGGCCCAAGAGGGTCTTTGATCGGCAACGGGCTGTGGAATTGCGCCAGCAGGGGCGGAGCCTTCCTCAGATCGCACGAGAGCTAGGTATTGGGCTTGGTACCGTCGTCCGAGCACTCGACGGCCTTTCCAAAATCCCTCCAGAACCGGCTTCTCCAAGTGCCTGATACGGCTAGGCCGGAATCGGCAGTCCTGGCCTTTCCAGAATCTTCAGGTTTTGGAAAAGAGCGTATACCCTCAGACCCAGCAATCGACTGAACTCTTCGACTGGCTATCGCCCTCGATAGATCGGCCTGCCAGGTGGACATCAGGCTGGAGACTAACCTTGAAAACAATCCGCCAGTGTGAGGTCACCCTTCCGGAACTGGATCAAACCTCACCATCCGCCATTGCACTCGGCACCCTGCCGTGGTATTGAACGGGGCAAGGAGGTGGATCATGGCTGAAACGAATGGTGGGAAATGTGCACATCCGGGTTGCAACTGCACAACGGCGAAGGGCAAGCAGTATTGCAGCGAGTATTGCGAGAGCGTGGCGGACCGTCCATCAATCGCATGCGAATGTGGCCACGGGCAGTGTGCGGCTGGGGAAGCGGCGGGGGCAGACTAGTGCCGCCGTGCGGAGCCATCCACCATCCCGTCATCGTGTGGACATCCGTGTGGACACCACCATATTTGGTGGTGTCCAATGAAATGGAAGTGCTTGAAAACTATGGTCGGGGCGGGGCGATTTGAACGCCCGACCCCCTGCGCCCAAGGCAGGTGCGCTACCAGGCTGCGCTACGCCCCGACATGTGAAGCTCTTCTGATTCTAAAATACTTCTCGACTCGCCGCACACCGCCGCGGGGTATAAAACCGCCCAAAACAGCCCCGACCGTGGCAAAACCGTGACAAAACCCCATCAGTTGGGCCGCTCCGTGTCAAAACTCCGACTGCTCTCATTCGCCTGCCGGTTCAGCTTCTGCAGCGCCTCCCGCTTCATCTGCAGTTTCATCTGCGAGTACTTCTTGAATACCTTGGCATCTCCCTGCCGGAGCAATTGCGTGACCCACTCATCCGCCACACCGCCTGCGCTCAATCGAGTCGCATACGTGGAACGGAGGTCGTAAATGCGGAAGTATGGCACATTCGCTCTCCGCAAAGCGGATTGCCACACCGTCTTCAGCGTTTTCTGGTGTCCGCTGGGGTTTTCATCACTCGGAAACAACCACGGACTGCCCCCGGCGAGACCCAACTGATCCCGAAATGCCTTCACCGCAATCTCGGTCAGCGGAACCTCGGCGACCTTCAGTCTTCGAGTCCGGAATCCACACGACGGCGTTGTAGAGATCCACCTGATCCTTCCTCATCGCCATCAGCTCCTTATAGATGCGAAGACCCGTTTCGGTGATGATCTGGATGATATTTCGAAGGTAGCTAGGAGACTGGAACTCAATCCGCTGCTGCTCGGCCCAGCCCATATAGTGCGGGCGGAAAAGGCCTTTCACCGCAACCGGGAACTCGACCCCGGCACACGGGTTCGAAGGCAGCAGCCTCTTTCGCACGGCCACATTCAGAACCCGACGTAAGACCCCAAGTTCTTGATGAACGGTGGCTGGCTTTAGCTTCTCGCGTTGGACAAAGCCGGTAGCCGTCTTGAACCGGACTCGATCCTGAAGCCGTCGGCGGAGATAGAACTCGATGTCGTCCGCCGAGACTTCCGCGAGCATGCGAGGACCGAAGGCTTTCTTCAAGTGCAAGCCGGCGCGCAAATTGGCTGCGTGCGATTGGAATTGCGGCGGGGCTGATCGAAATAATCGCCGCAGCGCTGGCGAATAGAGAACCAGTCGAAGCGTTTCCTTCCGAGCAAGAGCGGTTGTCGCAGGAGTTGGCGGCCAAACAACCACCACTTCCCGAGAGTTTGTCCAAGAAGCTGAACCGGGCACGGGAAGGAGCCCTTCCGAGATAGGGTGCGAATCCGTTTCCTCGCCGACGCCAATCTCGATCAAGACATCGTCGCCGGTATTCTTCGCCGCGAACCGGAGGTTGACTTCGAATTGCCGCAGGGCATCATCCCTGAACGTATGAAAGACCCAGACGTTCTCGCTGTTGCTGGATCGCTCGGCCGGGTCCTTGTAACGCATGATGTTCGTACGATGCCGCGGCACTTCGGAGAGTTCATCAGTGGCAGCCCCGCCGATCCTCCCATGCTCGCTTTGCTCGAACATCGCCTATCAGGAAACGCACACCTTGGTTGTCGGAAGGGTTCAACCAGAGCATACGTTGGAAAATGCGAAAGGCCTCCTCGAACCGACCCAGGCGCCAGAGGCACAGCCCGAATCCATGCATGCATCGAAGGAATGGCCGGTTGTCGATCCAACCCCACCGAAGCAGCCCGTCGAAGTTTTCGCCAAGGGATAGTTCTCCGATCCGAAATCCGGCCTCGTAGTGGCGGATCGCGTCCTTAGGCAGCCGATCAAAGACAAAGTTTCCGAGATGAGCATGGGCGTCCAGGCAGCGGAGGTCGGTCTGGCAAAGCTCTACAAGTATCTGGTACGCTCCGACACCGTCTCCGGCATCCTTGAGGTCGTTGGATTCCGTGATCGGGTCGGAAAACGGGTCGTCAGCGTCGGCGCCAGGCAACACCTGCTCCATCTCAAATTCCTGTCGCGGGCCGCGGGCAATGATCGGCTTGGCCCAATCGTCGACTGGCTCACCTTCCTCACCCCAGTATTCATCGGTCGGGTTCCAGGTGCCTCTGTCCTCCAGTTGGAGCGGGACCAGATCAAGCGCGGCCGCATCGATCCGCGCGGAGTCAATTTCACCGGACAGATAAGGATTGCCGGCATAGCTCCATTGCTTGTGCGGCCGCACCAAGACAATTTCGCCTGGTACCAGAGCCCAGAAGCGGCGGGCTCGCAGCGTGACGGTCCGATCGCCGCCAAGCAGCCGGCAGCGAGCAGCCCTCTGCTTGACGGACAATACAGCCAACTCGATGGGACCGCCCAAGTCAAGGGCGGGCGCCGTCTGACGTCGGGTTTTACCGCACGCGGAAGTTTCAATCTTTGGGTGATTGGGAGTAAGCCCCATCCATTTGCGGTATGCAGCGAGGTGGCGCGCTCCTTGCGCATCCGCTGGGAATGCGACCTCGGCGGCGGCGACGGAATATTCAGAACCGTCCGCGCGGCGGAATTTGGCGGTTAATCCGCGGCGCTCGTTCCCATCGAAGTCGAACTTGATCACCGTGACTCGTTCACCGATGACGAAAGCATCACAGGGAACGGCGACGGCATCCTCGAAGGCCTGGCGGAAAGCCCAGAGCTGTTCACTGTCGCCGTAAGCATCGACTGTGATCTGCTTAATCAGGTCGTCCAGAGAATCCAACCCGCTGCTTCGCTGGGGCTTCATTTGGCCTTTCACATCCCGTTCGGACAAGCCAGGACCGCGCACTGCCTGACTCACCCAGTTTGCCACAGGCTTGAATCACTGATTGCCTGCGCTTTGCTATCCTGGCTCGTTACTGCGAGCGAGGGGCCACCACATGTTAGTTGAGCAACAGATTGCCGAACGGCGGGACCGAGCGCTCGCCGCAATCGCCAAGGTTTTGGAACGGCCCAGCGGTGAGCCGTACGGCGACTACCGAGTGAAGTCTGCGAGCGGAAAAACCTACCGGGTAGCCATGCGCGGGCCTGGGTTGTTCGAGAACTACTGCTCGTGCCCGGACTTCGCCGTCAACACTTTGGGCACCTGCAAACACATTGAGGCCCTTCTTTTGCGCCTCCGGAAACGGCACGGCCACGCGCTCGAGAGCAAGGCGTATGCGCGCTCTCGCGCTTCCATATCGTTGCAGTACGGCGAAAGGATCGATGTTCGGCTGCGCTTGCCGGCTATTCCGTCGCCCGCTCTCCGCAAGTTGGCCGAGCAGCACTTCGATCCAACCGGGGTGCTGCGGCGGGAGCATTTCCAGAGTTTTCATCAAGTGATCGAGGCCTTCCGCAAAGCCGATCTGGAAGCGGTCATCTATAGCGATGTGCTCGAATACCTTGGCCGGGAGAACGAACTCTCGGAGGGACTCGATCTGGAGCGTCAGCTTCTTTCGGAGCTTCGCCTTGGACGAGATCCCCTCCATGGAGTCGTGAAAACGAAACTCCTGCCCTACCAGGAGCGGGGTGCCATTTTCGCGGCTTGCCGAGGCCGGGTAGTTCTAGCGGATGACATGGGTTTGGGTAAGACGATCCAGGCACTGGCAGCTGCTGAGTTGCTCAGGCGCCGCCGGGGCATTCAAAGAGTGCTGGTGGTCGCTCCGGCCTCGGTAAAGTACCAGTGGAAAACGGAAATCGAAAAGTTCACCGATCTACCGGCACAGTTGATCGACGGAGTGCTGCCACGGAGGCGGGAACTGTATGCCTCGCCTAAGTTCTTCAACCTTTCCAGCTATGAACTGGTTCTGAAAGATGTGCGCTACATGCACGAACTGGCGCCTGACCTTATTATCCTCGATGAAGCGCAGCGCATCCGAAACTGGACTACCGCCACGGCACGCACCATCAAGCAACTGAAAAGCCGCTATGCCTTCGTGCTCACGGGAACCCCTCTCGAAAACAAGCTGGAAGAGTTGTTCTCCGTGGTGGAGTTCATCGACGGTCGCCGTCTCGGTCCCGCTTTCCGCTTCCTTCACGAGCACCGGACGGAGGACGAAAACGGCCGCCTGATCGGCTACCGCGGCCTCGACCGTATTCACGATCAACTGGCGCCGATCCTACTGAGGCGCACGCGGCAAGAGGTTCTCAAGGACCTGCCCAAGCGCACCGACCAAATCCTCCACGTTTCCCTGACCCCGCAGCAGGCGGAGCCATACTGGGAACAGAACGACATCCTGGCCGCTTTGATGCGCAAGTGGGAACGGCAGGGCTGGCTCTCGGAAATCGACTTGCGGCGCATCATGTGCTGCCTGCAGAACATGCGTATGCTCTGCGACTCCACGTTTCTTTTCGACAAACAAACGAATCATTCACCGAAGCTTGAAGAGTTTCGCGAGATCATCCGCGAGTTGGCGATCGAAGAGAACCGCAAGGTAGTGGTATTCAGTGAGTATGAGCGGATGACTCATCTGGCCGGCAAAGAACTGGAAAAGCTGGGAGTAGGATTCGTCTCCCTGCACGGCGGCGTGCCTTCACGAAATCGCGCCACGCTCATGGAGAAATTCCGGCGCGATCTTGAGTGCCGCGTGTTCCTTTCGACGGACGCGGGAGGCGTTGGTCTGAATCTCCAGTCGGCCTCTGCGGTCATTAATTTCGAGCCCCCCTGGAACCCCGCCCGCCTCGAGCAGCGGATTGGCCGAGTCCACCGTCTTGGCCAGGCCCATCCAGTTCACGTAGTGCACCTGCTGACCAAGGACAGCATTGAAGAGCGCGTGTGGGAAACGCTAAAGCTGAAGAAATCCCTGTTCGCGGGGGTCTTCGATTCACCAACGGCCGAGGTTAGCTTCGCGGCGCTCGGGCGCAAGACTGTCCTGCAAGCTGTGAAAGAAATCTTCGCGGATGAACCGGGGCGGCCAAAGCCTCTGATTGACCAGACCCCAACCAAGGCTGTTCCCGTACAGGCCGCGCCAGCGTATGTTCCCCCAGCGACGCCGCCGCCCGTTCCGGCGGCGCCACCGCTTGCGGGCGCGACGGTGGCATCTCAACCAGTCGGATTCGAGCATGCCGCGACTGGGCTGATCGAATCCGGCGTGCGATTCCTCGAAGCGCTGGCTGCAGCGGCACAAAGCGCACCCGCTGGCGAGGGCCTTTCGAGCCTGCTGTCGCGCGACCCACGGACGAACAGCCCAGTTCTCTCGATTCCGCTGCCCCAATCGGTGGATCAGAGCCGCCTTATGCGGGCTATTTCGACTCTTGTGAGCGCGTTTGGCCGACCTGCTCAGGGTGCTTAATTTGGTACTTCAACTGCCTGCGGTGGCCCGAGAGTTGGCGTTACGGGACTGTCAGTCGAAGTGAGTATACTCCAATGGAGTATACTGGATTGTGCAGACCGTTGTGGAGACACCAGCTTTCCTCGCCGATGCACGGTCGCTGGGACTGCCCGACGCGGAGCGGCTTGCCATCGTGATGTGGATTGCTGCCAACCCGAGCGCCGGCGACGTCATCGAAGGAACGGGCGGCGCACACAAGGTGCGGTTCGCCGGGAAGGGCAAGGGAAAGAGTGGCGGCTACCGGGTCATAACGTTTTTTACTGGGACAGACATTCCGGTTTTCTTGCTCAACATCTTCGCCAAAAACGAGAAAACCGATTTGACGCCGAAAGAACGTCGTGTCTTGAAGACCGTCCTGGCGGATACGGTTAAGGCC
>Ga0326727_10022549_pt1 | contig 12149 bp, 12 predicted proteins | sample MB2enrmetagenome_FD_207643 | JGI IMG/M metagenome (GOLD analysis project Ga0326727, IMG submission 207643) | Lab enriched peat soil microbial communities from McLean, Ithaca, NY, United States - MB29MY | ecosystem: Environmental > Terrestrial > Soil > Wetlands > Peat | place: USA: New York... | reverse complement strand
CTGTGCAACTTCCCGGCGTGGGCGGCGGCGCGCAAGCGCTCTCCATCGTTGCATTCACGCGTTTGTATGGAGTAGAACAGGAAGCGGCAGTTGCTGCGGCGATGGTGCTGTGGCTGGTTACGTTTGCATCATGCACGCTGGCCGGTGTGCCCATCCTGTTCCGCGAAGGATGGTCGCTCGGCGATTTGCGCCGCATGAGCCAGCACGAGGACGCGCAGATCGACGCCGAAATCGCCACTCGCTGAGCCTGTGGCACAGTCACTCTTGCTTGCCCTGAGCCGCGAAGGGACTGTGCTCTTGGGTTTGACTTTGCATAGGCCGCCGTCGCCGCCCCTGTAGCTTTGGTCTGCACCTTGCCGCCGCTTTTTCTCTGGTCTCTGATATCTGATTTCCGATATCTGATTTCTGATATCCTTCCTAACATCAGGAGAATCTCCCGCGTGAAATGTCCTTTCTGCGCCAATATTGACGACAAGGTGATCGATTCCCGTGAAGGACGCACCGGCGACACCATCCGCCGCCGCCGCGAATGCCTGAAATGTTCCCGCCGCTTCACCACCTACGAACGCATCGATGAAATCCCCTACATGGTGATCAAGAAGGACGGCCGCCGCGAACGCTTCGAGCGCCAGAAAATTCTCCAGGGCTTGCTGAAGGCTTGCGAAAAGCGCCCCGTCCCCACTCCCAGACTCGAAGCCATCGTGGACGAAATCGAAGGCGTAGTCCACGAAGCCACCGAAAGGGAACTAACCACCACGGAAATCGGCGAAATGATCATGCACCGCCTGAAGAAGCTGGACAAAGTGGCCTACGTGCGTTTCGCCAGCGTGTACATGGATTTCAAGGACGTCCAGGAATTCATGTCCGAGCTAAAGAACCTCCTCAAAGACCGCGCTCTGCCCAAAAAGTAGTTTCCGTCCGGCATCTTTTTCCTTTGCGTGGCCCACGCCCGTTCCCATTTGTCATCCCGAGCAGCGCGAGGGATCTGCTTTTCTCTTTCTTAGGTAGGGCCCGCCTCTCCTCCTCGTTGTCATCCCACCTGCCCTGAGCGGAGTGGAGGGATCTCTCTTCCTGCCTGACGCTCGCGCCCCATGCGCCCGCCTCCGCATCTTCGCGCTACCCCTCAGGCCGGGCGACGATGGGATCCACGGCAGCAGCACGTTGCGGGAATAGCCTACGGAACAACGCCGCGGCGGCAATCGCCGTAAGCAGCAACACAATCGGGTCAATCGGATGGCGGTAGCGCAGCGAGGCGTGCATCAGGTAGTACAGCAAGGGAAAAGCAAGCGGAAAAGCCGCCAGCGGGAAGGCGTACGCATTGCGCCTGAAAAAGAGGAGGGCCACGCCCAGCAAGGCTCCCAAGGAAGTCAGGAAGCTCCCCAAAAGGATGCCGCGAATCAAGAGCGAGTCCGTTTCAAGGAATTTTTTCAGCGGCTCCGGCGATCCCATCCAGAAGTCCAAAAAGCGCTTGGCCGTAAGCTCCAGCTCCACGCGCGGGTGAGTCGCGATGAACTGCAAGGCTTTGCGTTTCTCTTCATCCATGAAGGCCGTCTCTCCCATTCTCAGGTAGCGCAAGACCTCGCGGTCATAGGTAATGGCCGCGGGCAAAGTCCTGCGCCGTTCGTCGTAGTTTTCGTTGTTGCCGACGTACAGCTCAAAGCCGAAGTTGGAGCGCAACGGAATGAACCGGTGGAACACGACGTAGTTGCGCACCGTCCACGGAACGCAACACAGCAGCGCAAGAGCCGCCGCAAACGCGGGCCTCGCGAGATGCCAACGCCCTTCGCGGCGCGCGCGATAAACCAGCCATCCCAACAGCAGCGGAAACAGGGAAGCCAGCGCGGGGTTGGTCATCAGCGCAGCGCCCCAAAGCAGCCCGTAGCCGCACCAATCGCGCCAACGGCGGGATTCCGCCAGCTCCAGCGTGGCCCACAGTATGGTCGCCACAAGCAGCGCCGAGAGGGAGGTATCCCAGATCCATTCGAAGGGCATCATGATCGCATTGATGAATAAAGCCCACAGCCAGGCGGAGAGACTGGCGATTCCAACGCCCGCGGCCCGTTTGGCGGCATAAAAAATCGGCACGCACGCGGCCGAAGAAAGAAGAATGTTCAGAAAAACCGCGGCGAAGAACGATGCGCGCGTATAGATGCCGAAAAGTTTGAACAATCCAGCGATCAGCAGAGGATAAACCGGGGCTAGCCAGGCGGTGGGTCCGGTATCCCGCTCAAACGGCGAAGAGTATCCTTTTCCGGCCGCCAGCGAGTAGGCGATATGCCCGGTTTCCGTCTGGAAGGGCACCGTGCGGAGCACTTCGGCGGGAATCTGGCGCGCTTGATTCCAAGCGAACGCCAGCCTGGCGCCCAGCGCGACCAGCACAATCAGCAACAGAGATGTCGCGGCCTTGCGGAAGATCCGCCTCATACCATGGTTTTCCCCGAGAGCCACAGCGAAGTTCCCTTATGCCTGGTTCGTACGTGCCGAGCCACCGAGCGAAGTCTCAGTGTATAGCCAGCGCGTTGGCCGCGACTACAAGTCATCTCATGAATGGCTTCCGGGAGGGCACGGCTTTTTACCCTGAGCGCAGCGAAGGGCAACCGTGCCGAAAAGCCCCACGAATGCAGGGGTTTTAACCCCTGAGGGGCGCAGGATGGCAACTCGAATCATTTGAGACAGGCTCCACAATCCCGATCAACTTTTTATGATGGAATCGAGGACTATGAGCAAATCGGCCACCGGCCGCAAGCCTAACGCGCAAGAGACCTAGAAACCGGCATTGTCATCCCGAGCGGAGCGGCCCGACTTTTCTTCTGCGCCGTAGTTTGGCGCGTCGGGTCGCGAAGTCGAGGGATCTGCTTCTCTCTTCGCTCCTGATCGCTGATAACTGATAACCGTCCTCTGCGTTGCCTAGGATCCTGACTCCTTCAAATCCTCGCTCGCTTGCTTCTCCGCATTCTTGGCCTCGGCCTTGGCATCCGCGCCTGGCTTCAGCAACTGGATCGTTTTGCTCAGGCTCGCTCCCTTGTCGCCTTTCGGCTCTTTGCAAGCGGACATGTCCGCGCCGGTCTGCACTCCGGTCATGTCGGATTTTACGCAGTTGAAATCCAGCGCCAGGCTGTGGCTGGCGTGCAGACCCGCCAGGCAATCGCTCAACACCTTGAACGTGTTGCAGGCCTGCGCGATGTTCGTGTTGGCCGCCAGCACGCCCGTTCCCTGCAGCTTCGCCGTCAACTTCGTGCCCAGTTCGCTGTTCGCATCATGCCAGTCGTTGCCGGTCTTCGGGCTTTTCTTCACCCAGCTGATTGGATTATAGGAATGCGGTGCGTGCGATGACGGCTCCGCTGCTGCCGTTGCACCCACGCCCGCGGGTCCCTGTGCCGCCGCTCGCCCCACCCCGGCAGACACACTCATCGCCACAATCGCCACAATCGCCATAACCATGCATAGTTTCTTCATTCTTTGCTCCCCTCAGGCGCGCTTTTTGCGTCCCTTCCCAGATGTCATTCCGACCGGAGCAGCCCGATTCTGCTCTTACGCGCCGCCGTATGGCGCGTCGGGCTGCGCAGCGGAGGAATCGTGGCACTTATCTCAAATTAACGCCGGTCCGCGCGCCTCCTGCCTCTCCCCTAGTACGCCCTCCTGCGCAGAAGGCGTCGAGCGCTCCGAAGGACGGTACTCCCCCAATCCGTCACGTTGACCCTCCGAACAGGCTCTCTTCCTCCTTAGGGGGTCGGAGCTTCAGCTCCGACATATAAGCATCCCAAACAGAAATCTCCCCAAACTCTTTGTACCACAATGTGGTACTATCACATTGAGGTTGAACATGGCAAAGAAAATCAAGGTGCATATCTTTGACGACATGAGGGAGGCGCTTCAGGACGCCGCGGCCTATGAACGTGGCGAGGCTGTCAATCTGCGCATCACGCGCATTCCCGCGCGCCCCAGGCAAATCTCGCCGAAGGAAGTTCGCCGCATCCGCCTGACCCTCAACGCCAGCCAGGCGCTCTTCGCCACCTTCCTGAACGTGAGCCCCAACGCCGTGCGCAGTTGGGAGCAAGGCACGCGCCGCCCGCGGCAAGCCGTGCTCAAACTCCTGGTGATCGCCAAGAAGAACCCCAAAGCCCTGCTCATGGCCTGACCTGCAACGACGATTCCACCCTGGGATCGCCATTCTCCCGAATGGCGCTTGTGTTTCTCCCGCCGCTGTAGGGCCCGTCCTTCTGAGGCGGGCCGCCCTTCTCCCCGCTGTCATCCCGAGCGGAGCGACCCGATTCTTTGTGTCGCGCCGTAGTTTGGCGCGTCGGGTCGCGTAGTCGAGGGATCTCTCTTCCTCCTTCGGGGGCCGGACATTCATGTCCGACATTCAAGCCGCCCCAAAACACAAACTCCCCAAACTCTCTCTTCCCCCGCACGGGAACGCCATTCTCCTGAATGGCGCTTTGCCTGCCGCCAACCGGGAGCTTGGCGTTCCCCGTGTTGCTTTCGGTGCCGGCCACGGAGTCAAACTTCCTCTCCCCCCGCTTGCCCCTCGCTATCCCATGCGGGGTGATTTCAACCGGGCCTGGACGATTCTCCCCGCCCACCTCACCTTGCAAAGCCTGTGGACCCAGATGGGGCATCGGTTGCAAGCCAGCAGGGATGCGTCGCCCATGGGCGTCTTCCCTGTAGGCCTGTCGCCCCCCAGAATTTGCCCTGGCCCTCCAATGCTTCATCGCACACTTGACAAAACCTTCCAAACATGATGCAATACTAAGCTATAAGGAAGACCGCAATAACCAACACAGGATCGGATACGATGGCAAAAGCAACAATTAAATCAAGCACAGGAGCCGTAATCACGATTGAAGGCACTCACGAAGAGGTGTCGAAGGTAATTTCAACTTTCGAGAGTTCCACCGTGATCGGCCAGGCCAAAAGAGCAATCGCCCGCACGAAGGCGGCAAGGCGCGATGAAAAGAAGCGCGAGGGTGCGGGCGATTTGATAATTGGCATGCGTGAGGCCGGCTTCTTCAACAAGCCCAAGAGCCTAGGTGAAGTTGGCGAAGCACTAGAAGAAAAGGGCTACTTGTATCCGACAACCACCTTGTCGGGCGTCGTGTTGGGACTTGTAAAAAGAAAGGAACTTCGCCGCAAGAAACTCGATGGTAGGTGGGTCTATGGAAAGTAGGCGCCGCGTGGCGGAAATGGCAGCCGAAGGAGGGCCGCCTTTTCCGAAGAAGGACGGTAAGAAATGAAGGGCGAAAAACTGGTCACTTTATTGCGTCAAATCGAAAAGCTGGTCGCGGAATGCCTCCAGGCGGCAGGTGAAAAAGCTGCAGCATCGGCCCGCCGCGGCAAAGCCCTTCGTCCGGAGAAGCTGGAGAAAAACGCACTTACTGAACGAATTTTGGAACTGCGCGACAAAGGTTTCTTTCCGCGACCTAAGAAGGGGCGGGAAGTTCAGGCGAAATTGAATCCTACTTACGCCTGTGAAGTTGACCGGGTCATGATGGCCCTGCTGAGGCTGAAGAAGCGGAAACAACTGCGAAAGACCTCCAAAAGCGTAGATGGCAAGAAGCAGGTTGCGTATGTCTGGTAAGGCGCTCAAGGAGAGGGCACAGGCACTACCAATTGCGCTCGGAAGTCATCATGCAACTATTCAAAAGCTGATTCTTGAAGGTTTTTTCGATACCCCGGTTTCCAGCGAAAATGTGGGAAATCGGGTAACGGAAAAGAGCGGTAATCGCCTGAAGACGATTCACGTACAAACCTATCTGAAGAAATTCCTGACGGCGGATGTTCTTCACGGCGTGAAGCCACAGGGTTCGAAGCAAAACTTCTGGGTATTGACTTCTGTTTCAAGAGCCGACGCTTTGGCGATGATCGGAAAGGGTAGGAGGCTGCGAGAACTTCAGCAAGAATTGTTTTCACCGGAGCTGACGAAGAAACTGCAAAGGGACTTCGCGCGAGAAATGGAAGAATTACGCGACAATTTTGGGAAGCACGGGAACAGCAGCGCATTCCTGCTCCGCAAGATTCTCGAAAAACTGCTCATTATAGTTTTCGCCAAAAATAACAAGGAGACCTTGCTCGAGGATAAGGGCAGACCGGGCGGCTATAAGGGGCTGAAGGACATGATTGAAACTGCGTCCCGTGAAAAGTACCGTGGTGTACCATTCATGACGCCCAAGACCGCAACGGAAACGAAGGGCATAAAGTTTCTGGGCGACACTGCCGCCCACAACCCGAAGGTCAGTGTTGCGATGACCACCATCGTGCCCCCAATGCCGTATATAATAACGGCCTATGAAGAACTCGCTGCACATTTGTAGCTTTCCGTAGCGGGTGGCCCACAGGTCATCGTGCCAAACATGCGAGGGTGCCCTGTCCTCGTAGTTTGAGGGTGGGTCTTGGGTTCTCTTTCTGCCCTCCTCGTAGTTTCGGACCTAGTACCCACTGAATAATAGTGGACAAACGGTAAATCTTGTGCTATACTTCACCTGTTATGCTGAGGGGACGCTGCGAAGAGAGTTACCAGTGATCAGCGACCAGCGATCAGGAGGAAAGAGCAGTGGCTAGTGGCGAGAAGAAGGCAGGAGAGACCCAAGAGCGGCCCGCCTCCCTCCTACGGCGGGCAAGCAGAGGCGGCCCCTACACGAGCTTTGAACCTTCAACTTTTAACTTTGAACCGCTTTTCTCCCCTAAGTCCAACTATTCCCGCACTTACGAGCCACTTTCCCGTAAGTCCAATGATTCCCGCACATACGCAAAAACATGGGGGTGGGGGGTACCCGAAGGAAGTAAGGGAAGCAAAGGAAGCAAAGGAAGTAGACCATCATCGCGTTTTTCTAACTCATGTGTTTACTATAACATTAAGTAACATTGTCGGCGCGCCGACATTCCCGTTTCTGTGCGGGACGAAAGACAGACCCAAGAACCGGTCTGAAGACCGGCCACTACAAAGGCGAGAGAGTTATCAGTGACCAGCGACCAGCGATCAGGAGGCAAGAAGAAAGCAGGTCCCTATCAAGTAACATTGCCGGGGCGCCGACATTCCCATACGCGGAAAGAATGTGTCGCGCCCCTGGCGCTGAAAATCATGATCCAAACCGAACCCAGCGCTTCCGCGCTGGGCTAACTTCTGGCGCGCCTATGGCGCTTCGGAGACAAGGCGGGCGCGATGTATCGTGCCCCTACGAGAGCTTTGAACCTTCAATGCATGACTCTGCACCGCCTTTCTCTTTTTCTCGCATCTTCTTGCACTTAGAACTGATAACTGATAACTGATAGCTGATCACCGAAAACTCCCTAATAGGAGAGAGGAACATGGCGAAGACAACGGAGAACGGGCAACGAGGAAGGCGCTGGCGAATGGCGATCGGCGTGGCGGCGCTTCTTTTGGCTGGGGCGATCAGCGTGCGGGCGCAGGAGCAGAAGCCTACGTGGACGGAGCAGGAACAGCCGATTATGGCGGCGTTGGAGACGCTGCGGAAATTGCCGGAAGATGCGCGGGCGAAGAAAACGAAGGAACTGGCGCTGGAGATTCGCGCGCTGCCGGCGGCGAGCAATCCGCACAAGGCGCGGCTGGCGCTAGGGCTGGCGGGGCTCTCGACGGAGGGCGATCCGGGGCACGATACGTTGCAGGAAGTGGCCACGACGCTGGCGAGCGCGTTGAAGGAACAGCCGGAGACCGGGAAAGACGGCCGACCGGCGTACGCCTACGTGGAATTGGCGAGTCTGGTGAAATATGAGCACGTGAGCGCGAGCCTGGATGATCCGCAATACGCGGCGGTGGTGGCGCGCGTGGACCAGGACGACGCGAAGCGCAAGGAAGCGAACTTCACGCTGAAGGATTTGACGGGGAAGAGTTGGACGTTGAAGGAATTGAAAGGGCAGGTGGTGCTGGTGAATTTCTGGGCGACGTGGTGTCCGCCGTGCCGGAGCGAGATGCCGGACCTGGATGTGCTGTACGAGAAATTCCAGAAGCAAGGATTCGTGGTGCTGGCGATCTCGGATGAAGCGGAGAGCAAAGTGCGGCCGTTCATCGAGCAGGGAGGATTCCACTATCCGATCCTGCTGGATCCGGACAGAGTGGCGAATAAAGAGTTCATTGTGGAAGGGATACCCAAGAGTTTTGTGTACGACCGGGAAGGGAAGCTGGTGGCCCAGGCGATGGACATGCGAACGAAGCGGCAATTCCTGGAATTGCTGAAGGAGGCGGGTCTTCAGTAGGCGTGTAGCGCGGTGGTGGGGAGAGTCAGAGGATGCTACTGGCTGATCGTGCACTGAGGGTTATCCAGTAAGACTTAGATCGAGCTGTCTGTGGACCTCATGCGCGAATGCAGTTACGAGCGTCAATATAAAGAATACGAGGAGAGGGTAACTCAGAAGAAGATTCATGCTCGTGAGAGATGGCTTCGGGTCGTTCTTCAAGCCGAGGATTTGGCCGAGGGCGAATTCAAAAGGCACCCATAACAGGGCGGCGAGGAGACACGACGGCCACAGGTTTGCAAGCAAGCGTCTTATGTTAGCGCGGAGATGTGATCGCCACCAGAATAACGGTTTATCAATCCTGGCTGCGGCAATAGAGGCGGTGATCAAAAGCGTGATAGGCCCGAATCCTCCGCCAACAAGAAGAAGTATTACTGAGAGCAAGCACAGGATCACAGCGCCATGCTTCTTCTGAACAAACATGGCCGACCAAAGCATGATCAGCAGGCCGAAAATCATCGCAACGATGCCCGTTATCAAGAAGTCGGGAATGAGTGTAATGGCGGGTTCGTGGCCGAAGGGGAAGGGCAGGCCGGGTGGACCTACGGCAAGGATCTTGATGCCTTTTGGCACAATATTTCCTTGCAGGGTTTCAAAGAAACCATGCTCCATGCCGAGCAGACCTGCATAAATGCCGAATACGGAGGCGGTTGCTCTTAGCGCGCTAATGCTTTGCCAATTCATTTCGCTACGATGGGCTCCAGGCAGGGACAAGGTTACTTCTCCGCGTCGCCGCGGGCAAACTAGAAAAGGAGTGACGCGGGAAACTGAAGCGAGCTGGGCGAGTCGACCTTCGATTGACGCCAATTAGCGGACATTCTTATGCGGTGAAATGAAATTCAAATGTCCCGCGAGTAAGAAGCCGCAACATTCAGCCGATCGCCAAAAAGAAAAGGAGCGGATCTGGCGACCCGCTTCTTGCGAATCTTTGCGGGATCGGAATCCCGCGAACTTTGCTCTTGCTATTAGAGAGGCGTGCCGGTGGTTGTCGTGCAGGCACCCATGCTGCCGCCCGTGGGCACGTAGTACAGGACCATGTCCTGGTCGGAGCAGAAGCCGCGTGTGCCGGTGGAATTCGGATCGCCGGGTTCTGCCTCGGAAGTATAGGTGCCGGCGCTAGGGGTAACCAGGAAGTAGTAACCACTCTTTGCCGTGGTGGGCGCTGTGGCGTTGGCGAGCGAATAGTCGATCAAACAGGCGTTGGTGGAGCTGGGGGTAGTACACGTCTGGGCGCTAGGGCCCAGTTGAGCTTGCGTGGCGAACGTGTCTGGATAGGTCGTGTTGTAAGTCACTTCGCCCGTGTTGATCGAACGGAGAGAAGCCACCGCGGAAGCCTCGTTGGCCGACATCCTCGATCGAATAAGGTTCGGAATGGCGATGGCAGCGATAATCAGGATGATGGCAACCACGATCAGGAGTTCAATCAGCGAGAATCCCTTTTGGCTCTTACGCATCTTCGTGTTCTCCTCCGGCTTCTCTTATTTGAAATCTCGTCGCTTTGAATTGCCCTTCAGCGTGACCACATTGTGGCGGGAGGCCGGATAAAATCCCATGGAGCATCGGCTTCAATTTAGGAGTTACCCCTGTCCTACGGCAAAAGCCCATTTTCGACGTACCTCAGTTTTAGTACTAAGACTGGATCGATACTGGCCTAAGCGCCTTCTAATTTAATAAGGCATTTATTGTCTATCAGTTAGCGACTGGCCTTGGACCACTTCCGTATCGCTCGTCGGCGACAAGTTCTTACCCTTACTGGTTGGACACCTGTACCTGGGCAGATTGAGTGAAGTGGCAGGCGCCGCTTCGAGTATTGGAAAACCTCGGCCCTTGGTGTGACCCGCTCGGGCCCGCGAGTGGCGCACGGACTCTCGCGCTTTGTCGCAGATGGCCCTTTTCACTCCTTGCTCAACGTAGAGCCGAAATCTTCACCGCCTGCATCCATGCCCCGTGCTACGATCTCACCACGAACTCCAAATCCGAGGCCATCATCGTGCGCTACTGTGTGCTTTTTCTTGCTGCCGTTGCCAGCATCTCTACCAGCCTGTTTGCCCAGCAGCCCGCGTGGCAGCCCGCACCCGGCCACACGACGCTCCCGGTCTGGCCGCACGCGGCGCCCGGGGCTCCGCCGAATCCGAGCCCCGAGGTCGACACCACAACTGCCAAAGATAATCTGATCGCCGGCAAGCCGCTGATCCGTCTCGGCAACGTCTCTGCACCAACGCTCACTCTCTACACACCCACGGGCAACAGCACCGGCGCCGCTGTGGTTGTGTTTCCTGGAGGCGGCTACCGCATCCTGGCCATCGACCTGGAAGGCACGGAAGTGTGCGAGTGGCTCAACGCCGCCGGCATCACGTGCGTGCTGCTCAAATACCGCGTGCCTGACTCGGGGCCTTATCCCAAGTCCAGTGCGGCGCTCCAGGACGCCCAGCGCGCGCTGGGTATCGTGCGCTCTCACGCCACGGAGTGGCATATTGACCCGCACCGCATTGGCGTCCTGGGCTTCTCCGCGGGCGCCCACCTTGCCGCGGCACTGAGTACGCATTTCGAGCAACGCCTCTATGATCCGCTGGATGGCGCTGATCAAGTGAGTTGCCAGCCGGACTTTGCCGTGATCGTCTATCCAGGCTACTTGGCCCTCGAAGAACAGAACTTCGCGCCCAATGGGGACATTCACGTCAGCGATAAAACGCCGCCCTCGTTAATTGTGCAGGCCGAGGACGATCCCGTGCACGTGGAAAACGCGACCGTTTACTTCCAGGCGCTTAAGAACGCCAAGGTTCCGGCGGAACTGCACATCTACGCGGAAGGCGGACACGGATATGGCCTGCGCCGCAGCGCACTGCCCGTCACCGCGTGGCCCAAGTTGGTGGAAAGCTGGCTGCGCACCATTCAAATACTGCCGGCATCCGCAACATCCACCCAAGAGCAACTTCCCGCGGACGTGGCGGCGGCTCTGGACCGGTTGACACCTTACCAGAAGTCGCTGATGGAGCGCGTCTACAACGACTGGGCCTTTATGGCGAAATACCGCGACGCTGACAAGGAGCTGCCTGCTCCGGCGCGGGGCGAAGCGCGCGTGGTGTTTATGGGAGATTCCATCACGGAAGGCTGGGGGCAGCATGGAGCGACCCCGCCGCCGGACCGCGCCGCGTTTTTTCCGGGCAAGCCGTATGTCAATCGCGGCATCTCAGGGCAGACTACGCCGCAGATGCTGGTGCGTTTTCGTCAGGACGTGATCGAACTGAAACCGAAAGCGGTCGTCGTGCTGGCGGGCATCAATGACATCGCGGAGAACACGGGGAAGATGACGCTGGAGGAGACGGAGGGCAACATTGTCTCCATGAGCGAACTGGCGCGAGCGAATGGGATTCGAGTTGTATTGTGTTCGGTGCTGCCGGCGAGCGAGTTTCGCTGGCACAAGGGGCTGGAGCCTGCGCCAAAGGTGAAGGCGCTCAACGCGTGGATCAAGGAGTACGCCGCGAAGAGTGGCTTCGTGTATGTGAACTACTACTTGAAAATGGCGAACAGTGAGGGAGGCATGAAGGCCGAGTTGAGCCCGGATGGCGTGCATCCGAACAAAGCGGGATACGAGATCATGGCGCCGCTTGCCGAGGCGGGAATCGCGGAGGCGTTGAAGAGGCCGGTTCGTTAACGGGCTGGGCTGGCCCACTATAAGACAGGTTAGAGTGCGAATTGCCTATGGAGAAGTGCCACCCCCGTTGAACACGCTGGCCGACGAAGTAGGTACGGGGAGGAACTTGTCCGGGAAGCCGACGCAATATAAAAGGGCGCCCTTTGTGGAGTAGGTTTTGAGTGCTCAGCTCAACCCTCCAGAAAGGAACGCCCCTATGACCAGCACTAAATATATCGGCAGGGATGTGCACAAGGAAAGCATT
>Ga0326727_10022548_pt1 | contig 12150 bp, 13 predicted proteins | sample MB2enrmetagenome_FD_207643 | JGI IMG/M metagenome (GOLD analysis project Ga0326727, IMG submission 207643) | Lab enriched peat soil microbial communities from McLean, Ithaca, NY, United States - MB29MY | ecosystem: Environmental > Terrestrial > Soil > Wetlands > Peat | place: USA: New York... | reverse complement strand
GACGTCAAGAGCTTAGGCGCCAGTCACTATCCGAGAAGCGAGTTGTTTGCCTATCTCATAATATTGGATCAGCTCATTATCTGACGGCACGTAATACACTTCTAATTCCTGTAGCACATCAAATCCGCACGCTGAAATGGCGTCTGCGAGCTTTTTAGCCGCGCCTCCTCGCCACCCCATAGAGCCGAAAGTCACGGCTAGCTTCTTCTGGCCAGTCTTGTCAAATCGAAGCCCCCGAAGATAGTACACGATGTCGCCGATACTTGGGAACGGCTCATTGTGCATCGTCGGAACACCGAATAGTACGATCTTGCTATCGAGGATATCGGTCACTATCTCGCTTCTTTCGTCCGTGTGTAAGAAGTACATCGCGACGTCCACACCCCCAGCGATCATGCCCTCTGCGAGTGCGTGTGCCATCTTTTGTGTGGAGTAATGCATAGTGTCGTATACGATCGTGGCCTTGTTCTTCGCCTTACCCGTAGCCCAGCTTACGTAGGCGTTGATGATTTTGGCTGGATCGGTCCAGATTTGTCCGTGAGAAGGCGCTATCACTCGTATTTTGTCGAGTAACCCGAGTGTGCGGACTTCGTCCAATTTCTTGAGCACCAGGGGCGATAATGGTGTAATGAGGTTTGCATAGAACTTCTGCGCGGCTTGCATCAGCACATATTCGGGTACGTCAGAGTCATATCGTTGCGCAACGCACAGGTGTTGCCCAAAGGCATCGTTCGAAAACAGTATCCCATCTTCTTTCAAGAACGTGAACATGCTGTCCGGCCAATGCAGCAACGGTGCTTCGAGGAATACGCACGTCTTACCTCCGAGTGCAAGCTCACTGCCTGTTTTGACTGTGGTGAATGGGACCTGCTCAAGTGTGACATAGTGTCTTTTGAGCCCCTTCGCGGCAGCTTCGGTGCAGTAAATTGGGGCAGTAGGAAATTCGCGGTGAATCTCGGTCAACGCCCCGCTGTGATCCAGTTCGATATGGTTCTGAATGACGACGTCGAGCGAATGTGGCCTCCCCTCCTTTTCGCACGCGTCTCGAATCCGGGCCCACATCTGCGCGGACGTGCCAGGGTAAGCGTTGTCTACGAGAGCCACGCGGTCCTCACCAAAGATGAGATACGCATTGTACGTCGTGCCGTGAAGCGTATAACCGTGATATGTCCGTATGTCCCAGTCAAATATGCCTACCCAGTAGACGTCATCCGAAATCTTGACAGCGTCAGCTTTCATGTCGTTACCTACCACTAGTAACATGAAACGCTTTGTTATTAGTGCTTCGGTGCGCGTTTTTCAATCGGGAAGACGAGGTGGGACGTAAAAGCAAGTTTTTTTATATTCCAAACCTATACTGTTGACAGCATAGCTGTGATGTCTAAGATATTTAAAGCGCGATAGCAGCAAATAGACGTTCTTTTATTGATTTGAAGGTGCTCGACATGGGGTCCACTATAATCGTCGGCGGGTTCTTTGGAGACGAAGGAAAAGGTAAGATCGTCGCGCACGTCGCGTTTGCTGACAAACCCGCGATTATTGCCCGCGGCGGAATCGGCCCCAACGCAGGCCACACAATCGAGGTAAGTGGTCGAAAGTTCGGTGTGCGCATGATACCCTCCGGCTTCGTTTATCCGGAGGCGCGACTGCTCATCGGTGCAGGCGTGCTTGTTGATCCACGCGTGCTCCTCAGCGAAGCGGGGGCACTCAAGGTGACAGAGCGAGTTGGTGTCGATTATCGCTGTGCAATAATCGAAACAAAACACATCGAAACAGATAAGCAGGATCCGTACCTTTCACAAACGATCGGGTCAACGGGAACTGGCTGTGGCCCAGCTGCAGCTGATCGAGCGAAAAGGACAACGGCACAAGCACGGGAGGTAGCAGAACTCTCGCCTTTTTTGACGGATGCAGCGGCTGAAGTAAACAAGGCGCTTGAAGCGGCGAAAAACGTGATTTTAGAGGGTTCACAAGGATTTGGAATCTCCCTTTTCTACGGGACGTATCCCTATGTAACATCAAAAGATACGACAGCCTCTCAAATTGCTGCCGATGTCGGCGTCGGACCGACGCGTATAACCGAGACAATCGTGGTCTTCAAGACGTTTCCGACACGGGTTGGAGCGGGGCCCTTTGAAACACAAATGAGCGAAGACGAGGCAAAAAAACTAGACATTGAGGAATTTGGTACCGTTACCGGCCGGCAACGGCGCATCGGCTGGTGGGATCCCACCATGGCAAAATACTCTGCAATGGTAAACGGCGCCACGCAAGTGGCGATAACAGGGCTGGACAAGCTTGATCCATCCGTTAAGGGAGCGAACCAGTACGATGAGTTGTCCACAAGAGTAAAGACATTCCTGCGCGAAGCTGAAACGGCAGTAGGCGTTCCGTTTACACTGCTTTCAACTGGACCAGAGCTAAAAGAAATAGTTGATTTAAGAGAGGAGAAACTCGAACGCGCATGATTATGTGCGGCGCATCAATAAGCCACTGACATGAAACGGGAGTTACTCAAGATATTGTGCTGTCCTGTCTGCAAAGGCCCGCTCGCCCTAGAGGTCGAGAGCGAAGAGGCAGGAGAGATTATTAAAGGCACGCTCTATTGTAAGGCTTGCAGTGTGTACTATCCAATAGACGAGCGAATCCCTAACTTGCTTCCGCCTGAAATGAGGTAAATTATGCAGAGCGTGTATATAAACCGGAAGGGGCTGCAGTCTATCGAAATCGAGGAACCCCTAATTCGACTTCCGCTCAGGCCAGGCGGCAAGGCGACTCTCGATATCGATGTGGTCAATTACGAAGCTCCGACCCATATTTACCTCTCATCGCGTGGCGCGATCAAAGACAAAGTAACTTTCAACCGCAATAACCCGTACGTCGATGGCGAAGAACTGCTCACCATCACCGTCGCAAATCCCCCAGGTCCACAGGAGCTTTACGAGGGTGAGGTAAGCATATCAACCGGGTACGGTTCACGGGAGGGGAGCTTCATTCTGCAAATCGGACAACTCGAAAACGAGCCGCCGCCTGACGCTATTGAGGTCGATGAGGCCCTCTCGCGCATGGATTATCGGAGTAAGGCGCGTCCCACTAGAGTTTTGCGACCTTCAATGCAGCTTCGGTTGCCGCATCTTCGCGTAGACGCAACGAGAATCAGAGGAATGAGGAATCTTCCCTACATTCTTCTTGCGATTGGCGTGATCATTGCGCTGATACTGCTAGCCGCAGGAGGCATCAGCTACGGCGTGGCGATCCTTGGCTTTATCGTCGTGGTCGTTTTGGCGTACTACACGTGGAGATTACTAGACTGAAAGGGCGCAAGCGGAGGCCACGTTACGCTGCACCCGCAACGCGCGTGCAGTTATTATGTTATTTGCGTTGTCGGGAAGAGCACTCTGAAATCAGGCTGCGCCTTAGTCTGAAGTATAAATAGCTTTTCGGCAGCATATTAGAACGATAACATCATCATTGGCATTGTGGAGACCTAGAAGGATGCGATACGTCGTCGTCACTGGGGGGGTCATGAGTGGCCTCGGTAAGGGCATCACAGCCGCCTCAGCTGGCAGACTTCTGATCAACCGCGGACACAACGTAACGGCGATCAAGATTGACCCATACATAAATATCGACGCCGGAACCATGAATCCCTTCCAACACGGAGAGGTATTTGTCCTCAAGGACGGAGCTGAAGTTGACCTTGATCTGGGAAACTACGAACGGTTCCTCGACGTTGAACTCACAGGCGATCATAATATTACCACAGGTAAGATCTATAAGTCGGTCATCGAAAAAGAGCGGCGAGGGGACTATTTGGGAAAGACCGTTCAGATTATTCCTCACATAACCGATGAAATAAAGAACAGCATCAGGACCGTGGCCGACCAGGCCAAGGCTGATGTATGTGTCGTCGAGGTGGGTGGTACCGTCGGTGACATCGAGAGCATGCCATTCTTGGAAGCCGTGCGACAAATGCACGGCGAAGAAGATTACTTCGTCCTGCTCCACGTAACGCTCGTGCCGGAGGACATGACCGGAGATCACAAAACGAAGCCGACCCAGCACTCGGTAAAGAGCCTAAGAGAGCTTGGACTCAGTCCTGACGTGATAGTTGGCCGGGGCAAAACAGCGCTGGGCAAAGATGCTCGCGCCAAGATTTCGCTCTTCTGTGACGTGCCACTAAACGCCGTCATCAGTGCGTATGACGTGCCTGACATCTACCAGGTGCCTTCGCTGCTCGAGCTTGAGGGCTTAGGCGACTACCTCGTGGAGAAACTCGCCCTCGAAAGGAAAGCTGCTAGCCCCTGGGATGTGATGAAAAACCCGCCTATTTCGCGATCAATTGCCATCGTCGGCAAATATATGTTTGAAGATGCGTACTTCAGCATCAAAGAGGCCATCAAGCACGCTGCAAGCGCTCTCGGAGGAGGCATTGACGTCAAGCTCGTTGATGCAGAAGACCCGCACGCGCTGGAGACGCTGACGGCGGTGCATGGTATTTTGGTCGCACACGGGTTTGGCCCTCGAGGAAGTGAGGGGAAGATCGATGCTATTCGTTTCGCGCGCGAAAATGACATCCCTTTCTTAGGAATCTGTTTTGGCTTCCAATTGGCCATCGTCGAGTTTTGCCGTAACGTTTTGGGGCTCGACGCAACGAGCGCTGAGCTAGATCCCACTGGCGTGCACGTCATCGATGTACTGCCCGAACAACTTGACGTCGATCACATGGGGGGCACCATGCGACTGGGCAACTACGAAATCGTTCTCTCGCCTGGGACGCGCGCGGATGCGATGTACAAAAGTGTGCTCGTGACCGAGCGGCACAGACATCGGTTCGAAGTGAATCCAGAGTACATTGAGCGCATTGAGCAAAACGGAATGGTGTTTTCAGGGAAAGCTCGAGACGGCGTCCGAATGGAGATTGCAGAGATTCCGACGAAGAGATTCTTCTTGGGGACGCAGTTCCACCCGGAGTTTAAGTCACGGCCGGGCAGGCCGTCACCGCCGTTTCTTGAATTTGTGCGATCAGTACTGCGCATGAACACGAGCATATGATCACACATAACAGCGCAGCTGAACGTTGAACAGAAGAAACGATTGGACTTATGGTAAATAGTCAGGAATTTATTGAGGGAGCAATCGCAGAGATCAAGAGAGAGGTGGGAAATCATCGAGCGATCATCGCTCTCTCTGGCGGCGTCGATAGTTCAGTTTGCGCAGCGCTTGCGTACCAGGCGCTGGGGACCAACCTGTATCCTGTGTACGTGGACACAGGACTGATGCGCAAGGGTGAAACTGAAAACATCAAGAGGGCTTTTCGTCACACGCCGTTGACGATAATCGATGCAAAGGCACGATTTATTAATGCGCTCGGCGGAGTTGCGGATCCCGAAGAGAAGCGAAAAATAACAGGCGAGATATTTATCCGCATATTCGAGGAAGTGGCGGGGCGGAATCAAGTAGAGTACTTGGTACAAGGTACGATCTATCCAGACATTATCGAATCTGAGGGGCAGATCAAGTCCCACCACAACGTCGGCGGCCTCCCTTCGGAGATTGCGTTCAACGGGGTCGTTGAGCCCCTTAGGTACCTGTACAAGGACGAAGTCCGCGAAATCGCGCGGGCCCTTGGGTTGCCACCTGAGCTCAGTGAGCGCATGCCGTTTCCGGGACCTGGGCTCGCGGTGCGCATTATCGGCGAGGTGACCGAGGAAAAAGTCCACGTTATCCGCGAGGCGAACGCAATTGTCGAGCAAGAGGTCTTGCGGTACAAACCGTGGCAGACTTTCGCGGCGCTTTTAGAGAAAGGAACCGGTGTAAAGGGCGACGTGCGTTTGCACGGCTGGATAATCGCAGTGCGTGCTGTGCAGTCGCGAGACGGCATGACTGCCGACGTGCTTGAAATGTCTTATGACGTACTTCGCAGAATTGCTTCGCGCATTACGAGCGAAATTCCGGACGTCGCGCGCGTGGTCTACGACATTACGCCGAAGCCGCCTGCCACCATCGAATTTGAATAGATGCGCAACGTCGTGTGCGGAAGAATGGCCTTTCGAAAGGCACGAGGCGTGGACGTACGCTGGAACTATAGGGCGTGAAAGAAATGCGCGTACCCGAAAAAGAAAAGGTAGTAGCCCAAGAATCGCAGCACTATATGCCGGTGTTCTTGCGTCAGCCGCTAGTGATTGAACGCGGCAGAGGCGCGATCGTTACAGATACCGACGGGAATGACTACATAGACTGCGTCGCAGGAATCGCCGTCAATAGCATCGGACACTGCCATCCGCGCTTGGTCAGCGCCATCAAGGCGCAAGCAGAGAAGCTTATCCACACCTCAAATTTATACTACACCGAACTCCAAGCGCGCTTAGCCGAGCGCATGGCAAAGCTGACGGGGATGGAGCGTCTCTACCTGACGAACTCCGGAGCTGAATCAAACGAAGCCGCGATGAAGCTCGTGAGGAAGGTAACCGGTAAGAAAGGCTTCGTTTCGACTAAAAACGCATTCCACGGACGAACTATGGGCTCGCTCAGCGTAACGTGGAAAGAGGCAATCCGAAAACCGTTTGAGCCCCTTATTGATGGCGTCACCTTTGTCGATTATGGAGACGTCAACGCAATCGCCGGAGCGGTCACGGCGGATACTGCGGCTGTCATCGTGGAACCGATTCAAGGAGAAGGTGGGGTTATCGTACCTCCAGACGAATACCTCGCAGGGGTCCGCGAGCTCTGCACAGAGCGGGGTATACTGATGATCGCGGACGAGGTGCAAACCGGCTTCGGGAGGACAGGCAGATGGTTCGCGTGCGAGCATGCCGGCGTCGTTCCGGACGTGATGACCTTGGCTAAGGGTATGGGCGGCGGTTTTCCCGTTGGCGCTATGATGTCGCGTGAGCCATATGAGTTCGCTCCAGGCGATCACGGGGGGACGCAAAGTGGTAATCCCCTTGCGTGCGCTGCGGCTCTCGCTACGATCGACGTGATCGAAAGCGAATCTCTCGTCGAGCAGTCACGATATAAGGGTGAGTTGCTCAAAAAACTGCTAGGTGAGCTCGAATCGACCTATACTGTTGATATACGAGGTAAAGGACTTATGGTCGCCTATGAGTCGTCGCTTCCGGTACCTCCTATCGTCGACTATGCCCGAGTGAACGGCGTACTGCTGAATAACACATCAGAAACTGTGTTAAGGTTCGTGCCCCCTCTGGTGATCACAAAAGAGCAAATTACAACGGCTATTGCAGTGGTTGAACGTGCCATTAACGTATATTCCAGGTAGGTCTGCCGAAGACGTAGCGCAAGCTTATGGCATCAGTCCTGATCGGGTGATCAAACTCGGATCAAACGAAAACGCCTTGGGACCGAGCCCGCGAGCAGTTGAGGCAATCAAACATCACATCAACGAAATAAGCGTCTATCCCCCTCGTGGGTACGTCGAGCTCAAGGACGCCATCGCGCGCTACACCGGAGTTTCAGCGGAGCGCGTCATTGTCGGCAACGGATCAGACGATCTCCTCAACACCTTGGTGCGCTACATCGTAGTGCCCGGTGATCAGGCGATTATTCCTATCCCCACTTACTCGTACTACGAAATAATCGTGGAGGCGGGACACGGCGCGTGCGTCTACGTCCAGCGTTCGGACGATTTTTCAATCGACGTCGAGGGTGTAATCGAGGCAATCACCAACAGAACCAAGCTAATCTTCATCTGCGCTCCCAATAATCCGACAGGAAACGCAATCAAGAAACAAGCGCTGAGGCGCTTGCTACGATCGACAGAAGCGCTAGTCGTGCTGGACGAAGCCTACGCTGAATTTGCATCGCAAAGCCACATTGAGCTCGTACATCACTTTGATAACCTGATGGTCTCTAGAACCTTTTCAAAAGCTTTTGGATTGGCCGGGCTGCGCCTCGGCTATGCGGTGGTTACAGAGGGGCTAGCACGTTTGTACGAGAGACGCATGCTTCCCTTTCCCGTGAATCAATTGGCTGTCAAGGGGGGTATTGCAGCACTTTCAGATCGCGATTTTCTGGAAAAGACCGTGTCGATGGTAGCGCATGGACGGAAGTACCTACGCGACAAGCTCCCCTTCAAGACGTACTCTACGGAAGCAAACTTTGTCTTCGTTGACACCGCGCCACACACTTCGTGCGAAGTATCGGAATACCTGCTAAGTAAAGGCATAATCGTTCGAAGCTGCGAGACGTTTCGTGGATGCTCCAATACCCACATTCGAATTACCGTCGGCCAGCCGTGGCAAAATGCAATGCTTCTCGGTGCCATCAACGAATTTGTGTCCACAACCTGACTTCTTTGTTGACCTATGAAAATTGCTCTCACAGGAACTCCCGGCACCGGCAAAACCTCAATTGGCAAGATTCTCCGCGACCGCTATGGCCTCAAGGTGGTGGACTTAAACGAAGTGATTCGCGTTCACCAGTACTACGCAGAGTGGGACGAAAACCGTGACTGTCTAGTAGTTGATCTCAAGGCACTGAGAGCGCACCTGTTTTCAGAAGATCTCGTGCTTGAGGGGCACCTCTCCCATAACCTCTCGGTCGACCGTGTTATCGTCCTCCGGACCAATCCGGTCGCGCTTCGCAGGCGCCTCCAGAAGAAGGCTTTTTCAGACAAAAAGATACAGGAAAACGTAGAAGCGGAAATCCTTGATGTCATCCTGGTTGAGGCCGTCGCGCGGCACGGTAACAATGTGTACGAAGTAGATTCGACAGGTACGCTGAGTGAATCAGCGCAAGTCGTCTGGGAAATCATACAAGGACACTGGCTCGAGCGATTCGCCGCTGGCCAATTTGACTGGACTGCCTATTTGAATGACGCTTGACACATACCGCGGAAGAATGGGGCGGATTTTAAATCCGATCGCGCTAGCGCTTTACAAGCAAGGCGTAAGTGCAAACCAGCTGAGCGCTCTATCCCTCGTTTCTGCAGTCGTCGCCGGCGTCGCGTTCTACGCGCAACTGCTTCCAGTGGCGATATTGGCACTTGCCTGCAATGCACTCTTTGACGCATTAGATGGGTGCCTAGCGCGAAGTTCTAGCAGCGAATCGTTGCAAGGTGACCTAATCGACCACGTCGTTGACCGCTATGCCGATATTTTCATATTCGGCGGTATTACCCTCGGTGGGTACGTCGCTTGGCAGATTGGGCTGCTCGCGATTGTAGGCGTTCTCATGACGAGTTACCTTGGAACCCAAGCCCAAGCACTTGGCGTCGGCCGGAATTATCGGGGCTTGCTCGGGAGAGCAGACAGGCTCGTCCTCATCTTCTTTGTCGCTTTGCTCAGCCTCATATTCCCGGAAAACATCATCTGGTTCCCGTTGCTCGGCTGGATGATGGTTTTTGTAGCCTTGGCGAGCAATTTCACAGCGCTGCAACGATTTTATCTCGTTTATCATCAGTTTTAGAGGAAAAACGCGTAGTAGGTGCTGGGGTGTCGTAGAATTAGAAAATACTCAATCGCACACCCACACGCGCCACCGCAATGCCCTTCTAGCACGCGCTAAAGACGAACGATTCAAAGACGGAGAATGCTGCTCGCTTATGCGAACATTGACCCCAGCTGCTGCGTCTCGACGTTAGGCATGCCCACCACTTTACGCACGGCATCGTCAAAATCGGCAGCTGTCACTGACTCGCGCTCCGCGCGAATAGCAAACATGCCCGCTTCCATCGCAATTGCTTTTATGTCAGCGCCACTTGCACCTTCAGTGAGCTTCGCAATCTTCTTGGCGTCAATCTCGTGAGCCAAGTTCATGCCGGACGTGTGGATCTTGACAATCTCAACGCGGGCTTCGTACGTTGGGAGTGGTATGTCGATGAGGCGATCAAAGCGCCCAGGCCGAAGCAACGCAGGGTCGAGTATGTCGCTCCTATTTGTCGCACCGATGATCTTCACGTCGCCGCGATTTTCAAATCCGTCCATCTCGGCGAGGAGCTGCATGAGCGTCCGTTGGACTTCACGATCTCCCGAAGTTGCGCTGTCTAAGCGCTTCGCTCCTATCGCATCGAGTTCGTCGATGAAAATAATGCTGGGCGCCTTATCCCGGGCCATTTCAAATAGCTCTCGAACGAGTCGAGCGCCTTCGCCGATGTACTTTTGAACGAGCTCACTGCCTACGATTCGAATGAAAACCGATTCGGTTTCTTTTGCTACTGCCTTCGCAAGAAGGGTTTTTCCTGTTCCCGGAGGGCCGTAGAGAAGCACCCCTTTAGGCGGTTCTATGCCTACCCGCTTAAATAGCTCAGGCTTCAATAGTGGGAGCTCTACCGTTTCGCGCAGCTCTTGAATCTGACCGTCAAGACCTCCGATGTCATCGTAGCTCACGGTTGGTGTCTCGATGATTTCCATTCCGTACACCGTGGGGTCCTTCGAAGGCGGCAAAGCGCCGACGATAGCCAGAGATTGTTGGTTCAGCGCCACTCGGGCGCCCGCGATGAGTTCTTGTTCGATGAACTGCGAGGCGTTGACCACGAACTTTGGACCCGTTGAGCTCTTTATCACGACTCGATTGTCGTCAAGCACGTCAAGGACGGTCCCCACGAGCAACGGTGGTCCCTTGAGTCGTTCAAGCTCACTTCTGAGTTTTCGGACTTCGCGCTCGTAACGCACCTTCTGATTCTCGGCGGATCTCTTTTCGTTTTCGACCTTGCGATTGGCATCGCGAAGCTTGAGATTGCGCTCTTCCAGTTGACGAACGCGATCCAAGAGGTATTCAGAAAAATCATTCCCCTTCTTTTCGCTTTCGTCAAACGAGTCTTCCACTGTCGTCTCCTCCACATGGTATTTAACAATGCATGCTATATATCCTTTTTTCGAGGAAAGCTATGCACTGCGAATTATGCGGGAAAGAAATCCTAGGAAAGCCTAAACGCGTTGTGATCGAGGGAGCACAGCTCGAAACGTGCGCCACTTGTGGAGGTCTTGGCACAGAAATTCGTCGCCCCCAAACGTTGCGCGGACCTACGAACAAAGTCGCCGCACACTCCCGCACCCGGTACCGGGATATTTATCGCCAAATGGAGGGTGAACTTGATCCTGATTTCGATCATATCGTGAAGTACGCCCGTCAAAAAAGTGGACTAACCCACGAGCAACTGGCGGCCAAAATAATGGAAAAGGCGCTCATCATAAAGAAAATTGAGCGAAAGGAATTAACTCCTGACGATAAGCTCCGAAAGAAACTCGAAAAGGCGCTGAATGTAAGTCTCCTCATGGACATCGGCAGGGAAAAAGCGCAGAAAGGCAAGCCGTCCGAGAACTTGACCCTCGGAGACGTGGCCATCGTCAAGCGGCGGCACTGAAGGCGCTGCCTTTTTTGCATACAGCTATTTGCCGAGGGGCTTACGGTGGCTATTATTAAGGTGACCAGAAGTGTGCAGGGCGCTGCTCACGCTATCAAGGCCGGTAGGGTAGTAGCTTACCCGACTGAGACCGTCTACGGAGTTGGCGCGCTCGCCCTGCAAGAATCAACCGTTAGGAAAGTGATCGCGCTCAAACGGATGGCTTCAAAGCCTATCTCGCTTGCAGTTTCTCGCTTCGACATGATAGAGGCCGTTGCGCATATCGACGACGCCCCGCTCCTCCAGACGTTATTGCCAGGGCCAGTAACCGTGCTGTTGCGAAAGAAGGACGTCGTTCCTGACGTTCTGACGGCCGGTGCGAACCTCGTTGGCATTCGGTTTCCGTCGCACACTGTTACTCGCGCACTGATTGACTATGTAGGAACCCCTATCACTTCTACTAGCGCTAACGTTGCCGGCGCGCCTCCAGCAGTGTGCGCAGAGGATGTAAGGATCGGCGTCGATTGCGTGCTTCAAGGGGGCAAGGCAACATTGGGTCCTTCGACCGTCGTGGATCTGGTCAATTATGTGGTGGTACGCCGAGGTGCGGGCCTCGACACCGTGTATGAAAGAACTGGGATTCCACCATAGAGCGGGGAGTAAACCTGGCCGAGTGTAAAAAGTTCTTCCTTTCTGCCAACAGCATCCAACGCGGCTTTATTTTTTGGCCCTCTCTGGAGAGCGATACTTCGCGAAAAAGGCGAAAATGCGAGGTCCCATCCACAGACACGTCAATGCCAGGAATGGGCCGCACGTGGCTTGTTTCGGCAGCAGACTTGACTCGCGAC
>Ga0326727_10022544_pt1 | contig 12150 bp, 12 predicted proteins | sample MB2enrmetagenome_FD_207643 | JGI IMG/M metagenome (GOLD analysis project Ga0326727, IMG submission 207643) | Lab enriched peat soil microbial communities from McLean, Ithaca, NY, United States - MB29MY | ecosystem: Environmental > Terrestrial > Soil > Wetlands > Peat | place: USA: New York... | reverse complement strand
ATTGGCGTTTCCAACACGCTGTGCTGGAGCGCCGACGGCCGCACATTCTTTTTCGGCGACACGCTGGCCAACGAGATTCGCGCGTTCGACTACGATCTGGAGAACGCCGAGATTGGCCAAAGCCGCAGCCACTTCGCCGGTTTCAACCGCGGTGGACCAGACGGCTCGGCGATTGACAGCGAAGGCTGTCTTTGGAACTGCCGGTTCGGTGGCGGCTGCGTCGTGCGCGTCGCGCCCGACGGAAAGATCGCCCGGATCATCGAGATGCCCTGCGCCGACATAACTAACTGCGCTTTCGGCGGAGCGGATATGACGACTTTGTTCGTGCTCTCGGCCTCCATGCTCGGACATGCCGGCGAACGGCTCGCCGGCAGCCTTTTTGCGATCGATGTCGACGTGGCGGGCCTGCCGGAACACCGGGTGAAGACGGACGCGATCTGAGGTGGCGGCGTCCCTCGCCTTCCAACCAGATTGCAAACGGAGGAATCCACGAATGGACCCGGACGGCGCTGGGTGAACCATTTCGGGCCGATGATCGCAGCGGACTTGCGCAAACGCCGCCCCAAACCCCACACGACCTGGCATCTCGACGAAGCCTATCTGAAAATCGATGGCCGCATGGTCTATCTGTGGCGCGCCGTCGAGGCCGAAGGCGAGGTTCTCGATGTGTTGGTTCAGTCCAGGCGAGACAAGCATGCCGCGCTGAAACTGATGCGCAAACTTCTGAAGAAATACGGCTTCGTTCCCGATCGGTTGATCACGGATGACCTGCGGTCGTATGGCGCTGCAGCCCGCGAGTTCGGGATCGAGAGCCGCCACGAGCGCGGTCAGTGGAAGAACAATCGTGTCAAGAATTCACATCAGCCGACCCGACGAAGGGAGCGCAAGATGCAACGCTTCAAGAGCCCAGGCTCGGCCCAGAAATTCCTTTCAACGCATGCAGCCGTCTACAACATTTTCAACGTCCAACGCCACCTCGTATCCGCCCAAACGCACCGCACATTCCGCGCGGCGGCGATGAACACGTGGGGCGAGGCGGTCGCGGCCGCCTTGGTCCTGATCGCCCCCGGCCCCGCCCCGGACTCAAACCCGACTTCGTCAACGGGCTGTTATGGGGGTCAGTCACGGTTCGCCCCCGAATCGCAACTCATTCAGACGCAGTTTCATCTCTCGGAAGCGCTCCTGGTGCTCTTCTCCGCGTCTGAACGCGACCGCTGTCGACAGAATATCGATGACAACGAGCGCCGCGATGCGGGAGATCGTTGGGGTGAAGACGTTTGTGTTGTCGAGCGTCTCGACGATGAGTTTGACATCGCACTCGGCTGCGAGCGGGGAATCCGACCCGGTGATGCCGATCACTTTGGCGCCGCGAGCGCGCGCAGTGCGCGCGATCTCGATAACAGAGCGCGTACGGCCCGTGTTGGATATCGCGACAGCCACGTCATTTGGGCGCATCATCGAGGCGGCCATGATCTGTTGGTGTGAGTCGCTTTGCGCGCCGCACGGCGCGCCGAACAAGGGGAACTTCTGTTGCGCATCCCCGGCGACGATGGCCGAAGCGCCGAAGCCGAAGAACTCGATCGCTTTGGCGTTTTCGAGTAGCGCCACCGCTTCCTCCATCGCGCGGAGGTCGAGGTGGTTGCGCGCCCAGTCGAGACTGGTGATCGTGTAATCGAAGATCTTCTCGACCACGGCGCCGAGATCGTCCGCGCGCGAAAGCACCGAATGTGTCGCCGGGGTGCCGAGCGCAAGAGTGTGAGCAAGGCGAAGCTTGAATTCCTGGAAGCCCGAACACCCGATGGCCGTGCAAAATCGTATGACCGTGGGCTGGCTGACCTGCGCAAGTTCTGCGGTCTGGGCTAGCGTAGCGCCGAGCATGCGCTTGGGATCGGCGAGCAGGACGTCGGCGACCTTGCGTTCGGACTTTCGTAGATCGTCGTAGGCCGCGCGGGCCGCCTCAATGACGTTGGCCGGGGTCGCGCGGGTAAGGTTCAAATCTGTCAAAGCCATGGATCGAGCCCACGGGAAGAAGGCGCAACTTAATCCAAGCGCAAAGTCCAGACCACTTGCATTCGCGCGCGAAGCGCGTGGATCGGCGCCGCAGTTAGCGTACGGTCCATCACTTCGGGATCCACCGTATTGAAGGCGAACATGCCGTAATGATGGGCGATTACAGAGGGCACGCCGGCGCCGACGCAAAGCGCCAGCGCCTCTTCAATGCGGAAATTGCCGGCGAAGCCCGCTCGGCGCAGCGGGTCAGAACGTCCATTCACGGGCAGGAGAGCGAGATCGGGCGCTGCTCGCGCTAGCTCTTCGACTTGACCTTCGTAGGGGACGCAGTCGCCGGAGTGGAAAACGGAAGTCCGGCCGGAGGCCACGGAAAAGCCGAGAAACCGGCGATGGCCGCTTTCGTCCCGCTCAATCGTCTCGTGCGCCGCCTGTAGCGCGCGCAGCTCGACATTCGGCAACGGCTCGATCTTCGCGCCGGCGTCTACGAGGATGAGACGGTCGTCGTCGACCTGCGCGCGTTCGCGCGCGAGCGCGGCCGACGCCGCGGGGACAACGAAGCGGAGGTTCGGGAGCCGTCGCGCCAGCGGCGCGAGCGTCCCCGGGTCCATGTGGTCGGTGTGATGGTGCGTGCAAAGAGCGAGATCGACATCGCCGAGTTCATCCGGGCTAACCGGCGCAGGCATTACGCGCTTATGGGAATAGGGCGTTTGAGCGTACTTCGCCTCCAGCGTGTGGGACAGATACGGATCAATCACGATCCGACGGCCGCCGATCTCGATAACGAAACCAGCCTGGCCGAGCCAGTAAAGGCGCGTTCCCGCCTGCTGCGGCGACGCCAGTCGCCCCCCCAGCGGCTCGGCGAAAGGCGTCTCGATGAGTTGCGCGGTCAAGTTGCGCTCGCTAGGGCTTCCAGGAGGTTCGCGACGGCGGCCGTGGTCGCGCGCTCCACGCTTTCCTGGGTGTACCCCCCGATATGGCTCACGGCGATCACCCGGTCGTGTCTGACGAGCGCGAGGTCGCGCGGCGGCTCCTGCGCGAAGACGTCAGTCGCATAGACGTCCAATTGGCCGGATTGCAGGGCGCCGAGCAGAGCGGCTTCATCGACGAGCGCAGCGCGGGCGGTATTGACGAGCACAGCCCCGCGTCGGAATGCGGCGAGTTCGCCGACGCCAATAATCGGCCGACCGTCCGCGGGCCCCGGACAGTGCAGGCTCACGATCTCGGACTCCGCGAACACGGTCGCGAGATCCGCCCACCGCACCGCGAGTTCCGCCGCCCCTGTCGGCGGCCGCAGGGGATCGTAGGCGAGGACTTTCGCGCCCAGGGCCCCTGCAAGCCGGGCCACCTCCCGGCCGACAGCCCCCATGCCGACAACGCCAAAGGTGCGCCCGCGAACCTCGCGTCCGAGTCGGCGGGGCCACTTGCCGGCTTTGACGCCGGCGTCGACGAGCGGAATGTGGCGCAGAGCCGCAAACGTCAACCCTATCGTCAGCTCGGCGACGCCGAGCGCATTAGCCCCGTCAGCGGTCCGCAGCGCGATCCCGCGAGCGGCGAGCGCCCGCAGAGGAAGGTTGTCGACGCCTGTTCCGTTGCGGCTTATCGCGCGCAAATCCTGCGCCGCCGCTATCACCGCTTCCGAGACAGGCTCGACGCCCGCCAGCCACCCGACAACCCCGGGGGCGAGTCGAATGAGTTCGGCTTCATCGGGCTGCTGTCGCGACGTGCAGTAGACGATGTCGTAGCCGTTCTCGCGCATGCGCTCCACCGCGGGATGGGGGCTCGCCGTGAGCGATCGCGGGGTGACGAGAATGCGACGCACTGATTCACTCCTTGGCGGCGCGCGACGCGATATCCGAAAGCGCCGCGAACGCCCCGTCCGCCGCCGGAATCTCGATGTGGAAGACTTCGGCGATCACTTGAGTCCAGCCGTGCAAGAAATAGGTCCAGCCATCCTCGATCTGAAGCTCTCGCTCTTGGCGCTGCGCGCGCGCCTGGTCGAGAAAGAGGAGATCGCCGCGGTAGTTGAGGTCCCAGACAATCGCCCGTTCTGGAAAGCGGGCGGCGCCGGTGAGCGGCGAGCCGGGCGCATCCTTGCCAAGGCCGGTGGCGTTAATCACCAGAGACCCAGGTTTCAGGCCGGCGAGCACGGCGTCGTTGTCGCTCGGCTGCAGCGCCAGCACGTATTCGGTCGGAACTCCCGAATCGAGCTCCCTATGAATCCGTCGAATTTCCTCGAGTCGCGCCGGGCTGCGGTTAGTGACGACGATCCGCGTCGGCCGGTTTGCGCCGCGGCTGCTTTGCATGAGATGCCACGTTAGGGCGATCGTCGATCCGCCGGCGCCCATCGAGAGGACCTCGGCGCCGGCGCGCTCGAAATGGCGCTCGGGTAGGAAGCCATCGAGAGAGAGACCTGAGGAGATCGGGTCCTTGGCGTCACAGACAAGCCTGCTGTCCCGCTTGGACAGACAGCTTGTTTCGCCCATGAAACGCGCGTGCGGATCGATCTCGTCAAATTGATCACGGCACGCGCGATACAAGTCGATTTTGTGCGTCGTCACCAATGCGCCGAACGACAGCGGATCGTTCTTCAAGAATTCGACAGCCGCGCGATAGTCGGCTGGCGGCGCGTGTAGCGGGAAGTCGACGCCCTTGATGACGGCGTCATCGAGCCCGAGGCGCTTCGCCCAGGCGGGAAAGACCTTCATGATCGAGCTTTTGGCCGTCGTGACCCCGAAAAAATAGAGAGTCGGTGCGGTCGCGGGCGCGAGAGCGGTCATAGCGCGCCGCCGCGGATTTCGGCGGCGCGCTGAATGGCGGCGCGAGCCTTTATTGCAACCTCGGCGAAGCGGCGCTCGCGGATGTCCTCGGCGCGCGCAATCCATGCGCCGCCGACGGCGGCGACCGCCACGGCGTCGCGCGCGTCCTCAATGGCGATGACCGGAACGACCCCAAGCGAGGCGATGGCGGAAAATGGGTCGGGCATATCGAATTCTCCCAACGGAAACTTGCTTAGACGACACCCCTGAACACGCGTTCGATCCGCGCCGCCGAGCGGCCGCGATAGCTTGCGTTGTCGACGAGGGTCCAGCCGCCCGAGCCGTCATCCACGATACGACTGCGCATGCCACCCGTCTCCTCGATGATCGCATAGTCCTGGCCTGCATCGGCGGGATAGGCGAAGGTCATCACGAGGTCGTCGGCGCCGATGTTGACCGAGCGGTGAATCCAGAAAGAGGGAACGTAGCAGATCGTGCGCGGACTCATGTGCACCGTTCGGACTTCCCCTTCGGGCGATTCGAGCAGCATGACGCCGCGTCCACTCTCGCCGTAGTATATTTCCGGCCGGTCGGCGTTGGCGTGGATGTGGCCGCGAGTGAGGAAATACTCTCGCCCGACTTTGCCCGGGCGCATGCGCGTTACGCCGAAGATCAAATCGCCGGCGTCGACGGACTGTCTGTAGTCCGTCACCTCATAGACCAGCGCATCGCCCCGTTCGCGCTGCAGGTCGCGAAACGCCGCCTCGTCCTCATATAGCCCCGCGAGGTCGTCAAGCGTTTTGACATAGCGGTTTGTGGCGCCGATGAGCTGGCCAGTGGCGACATCGACGCCGCATATCCCAGGTTCCCGCAGCTTCATGGCCTTCCTTTCGCGCCACCCTCGATAACGGGCTCACCAGCGGACTGTTTGAACCCATATTTGTACTTTTTATACGCGCACGTCAAGCTATCGAAGCAAACAGTTTAGACGTGACAAATAAAAGACACGAAATAGCCATGATTAAGCCAAAGTTCCATCTAATTTTCAGAAATTCGTATGGAGAAGGACAAAAATCAACGCGGTTTCTTGCCGCATGCCGGACACCTTTTGCGGTTGAAGGAAGATGGCTTGTAGATACTCTACGAAACATGCGTGCGCGTAAGGACCCATGCCTAAGGATCGAAGACCCATGCCTAAGGATCATGGAGGAGCTATGTCGCGGTGGCTTCCGCCGGGAGCACTCATCTGCAGAACCAGCTTGAACGCATTGCTGCTACGCGCGAGCTCGAACGCTTCCTTGACGCGGTCAAGGCCGAACTGGGCGGTGACGAGCGGGCCGAGATCCACCTTCCCCGAACTGACGAGCTCCAGCGATTGCCGGCAGTCGTCGGTGCTGCACGCGGTCGTGCCGGTAACGATCAGCTCCCGATAGTGAATCAGGTTGGAATCCAGCCGCACGACGCTGTCGCCGGCTCCGAGACCGGCGAAGAAATTGATGCGGCCATTGATCGCGGCAAGCGCAGGCGCGCTTTCCATCGCCTCCCGCGCTCCTGCGGCGACCACGATGACGTCGGCGCCGCGGCCTTCGGTCTCCGTGGCGACCACCTCCGGCAGGGATTCCTCGCGGACGTTGACAACGCGGTCGGCCCCCATCCGCGCCGCCATGTCCAGCCGCACCGGCGCCAGGTCGCTCACCAGGATCTTCGCCGCGCCCGCGGCTTTGGCTGCGAGCATGTGCATCACCCCGATCGGCCCGGCGCCGAGGATCAGCACCACGTCGCCGCTGCCGACCTTGAGCGCCTGCTGGCCGCGCAGCACGCAGGCGAACGGCTCGGCGAGCGCCACGGCCGCGCCGTCCAGCGCATCCGGGAACGGCATGACGTTGCCCTGCTCGACGAACGGCGCGGGGACGCGCAGGAACTCCGCGAAGGCCCCATCGAGGGTGATGCCGAGCGCCTGGTAATTGGCGCAGAGATTATTCTCGCCGCGCAGACACTGCCGGCAATGCCCGCAGCCGATGTTGGGCGCGACGAAGACGCGCTGGCCGATGCTGAGCCCCCGGCCGACGTTGGCGCCGATATCCGCGATCGTGCCGACAACCTCGTGGCCCGGCACCCGCACCGTGCCCGGGCCGAACTTGCGATGCATGCCCCGCAGGATGCGCAGGTCGGTCGCGCAGATGCTGGCGTAGTCCACGCGCAGCACGACCTCTCCGGGCCCGGCAGCGGGTCTCGCACGCTGCTCGACGCGCAGGTCCTCCGGCCCATGATATACCGCTGCGAGCATCGCCTTACCCCCGCGCGCCGGCGGCCGACTGGCCGAACACCTCCGCAAGGCGCACGCTGCGCTCCTCGAGGAACGAACGGGTCGCCGCCAGCACGCCGGCGACCGCCCAGCGGCCCTCGGCCCCGCCCGCGCGCGGCCGCGCGCCGCTGCGAATGCAGGTGATGAAGTGCTTCATCTCGCGGATGTAAGCGGCGGCGAAACGCTCCGGCCAGGTGCGGAAGATCGGCGTTACCAGGCCGTGGTCGCGGCTGGTGCAGACCACGACGGACTGGCCGCGGACGTCGCCGATCTGCATCAGCCCCTTCTCGCCGACGATCTCCACTCGCGCGTCATAGCCGTAGTCGCACGGGCAGATGCCAGAGATCGAGCCGAGCGCGCCGCTCTCGAAGCGGACGTTGACCAGCGCGTTGTCGTAGAAGTGCTCGGTGTGGACGCCGTCGCGCTCGCCCTTGAAGTTCGCCACCTCGGCGTACACGCGCTCCGGGTCGGATGCCGTCAGCCAGCGCACCGTGTCCCAGTCGTGGCTGTTCACCTCGGCCAGCATGCCGTTCGAGGTCCGCAGGTCGCGCGCCCAGGCGGCCGGCAGACCCGGACCGTGCGTCAACGACTTCACCACCATCGGCCGGCCGATCTCGCCCGCTTCGATGCGCGCCCAGGCCGCCTCGAAATCCGGGTCGAAGCGGCGCATGAAGCCGAGCTGGAAGATGATCGAGGCGCGCTCGGCGGCGGCGATCATGTCGTTGCATTCCGCCAGCGTCAGCGCCATTGGCTTCTCGCAGAACACGTGCTTGCCGGCCGATGCAGCCGTGACCGCGAGATCGCGGTGGGTAAAAGTGGGCGTGGTGAGCACCACGGCGTCGAAGGCAACACCCTCCAAGGCCTGCTCGAGCGAGGTGAAGCGCGCCTCCACACCGAAACGGTCGGCCACCTTGCCCAGGGCCTCCGCGTTCTGGTCCACCAGTGCGGCGAGCCTGGCTTCCGGCACGGAGTTCACAAGCGTTCCGGAGTGCACCTGGCCGACGCGGCCGGCGCCTACCACGCAAATCCTCGTTGCGTTCGTCATGCGTTTGCGTACCCCGCTTCGAGCTTGTGCTGCCAGGACAGATACCGGTCCAGCGCAGCATCATATGTCTGCCGCAACGCCGGGTTCGGCGGGAGCGCCTTACCCTCCAGAGGATTCAAGACCGTTGCGGCCTCCGCCAAATCCGTGATCAGTCCGCAGGCCTTGCCGGCCACCAAGGCGCTCCCCCACGTGCCGCATTCCTTGCGCACGAGTCTCTGGTAGGGAACCGACAGGACGTCCGCCTTGATCTGGTTCCAGGCCTCGCTCCTGGCGCCGCCTCCGATCACGCGCGCCTCGACGAGGTCGAGTTCCGGCGCGAGTCCGCGCAGGATGCGCAGGTACCACGCGTACTCGTAGGCGATGCTTTCAAGGATCGCACGGAAGAAGTCGTTGCGCGTGTGCCCCCAGGAAAAGCCGAGCCAGGCTCCGCGCATTCCCGGCGCGGCCGGGCAGACGCGCCCGCCGAGATGAGGCGAGAACAGAAGGCCGCCGCATGCGGGCGGCGCGTCTGTGACGGAGGCGAAGAACGCGTCAGCTCCTCCGTCCTTCGAGCCGTCGGCCGCGAAGCTCCGGCAGAACCACTGCACCGCCAGCCCGCCGCCGCCGACATACGCCAGCGGGTTCCAGACCCCCGGAACCACGGAGCGCATGATGATGAGCGCCCGATGGTCCAAATCGGCGACGAAACGGTCCGTGCAGCAGGCAAGCACAGAGGCCGTGCCTGCGGTGTCTAGCAGCATGCCGGGCCGCACCACGCCGGCCCCCAGCGCGCCCGCGGCCGTGTCGCCGCACCCCGCCGCCACCGGCGTCCCGGGCGCCAGGCCGAAATCGCGCGCAGCCTCAGGCGTAAGTTCGCCGACCACGGTCCAGGGCTCGACGATGCGCGGAAGACGGCGGCCGTCGATTTCCAGCGTATCGCACAGCTCCGCCGACCAGGCGCCGGCTACGGCGTCGGCCACCCCGGTGAAGTGCAGGAAGGTGGTGTCCATGAACGCCTCGTCCGCGCGAAGCCCGACGACGCGGCCCGCGACGTAGGCGCTGGGCGTGAGAAACTTCGCGATCCGTGCGTAATCAGCCGGACGTTCGTTCGCCCACCACAACATCTTCGGGCCGTGGTCGAGCGTCGGCGCGCAGCCGGTGAGCTCGGTGACGCGGGCGCCGCAGCGACGTTCCATCTCCGCGATGAAGGGTTTGCAGCGCGCGTCGAGCCATGAATCGAAGCGCATCGCCGGCCGGAAATCCTCGTCGACGGCGCCGATCCCGGCCATCTGGCTGTCGAAGGCGAGGCCGGCGATCGCGGCAGGGTCGACGTTGCAGGCGCCCATGCACTGGCGGATGGCGACCGCCGCGGACTGATAGAAGTCCTGCATGTCCTGCTCCACCGTGTCCGGCTGAGGATGGTAGAGCGGGACCTCGGTGCGCCCCTCCGACAAAAGGTTACCCGTCGAATCGTACAGGTCGGCCTTCGTCGCGCTGGTCCCCAGGTCGACGCCGAGCAGAAACTTCTTGGATTTGTCTTGCATTGGTCACCGGGTTATTGCCGGCGCGCCGGCGGACTCGGCGCCGCACAGGCCGAACGGCGCGTTTCTTGCCAAGGCCTCGACGCAACTCAATCCGATTCCGCTCGCTCCTCCCGTCACGACGGCGACGCGATCCTGGATCCGGAAACGCCCAAGGTACATGTGCGCTCTCCCTTTGAAACACGATCATCCTCCCCCTAAACTGCCTCGCGACGGAGCGTCGTGTCTTCGACGCGAGGCCGCTTCAGCAGACCACGAGGTCAAGTCCGCACGGCTTCAATCACGCTCGCGCTCGCCGCGCGCGGCCAAATGCCCGCTGCGGCTCGCTTGCTCCCATTCGGTCTTCATGAAAGCCAAGGCGTGTCCGGCGATGTCGTCGCTGTCCGACCAGATGTCGCGCCAAGCGGCGACCATGCTCGCGAGAGTGCCGCCAGCCGCCGACGATGAGAACGCCTCGAAAGCGATCGTTTTGTCGTATCCCATCCGCGCGAGCGACCGGAAAGCGGGCGCGAAATCGATCATCCCGGATCCGAGATAACCGCGGTGATTCTCGTTCACATGGAAATAGCCAATCCGGTCGCGACAGAGCTCGATCGCGGCGACGACGTCGGCCTCCTCGATGTTCATATGAAACGTATCGAGGTGGACAAAGACATTGGGCTCGCCAACATCGTCGATGAACCGCAAGGCCTGCGCGCCTGTGTTCAACAGGTTCGTCTCGTAACGATTGACGGCCTCCAAGCCGACATTCACGCCGAGCGACTTTGCTTCCCGCGCGAGGTCGCGAATGACCGAGACCGCGTTCGCGCGGCCCGCTGCGGTCGGCGTCGAGACATATTTCTTCAACGCCGAATAGATCACGCCTCCGAGATAGTCGCCGCCAAACGCCGCACAGGCTTCAAGCGCCTTCTTCAGGCACTCGGCGCCGCGACGGACCTTGGCGACGTCGACGCTCGACACGTCGGCGTCGGGCGAAAGACCCAGGCTTATGGCCCCGGCAAGATCGTTGTTCCGCAGCAATTCCTTGGTGTAAGCGACGTCGAAATCGTCCGTGTCCATGAACGGTATTTCGAGAATGTCGTATCCGATCCGCGCCGCGGATCCGACCGCGCGCTCCGCCTCCGCGCGGCTCCAATGGCCGGCCCAGACCATGGCGTGTATTCCGTAACGCAATTTCGCCTCCATCAGGCAGTGTGCGCCGACCGAGGAAAACATCGCTCAGTAGGATCCCTCTCGGCGGCAGGGGCCTCCCTTTCGTCCTCCGCCTTCAATTTTCGCGGCGCCCGCATCGCCAATTTGTTGCGCACCAGCCGACGAGCGATGTCGCGGCAGTCACGAACGTCTTCGCGGCGTTCGACGCTCCCGCGTTGAACGCCGCCCATCGGGACGGTCCCGCACTGTCGAGACGCGCGCGTCCTTGCGTGTCTCAGCTCATCCAGTTCCTGCCGTCGACGTTCAGCGTCTGAGCGACGACGTAGTCCGCCTCACTTGAAGCGAGGAACACCGCGGCGCCGACGAGATCTTCCGGCCCTCCCATGCGTCCCTAAGATATGGCCTCGCCGACCAGCCGCTTCTTCTCGCCGCCGGGCGCAAGAACGTCACATGAAGGTCGATTTGCGTCCATCCGCCCTCATCGGAAGCGGCGATTCTGTCCATGCTTCCGAAAATTTCGAGCGTGTTATGTGTATCAAAATTACAGTGCCGGGTCAATGAGCGAATCGGTGATTGTCCTTTCGAGACAAGCCTGGAAGCCCATTTTTACAGAACAACAGAGGAAAAATATCGTTCGCATCTTTAATCGCCAAATGACATTCTAAGTCAATTGGTTACGTGAGGTCTCTAACGTTGCATCCGACCGCCGGCGTTACGAGAATCTCCCGCGCCTTACCCGGTGTAAATTTATCGCGCCTTCCGTATGGCTACCCGTCCAGTAGGCTGGTTGACAACAAGGCAGAAAGCGGAATAGCGTAGAGATGCTACATTTCACTGGTCTGAGCCTCGGAGGTGACGTTGGGAGGTTGGGGAACGGAGTTTCGTCCGGTGTTCGGCGCACCTGCTGGTGATCGAGGCTGCGCTTCGCGACACCCGGCGGCAATCGGTCGACATCCTCGTCGAGGCGACCTGCAATCTAGCAGCCTGTCGGACTGAGTTTTCGCGGTTGGTCTTCGAACGGGTTTTCCGCTTTGCCGCGGTGGTCGACGCTCAATCGGGCTTTGTGGGCGCTCCGATTGAGTCTGTTGGACCGGCGATGGAGCTGGATATTCTCTGCGCCGGGGTCGCCGCGGCCTCAATAGGCGGGGGCGAGGGCGAACATTCGCTTGATGTTCCAGGCCATAGTCACCAAGCTCCACTCGCCGCGCACCTTGTCGAGCCCGCGCAGCGAAAATTGACGGAATCCGAGCACGGACTTGATGACGCCGAACACCGGCTCCGGGGTCTGCTTGCGCAAGGCATAGAGGGCTCGGCCTTGGAGCGTCTTCAGCCGATGCGCCATCGCCTCGACCGGCGTCGGAT
>Ga0326727_10022542_pt1 | contig 12151 bp, 7 predicted proteins | sample MB2enrmetagenome_FD_207643 | JGI IMG/M metagenome (GOLD analysis project Ga0326727, IMG submission 207643) | Lab enriched peat soil microbial communities from McLean, Ithaca, NY, United States - MB29MY | ecosystem: Environmental > Terrestrial > Soil > Wetlands > Peat | place: USA: New York... | reverse complement strand
CGCAATGAGTGGAGCGGCGTGATGCCCACGGTTTACCCCTGCGTTCCGGGACACGAGATCGTCGGGCGCGTGACAAAGGTCGGCTCCGCGGTCTCAAAGTTCAAGGTGGGCGATCTGGGCGCCGTCGGCTGCCTGGTGGATTCCGATGGCAGTTGTCCGGAGTGCAAAGCCGGCTTTGAGCAGTTCTGCAACAACGCGACCTTTACCTACAACTCTCCGGAGAAGCACCTGGGAGGCGTGACCTACGGCGGCTACTCCGAGAGCATTGTCGTCGATCAGAAGTTTGTCCTGCGCGTCCCGTCGAATCTGAACCCTGCCGGTGCGGCTCCTCTGCTATGCGCAGGAATTACAACCTACTCGCCGCTGCGCCACTGGGATGTAACCAGGGGCAAGAAGGTTGGCGTCGCCGGACTTGGCGGATTGGGTCACATGGCCGTGAAGATCGCCCATGCGCTCGGCGCGCATGTGGTGGTGCTGACCACCTCGCCCGGCAAGAAAGACGATGCGCTGCGCCTTGGCGCCGATGAGGTCGTGATTTCGAGGGACCCCAACGAGATGCGGAAGCACTCCGGCAGCTTCGACTTTATCCTCGACGCCGTCGCCGCCGAGCACGACATAGGCGCATTCATCAATCTGCTGCGGCGCGATGGCAACATCACGATGGTCGGCGCGCCGGAGAAGCCGCTGCCGGTTTCGGTCTTCCCGCTGCTCTTCCGCCGTCGCAGCCTCTCCGGATCGCTGATTGGCGGCATCGCCGAGACTCAGGAGATGCTCGACTTCTGCGGAAAGCACAACCTGACCGCCGATGTCGAGGTGATTCCGATCCAGAAGGTCAACGAGGCGTACGAGAGAATGACCCGGTCAGACGTCAAGTACCGCTTCTCGATCGACATGGCATCGCTGAAGTCGGAGTAAAGAAAAAAAGCGCAGGGTGTTCGAGCCGAAGCGGGAACACCCTGCACGCGTGTTTGGATACTTCGTCAGTAGACCATCGTGCTCATTGTGATGTCGTTCCAGATGTCCTTCACCGTTCGCATCATGTTTACGCGGCGGTCGGTGTAGTAGGTATGGAGCAGGTGATGAGCCTTGTCCGAGCAGGGCGTCTGCAGGAAGTTCTCATAGAGCGCCTGCACCTGCGGGTTGTTGTGCGACTGGCGGATCCTGGCTTTGTGGTCGATGGCGAACATCGTCTCCCGCCGCTTCATCGCGTAAGGCATATAGGCCTTCTTGGAGCGCAGGGTGCCACCGCCGTCGACGCAGCCGCCGGGGCAGGCCATGACCTCGATGAAGTCATAGTCGGCCGTGCCGGCACGGACGGCCTCGACGATCTCCCGCGCCGCCTTTAGCCCGTGGGCCATGGCGACCTTCACCGTGCGATCGCCCACCTGCACGGTGGCTGCGCGCAGTCCCTCGAAGCCGCGCAACTGCGTCAGCTCAATCTGCTCCAGCTCTTTGCCGGTGACGGCCTTGTACATGGTGCGCACGGCCGCCTCCATCACACCGCCGGTGGTGCCGAAGATAGCGCCGGCGCCGGAGTAGGCGGTCATGTAGGGGTTGTCGAATGTGCCTGGCTCGAGCGTGGCCAGGTTGATTCCCTGGCGGCGCAGCAGGCGCGCAAATTCGCGCGTGGTCAGGACAAGATCGACATCGTAGACGCCGTTGGACTGCATTTGCGGCCGCCCGCGCTCATCTTTCTTGGCGGTGCAGGGCATGATGGAGAGCACGCGGATGCGTGCCGGATCGATGCCCATGCGCTCGGGCAGGTAGCTCTTGGCGATCCTTCCCAGCACCTGCTGCGGCGACTTGGTGGTGCTGAGCAGCGGAAGGATATCCGGATAGTGGCGCTCGACGAAGTTGATCCACGCCGGACAGCAGGAGGTGAAGGTGGGGCGCTGCTGGTTGGCCAGCCGGTGGAGCAGCTCTGTGCTCTCCTCCATGATGACCACGTCGGCGGCGAAGTTGGTGTCGAGCACGATGTCGGCGCCGAGCTTGCGCAGGGCAGTGATGATCTGGCCTTCGACATTGGAGCCCGGCGGCATCGCAAACTCCTCACCGAAGCCGACCCGCACGGCCGGCGCGAACTGGACGACGGTGACGATCTCGGGATCGTAGAGCATGTCCAGCGCCGCGTCGGTCTCGTCGCGAGCGCCGAGCGCGCCGGTGGGGCAGACGAGGACGCACTGCCCGCAGTTGACGCAGGTGGACTCATTCTGCGAAAAGCCATGGTGCAATCCCACGGCGTTATCCTGCCCGGTGCCGGTGATTACCAGCGCGTCCACACTCTGGCCGTCGCGGCAGATGGAGACACAGCGCTGGCAACGGATGCACCGGGTCATGTCGCGGGTCATGGCCGGCGAAGATCGGTCAACGGTGCGTCCGGCGACGCGCTGAGGATCGAAGAAGCGGTTGCTTTGCAGGCCCACCGCCTGGGAGACATCCTGCAACTCGCAGTTGCCGTGGCGGTTGCAGGTGGCGCAGTCCTGGTGATGGTCGGCCATCAGCAGTTCGACCTGCAGCTTCTGCATCTCGCGCACGCGCGGCGTGCGGGTGAAGACCTGCATTCCCTCGGTGACCGGCGTGTTGCAGGCGGTGACGATCTGAGCCTGCTCGTGGGCAGGGAGGCGAATTTCCACCAGGCAGACGCGGCAGGTGCCGGGCGCATGGTCGATGTCATTCAGTTCGCAGAGCGTCGGGATGTAGATGCCATGACGGCGGGCGCAGCTGAGGATGGTCTCATTGCCCACGGCCTGCACGGCTGAGCCATTGATGACAGCCTGGACGGTGACAGCGGTGTCGACAAATGCAGTGGCCATCGCTATGCGGCTCCTTCCGGGATGGGATGTTCGGTGATCACCTGGTAGATGCGGTAGCAGCGCATACAGCGGCGGGCCTCGCGGTAAGCCTCCTCCTGGCTAATGACGCCCTCCACTTCCTCGAACATGTTCTTGCGCACCTCGGGATCGAGCTCGGGGTGGTGGACACGGTACTCCAGCCTGACCGGGATATCGACGCAGTCTGAGCTGAACATCTTGTGCTCGTTGAGAATGCGGCGCATCCGCGAGCGCGGTGAGAAGCGCACCCTGCCCAACTGAATCCAGTCGTCGATGGAGCGCGCCGCCTGCAGACCGTTCGCCATGGCGTGGATCAACGTCGAGGGGCCGGAGCAGCAGTCGCCGCCGGCGAAGACGCCGGGACGCGAGGTCATCAGCGTCGACTTGTCCACCTCGACGCAATTCCAGCGATTCATCTTCACCCCGTCGCTCTCCTGCAAAGAGCCGCTCTGCACCTGCTGGCCGATGGCGGCGATCACGGTGCTGCAGTTCATGCGCTGCTCGGTACCGCAGATGGCGGCCACGCCGCGGCGGCCGCTGGCATCGGGCTCGGTGGAGCGCATCTCCACCACCTCGATGCCGGTGATGCGTCCGTTCTCGGAGAGAATGCGCGAGGGATTGGTGAGGAAGTGGAAGATCACACCCTCCTCCTCGGCGGCCTTGATCTCCTCGTGGTCGGCAGGCATGTCTTCCCGGGTGCGGCGATAGACGAGGTGAACCTTTTCCGCGCCCATCCGCAGCGCCGAGCGCACGCAGTCCATGGCCACGTTGCCGCCGCCGACGACCACCACCTCGCCGCTGAGACGGGTGAGGCGGATGCCGGCGAGGTGATCGTGTACCTTGAGCAGGAATCCGATGCCGCTCTCATAGCCGGCCAGCGTGGGGTCTTCGTCCTTGACGCCCATGCGCGTCCCCTGCTGGCAGCCGAGAGCGAGATATACAGCCTTGTAACCGCGCTCGAAGAGATCGTCGACGGAGAATTCGCGGCCCAGCGCCTGCTTGTAAAGGATGCGTCCGCCGAGAGCGGTGATGATGTCGGTCTCCGACTTGAGCACGTCCTTGGGCAGCCGGTAGGCGGGGATGCCGATGGCTGCCATGCCTCCGGCGGTTCCGATCGCCTCCATGATGTCCACGTTATAGCCGCGCAATAGCAGGTGATAGGCGCAGGAGATTCCCGTGGGGCCGGCGCCGACGACGGCGACGCGCATCTCCGGCGGCAGCGGACGGGCGATAAGGTCGCGGGTGAAGCGCAGCCCGCGGTCGTCCTTCTGATAGTCGGCTACATAGCGCTTCAGCGTCTTGATGCCGACAGCCTGGTCCACCAGGTTGCGGCGGCAGGCCATCTCGCAGAAGCGCACGCAGACGCGGCCGCAGGTGGCCGCCATCGGATACTTCTGCAGAATGACGCCGAGAGAGTGCTCGGGCTGGCCGTCGCGGATGTAGTCGATATAGCGCGGCACGTTGACCCTGGACGGGCAGGCCTCGATGCAGGGCGCAGTCATGTAGGTCATGCTGTTCTGCTCAGCCAGAACGCCGGTGACGAGCTCGGCATCCATCCGGTCACGGAAATTGTCGAGGGCGCCGAGCAGGGCGCGGGAGCAGGTCTGGCCGAGGCCGCAGAGCGAGGTCTCCGCCATCTGACGGGAGAGCATCTGGATATCATCGAAATCAGATTCCGCCGCCTGTCCGTGGCGAAGGCGATCGAGCGCATCGCGCACCAGCACGGTGCCGACGCGGCAGGGCGTACAGCGGCCGCAGGATTGCTCGGCGGCCTCCTTCATGTAGTGCCAGAATGCATCGATGAGGCGAACCTTGGGATCGAAGACCAGAAAGCCGCGGTCGCCGAAGAATGCGCGGATCGGATTACCGGGATCAAAGTCGCCAAAACGCTCGAGGTCAAACGATGAGGCCTCGGTGTCGTCCTGGCGTCCGCGATTGTCCAGCACCTCTCCGTTCCACACGCCGTAATAGAGCTGGGCCATAAAGAGGATTCCTTGTGGTTGTTTCCTTTGCGGAGTTGACGCCCTTCAGGCGCAACCTTTTACAGTACGCAGCAGATTACAGGGAAGAAAGTGATATGGATCACGAGTGGTTATGACTGCCTAACCGGGAGGTCAGCGCAGCGTCACAGTGCCTTGCTCGCCGGTCAGTTGGCGATAGCGCAGTAGCGCCGCGGGAAAGGGTTCGAGGGCGCGGGCGAAAATGCCGAGGCTATAGGCGATGGTGAGTCCGTAGTTGGTGATGGGCACTCCCGCCTGCCGGCAGAGCATGATGCGGCTGAGCATCTGGCGACGATTCCAGTTGCAGGCACCGCAGTGGATGACGAGCCGGTAGGAGGCGAGGTCGGCGGGGAAATCTCGGCCCTGCATGGAGACGAAGTCCAGCTTGACTCCGGTGTACTGCGTCAGCCAGCGAGGAATCTTGACGCGGCCGATGTCTTCGCCGATGGGGTGATGCGAGCAGGCTTCGGCGATGAGGACGCGATCGCCGGCGCGGAGCTTCTCGATCGCCAGAGCGCCTTCGACCTGCGCCGCCAGGTCACCTTTGAAGCGCGCCATCAGGATGGAGAAGCTGGTGAGCGGCACCTCGGGCGGTGTGTCGGCCGCCACTTTCAGGAAGGCCTGCGAGTCGGTGATGACCAGCCGAGGCGGTCGCGCAAGGCGCTCCAGCGCCGTTCGCAACTCGCGCTCCTTCACCACCATGCACATTGCGTCGGTATCCAGCAGATCGCGGATGGTCTGCACCTGCGGCAGAATCAGCCTTCCTTTGGGAGCCTCCTTGTCGATGGGCACCACAAGTATGGCGAGTTCGCCGGGGCCGACCAGATCGCCGGCGATGGCGGGCGAGTCGATGAACTCCGGCGGAGCAAGATCGAGCAGCGCCTGGCGCAGCTTGTCGAGGCCCTCTCCGGTGAGCGCCGAGAGCGCCAGCGTGCGGAGGCCGCGAACTCGCAGTGAATCGAGCAGCGGCGCGGCGGGCAGGTGGAGATCGCACTTGTTGAATACGGCCACGAGCGGCGTCTTGCGAGCGGTGAACTCGGCGAGCAACTGCTCCTCGAACTCACCCCACTGGCCGGCTTCGGTGACGATGAGGGCGATCTCACTGCGCTCGAAGGCCAGCCGGGTACGCTGAGTCCGCAGCTCGCCGAGAGCGCCGGTGTCATCGACGCCAGCGGTGTCGATGAAGAGCACAGGGCCGAGCGGAAGCAGTTCCATCGGCTTTTCGACAGGATCGGCGGTGGTCCCGGCGATGGGCGAGACGATGGAGACCTGCTGGCGGGTGATGGCGTTCAGCAGGCTCGACTTCCCGGCATTGCGCCGTCCAAAGATGCCAATGTGCAGGCGCAGACCTCGGGGCGCGCAGTTCATCGCTGCTCCTCTCTTTTCTCTTGCATGTGCGGCGAGCCCAGGCGGCAGACGGCCTCCGGGCTGATGCACTCGTCGAAGAGCTCAGCGCTCATCCATCCGCGTTCGAGGATGACCGCACGCAGCGGCTTACGCTCGGCACGCGCAATGCGCACGGCCTCGCCGGCGCGCTGGTGGCCGAGGATGGGAACAAGCGCGGTGGCCGCGGCGGTGGAGTTTTCGCCGTGAGCGCGGCAGCGCGCCTCGTCGGCCTCGATGCCGTCCACGCACAGACGACAGAGAAGATCGTCGGCGCGCGCCAGCAGATCGATGTTTTCGAGAAGGCAGTGCGCAACCAGAGGCAGGAATGCGTTGAGCTCCAGGCTGCCGGCGGCGCAGGCCGAGGTGATGGCAGCATCGTTGCCGATAACAAGCATTGCCGCCTGCGTTACGGCCTCGGGAATGACCGGGTTGGCCTTGCCCGGCATGATCGACGATCCCTCCTGCCGCGCGGGCAGGCGAATTTCGCCGAGACCCGCATCGGGTCCCGAGCTGAGCAGGCGAAGATCGCCGCAGATTTTGATCAGCGAGACCGCGTGCGCCTTCAGAATGCCGGAGACCTCGGCGAAGACGTCGGCGTTCTGTGTCGCCTCGATGAGATTCTCGGCGCGGGCAAAGCCAATGCCGGTGTGCGCGCGCAGTTCATCGACGGCTCCGAAGATGAACTCGCGCGGCGCAGCCAATCCCGTGCCGATCGCCGTGCCTCCGAGGTTGACCACGCGCAGCCGCTCTTCGCACTTGTAGATTCGCCACCGGTCGCGGTTGATTGCCTCGGCGTAGGCGCCCATCTCGCGTCCAAGCGTGGTGAGCACCGCGTCCTGAAATTCGGTGCGGCCTACCTTGACCACATGCGCGAACTTCCGTTCCGCACGTTGGAAGCTTTCCTGCAGGGCAACCACCTTCTGCTCCAGCTCGCGCAGCAGACGGATGGCGGCGAGCCGCAGCGCGGTGGGGTAGGTGTCATTGGTCGACTGGTGCAGATTGATGTCGCCGAGCGGCGAGACGCGATCGTAGTCGCCATGCGCGCAGCCCAGCAGTTCGAGAGCGCGGTTGGCCAGCACCTCGTTGACGTTCATGTTAGTGCTGGTGCCGGCGCCGCCCTGCAGGGCGTCCACCGGAAAGTGCTCGTCCAGTGCTCCCTCAGCGAGTTCGCGGCAGGCGCGCTCGATGGCCTCGGCCTTGACTTCGTCTCCGCTCCAGCAGCCGAGAGCGCGGTTGGTTCGCGCGCAGGCGAGTTTCACTACTCCATAGGCGAGGACGAGCTCGCGGTGCACGGGACGGCCGGCGAGCGGGAAGTTCTCCAGCGCGCGCAGTGTGTGGATTCCATAGAGAAAATTGGTATCAAGCAGGCGCTCGCCGAGCGCATCTTCTTCCGTGCGCGGTGCCGTCACCTTAGCTGCTCCGGTCTCCGTCATTCGCCCTTATTCCGTCCGCGCCGCTGCGAACGTGATAAAAATCACCGCCGCGTGAGCGCACTTGCATATACTCCTATTGTAAGGCCAACGGGTTCCGCAGAAAGATGGCAGAGCAGAGAGCAACCTATATCGACGAAAAGGCAATTGCGGCGGAGCCGACACACGACGAGATTCTAAGCTGGCTGCGGGAGAGCGATCCCAAGGCGCTGGAGCAGTTGTTCGCGCGCGCCGACGCAGTTCGCCACCAGTACGTGGGCGACGCCGTGCACCTGCGCGGACTCATCGAAATTTCCAGCCACTGCGTGCGCCAGTGCCACTATTGCGGGCTGCGCGCGGCGCGCAACGTGCCGCGCTACCGGATGAGTCGCCAGGAGATTCTGCGCTGCGTGCGGCAGGCCGAGCAGTTGGGCTTCGGTACAGTCGTGCTGCAGGCGGGAGAGGACTTCGGCATCACCGCCGAGTGGATGGCCGGGATCATTTGCAGCATCAAGCAGGAGACGGCGCTGGCGGTTACGCTGAGCCTGGGCGAGCGGCTGCCCGATGAACTGGAGTTGTGGCGAAAAGCCGGCGCAGATCGTTACCTGCTGCGCTTCGAGACATCAGATCCAGAGCTCTACGCGCGCATTCATCCGCGCCGCGGAGCCGCGCCCAGCGATCGCATCGCGCAGCTTCGGCTGATGCGCGCGATGGGATACGAGATCGGAAGCGGCGTCATGGCCGGCATCCCGGGACAGACATACGCGATGCTGGCGCGCGACATCGAGCTCTTCGCCTCGCTCGACCTGGACATGATCGGCATCGGCCCGTTCCTCGCTCACCACGAGACGCCACTGGGTGCGCCGGATGCGCCGAACGCAGGCGCGGAGCAGGTTCCGGCCGACGAGTGGATGGTGCTGAAGACGCTGGCGCTGGCGAGGATCGTCTGTCCGCAGGCCAACCTTCCAGCCACTACGGCGCTGGCAACCATCAACACCATCGAGGGCCGCGAGCACGGATTGCAGAGCGGAGGCAACGTCTTCATGCCCATCCTCACGCCCGCGCCCTATCGGCAGATGTACGAAATCTACCCCGGCAAGGCCTGCGCCGATGAGGACGCAGCACAGTGCAACCGCTGCCTGCGCGCACGCATCGAGCGGCTGAGACGCACAGTAGGCACCGGTCCGGGCGGACGCGCGGGCCGGGAACTATCGCGGCTCTGAGTCAGCCGAATCAATCGACATATATCGATCTTGTATTGCAGAGCTCTCATTATGGTGCCGGGCCTTCCGTTGCCGGAGCATCTTGGCTGAGACGATGATGACGCGCTGTCCCTTGCTTTTCACGGACTTCTGCATCAGGCAGAGCTGAGCCTGCAGAGTATTGATCAACTAGCAAAACTAACAGGGGACTAGGGATTTCCCTAGGTGTGCTAGCAACTCGCAAGCGATACAAGATAGCGTGTCGTTCTGGGTAACCGTGGAGTTCAGCTCTGGCAGTCGATAGTACTGCGAAGCGTTGATGGAATCAGTAGCCATTCTTCGGCTCGCACGGTGTCGTTTTGGAGTGGTTCTTATTGCGGAACTCAGCGAGCTAAGGGGGATGAAATCGAGCCGAAAGAACGAAACACTCAACGGTGCAGCGTGTCACGAAAGAGAAGACTATGGCGCAAGAACAAAAAATGACTAATAATTTTGCTGCTGGACGCACCGACCGGTATTTAATACTCATATTGATTCTCTCTCTGGTTAGTTTGCAGGGATGCGCGTCGCGGGCCCGTCTTGGGGCCGTGCCTGATGCTCTTGATACAAAAGCATATGTACCTGGATTGGATACTGGAATACGGTATTTTCCCACAGATCCTGTGCACGTCCAGTTATTTATAGACGATTACCTGAAGTCCCTTGAGCTTGAAAAAGCCTACCTTGCCACACAAGGCCACACGGGGCCTCTTCCACCAGTGGCGATCCTCGGAATCTCCGGAGGGGGCGATAACGGCGCTTTTGCCGCCGGATTTCTGAATGGGTGGACCAAGGCTGGAACGCGGCCACAGTTCCATCTGGTAACTGGCGTAAGCACGGGAGCTCTCATTGCACCATTCGCTTTTCTGGGACCAGCATATGACAAAAAACTGAAGGACCTTTACACGAACATTTCATTTAAGGATGTTGCCAAGAAACGGTCCATTCTGGCAGTCGTGTCGAATGATGCCATTGCCGACAATAGGCCTCTAAGGAATCTGGTAAGGAAATACATCAACCAGGACGTGCTTGATGCAATCGCTGCCGAGTATGCGAAGGGACGCTTGCTCCTTGTAGGCACCGTAAATCTGGATGCGTGTCGGCCAGTCATTTGGAACCTTACCGAAATCGCAGCCAGCCGCAATCCCGGAGCTCTGAAGTTGGTCCAGTCGCTTCTGATCGCCTCATCTGCCATTCCTGGCGAGTTTCCTCCAGTGATGATCGACGTAGAAGCGGACGGCAAGAAGTACCAGGAGATGCATGTTGACGGAAATACCGCCAATCAGGTTTTCGTATATCCAGCGGCCTTACGGCTCAAGGAAGTGGCGGGAGTAGATCGGGAAAGAAAGGTCTACATCATACGGAATGCCCGGCTCGATCCGCAATGGGCACAGGTAGAGCGCAGGACACTACCGATTACTTTCCAAGCCATCGCCACATTGATCCAGTATCAAGGCATCGGCGATCTGTACCGTATCTATACTGTCACCCAGAGGGATGGCGTCGATTTCAATCTTGCTTACATCCCCCCGACATTTAAAGCCCCTCACAGGGAAGAGTTCGATACCGATTACATGCGGGCGCTCTACAATGAGGGTTACAGTCTGTCTGAAAAAGGTTATACCTGGACTAAGGAACCCCCGGTTTTAATTCCAGTCCCCGAATAACATGATGGCGATTGCCTGCAACCTATTGAGCGGCTGCACTGTCCAAGCAACCAGAGAAGTCCTCCCACTCAGATTTGGCCCAAGACCCAAAACTAAGCCGGTGCGCAGTTGAGAGTTCGTGGCCTGTCGTGGTTTCCTGAGAGGGGAGAGGAACACGAGCGTATGGCGAAGCGTGGGCACACTGAGGAAGAGATACTGCGGGTTTTGCGGGAGGCTGAGGCGGGCGAGACGGTGGTCGAGGTCGTGCCGCAAGCATGGAATCAGCCAGCAGAGTTTTTATCTTTGGAAGAAGAAGTACGCTGGTCTGGGACTGAGCGAGCTGCGGGAGTTGCGTCAGTTACGCGAGGAGAACGGCAAGGTCAAGCGGCTGGTGGCGGATCTGAGCCCTGACCGTCGCAATCTGCAGGAGATTGTCGCAAAAAAGCTCTAAAGCCTCGCATGCGGCGCGAGTTGGCTCCTTCTACTGACGGTCTGGTCGCCGGAAGAGCTGATCATGCGCATTGTAAAGGTAGTATTTTGATGGTTATTTTGCGGGAACTGCATTGAGCCGAACAGATTTGGCATGCCGCCATCCAAGTCTGCGGAAGTGGACGGGCCAAATTACGTCATGAAGAAACGGCTGCTCTACGCCTGCCTTGCGATAGCCGCACTTTACGTGCCGCACCAGGCTTGCGGCCAATTCACAGACCCACACAATTACGACAACACTCCTGTAGGAACGAATCAGATCGAGCTTGCATATGCTTACGCTCGTTCCGATGTTTCCATCGATACCGGGCTTGTTATCGCGGGCGCCAAGCTTAGCCTGAATGAAGGAACCGTTCAGTACTCGCACTATTTCCGCTTAGCAAAGCACGTGATGTGGGTGGATGCGAGCGTTCCAATTGCCGGTCTCAGCGGTTCGGTTACACGTACGAACATTCGCAGCTCCATTAATGGTGCCGGCGACTCCAGCTACCAAGTTTCTGCCCTGCTGAAGGGGGCGCCCGCGCTCAGTGTGGCAGAGTTCGACAACTACAAGCCAGAGACCATCGTGGGTGTGAGCCTCAGCATCACCGCGCCCACGGGCCAATACAATCCCAACAGATTACTGAACCTGGGCTCCGATCGCTGGTCTTTCAAACCGGAGATCGCGTTGTCGCATCCTTTCGGGCCTGAGCAAAAATGGCTGCTTGATGCCTATGCCAACTGCGAGTTCTACGCCGACAACACTTCATACCGCGGCCATGATGTCCTGCGACAGCAGCCGCTGCCCGGATTAGAAGGACACGTGAGTTACTCTTTTAATGACAAACTTTGGACCTCTTTCGACACGCGTTATTCTTTGCACGGCCCTACCTCCATCAACGGCTTGGACCAGAATGATCGCCAGCAGAATTTCACCGTTGGCAGCGAGGCGAACCTTGCGCTTAATTCCCAGCACGCGCTCGTCTTTGAGTTTGCCAAGGTGCTGGTACATCATAATGGCCCCGCCTATACCGGCTTCGCCGTGAAGTACGATTTTGTTTGGGGCAAGGGGTACAGAACGAAGCGATAGGTGCCGATAGATCTTGCGCAATCCATGCGAGCGAGTTTTTTTCAACAGCCGCGCCTGATTTCGACAGTTGAGGGATAACC
>Ga0326727_10022541_pt1 | contig 12151 bp, 14 predicted proteins | sample MB2enrmetagenome_FD_207643 | JGI IMG/M metagenome (GOLD analysis project Ga0326727, IMG submission 207643) | Lab enriched peat soil microbial communities from McLean, Ithaca, NY, United States - MB29MY | ecosystem: Environmental > Terrestrial > Soil > Wetlands > Peat | place: USA: New York... | reverse complement strand
CGCATTCAGCAGCCCGTCTCGCTCCGGCAGGTGGCGCTGAAAGCCGATGCCGCCGGACTCTTCGCCGCCCATCAGAATTTCGCGCTCGAGCATGTAATCGCAAACAAACTTGAAGCCGATGCCATGCTCGATCAGCTCGCGGCCATGCTTCTTGCAAATGCGGTCAAGCATCTTGGTGGTGTTGAATGCGCGGGTCACGGCGCCGGGCCAGCCTTTGCGCTTGAGCACCCAACTCAGCAGGACGGAAAAGATCTTGTGGGGGTCAACAAACTCGCCGTGCTCGTCCGTCGCGCCGATGCGGTCGGCGTCGCCGTCGGTGCACAGGCCGGCATCGCAACCGTTGGTAACCACTGCTTCGCCCAGCGCGCGAATGTGCGGCTCGATCGGTTCGGGATTGATGCCTGGAAACAGCGGGTCGACGTTGCCGCGAATCTGCACGTGCGCAACGCCGATTCGCGCGAAGATGTCGGAAATAATGGTTCGTCCCGCGCCGAACATCGAATCGATGGCGAACTTCCTGCCCGACTTGGCAATGAGATCCAGATCAGCGAAGCTCTCAATCGCCTTGAGATAAGTCGGCAGGAAATCGACTTCGGTGATCGGAGCTGGTTGCGCGGCGCGGGCAACAGGTTTTCCCAGGTACGACTCGATCTCTGCAATGATCGAGGGCTTGCCCGACCCGCCGTACCAGGCCTTGTATTTCACGCCGTTCCACTGTGCTGGATTATGCGACGAGGTAATCATAATGCCGCCGGCGCACTTGCGCTCGCGCACTCCGAAACTAAGGGCCGGAGTGGGCGTGATGTCGTTGGCCAGCAGCACGGGTATGCCGGTGGCCGCGGCAACCTCGGCGCAGGCGCGCGCAAATGCCTTCGACCCGAAGCGCGTGTCGTAGCCGATGCAAAGCCCCTTGGCCGGGTCTTCGTCCCCAGAGCCTTTGCGGGAGTGGACGTAGGCGGCCACGGCTTCAGCGGCGATGCGCACATTGGCGAAGGTGAAGTCGTCGGCGATGAGGCCGCGCCAGCCGTCGGTTCCGAACTTGATTTGAGGTTGGGGCATTTCCAAGTGTTCGTTCTCCCTGAAAGCTAGGGTAAAGGATAGAAGCCGTGCCGTTTCAGATCCGTTTTCGCCAGTAGCCGGGGCGGCGCTTGGCGTGGGCCACGGCGACGACGAGAATGATGTCGTCCTCCAGCTGAAAGATCACCGAATAGGGAAACCCCGACAGCACCCGCCTGCGCGTGTTCTTTGTATAGGTTGAATAGGATTGCGGATGAGAAGCGATCTGCGCCAACGATGTTCCAATTTCTGCGAGAAAAGCATCCGCGGCTTTAGGGCTGCGCGTAAAGTACCAATCGAAGGCTTCGCTGATCTCCTCTTGAGCGCGCGAGTGAATGCGAAGGCGTTTCGCCGGATTCACTTGGCAAGCCGGGCACGCAGCGGCGCTTCCACTTCCTCCCAGGAATAGGTAACGGCAGTGCCGGATTCTATTTCGGCGACACGGCGCTCAACCTCGGCCTTCCAGGACGCATCGATCTCCGCTTCACTGGAGCCGTCTCCCTGCTGGAGGAGCTCCCCGATGAGCCAATCGAAGTCGCTGGGGGGCAAGCGACGGGCGTCTTCGAGAACTTCTTGAGCGCTGCGGTTCATGGAAAGATTGTAGCGCGAAATCGATTCCCAGCTCTCATCCACCGCGGCGGACGAGAGCTGGCCACGCGTAAACCTGTCACTTAGTGCTATACTTTTGGCGTGGGCAAGGCCGCTGTCAAGACGCTGTCGGTTTACAAGAGCAAGCCATTTGCCCGATTCGCCAAGAAGGCGCGCATTTCGGACAACGATCTATGGAAAGCCGCCCGGCTCGCAAACCAAGGCGTGGTCGACGCCGATCTCGGTGGAGGCGTGATCAAGCAGCGCATTGCACGTGCTGGGGAAGGCAAGTCTGGCGGTTCGCGGACGATTGTTCTCTTCAAGAAGAACGGACGCGCCGTGTACATCCACGGCTTTGAAAAGAAGGACAAGGCCAACATCGGGCAGAGCGACCTGATCGCATTTCGCGTTCTGGCGGAGGATGTTCTTCATTGCCCGGATTCCACGATTGCGCATCGCGTAAAGAGTGGATCGCTCATTTCGATTCGGCCAACTGATGGAGGGGAAAATGCCTAGAGCTTATCGAAACAAGATGATGGCCTCGATACACGAAACAGCAAGCGATTTTTACCGCGACGGTTCGCTGGACAAGAAGACCATGCGCGAGTTCGACGCGCTTTGCCTGACGCCTGTTCTGGAGATGACGCCGGAGAAGATTCGGGCGTTGCGCGAGCGGGAGAATACCAGCCAAACGGTCTTTGCTGCATACCTAAACGTGACGTCGAGCCTGGTCAGCAAATGGGAGCGGGGAGAAAAGCGTCCCCAGGGAGCTTCGCTCAAACTGCTATCGCTGGTCGAGAAGAAGGGGTTGGAGATTGTGGCGTGATGGGAATGATCCCCAGATTCTCAAACGCTAGACCTTGACGGGCACCCGGCATCAGGCCCGTTTCAGGCTGGCCGGACACGAGCAAGGACACTACGAGCAAGACTGCGTATCGCGTGCTAGAGTGGTTGTGAAAAAGGGTAGCCGAGAAGGGCGCTTTGACGCCGGAGGTTCCAGTACCCCGGAGAACGAACGACCAGCCATGAGAGATGGCGTAAGGATTCTTGGGGTCTGCATAGCCGTCATCGCGTTCGCGGCATTCACGCCAGCCAGCGCGCAAACCGCTCCGAAGAGCACCGCGTCCGGCCAGCACGAGCCAGCGACCCTTGAAGCTGCTGCTACTTTTCTCTGGGATAGTGTTCTTGCGCGGTGTGGGGCGGATTACTACTACCACGACCCAAAAGGGGGCTTCATACAATTCAGGGGCGTCACTTTCCATACCAATTTGGGCACTGTGTCTCCCGCTGATCGTCTCAACGGCGTCGAATGGCGGGGATGGGCCATCATGGTTCCGTCGCTCTACCGTATTCACGATTCGGACGATGCTTCCTCAAAGTGGAGTAAATGGCAGGATGGTGAAGCTTGGCATAAGTATGAGGCGGATACCCTCAACGGCGGCGACGAAGGCCTTCATCTCTACGAGAGGCACTTTGGCTGGTTTTCGGTCTACATAAGGAAATCGCATGGGGTGCTGAAGGTTGGCTACCCATTTGACTCCGACGGGGATCTCAACCTGCCCAAGAATGTTTCGTGTGCCGAAATTCCAAAGGTTGCCGAATAGCCCCATGCTTCCCGCGTTTCAAAAATAGTGCCGAGGTGCCCCAGGGGCGGCCCGCGCGACCAGAAGAAGGTTTGGCATGTCCCTTTTCAAGTAGCCGCGACGCCGGGGATACTGTCTCAGATCAGTTCGGCGTGTCCGATGATGCCCAGCTCCTTCACGATCTTGCCCACATCCTGCGAGCGTTCGCGGTGAGCAATCAGCAGCGCATCGTCGGTGTCGACGATGACCAGGTTCTTGACGCCAACCAGCGCCACAAACTTTTTGGGGCTGAAGGTGTAATTGTTGACGGCGTCGATGGCCAGGTGGCCTTCGGTCTCGGAGACATTTCCATCGCCATCGCCGCGCAGCCGCGTATCGAGCTGGTACTCGTAAAGCGAAGCCCACGAACCCAGGTCGTTCCAACTGAACTCGGCGGGCAGGCAGTACAGATCTGACAGGTGCTCGCCCTTGGCCGAACGCGGCTCGAGCACGGCATAGTCGACCGATATGTTTTCGCACTTGGGATAGAGCGATTGAAAGACCTCTTCAAACTGGGGCGTGCCGTAGGCCGCCGCAATGCCCTCGAGCAGCGGCGCGGTCTCAGGCAGGTGTTCGCGCACGGCGCTGGCCAGGGTGCGCGCCGACCACAAGAACATTCCCGAGTTCCAGTAATAGTTGCCCGCAGCCACAAACTCCTCGGCCTTGTTCTGATTTGGCTTCTCAATGAAGCGGCGCACATGCAGGGCGGTATCGTCCTGGGTGTAGTCTCCGGTTTCGATGTAGCCGTAACCGGTTTCGGCGCGGGTAGGCTCGATACCCAGCACCACCATGTTGTCGCCGTTTGCGGCTACGGCGATGCCCCTTTGAAGCGCCTTCAGGAAGCGCGGCTCGTCGGAGATGACGTGGTCGGATGGAAACACGCCCAGCACAGCATTCGGGTTTTGCCTTTCAATCAGGAAGGCAGCCAGTCCGCAGGCGGGAGCGGTGTTGCGGGCCACCGGTTCCTGGACGATCTGGGCAGCCGGCACTCCCCTCAACTGGTCGGCGATCTCGTGTGCCTGATACGCGTTGGTAATGATCCAGGTATTCTCGATTTTGGCCAGCGGCTTGAGCCGATCCACGGTCTGCTGGATCATGGAGCGCTCACCATCGAGAGCCAGGACCTGCTTGGCGCGGGCACGGCGAGAGCGCGGCCAGAAGCGGGTTCCGCTGCCACCCGCGAGAATCACAGGACGAAAATCGATTGACTTCGACATTGAAGAGACATCCTACCCGAACGGGATAACGTTTGCACAGTGCCGCCGTCACTTTTTATCGAAGGTTTGCCTGTGCTGCTCGGTTTGGCCGCAACTGGCGCGGATCTCCGCTATCCCACATTGCAGAACTGGGCGGGCAGCGGTGCTAATTAATGAGCGCAGCTATGCCAGACGAGAGAGGAATTCGCCCATGCGCCGTGTTCCTTCATCGATGTTTTGCCTGGTCACGGGATAGGAGATGCGAACGTGCTCCGCGGTTCCGAATGCCTCGCCGGGGACGGTAACGACGTGGGCCTCGTGCAGCAGCCTCGTGGCCAGCTCAGTCGCCGAGCGAATGCCGCCCTTGCCCAGGTAGGCGGAGATGTTCGGATACACGTAGAACGCTCCCTCGGGCTTGGTGCAGGTGATGCCGGGAATCTGAAGCAGCTTGGTCAGCATGTAGTCGCGCAGCTCGATGAACTCGGAGCGGAACTCGCTGACGCACTCTTGCGAACCGGTCAGCGCGGCAACGGCGGCCTTCTGGACAAAACTCGTCGCATTCGAGGTCGACTGCGACTGGAGCTTGCTCAGGTTGGCTACAACGGGCTTCGAGGCCAGCGCAAACCCCGCCCGCCAGCCGGTCATCGAATAGGTCTTCGAGAGCGATCCGAGAATGACCAGGTGCTCTTTGGCCCAGGTGAACGAACCGCCGGAGACAGGCTTGCCCGCGTAGTTGAGATAGACGTAGCACTCGTCGAGCAAAAGGAAGATGCCGCGCTCGTGAGCCAGGTGCACGATGCGCTCCAAGTCCTCGGCGGAGACCACCGAGCCGGCCGGGTTTGACGGCGAGTTGAGGATGATGGCCTTGGTCTTCGGCGTGATGGCGCTCTCGATGGCATCGGCGGTGATGCGAAAGCTCTCGGCCTCGCTCGTCTCCAGCAACACCACCTTGCCGCCGGCGTACTGGATGATGTCTTTGAAGCTCACCCAATAAGGGACAGGCAGAATCACCTCGTCGCCGTGCTCGATGAGAATCTGAATGGTGTTGAACAGCGCCAGCTTTCCGCCGGTGGTGAAGATGGCCTCGTCCAGACCGTAGTCCGAGCCAAAGTCGCAGGCGTGGCGCTCGACGATGGCCTTGCGCACGTCGGGAATGCCCGGCACCACGGTATAGCGCGTGAAGTTTGCGTCGATCGCGGCAATGGCCGCGTCCTTGATGTGCCGCGGAGTGGGGAAGTGAGGCTCGCCGGCCCCGAAATCCACCAGGTTGGCGCCCTGGGCGCGCAGCTTGGCCGCCTCGGCGGCTACTGCCATGGTTGCTGAAACTTCAATGCGGCCGATACGCTCGGCAAAGACTTGAGAAGGAGCGGAGACTGTCATAGCATCTCTATCTTTACAGATTTCCGGGCTAGGTCAAAATCCGGGCTGCGAATCTGTGAAAATGACAAGACCGGGCCGATAATCAATTTCATGAAACAAGTTACGCTAATTTCAGATGGTGCCTGCGTAGGCAACCCCGGACCTGGAGGATGGGCCTACATTCTTCGGTACGGCGAGCATTCGGTGGAATGTGCAGGTGGCGCTTCCCACACGACGAATAATCGGATGGAAATTATGGCGACGATCGAGGGTCTCAAGGCCCTCAAACAGCCTTGCGAGGTCCTACTCATCTCCGACAGCCAATACCTCCTGAACGGCGTCCTTTCTTGGAGGTTCAAATGGCGCGACAGCGCATGGAAAAGGAAACCAAAGAAGGGGCAGGAGAGGCCGGTCCTAAATGCAGACCTGTGGCAGGAACTCGATGCGCTGGCGAATAAACATACGATACGCGGCCAGTGGGTCAAGGGGCATTCAGGCCACCCGGACAACGAGAGGTGCGATAAACTGGCGCAAGCTCAAGCCAACAAATACACCGACCTGCCGTGCTGGAGCGGCCACGTTTCTTGAATCCAGCGGATGCGAGCAGAGATGAGCAAGAAATCTACTACCGTGAGACATTCTCTTAGCGAGATTCGGTCCATGCGTGAGCGCGGTCTGGACAAAACACGCCCAGATGCTCCCCATGCGGAATCTCTCGGCGAGGAGTTCTGGAAGTCAGCACGCGTGGTCTTCCCGCCCGGCAAGACCTCCGTACATCTGCGTCTGGACAGTGATGTGGTGGAGTGGTTCAAATCGCACGGCAAAGGGCACCTGACCCGCATGAATGCAGTTCTTCGCGCCTACGTCGACACGCAAAACCGTTGTGCCTGAGCTCTCAATCGTCTGGGGTTTCGCCAATGTCATGCTGTCCAGATGCGCCCGCGCAGCCGCTTGAGCACGTTCGGCGGAACGAGGCCGGTTACGTCTCCGCCGAAGCTGAAGACTTCCTTCAGCATGCGCGAGCTGATGAATGAGTAGCGTCCCGCCGGCTGCAGAAAGACGGTCTCGATCTCAGGAGCCAGGCGGCGATTCATCAGCGCCATCTGGAATTCGTGCTCGTAGTCGGAGATGGCGCGAATGCCGCGCAACAACGCCGTGGCGCCAAGCTGACGGGCAAAATCCACCGTGAGCCCGTCGAATGTTGCCACCGAAACGTTGTCCATGGACAGCGTGGCCTCGGTGAGCATTTCAACCCGCTCTTCAACCGTAAACAGCGGGTTTTTGATCGGATTGGTGAGGATGGCGACGGTGAGGTGCTCGAAGAGCTTTGATCCGCGCTGGATCAGGTCCACATGGCCGTTGGTCGGCGGATCGAATGTTCCGGGATAGAGTGCCTTGACGCTCATGGGTACGGCTCAAATGCGATTCTACGTCATTTTGCGCGCGGAACCTTTGCTGCGGGTCGATGAACGCGGCTCAGGGAACTTACGGTGTAACCGTGAATTGGTAGCGCCGGCCTCCAGGCCGGCTGTCGTGCGGATCTCCTGATCCGCACATCGCTGCCGGCGGCGTGGACGCCACCAGTGCAGCCGGTCTGGAGACCGGCGCTACCTGAGTTAATTGACGGATCAGTTCCTAGCCCTTCTCCAACGCCTCCGGGCTGACGTGCTCGGCCGCGCGCGAGGCAACGTAGAGCGAGACCACGGTGATGTCGTCGGTCTGGCCGAATCGCTTGGCGGTTTGGGCAATATAGCGGGCGGACTCGTTGCTCACTTGCCGGGTGCGGTCGAAGCCGAACAGCTCGCGTTGCGGATTCATGGCTTCGACAACGCCATCGGAAAGGAAGACAAGCCTGTCGCCCCGCTCAAGCTGAAATGTGGATTGCTCGTAGGTGGTGCCTGCGATCACGCCCAGCGGGAGGTTGGGCTTGAGTTCCAGTTCGCGCCCGTCGCGATAGGGACTCAAATGGCCGGCATTGGCGACGATGAGCGTGCCGTCGGGAAAGATTCTTGCGCAAAGGCAGGTGGCAAAGCAGGGGGCCGCATCCAAATCGGGAACTGCGCCCGGCGACGAGACCGCGCCAATCAAGACACGGTTGAGATGGTCGAGGACGGTCCCAGGGTCGTGGGAGAGCTCGTTGCGCAGCGCGCCGACCAGGGTGCTGGAGTTCATGGCCGCCTGCAGGCCTTTACCGCTAACATCGCCAACCACGATGAGCAGGGAATCGTCTTTCAAAGGAAGAACCTGAAAAAAATCTCCGCCCACGCCTTGAATGGGGAGATAAGCGCTTTCAAGCATGAAATTGCTGTTGGACGGCAGCGTGGTGGGAATCAGAAGCGCCTGCACGCTGCGAGCAGCGGCAATCTCCGCAGACGAGCGCTGCTCTTCCTGGCTGACGCGGACAAACCGGTAGAGAATCACGGCGATCAGGCTGCCCAGAAACACGGTGTAGGCGACGGTGCCAGTTCCGAATTCGACGGGGCCGAGATGGAAGCGGGGAGACGCAAACTGTTCCGGTATCCACTGCCGTCTCGACGCGAAATCGAGAACCGTATCCAGCGAATCGGCGGTGGCGGCCAGAAAAAACGGAAGCAGCATGACACCCGCTTCCGTCCGGCCGCGACGCCATGCGCGGAAAAGCAAATAGCAGACCAGAGCGCAGAAGACTACCTCAGCAGCAACGGAGAGCACCTCGTAGGCCTGCTCAAGGTGGACAAAATATACAAGCGGCAAAACCAGCACGGCGATCTGGACACCGCGGACGGTTCTACGCGTATCGACAGCCGTGAATCGAAGCACAAATTCGAGCGTGACCACCATGAAGATGCGGCCGGAAATCATGGTGAGGATGCGATAGACCGTCAGCGAAATCTGTCCCAGGCCAAAGGTCACGTCTGCAGCGCCGCTGGCCGCGACGGACAGGCAGAGCAGCGAGAGCCACAAGTACTCCGAGTGGTGGCGCTGCGACAGATAAAGCGCGGCGGCCAGCAAGGCGACGCAGACGAATAGGAACGTAACCACTATTGCGGAAATTGCATGCTCGTCCCACTGGCGAATTGCGGCAACCGCGATTTTGTCGGTAATGGCGTCGTGCGTGCCGAGCTCAACCTTCTCAAGCAGGCCGCGGTTGACTTGGACCCCGGCGCCGGCCCAGGTTCGAATAGCCAATGTGGTTGGGCCGGAGCCGGAAAGAGGAACGATCAACGGCGGAGATTCGAACATGGACGGGTCATCCGTCATGCCCTTGGTATGTTCGGCCTCAAATCCGTTCAGGTAAACCGAGAGCTGTCCCACGGAGTCTGGATTGGCAAACAGCAGCAGCGGCTGGTTCCCAGAGAGATTGGCGACTGCAGAAAACTGCTGCGGCTGAATGTGAATGCGGTACCAGCCAAATCCTGAATAGGGATCGATGCCCTGGTCGACGAGCGGCTTGTCGAGGGTGACGGCCGGCCAGGTCGAATCGTCAAAGGCCGGATCGGCCCATCTGGGATCGTCACCGGCCTGAAAGCGCCAGGGGCCGTTGAGGCTGAGCACAGCATTGATAGCGGGCTCCGGCGCGTAGGCAGGCGTGTTCGCTGCCGGAACGGAAGGGCTCTGGGCGGCAAGCGGCAACGCGCACAGCAGAATCGCCAGCCAACCGAGCATCCGCCGCGAAACAAATTGCAGGTCCGCTCGCTCGATGAATTTCATTTGCATTCAAGTCTAGAGCAAACGAAAGGGATGAGTTCAGCAATGGCTCAAATTACCTTCCCGCCAATGTCTGCGAAGAATCTGATGCCTGAAATTACAAGCTTCTGCAAGTCGTCATCGTTGGTGACAAACAGATCGACTCCGGCCGCTGCCGCGGTGGCCAAATGAATTGCATCTGCCTGACTGACGCGCATTTCAGCTCGGATCATGCTGTACCTGTCGGCAGCCTCCATCGAAAATGGCAAAATCTCAACCTCCTTGCTGCCAAAGAACTTCTTTAACCCGCTGATTCCCGCGGCATCGTTCAGTTTTCTCGGACCCGTTAGCACCTCGCCGACTGTAAAAACACTGGTGCAAAGCATGTCGCCACGACGCAGCATCGCTTCGTGCATTCTCTCGACTCGCGGGCCGAAAACAGGATTTGCTTCCAGCAAATAAATAAACAGCATCGAGTCCCAATAGACTCGGTTCACTTGGGCGCCTCTTCACTCCGCCGCTTGAGTTCCTCGGCTCGATATCTCTCCCAGGCATCCGGCCCCGATTCCCGCTCCCGCCGCAAGAACTTCTCTCCACCCCCGAGCGCCTTGAAAGTCCCGGCGCAGAGTCCATAAAGGGACTTCAACCCCGCTCCCCTTTGGTGCGCACTCGCGGACGCGGCGTCCTTGCCGGTTCCCTCCAGCACCCTAAATACGAATTGCCAGGTTGTACTTGGGCCTCCGGATGGCGGACCGCCACGCCTCTCGATCAACTCCACGCCGGCTTCCTGCTGAAACTCCTTTGATGACAAAGTGGAAAAAACAGAAGGGGTCCGGTTGGTCCAGCCGAGCTCCTTTTGCACGGTTCCAACTCTGACCTGAACCGTCTTTTCGCCGTTCTCCCGAGCCGGTTTTACGTAAGCCGAAATCACGTGACTCTTGGTTTGCTCTGTAGGTTTCATCCAACCCTCCTTTATAACGATCATGACTTTACATACATTCCTTCTTGATGTCAAGAAAAATGGCCACGCGCGGCGGCCATTTTTCAAAAAAGACTCACCCTTTGCGCGCGCGCACTGCTTCTTTGGCTTCGGCGGGGCCGGCAGCGGGGACCTCGGGCACCTCTGCCTTTGCGGCCCCGCCGATATTCAGCTTGGTGCGGAGCTCGTGATCCAGCTTGGCGAAGATGTCCTTATTCTCCTTGAGAAATGTCCGGGTATTTTCGCGTCCCTGGCCAATGCGCTCGCCGCTGTAGCTGTACCAGGCGCCCGACTTCTCCACGATGTTGTTGGCCACGGCCAGGTCGAGCACGTCGCCCTCCTTGCTGATGCCTTCGCCGTAAAGAATGTCGAACTCGGCCTCGCGGAAGGGCGCGGCCACCTTGTTTTTGACGATCTTTACTTTGGTATGCGAACCGGTGACCACATCGCCTTCCTTGACGGCGGCAATGCGGCGGATGTCGACGCGCACAGACGAGTAGAATTTCAGCGCGCGCCCGCCGGTGGTGGTTTCGGGGTTGCCGAACATGACGCCAATCTTCTCGCGTATTTGGTTGATGAAGATGAGCGCGGTACGCGACTTCGAGACCGTGCCGGTGAGCTTGCGCAAAGCCTGCGACATGAGCCGCGCCTGCAGACCCATGTGCGAGTCGCCCATCTCGCCGTCTAACTCGGCCTTGGGCACCAGCGCGGCCACGGAGTCGACCACCAGCACGTCGATGGCGCCGGAGCGCACCAGGGCTTCAGTTATTTCGAGGGCCTGCTCGCCGCTGTCAGGTTGAGAGACCAGCAGGTTGTCCACATCGACGCCAAGCTTTTTGGCGTAGCCGGGATCGAGGGCGTGCTCGGCGTCGACAAATGCGGCCAGGCCGCCCAGCCGCTGCGCCTCGGCGATGATCTGCAGGCAGATGGTCGTTTTGCCCGAGGACTCCGGCCCAAAAACCTCCGAAACGCGTCCGCGCGGAATGCCGCCCACACCCAAAGCGGCGTCAAAGCTGATGGATCCGGTGGAGATTACGGCAATTGGAAGCAGGGCTTCTTTTGAGCCGAGGCGGACAATCGATCCTTTGCCAAACTGCTTTTCGATCTGTGCAAGGGCTATTTCGACAGCTTTGGCGCGTTCATCGGCGATGGCCATTGGGAGAGTCTCCTGAACTTGCTCGCCATGCTTTTCCTGGCACGAAACCGCGCGGCGGCTGGAATGATTTCGATGGGATTGTAGCAGGACGATACAGGCTAATGACAGAAGAAAATGGCGAACAAATGGAGAAATTAGATACCTCCGATTCAACCGAGCGAAATTGGGGGCATGATCGGGAGGATGGTGGGTGTCTGCGTGCTAGACGGTGTAAGCGCCGATGCGGGTTTCTCGACTGGTCAAGTCGTCGCTGGAGCGGTCAAGGGCCTCGTATTCGGGATCGTGGTCCTTCCGAAACTCCCGAAAGTCCTGTTCGCTGGCCCAGCGGTCGATGGTCAGGTAGGAGCCGGGGATGTAGGCGTCGCGCAACAGCTCGGTGCCCAGATAGTTGGGAGAAGTCTTAAACAACTGTGCCCAGGCGCCTTCGGGTCCATAGGCGGCCTCGAAGGCAGCGATCTTTTCTTCGGCAATCTCGAATTGCCATACGACGACAAACATGTGCGGTCCCCGATGCTGACTCATATGGTAG
>Ga0326727_10022540_pt1 | contig 12151 bp, 13 predicted proteins | sample MB2enrmetagenome_FD_207643 | JGI IMG/M metagenome (GOLD analysis project Ga0326727, IMG submission 207643) | Lab enriched peat soil microbial communities from McLean, Ithaca, NY, United States - MB29MY | ecosystem: Environmental > Terrestrial > Soil > Wetlands > Peat | place: USA: New York... | reverse complement strand
CGGTGTCATAAGCATGACCAACCCGGTGCACGTCAACACCCACGCCGTATCTCCTGCGCTCACCATTCCCTCTCCTCCCTAAGTAATACTATGGAATCTCCCGCTCCCCATGCGAGAAACATTCCACCGGAGCTATCCCCGACACAAAAAAAGTGCTCCCTTCTTCAGGAAACACCATTGTTTCGCGACACATCAGCGTGTCAGCCTTCCGGTCTGAGATAAAGCTTTTGGATTACAAGTCGTAGAGAGCGGCTTATGGTAACCGTACGAATCGGGCACTGCACGTTTTGGTACTAGGCCGCGAGGCTTTTCCCGGTTTTTCCGTTTCCGCCGGCAATCCCGTTCAGTTTCTGATATCTCTCTCTGATCTTGTTGCGGATCTTCACAACGCTCACGTGGGAGATACCCATTTGTTTTCCGATCTCCCTCATGGTCATGCCTTCGAGGCAGAAAAAGAGCACGTCCCTTTCCCTCTGGCTGATGCCGCTGCCCACGGCCTCAATCTGCAGGAGAGTCTCCACCCCATCATACGATGCGAGATTATCTGCGATAAGTAGTTCTTCCAGATAAGGTCCATCATCCTCCATAATGCTGTTCAGACTGAGCATGATTACCGAATCCTGGCTCTTCCTGATATAGTTCTTGAGATGGAAGTAGCAACCTTGGAGTATATAGCTGTCCGTCTTATCATCCAGCTTCCCTATCTGAAAATCGCACCATAAATGGATAAGTGCCTCCTGAAGCAGATCCTGATCATCCATGAAGGTGAAGTGACCGTTCAGCTTGCAGGTTATCCTCTTTAACGTGGGCGACAGTTTCGCCATCAAGGCGTCGAACGACATGGCTTTTGCCTTTAAGCCCGGTTGTTTTCCGACCATCTCGCCGGTACAGGCAAGACCGGTGCCCACCTTCTCTCTCATCTCTCCTGCCCTTGAAAATAAAAAAACGTCCTCACCCCTTTTTGGGGTGTAGGACGTCCGAGTCCCTCTCAACTTCAGCGTTATCTTCTCAGTCTACGCGCTAAAAAGACCTCAATGTCTTCCTGATATATAATATCCTACAAAAATGTCTTCCTGTCAACCTTTCAACGCAGGGCACATGCACGTGGAAATCCGAATTTGAGTGAGGCCGTATGACACCCTTCCTGAGCACATATGCGGAACGACCGCTCACCAACGCAGGCGGGGCAGAGCGTTCCGCAGGATGATGTGCGTGCTCGATCTTCTTGCCCATACTACACCGCGCACATCACGCGATGGAGAGCCGTAGGATGGTCGGGAGTGGAGCCTTGACGTGCGAGGGAATGGGTATCATACAGCCTCACTCAAATCCGGCAAAAAGGTGGGAGGTTTGGAAACGTTGGCGGGGGTTAACGTCGTATGTCGGCGGCCATGATGATAGCTTCGGCGACTTCTCTCATGCTCTTTCTGAGATCCATGCTTTTCTTATGGATTTTCTTGTAGGCATCATCTTCCCCGATAGCCAGTTCTTTCATCAGCATGCCCTTCGCCCTTTCAACGACCTTCCTCGTTTCCAGTGCTTCTTTCGCCGAAAGTATTTCCTGGTCCAGACGTGTATTCTCAATCGCCACAGCGGCCTGATTCGCAATGGCCTGTAAAATATCGACTTCCTCTTTCGAAAAGTTATGCTCTTTTTGCACGTAGCTGTTAATAACCCCGATGACTCTGTCCTTGATCATCATGGGAACGGCGATCATGGAAACGACGCCTTCCTTTTTTGCGACATGGGGATACATATAGCCGGGCTCTTTCGTCACGTCGGACACCGCTATGGGCCGTTTCTCCAGGACCACTCTCCCGGCGATTGACTGGCCGACCTTCAGGTTCGGCTTGTTGATGTATTCCTGGCTCAAGCTCTGGGTGGCCGCAATCACCAGCTCCTGCTTCTTTTCATCAAGAAGCTGGAGTGAGCAGATTTTCGAGCCCATCACCTGGGCCGTCATGGTCACGATGAGCTGGAGTATCTCTTTCAGGTAATAATCGGAAACGATGGTGCGGCTGACCTCCGAGAGGAGGTCGAGCTGTTTCGCCTTCCTGTTGACCTCTTCGTACACGACTGCGTTTTCAATGGCGCTGCCCAGGTACTTGGAGATGGTGAAGAGCAGATTGATCTGATCCTCAGCGTATTCGTGCTCTTTCTTGTGGTGGATGTTCATGACGCCGGTGATCTTATCCTTCGCAAGGATCGGCACGGCCAGAAAGGCTTCGTACCTATCCTCTGCAAGGTCGTGGAAGCTCTTGAACCTCGGATCGGTATAGGCCTGCTTCGACAAGGCGACCGGCTTTTTCTCCTTCGCGGCCCACCCGGTCACGCCTTCGCCCAGCTTCAGCCTGATCTCCCCGACGATATTCCGCTGCGCGTTGCTGGCGGCCCTCAGCGTCAATTCGTTGTTTTGTTCATTATAGAGGTAGATGAAACACGAATCGGCACCGGTGAGGCTGATGACCATATCGACGATACGCGCGAGCAGATCGTTCAGCTCAAGCTTGCTGCTGATATGCTGCGCAACTTGATGGAGGATACTCAGCTCCTGTTCTTTCCAGTTCTGCTTCAGCCTCGCTCTTGCCGCCATCGATTCTCCAACAAGCCCTTAATGAGAGAATAACATGTAATCTTATGGTATCATGGTCTCTTTGTCAACCACAGCCCTTGAGGTGAGGGTGGCCGGGTTAATTTCGCGCCTTGCGCCTGTATCTCGGGAAAACTCCCCAGGGACGTTGGTTCCTCATGTGCATTAAGGTTTTCCGCCCCTCATGGCCCGTCCACTTCTTGTTCGCGGCCTTTTATGGCATTGAAAACCACCCCTCAATCGTTATAAGATGACTTTCAGGGGGGACGTGTCGGAAAGATGCGGGATCGAGAGAACGTGATAAAGAAACCGAGAGCCGTGGTGCTGCTGAGTGGAGGGCTCGATTCTTCTACGCTGCTTGCCATGGTCAAATCAGAGGACTTCGAGCCATATGCCCTCAGTTTTCGTTACGGCCAACGGCACGATAGTGAAATTGGGGCGGCCCGTAGGATTGCGGCGGCGCTCGGAGCGGCCGGCCATACTATTGTCGACATTGACCTTCGCACGTTCGGCGGCTCCGCGCTTACCGACGCCATCCCGGTTCCAAAAGGTCGGAGCAGCGACGAAATTTCCGGGGATATACCCATTACCTACGTTCCTGCCCGCAATACCATCTTCCTCTCCTTCGCCCTTGCCTGGGCGGAAGTGCTTGGATCGACGGATATTTTTATCGGAGTAAACGCATTGGATTACAGTGGTTATCCTGATTGCCGGCCCGAGTACATAGAAGCTTTCGAACGAATGGCGAACCTTGCCACTAAAGCAGGCGTCGAAGGCAGGCGCCTCAAGATTCACGCCCCTCTCATCCGCTTGAGCAAGGCCGAGATAATCCGACAGGGGCTTGAATTAGGGGTAGATTACTCGTTGACAAGCACGTGCTATGACCCCTCTGCCGACGGCAAAGCGTGCGGGACTTGCGATGCATGCCTATTGCGGCTCAAGGGCTTCCGGGAGCTGGGGATTCCGGATCCTGTTGACTATCTGCCGAAGGACTGAAGCTTAGATGGCTTACAAGGTAAAGGAGATATTCTACTCACTCCAGGGGGAGGGGGCACATACGGGGCGTCCCGCCGTGTTCTGCCGGTTCTCAGGCTGTAACTTATGGTCCGGCAACGTTGAGGACCGGCCCCGGTCTTTCTGCACATGGTGTGACACGGATTTTGTGGGTACGGATGGACCTCAAGGCGGCACCTTCAATGATGCAGGAGAGCTTGCGGCGCGCGCGTCGGCCCTTTTTCCTGCGTCAGGACCGCGCATCAAACGACTGCTGGTGGCTACGGGAGGAGAGCCCTTGCTTCAGCTTGACGAGCCTCTCATCGCTGCCTTCCACGACACGGGTCTCGAGATTGCGGTAGAGACAAACGGGACTTTGCCGGCGCCGGCCGGCATTGACTGGGTGTGCGTCAGCCCTAAAGCCGGCGCCGGACTCACCGTACGGGCCGGAGACGAGCTGAAACTCCTGTTCCCCCAGGATGGAGTCGATCCGGAAGACTATCTTGATCTCGATTTCCGGTACTTTTTCCTGCAGCCCGTGGACGGGCCGCGGATAAGGGCGCATATGGCGCTGGCAGTAAACTATTGCCTCCAGCATCCGCAGTGGAGGCTGAGCCTTCAAACACACAAAATACTGGGCATACCGTAGTGTAGGAACAGATGGTCATCTACAAGACTTTTTCCTTCGCGGCCGCGCACCGGTTGCCGAATGTCCCGGAAGACCACAAATGCTCCGGGATGCATGGCCATACGTTCAGAATAGAGGTCTGCGTTCGAGGTTCTCTCCAGCCCAAAGCCGGCTGGGTCATGGACTTCGCCGATATCGCGGCGGCGTTCAATCCACTGCACGAGATTCTGGATCATAGGTGCCTCAATGACATCCAGGGTTTGCAAAATCCGACGTCCGAGAATATAGCCCGATGGATTTGGAAACGGTTGCAGCCGGCATTGCCCAACCTGTGCCGAATCGCCGTGCAGGAGAGCGCCGAGTCCGGATGCATCTATGAGGGAGAGGACGATTGAAGAGGCATGCAAGCTCGTATCATGTGAGCCTCATGATGAAGAAAGCGCCAGGTCACACAGTCGGAGTTTGTGTGTCCTGGCAGTCTCTAAAGAGGCATGCAAGCTCGTATCATGTGAGCCTCATGATGAAGAAAGCGCCAGGTCACACAGTCGGAGTTTTCCGACCCTCGTGACCACTAGATTCGGACAATTCCGACTGTCTCTTTCCCATATGGCTGAGATAATTACTATAGGCGCGAGGCTTTATCGCCCACCCTTTCTCAAAAAGGCCCGTTCTATCACCCCTTTCGCCGGACCGGCCCTATCGGGAATACATTTTTCCCCTCCCTGATTCTTATGGCACGGCCCATGCAGTTAAAGTCTCTATAAACTACACTTACCACAAGGGGGTAACAGAAACATGAAGAAAGTATTGGTGTTCGTATTCGCAGTCGTGATCGCAGTTGCATTTGCCGCCACAGGCTTTGCTCAGGCACCCGCCGCAGCACCTGCGCCGGCACCGGCCGCCACTCCTGCACCTGAGAAGAAGGAACCGGCCAAGGTGAAGAAGGCTCCCAAGAAGAAGGCTCCGAAGCCGAAGAAGGAAGAGAAGAAGGAAGAAGCTCCTGCCGCTCCTGCCGCTCCTGCGAAGTAAGACTTCACCAACAAGAAAAAAGGAAGGATCGAATCGATCCTTCCTTTTTTTGTCTCTGCGGCCTGCTGGTCGCAGCCCTTGCGCACGTGTTTCCCAGGAGTCGGACCGAACTCTTTCCACAAGAACGCAGATGCGCGATTTTCCGTCCTTCCCTGACAATAGGCAGATTTGTCTTGCAACGAGCACACGCGTGTGGTAATTCATACATGAAGGTTCCATGTGAGGATGCGCCTGCCCAAAGAATTCATTCTGATCCCGCTGATTTTCCTGCTGGTCGCGTGCGCCTCCACTTTCTACAACCTGCAGAGGGTTGAACGCGGTATGACCCCTGGAGAAGTCGAAGCCATTATGGGCAAGAACCATAGCGCCAAAACTCTCGACAAAGAGGGGTCTGTCTACACCCTCTATCGGTATGAAGGCCATCTCTGTAATCCAAACCTTTCTCTCTGGGATACATGTGACTTCCTTGTGATCTTCAGAAGTGGCAGGGTGATCGAAACCGGTGTGAAAAAAGGCAAGAGCTACAGCCCACACATGCCTTCTCTCTCTCTTTTTCAACAGCCATAAGTTTTTGCACCACGTCCCTTTCTCGCGACGAGCGGCAAAGCGCCCGTTATGTCTGCTCCGCTGCCGCTAAAGTGCTTTTTTCAGTGGCCCCTGTGAAAACAAGTCGAAGACAGCCCTTTGTTTTCCGTTAAAATTTGCGGTACTTTTTTCTTCCCGAGTGATAGAATAAATAACGGGTGGCGTGGTGAAAACCCGCGCTCTTTTTCGCTCCGCGAGAGGGGGCTGAACAACGATCCCGAATATCAGCTCCCCGAGGGCCGATGGCGCCTTCGGGGGAGGAAAGGAGGAGACGTAATGGAAGGGGGCAAGAAGCGTTCCGGTATCGCATTTGAAGAGACTTTCATGAATTTTCTTCTTCACCATCAAGAAAAGCATAACCGCACACACCACTTCCTCATCCTTATGGACGCGTTGATTAGCGCTGCAAAGCATATCCAGTATTACTACCTGACGGGCGCCCTCAAGGGGAACCTCGGTCTTGCGGGGGCCGTAAATGTGCAGGGCGAGGACGTCATGCAGATGGATCAGATTGCGCATGAGATCACCATCCATTACCTGAGGGCTTCCGGCAGGGTCATCCACGCCGTCAGCGAAGAATCGGATGAGATCATCCCCATCAATCCCGAGGGGGGGCGTTATTTCGTCTATTTCGACCCTCTGGATGGATCATCCAATATCTCACACGGGCTGCCGGTCGGCTTTCTTTTCGGCATCGCCAAGCGCGACCTGAAGGGCCCCGAGGACGGGCACCTGAGGGCCGGAAAAGATTACATTGCCGCAGGCATGTTTGTGATCCCCACCGGGACATTCACCATGGGGCTCAAAGATGCCGGGACCTGGCGCTTCCACATGGATGAGACCATGACGTTTGTACGGCCTACCCGTATGCTCCTTCCCGAAGACTCCAAGAGTTGGGAATTATCCTTTAACGCATCCAACCGGCGTACATATGCGGAAAACGTTCAAAAATGGATCATGGAGAACGAGGGGAAGTACGCCTTCCGCTACCTTGGCGCTTTGGCCGGCGACTTCCACAGGACGCTGACAAACGGCGGCATGTTCATGTATCCCGCCATTGTAAACCACCCGAATCCAAAGAAAAACCGTCCCGAAGGGAAGCTGCGCCTCATGTACGAAGCCGCGGTTGTTGCGTTCATGTGTCGCGAAGCTGGTGGAGTGGCAGTTAACGAGAAGGGAGTGCCCATTCTTGAAATCACCCCCGGGCACCAGCATCAGCGATCGGCGCTCTATGTGGGGTCGAAGAGGTTGGTGGAGGATTTCGTGAGCACCCTGCAGTGACAGGCCGAAGAAATTGCACCGGGACGCTCGCGTTTTTCAGAGGCAGTGCCCCTTTACGTACTGTGAGACCTCTCGGAGCAACCTGAAGGCGTTGTCGACGGTCGTGGTCTTGTCGGCGTTCAGGAGGTTGCAGGTGGCGGGGGCGATGAGGCTGTTTCGGCAGATGACATCCCTCGGCACCCCTTTTTCTTCCAGTAGACGCCACATAGCCAATAGCCGTTCGGCGATGGTCGTTACATCCTCCCTCGTAAACTCCTCGAAAAGGGTTGGCACTATGCCCCAGCTCACCATGTTCCCTGCCTCAATGAAGCGCCTGACGCTCGGGTAGGTGGCGACGATGTCACCGAAGGCGTAGGCGTTAAACGAGATGATCTCCAGGGGGAGGGAGAAAAGAAAATCCCAATCGGGATTGCCGCACAGATGAATGCCGCGAGGACCGTCAATCCCGTTAAAAAACGCGACCAGCTCGTCCTTGGCCTTGACATTACCATAGCCGCTCATGGCGCTGAATACGAATTGCAGTCCCGGATCGTCGAGCCAGACAAAGGCATGCCCGTTTTTTTCAGCGAGATCGGCACGCTGCACATTCACCTTTTTCTGCATGAAAGAGAAAATAAGATCGCGCATCTCATCGTTGTAAGCGATGGGTTTGCCATGCTCATCGGTGATCTTGAGGACGAGGCTCACCGGGCTTATCATCTGCCCCCGGATGGCTTTGTAGGAGAAGAGATCGAGAGAGAGGAAACGTCCATAAACCAGTGAAAAGTCGGGCGAGATGCGGAAGGGGTCGGATGATGATTCCTGTTCGAGATACGCAGGCAGCTCATCCATGAACTTCTCGCTCTCTACGTATATACGCCGGTTCTCCTCATCAATGACGACCCCCGGAAAACGCTCCATGGCCTGGACGTACATATCCTCGTGAAAAGAGACCCGCGGAAGCTGGGGCCAGAAGGGGATATCGAGCCCGAGGGCCAGATCGAGAGCCCGGGCGGGAGACTCATGGGGCATGATCCCCATGGCAGTAGTCGCCAGATCACCGGTAAATGGCAGCCTTTCCTTCATGCATTACACGTCATCACTGCGCGAATAACCGGCATTATCGAAAGGTTCATCCCAGCCTGATCACGGGCTTTGCCGGCCACAAACCTCTTATTCACACCCTGCATCCCTCTGTGTGCCCGACCAGTATTTTGACTCCGTCCCGGAAGAGTAGTACTCTTTGCCTATTCCCCTGACGCGGGTTCCAAAGAAGGTGAGGAAAACGCGAGGGCTTTGGTTAAGACGAAAGCTGCTTGCAGTGCCTCTGTAGGGCAGAGGGGAAAGCATTCCTTGCAGTCCCAGCACTCCTTGGATGCTATCTCCGGAATGAAACTGATCTCTTTCCTTATTCCTCTGTCAACAAATCCAACAGCGTTCTTCTTCTTCACCTCAGCACAGTATCTTACGCAGAGGCCACAATGAATGCAAAAGGAGGCCTCTTTTCCAAAACGGTCCTTGTCTGCCCCATACTCCTGAGCTAAATCCTGCAAATCAAACGCATCCGGAGCATGGGCCAAAAGTAGCTGCAGGATCATCTTGCGGATTCTATCTACCTTCTCGGATCTGGTTCTTACGACCAGGTTTTTTTCTACCGGGTACACGCAGGAAACAACGAGTCTTGTCGAGCCGCGGCTTTCCAGTTCCACTATGCAAAGCCGGCAACCCCCATAAGGTTCTAATTTCTCATGGTAACAAAGTGTCGGAATCGATATTCCCGCACTTCGCGCTGCCTCCAAGAGGGTCATCCCTTCCTTTGCTCTCACTTCTTTTCCGTCAATCTGTAAAAGGATTTCACTCATTTTTGTTTACTCTCCCTCACTATCGTTCGCGCTTCTTCAGGAATAGGAGGCGGCACGGGCTCGCCGGAAATCTTCTTCACCGCACGAAAGCGAGGGGGACACACTTCAAAGCATGTTCCGCACTTTGTGCATTTCTCCTGGTCAATTATACTGATCAGGTTTTTGCCGCCTGTAATCGCCTCGGCAGGGCACTTCTTAAGGCAAATCATACAGGCCTGGCACTTACTCGGGTCGATATGGAACGCGATCAGCTCTTTGCAGGAAAGGGCCGGGCACCTCTTCTCTTTGACATGCGCCTCATACTCGTCCCTAAAGTATTTTAACGTGCTGAGAAAGGGGTTGGGGGAACTCTTACCCAACGCACAAAGGGCGGCTTCTTGGGCTGTCTCGGCCAGCTCCTCCAAAAGCTCGATGTCGCCCTCTTTTCCCTTTCCCCGGGTTATATCAGTGAGAATCTTAAGCATCTGCCTCATGCCTTCACGGCATGGGACGCATTTGCCACACGATTCATCAGTGAGGAAGTCGAGGAAGTACCTGGCGACATCCGGCATACAGGTATCTTCATCCATGACAATCATCCCACCTGACCCCATCATTGAGCCGGCCTTGGTGAGTTCATCGAAACCGACCGGCAAATCCAACAGCTCCTCAGGGATACATCCCCCGGACGGTCCCCCGGTCTGCACTGCTTTGAACTTCTTGCCTCCGGGGATTCCACCGCCTATCTTGAAGATAATATCTCTTAAGGGGGTGCCCATGGGCACCTCCACAAGGCCGGTATTGGTTATCTTGCCGACCAGGGAGAAAATCTTCGTGCCCTTGCTGCTTTCAGTTCCAAGTTGAGTGAACCAGTCAGCCCCTTTATTGATGATGAGCGGGACATTGGCCCATGTCTCAACATTATTCAACACACTGGGTCTACCCCAAAGGCCCACGACGTTGGAGCGGACATACTTCGGTCTGGGCTCCCCTGCCCTGCCTTCCAACGCCGTCATCAGGGCAGTTGATTCACCACAGACAAAAGCGCCTGCTCCCTGGTGCACAACGACCGTGAAATCAAAGCCTGAGCCAAGGATATTTTTCCCAAGAAAGCCGTACTCTTCAGCCTTCTTAATGGCCATGTTGACATTCTCTACCGCCAAGGGGTATTCCTGTCGCACGTAGATATAGCCCTCGTGGGAGCCGACGGCGTAGGCCCCGATGGTCAGTCCCTCGAGCACCGAGTGAGGGTTCCCCTCGAGAACGCTCCTATCCATATAAGCCCCGGGGTCGCCCTCGTCCGCGTTGACGATCACGTACTTTATTTCGCCGGGGGCATTGCGGGATCCTTCCCACTTGCTCCCTGCGGGAAAGCCGCCGCCTCCACGACCGCGCAGGTTGGCTTTTTTGACTTCCCCCACTACCTCCTCGGCGCTCATTCCGGAAAGCGCCTTCGCTAACGCGGAATAACCGCCAATTGCCAGATAGTCGTCAATGCTCTTAGGATCGATTTTACTGTTGGAACCGAAAACAATCCGCTCCTGGTACTTGTAGAAGGGGATATCAGATTCATGAATTATCTTTTCATTGGTGCCGGGGTCGGTATAGAGTAAACGCTCTACGATCTTATGCTCTTTTATGGTCTCGCGGATAATTTCGGGAACATCCTTAGGCTCTATATTAAAGTAACATATTTCCTCAGGATGAATGACTATAATGGGACCCCTCTCACAAAAACCATGGCAGCCGGTCCTCCTGATGTCCACATCGCTGCTTAAGCCTTGCGTTGCGATCTCCTCTGAGAGAGCCGCAGCGACATCGCCGCTGCCGGAGGCATTGCATGCAGATCCGGAACAGAGTGTAATACAGGGTTTATTCGCGTCTCTTTTCGACAAGATGCTCTTTCTGAATTCTTCCAGTTCGGCAGGTGTTTTTATACGCGCCATAGTTTTATCCTACTCGTAGTTTTTTAGTATCTCTGCTGTCTTGGATGGCGCCATCTTACCGTGAGTCTTCCCATCCACTTCCATCACCGGTCCTAACGCACAGCAGCCGAGGCAGTTAACGGTCTGCAGGCTGAACTTTAAATCGAGGTCGGTTTCGCCGGGTTTAATCCCTGTCAGGTCTTGAATCGTGTCGAGGACGCGCGTCGCGCCACGCACATGACAGGCAGTACCCACACAAATGTGAATTTCATGACGTCCTTTAGGGACTAAACTAAAGGCCTTATAAAAGGTAGCTATGTGCTGAACCCGGGTCAAAGGAACCTGCAATTTTTTGGCTACCCTCTCTAATGCTTCCTTGGGAAGCCAATGATTTTCTTTCTGAATCTCCAGCAATACCTGAATGAGCGAACTGGCTTCGCCGTGATGCCCGTCAATAATCTGATCGATTCTATCCTTATCCATAGTCGCCTTCCTCACATGCTCCTTTGCCCCGATTCACCGATGCGTTCTTTCATCTCAGGCGAGAGTAAAGCACTTCTCGCTTACATCGTACCTGACCAATCCATGCCTCGATGAAGTATTCATGTGCCGTGATACTTCAGACGGGGTTAGGCCCAGTGCTTCAGCAATCTTACCGGTGGAGAGGGGTTTGTCCCGCAGCAGCGACATAATCTCGCTTATTGCCAATTTATCTACAACTAATGTAGTAAATAACCTGTTGAACTCGTCGCTGTCGAAAAACTTCTGATACTCCTCTTTCGATTTAACAGGTATTCTCAGTCTCTCCCTTTCCACCAGCCTAAGGTAGGGGATCAGACCTGTCGCTGCTTCAAGTTTGGACTTTAATCCCTTTTTGTCTATTCCTTCACCTTTGCCAAGCGGTCCTAACCGCTTCACGGTCTTGACAAAATCATTAACGCCTTCCACGAAAAGGTTTGCTTCACTGCCGGACATAAATTCGATCCTTAGCCTTTCCGGGTTCAGCCCTATATGCGGCATCAGTTTTCTGCATATGTTCACCATGCTTAATGCATGGAAGTTTCCATGAGTAATGTAATTACATTCATTCAAATGGCAGCCGCCGATAAACACCCCATCCGCTCCCTTCGAGAAAGCCCGGAGTACATGCGACAGGTCGAGTCTGCCTGTGCACATGACCCGAATAAGCCTCATTTCAGTGGTATATTGCAGTCTGGAAACTCCAGCCAGGTCAGCTGCGCCGTAAGCTCACCAATGGCATACAAAACCTAATATTTTTGGTTTAAATTCAAGTCCCGTA
>Ga0326727_10022539_pt1 | contig 12152 bp, 7 predicted proteins | sample MB2enrmetagenome_FD_207643 | JGI IMG/M metagenome (GOLD analysis project Ga0326727, IMG submission 207643) | Lab enriched peat soil microbial communities from McLean, Ithaca, NY, United States - MB29MY | ecosystem: Environmental > Terrestrial > Soil > Wetlands > Peat | place: USA: New York... | reverse complement strand
CATGGAGGGCCTGGCCCGAAACGACCAACCCGGTGGGCAGGAAAAAGCTCGTGTGCAGCAGGTTGTCCATCAACTGCAGGATGCTGGCTGCCTCCAGCGGCGGAAAGGCCAGGAGCAACAGGAAGGCGGTGACGAATTGAGCCCACACGAAAAAGGGCAGGCGCATCCAACTCAGACCCTTGGCCCGTAGCTGGATGATGGTGGTGATGAAATTGACGGCACCCAACAACGATGAAGTGATGAGGCAAACCATGCCCACAATCCAAAAGGTCTGCCCGTTGGGATGCTGGCCCATGTCCGATACGGTGGCCAGCGGCGAGTAGGAGGTCCATCCTGATTTGGCGGCCCCGCCAGGGATAAAGAAGCTGGCCAGCATCAACACGCCGCCCATGAAATAAAACTGGTAGCTGACCATATTCACGCGCGGGAAGGTCATATCCGGCGCGCCGATTTGCAGCGGAGTGACAAAGTTGCCGAAGGCGCCAAAGGCCAGCGGGACAATGGCCAGGAACACCATAATGGTGCCGTGCATGGCGCCGAAGGAATTATAGAGGTCGGGCATCATGACGCCGACGCGCCCGGCGGCGTCCTTGCCGACCATGTCCTCACCCAGGAGGCGATAGAGGAATTTGCCCACGAGCGGGATCGGCTGGCCGGGATAAGCCAGTTGCCAGCGCATAATCATCATCAGGCAGAAGCCGAAAAACAGGAAGAGCAAGGCGGTGATGCCGTATTGAAGGCCGATCACCTTGTGGTCGGTGGAGAAGATGTATTTTTGCCAGAAGCCCAACTCCTCGTGATGAGCGGCCTCAGCGGGCGGGACGGCGTGTGTTGCAGGTTGCATGGCTGTTTATTGCATTGGCCAAACCAATTTCCGGTTAGATGCTAATTTCCAAAAATATCCACTGTCAACGGGTTTCATGCCTTCCTTTCAACTCCTGATCTTATCAAACACCATCAGCGCGAGTAACACGGGCAGGTAAACGATCGAGGCGTAAAAAAGCCGCCGCGCCGCTTGGAGGCTCATCCGGCGGGCGAACTGGAAGGCGCACCCGGCAAACGCCAGCCCCAAAACCAAGGCCCCGGCCAGGTAAACCGGCCCGACCATCTTGAAGACGAAAGGGCACAGGCTGATGGGCAGCAGTCCCAGAGTGTGGCAGAGGGCCTGGCGTCCAGTCCGTTCGCCGCTTTCATCGATGACCGGCAGCATGCAAAAGCCCGCTTTGGCGTAATCGTCACGATAGATCCAGGCGATGGCCAGAAAATGGGGCAACTGCCAGAAGCAAAGGATCGCAAACAGAGACCAGCCCTCGCCGGAAATTTCGCCGCGTGCCGCCGTCCAGCCCATCAATGGCGGCAGCCCGCCGGGAATGGCGCCCACGACCGTGTTGAGAGTGGTGACGCGCTTGAGGGGAGTGTAAACGAAAAGGTAGCTGACCAGGGTGGCCGCGCCCAGCAGCGCCGTCAGCAGGTTGACGGTCAGAGCCAGATAAACCATCCCGAAAGCCCCGCAGACGCTGCCGATGACCAGCACACTTTCCGGCGTCATGCGACCGGAAGGCAGGGGACGGTCGCGCGTCCGGCGCATTTTGACATCGTATTCGCGTTCCAGGAGTTGATTGAGCGCGGCAGCGCCGCTGGCCAGCAAAGCCGTGCCGAAAAGCAGGTTCGACATCAAGACCCACGACACCGGCCCGCGCGATCCGAGGTGGAAGCCGACCAGCGTGGTCAGCAAAACCAGCGTGGTCAGGCGCATCTTGAACAACTCGCTCAAAATGGCCGCCCAGGGTTTGTCCGACTCGCGGGCTTTGATCAGCGGCGGGGCGACTTCGAGTGTTTGGACGTTGGCTTTCATTCTACTTGGCAGGCATCGCGGAGGAAGGGGGCAAGGTTGTGATCTCATCGTTCGCGGCCAGCCGGACACGGGCGGCGGGCGCGGTCAGAAGGCGGCACGAAAGAATCGACGCCAAGCCGCCCGTGGCAAGGCAAAGCGCGCCACAGGCGACGTGCGCGGTGGCGACATCGGCGGATTTGCCAGTCCAAATCGTTGCGGCGCCAAGAAAGACCTGGGCCAAGACCAGGCCGAGCCACGCCAGGGAGAATCGTGTCAGCCAATGCCCACGCCCCAAATAGCGCCACGCGCGCCAGGCGCACGCGCCAACCGCCATCAGAATAAGAAGCGCCATCAGACGATGGACCATTTGCAATTCAACCTGAAAGGCGGTGATTGGGTTGTATCCCATCACCTCGAGTCGATTTTGGTTGTACCGCGCGATGGCGGCGGCATCGGTGTCCGGCCAGATTTTTCCATAGGCGGTTGGAAAATCCGGAATGGAAAGGCCGGCGTGTTGATGGCGCATGGTGGCGCCCAGCGCAAGCTGGCCCAAAATCAAGGCGGTGGTCAGGACAAAAAACGGGCGAAAATGACGGAAGTCCGTTTCGGCCTCAACGGGCAGGCGCCGCCAGAAATTGGTCTGGAACAGCGCGATGGAACAGAGCAGCAGGAAAAAAAGCTGCGCCAGCGTGGCGTGAAAGATTCCCAGTTGATCGTTGACTCGGGTGACGCGCAGGCCACCCAATACCCCTTGGGCCACGACGGTGAAAAACGCCACCGCGCCGAGAACGCGCAGCCACTTTGCCGACGGCTCGCAGTTGGGCCAAAAAAAACCGGCCACCAGCGCGGCCAGGCCGATGCCGGTCAAAAGCAGGTTTTCCGCTGTATGCGCGGGAAACTTTGCGCACAGGCCGATACCGGCCGCGACGAAAACAGCCCCGGCCCAGCGGAGGACTGGACGGGCCGGGCGGCCGAAGAGCCAAAGCGCCAGGATGCTGGTGAGAAAGCCGACGACCGAGGCCACCAGGCGATGAGTATGCTCGTAAAAGATGCCCCCGATCCATTTTGAAACGGGGAAGAAAAACAGGTTGTAGCCGTACGTGTTCGGCCAATCCGGCACTGCCAGGCCCGCGCCATGGCTCGTGACAAGCCCTCCCATCCACACAAGGACAAACGTGGCCAGCGCGGTGAACACCGCGCAATACTTCAATAAACTGTTACTCTTGACCTGGGTCAAACTCACAACAAACAACAACGCGCCGCCAATATACCGAACACCGCCGGGCGGACGCACCCGGCGCTCTGCCACTGCCCTGTGTCGCCGCGCCTACTGCGCGGCGGGCACTTCAACCGTGAAGTTGGCCGTCACTGGACTGTCGGCCACCGTAATCTCCTGCGATTCGCCCGGCTTGGTTCCGTGCGCTTTGAGGTGATAGGCGGTCAACGTATATTTGCCGGCGGGCACATTGGCGATCTTGAAGTTGCCGTCCTTGTCGGTCACGGCAAAAAAAGGATGATCCTGCACGCCCACGTAAGCGAACATCCACGGATGGACGTCGCATTTCAATTTCACCAGAACTTCGGGCGACTTGATGCAACTGACCCATTTGCTGTCATTGACATCGCCCTGGTTGGGTTGGGCAAAGTTGAATTCGGTGTTGCCGTCCGCTTTGGGCATGGCGTGGATGTTATGCATGAGCGGGTCGGAGTTTTTGATGATGACCGGCTGGCCGACCATCACGCCGCTGACGTACGGCTGGTAATTGCATCCCTCCTGGTTTATCTCGATGCCCTGCGTTGGAGGCGTGAACTTTTTCCCTTCCAGACCTTTGGAGATATAAACAAACACATTGGCCAATCCGTTGTCCTGGCCCACCACATAGTGCCGGGTGGTGGCAACAGTGGGATGCAGTTTGCTGCATGTATCATCGAACGCGATTGTCTTCTCGGGCGGCGGCGTCCCCTTGAGCGTGACCTTCCCGCTCACGTCGGCGGCGGAGGCCCTCTGCAACAAGCCAGCCAAAACAACCACAGTCAGTGACAACAAAACTCTTTTCATAGGCAAATAAAGCCGGAAACCAAACCGGTCCGTCCAGTAAAATATACGGGGGAAAAACCCGGCGCAAGTCTTCCGTGATACATTTCACAAAATCGAATCCTCTGTGTAAGTTTAAGGAATGATGCCCGCCGGCTCGCCCCCGGGCCTCAGGCTCTTGGGTTTGGAACCCGCAACACCAGCAGCGCGCCGGTCGCGAAGAGCACCGCGCTGTAGCCAAAGGCCGCCGCCGTCCCCACTCCCGCCCAGAGCGCGCCGACAATGATGCTTGAGAGAAAGTCGCCGGCGCCGTTGACCGTGGCGAGCACGCCGAACGCCATGCCGTGCTGGCGCTCATCCACCAGTTCGGCGCAAAAGGAATCCTCCCCCGTCTCTTCAATCGCCACGTAAATTCCGCCGAAAATAAAAATCATCGCCAGCGACCACAGCGAGAACGGCAGCAGCGCGATGGCCGCCGCCATGAGCGCCGCCACAATGTAGCCCCCGGCCAGCAAATAGTTTTTCTGGAAACGGTCCGCCAGCCAGCCCGCCACAAGCGCGAACGCGGCATAAAACACGTTGTGCAACACGTAGAGCGCCACGCCGAGGCTCGCCGCCCTGGCGGCGCCGTAGGCGGGCGCGAGTTTCTGCGTGGCCAGCAGGATGAGCAGCGTGTGCGCGAAATCTCCCGCGCCAAACAGCGCCACGGCCGCCAAAAACTTGCGATACGCCACGGGCAGCATCCGCCACCGCTCGCCAAACGATATATGCGGCACGCCCGCGCGCGATTTCTCTTTGACGAAGAAGGCGATGAGCGCCGCCGCGGCCAGGCCAGGGATGAGCGTCAGCGCGAACAACGCCGCGTAACGGTTGTGTAACGCCCGCAGCAGAAAAAAAGCGCACGCCGGCCCGGCGATGGCGCCCGCCGTGTCCATCATGCGTTCAAAGCCAAACGCCCGTCCGTAGGTTTCCTTCGTCACCGACGCCGCCAGCAATGCCTTGCGCACCGGTGTGCGCACGCCCCGTCCAAGCCACGCGGCCGAGCGCGCCAGCAAAACGTGCCACGCCGCCGTCGCCAGCCCAAACGACGCCGTGCCCAGGGCGGTGACGAGATACCCGGCGACGGCGATGGGCTTGCGCCGTTGCAGACGGTCGGTGTAGCAGCCGGATCCCATCTTGGCGAAACTGGACAAGCCGTCGGAGACGCCTTCAATCAAACCCAGCCAGGCGGCGGCGGCGCCCATTGTCGCCAGAAACGCGGGCATGACCGTGGTGGCCATTTCATGCGACCAGTCGCTGAACAGCGATGCCAGCCCGATGCCCAGCACCGTGCGGTTCAACCAGCCAGACGGCGTGCGCGATGTCTCGGCGTGTTTTGTTTCATTCACGGACGATTAACCGTCGCCTTGTCAAGCAGAACCAGTTGCTCCTCGGCGCCCTTGATCTGCTTTACGAACTGGAAAGCTTGTGACTCAAGCAACCGCATCGCGGCCAAATCCAAATCCGTCATATTGTCCGACAAGGCCTCAGACAGTTGTTCAGCGGAACGCCCAGCGCAAGTCTCGACAAGGAATTGGCTGATAACGATGACACGGCGGTCGTTGACCGAGAGTGTCAGGCCGGCTTCCTTCAGACGGTTCCCTTTGGCCGTTGCGTGCTCGACGGCCCGTTGAAATGCGGTCTTGCTCTCAGTCAGCGTTCGATTGTCCGCCGCCTGTTTTCGGCAGACCAAAACAACGTCGAGTTGAATCGGCTCTTTCGCCTGGGATTTGGGCGCGGCCACGGACATCTCGGCCTTGACCGGGTGACAGTTCACGAACGACAGCCCGGCCCCCACGACGGCATCCGCCAGCGCCGTCCAGCCGTCCGATCGCGAATGATGATAGGAGAAAACCAGCAAGCCGTCATCCTTCAGCACCCGGCAACACTCCGAAAAAACAGCCCCCAGCTTCACAGTGAATTGTTCCGCGCTACAGTCTTGAACTTCTTCCGGATGCCGCGTGGTTGGACGGTTCTGCGTGAAGGGAGACGGTTGGAGTTGCTGCCACGCGAAAAAAAAGTCCGCCAACTCCGAGTAGTGGACGTTGTCGAAAAACGGTGGATCGGTCACGACCAAGTCCACGCTCTTGGCCGCCAAGCCCGTGGCGGCGGAACTCCCGCACGAGAGGCAAATACCCCGTTGACGTGATTTTCGGGGCGGCCATTGCACCGAGACGTCACCTGAAAACGGCGGACTTGCGCCGTAGATTCGCCTGCCCTCGCCATGGCCGTTGACGTGTTCAACGGCAACCTCGAAGGGAGCGGCGCGATATTCGATGGCGCGAAGCAGGCGCGAGCGAAACAGCGTCGAGAACGAACCCGAGCTCTTTGAAGTGCCCCACACGTTGCCCTCAATCGGCACGCGCTCCGGCTTGAGAATGTGATGGGAGAACATGTGGCGGATGGCGCCAGTGCCCTCACCCTTGTAAGAGGCGAAGAGATTGTTGAACTCAAGCGCGCCGGAAAATGTGGTCAACAGCGCCGCCCGCGCGGCATCATCCGGCAGTCCAACAATTGCCCGGTGCAACCAGCCAAGGGCAAGAAGTTGACGATCATTGAAGAACTCGCGCCACGAGCGGTAGCCATAGTTCAAGACTTGGCGCGTGTTGTACCCGTCAGCGAGTTCCAACTTGGGCAGTGGAAGCTCGCTTCCAGCCAATTCCTCCGAGCAGCGCCGGTAGGCGCGATCGTCATCCGGCGTAATCGGCAGATACAACTTCTCATCCGACCCGTTTAACACCAGCTTGGCAAATTGACGGTGATCGGGCGGACGGCCACGCGCTTGGGCAGTCTTGGCGATGGAAAAGACGCAATGGCAGTGCTGGCAAGTTGCCGAAGCTCCCCTGGCCGGGCCGTCTTGCGGATTGAAGGCAAGGCGGCAATGCGGACAGGCAACTTCGGTGTCCTTCACGTCGGCGGTAAAAATCCCGCCACAGCCGGGACAGCAAACGCGCACTTCCGGTTTTCGATCCGGGCGGGCATTGCGGGCGAAGACGTAGGAAGGGAACAAGTCCACCCGCCGCGAACATGCCGGGCAGGGGAGCGTCTTGACCCAAAAGTAATAGAGTGCGTCGCAGCCGTGGCCCTCACCGTCAGACGTGCGATAAAGGGCCCGGATTTTTTCTCCCACGCCGGAGGAAAGTTGAGCGAAAGCCTGTAACAACAAATCCCGGTCAAGCGGGCCCAGCGCGACGCGCACCGATTCACACGCCACCGGATTAATGTCGCGCCCCAGGGCCGTGAAGCCGAGCTTGTGCGCTTCCCCGATTGTCGTCCCGCTGCCCATGAACGGATCGAACACCGTCAAGCCCGCGAAGTCATGTTGTCGGTAGAATGCTTCGACAAGGTTTTGAGACTCCGGCAACGCCGAGCCGAGCAAGATCCCTCGAAAGATAGAGCCGAGTCGCTTTGCCCACCACTTGTGAATGTGATAAATCGGGCGATGCACCTCCTTGCGCCAGCTTTCCATTTCCGCAAGTTCAGAAAGGAACTCAATCGGAAAGCTGTCTGATTCAATGAGCCTCCGCCCTGGGGGAAGCCCGCTGGATTGAACCTGGTTACTCATCTTTCTCCGCGACGTCGGCAATCAGTTCGTGCGGCGGCCGCATGGCCACTTCCTCGGTCGGTGAACCCTGGAGCCGATAGGCAATGAACTTGTGCTCTTTGCCCGCAGCCGGGTTGTCCACCGACTCAGGCCTGAGTGTGTTCGTCCGCAAGTCGAACGTGTATCCGATAATCACCTTCTGCGCTTCTTGTCGCACAAGATTTCCGCCCCTGCGGAAACGGGAATCGACACGAAAGTCGGCTGGCAGAATAAGCGTTTGGTTGTGCGCCGTGCCCGTCGTCAGGCCAAACGGCGTTGGGGCGACATACATCTTGCGGTCGCGAATCATGATGTCGCCATAGCTGCCGAAACCTTTCACGCTTTTGTTCTCATGAATGTAGTCGTGGTCGGCGTTGAGAAAATCGCCGTGGCAAACCACAAGGTCGAGCACCGGATATGAGTCGCCGTCCGGTTCAGCCGGATACCGACCGAAGATGTAGAAGATGGTGCGGCCGTTGTGGCTGCCGGACGGGACCTGGCTGTTGCAGTCGTAGTTTGCTTCACGCCCCGGATACGCCAATCCTTTGACTTCAAAGCCATTGGCCGAAGAGACCAGGCGAAAGTCTGGATATGTGTTCCGTCCGCCGACTTCAAAGTTCAATCCCGTTTCACCAAGCCGCGCCTTGAACCAGTTCTGGAAGTGAAACTCCTTGTCTTGGCGGCTCTCGCGCCGAATCAGCTTGCGCATTTGAAGCGCCGCAACGCACCGAGCGAAGACTTCAAGGCATGGATGACCCGTTGGCATCTTTTGTTTATCTCAGAATGGCGGCTTCAAGTAAAGCCGCCACAAAGTCAGAGGCCTGGATTGCCAATTCGCCGGCATGGCCGATCATCTCCGCCAGCCGGCGTTCTTGCGGTTTGGCCGGAATTATTTCCGCGCCGCCTTGAATATCGCCCCTCCGTAACGCGCCTTCCTGCCCAGCTCCTTTTCAATAACCAGCAGCCGGTTGTACTTGGCGATGCGTTCGGAGCGGCAGAGCGAACCGGTCTTGATCTGGCCGGCGGACGTGCCCACAGCCAAATCCGCGATAAAAGCATCCTCCGTTTCGCCGGAGCGGTGGGAAATCACCGCGCCGTAACCGGCCTTCTGCGCCAGCGCCACCGTTTCCAGCGTTTCGGAGACCGTCCCGATTTGGTTGAGCTTGATCAGAATGGCGTTGGCGATGCCGTCCCGGATGCCTTCGGCGAAAATCTTCGGGTTGGTGACAAAGTTGTCGTCACCGACAAGTTGGAGTTTTCCGCCAAGCGCCTTGGTAATGGCCAGCCAGCCGGCGCGGTCCTCCTCGCCCATGCCGTCTTCGAGCGAGACGAGCGGGTATTTCTTCACCCATTCGGCGTAAAGCTCCACCATTTCCGCGGGCGTTTTACGCGAGCCGTCGGATTTCTTGAACACGTAAGCGCCGTCGTCATAAAACTCGCTCGCCGCCGGGTCCAGCGCAATGGCGATGTCGGCGCCGGGTTTGTATCCGGCGGCGCGGATGGCTTCGACGATTGCGTCCACCGCTTCGTTGTTGGTCTTGAGGTTTGGCGCGAAACCGCCTTCGTCACCGACGGCCGTAACGAGTCCGCGCTGTTGCAAGAGCTTCTTCAAGGTGTGGAAGGTCTCCGCCCCGTAGCGCAACGCTTCCGTGAATGTGGGCGCGCCAATGGGGAAAAGCATGAACTCCTGGAAGTCCACGTTGTTGGTGGCGTGCGCGCCGCCATTGAGGACATTCATCATCGGCGCGGGCAGCACAAAGGGAACGCTGGCTTTTGCGCCGTGAAGTTGGCGTATATACGCGTATAGCGGCACGCCCGCGTCCAGAGCGGCGGCCCGGCACACGGCCATCGACACACCCAGGATGGCGTTGGCGCCCAGTTTGGACTTGGTCTCCGTGCCGTCCAGCGCGCGCATCAGGTCATCCAATTCCTTTTGGTCGCGCGGTGATTTGCCCTTGAGCTTTGGGGCGATGGTTTTGTTGACGTTGGCCACGGCTTTGAGCACGCCCTTGCCGCCGTAACGCTTCTTGTCGCCGTCCCGCAATTCCACCGCTTCACGGATGCCGGTGGAGGCGCCGCTGGGCACGCACGCCGAGGCGGTGATGCCATTGTTGAGCGCAACGCTGACCATGACGGTCGGGTTGCCGCGCGAGTCGAGGACTTCCAGTGCTGTGATCTTTTCAATTTTAGTCATAGGATTCTTATTTAGGTTCCAGTCAAATAGTTCTGTCGTGTGGAATGTGCATATCAAAAACCATTCACGCCTCAACCATCTGATTGTCGCGGCAGGAGTTATCACCTCTGAAATTCAATCAGGCGGTTGTCCCTTGCGGGAAGGCTAACTCCATTGCCTCCCCTCTTATCGCAAAGTGGGCCGGGAAAGGAAAGCCCTTTGTTTGCACGAACAAGCGGGGACATGACGAAATGTTCTGGCGAACCGCGGCGTGCTTTGTTAGATTGCCCCCCATCATGCGGAGACTGGTGATTGTGCCGCGTATCCTTGGCGTTGTCTTGGGACTCGCCCTGTTCGCCGATTTCGCCTGGGCCGTCCCCAGGCAGATTCTGCGCGGGCATGTCCCGTCGGCCGTCGCGGGCTTGGCGGCGGTTGACCAGGTGCCCGACGGCCAGCGGCTGAACGTGGCGGTCACGTTGCCTCTGCGCGATGCCCGGCATCTCACAAAGTTGCTGCAAGACCTCTACGATCCGGCCAGCCCCAATTACCATCATTACTTGACTCCCGGCCAGTTCACCGACCAGTTCGGCCCAACCGCCGACGATTACCAGGCTCTCATCCAATTCGCCCAATCCAACGGCTTGACCGTCTCCGCCACCTTTCCCAACCGCACGGTTCTGGACCTTGCCCTGAGCGCCGCCGATGTTCGACGCGTCTTGCACGTCACCCTCCGCCGCTACCGTCACCCGGCCGAAAACCGCTTGTTCTACGCTCCCGACGGGGAGCCGTCGGTTGACCTGGCCGCGCCGCTGTTGCGCATTGAGGGGCTGGATAATTATGTGCGTCCGCGTCCGCTCATCCGGGCCAGTGCTCCGAGCCGCTCCTCGAGGCTCATCGGTTCGGCTACCAATGGGGATTACGGCGGGCCTGATTTCAGGGCGGCTTACGCCCCCGGGGTGACCCTCGATGGCACAGGCCAAACGCTGGCCCTTTTCGAAAACGACGGCTACTTCAGCAACGACATCGTGCAATACGAAACCAATTTCGCCCTGCCCAATGTCCCGCTGACCAATGTCCTGGTGGACGGCTTCGCCGGCCCGTCGGGTGGCGAAGCCGTGGGGGAAGTTTCGCTGGACATTGAGATGGCTATTTCGATGGCGCCCGGGCTGGCGCGCATCATGGTGTACGAATCCCCCGGCGCTGATTCCGCCGACGAAGTTAATCTGCTGAACCAAATCGTCAGCGACAACGCGGCGGCGCAAATCAGCTCGGGCTGGGTCTGGGCGGGCAGTCCCTCATTCGATCAAATTTACCTGCAAATGGCGGCCCAAGGGCAATCGATGTTCCAGGCCTGCGGCGACGAAGGGGCTTACAATTGGACCAATGCGGCCCAGATTCAGCGAGAGGACTCGCCGTTTGAGACTTTGGTAGGGGGCACCACTTTGACGACCACCGGCCCTGTCGGCGGTTGGGTTTCCGAATCCGCGTGGAACGCGGATAACGGCACCAATGGCACCGGAGGGGGCATCAGCCCCACCTACCCGCTTCCCTCCTGGCAAAGCGGCATCAGCATGAGCCCCAACGGCGGCTCCACTTCGTATCGCAACGTCCCCGATGTCGCCATGACCGGCAATAATGTGTGGATCGTGTACGACAACGGCACGACAGAGAGCGTGGGCGGCACCAGTTGCGCTGCTCCGCTTTGGGCGGCCTTCACCGCCCTGATCAATCAGCGCAACGCCTCTCTCGGCCTCCCCGCCGCCGGCTTTATCAATCCGGCCGTCTATGCCCTGGGCCGAAGCTCTAATTACACCGCGACATTCCACGACATCACCAACGGCAACAACACGACCCTCATCAGTCCCGATCAATTCTTTGCCGTCCCGGGATTTGACCTTTGCACCGGCTGGGGCACACCGACTGGCAGCAATCTCATCAACGCATTGACCGCGACGCCGGACCCGTTGCAAATGACCCCGCCCGGTGGCATTGAATTTACCATCCGCTCGGGCAGTCTGGCGTCCGCCAACTCCCAAACCTTCACCCTCACCAACATCGGCGCCGAGTCAGTCAAGTGGGCTTTCGCCCCGGGCGTCCCGTGGTTGAGCGCCGCGCCGGCCACTGGCCTGCTGGATCCAGGCGGACCGGCCCAAGCGGTTACAGTCAGCCTAAGCCCTGCGGCCACCAACCTGGCGCCAGGAACTTATTTGGGCGCATTATGGCTGACCAATAAGACCTATGTCATCGTCCAGAGCCGCGATGTTCTCCTGGCGGTCGGCGCGGAGGTGCTTAACGGCGGTTTCGAAATGGGTGACTTTACGGATTGGACGCTGCTGGGCGGCACCCAAGGCGGCGGGACTGTCACCAACGGCGTGGTTTCGATTCTGGAAGGCTTTGCCGACTACATTCACTCGGGCAACTACGCGGCGTTTTTGGGAGAGGCAGGCTTTCTGGCGGAACTTACACAATCCCTCCCCACCACCCCCGG
>Ga0326727_10022538_pt1 | contig 12152 bp, 12 predicted proteins | sample MB2enrmetagenome_FD_207643 | JGI IMG/M metagenome (GOLD analysis project Ga0326727, IMG submission 207643) | Lab enriched peat soil microbial communities from McLean, Ithaca, NY, United States - MB29MY | ecosystem: Environmental > Terrestrial > Soil > Wetlands > Peat | place: USA: New York... | reverse complement strand
TAGAAAGAACGCCCACAGCTTACAGCCGACAGCTAACAGTCGCTGTTTGCTATGAGCTGTTATCTGTAAGCTGTCAGCTTCAAGGAGCAACGACGTTGCCTGAATTAAGAAAAGACCCCGTTACCGGCCGTTGGGTCATCATCGCCACGGACCGGGCCAAGCGGCCGACGGATTTTGTTCGCGATAAGGTGCAGATTCACGGCTCGGGCTTCTGCCCGTTTTGTCCTGGCAATGAATCCAAGACCCCGCCGGAAATTCTCGCTTATCGCAGCGACGGTAGCAGCCCCAACACACCAGGCTGGTCGCTGCGCGTGGTGGCGAACAAGTTTCCCGCCCTGGGAATCGAAGGCTCACTGAATCGGCAGGGAGAAGGCCTTTACGACAAGATGAATGGCATCGGTGCGCACGAGGTTATCATTGAGACGCCGAAGCACAACCTGACCTTAGCCTCCCTGCCGGCGCGCCAAGTGGAAGATGTACTCTGGGCTTATCGTGACCGCATTATCGACTTGAAGAAGGACCGCCGCTTCAAGTACATCCTGATTTTTAAAAACCACGGTGACGCCGCCGGCGCTTCGCTGGAACACACGCATTCCCAACTGATTGCGTTGCCGGTAGTTCCCAAGCGTGTGACCGAGGAAGTGGAAGGCGCGCGCGAGCACTTTAACTTCAAGGAGCGTTGCATTTTTTGCGACATTATCCGGCAGGAAACCGAAAGCAAAATTCGGCTGATCTCTGAGAATGAGGGGTTTCTGGCGATAGCTCCCTTCGCTTCACGGTTCCCCTTCGAAATGTGGATCATTCCCAAAACGCACCAATGTGCCTTCGAGGAATCCCAAAAGCGCGAGTTTGAGCAGCTCGCTCCCATGCTTAAGGACATGCTCACACGTCTGGACAGAGTGCTGGATTTTCCCGCGTATAACTGTATCGTTCACACCTCTCCGATTGGCGAGTCCGCCCAAGACTACTATCACTGGCACATGGAGATCATCCCCAAACTCACCAAGGTGGCCGGGTTCGAGTGGGGCACGGGCTTTTATATCAATCCCACCCCCCCGGAAGAGTCGGCAAAATTCCTGCGCGAAGCCGCGGTACCCGTCGGCGTCTAGTGCCGTTCCATGGACTTGGAACTCCAAGTGGAATGTTATTCCGGCTACCGGGCGGACGAACGCCCGCTGCGCTTTGCCTTTCCGGGGAAGGCGGGCGCGCCAAAGTATGAAGTCAAGGAAGTCCTGGACCAGTGGTACGGTGTGGGATACCAGTGCTTCAAGGTCCGGGCGGATGATGGCAACATCTACATCCTCCGCCATCAGGAGAGCGAAGACTGCTGGCGCCTAGATTCTTTTCGCCGCACTTGAACGGAGAAGGGATGCGGGGAGAGGGATTTCTCTTTGAGCCTTTCATTTCGAGGAGGCGCTTATTTCTTCCTTTTGAAACAACCTACAAGCCGGCGAGGGCGTCAACACAAGGTGAGATAGAAATGATTTCATAGCTGAAAAAGGTGTTTGAGGCCGTCGCTTCACTCTCCGCGATCGAGAGCGGGGCAGGACCATATGCAGAAGGGTGAGAATATCGTCTCCATGGCGCTGGCTGCCATCGTATTGTTGGCAGTCCTGGCCGTCCAGCGCAAGTGGAACCCTGCCGACCTGAAGGACGTCGCAAGTTCCGCGAGAGATTTTATCCTGTCCACCACGGGCATGGGCGGGCAGGTCCCTGACATCGCCGGTTACGAGCGGCTCAAAGACTTCCGTTTGGGCAACTATCGCGCCGGCCTGTACCGTGCTACCCCCGCGCCGTTGGTCTTCGCCCCAGGACGGCTGGTCATCTACGACCAAGCGGACCAGCCGGTTTTCAAATTGGAAACTCTCGAAGGCTCAAAAGATTCATGGTCGGCTCTTTATGATTTCACCGGCCGCCATGGCGTTCCCATCCCCGGAAGCCGGGCCCGTCCCAACTATACGCATGACCTTACCGGCAATGGCGTTCCGGATATCATCGTGGGCCAGTATTCCGGCGGGAGCCATTGTTGCACGGTGGCCACTATTCTGGAACTCCGCAAGGATGCCGTGACGTCCATTGGCCGCATCGACGGAATCGACGGCCTGCCCTTCGAGGGCCTGGAGGTTCGCAAGCTCACCAAGGGCACAAACTGGCAGTGCATCGCCCATCGGCCCTATGTGACGACCTGCGGAACTCTTTCTGACGCCGCCGACGTGCTTGCCGTTTACGCTTTCACCGGGGACCGCTTCCAGGACCAGACGGCGAATTTCGGAGATTATCTTCAGGAGGTTCTTCGTCAAGATCTGGCCAAGTGGCGGCAGGAAAAGAACCGCAGCATAGATCTTCTTCAAACCGTGGCCGTGGATTATGCCGTGGTCGGCCAGAAGGATGCGGGCAAACGCTTCTTCGCTCTCAACCTGAGCCAATTAATGCCCAGTCTCCAAAGTCAAAACGTCGACCCGAACGCCTGCCTCGATGCCCTGGAAACCCTGGTCGATCGCCTGCCCGTCGCCGGGCCGTAGGAAGTAATCGGGTGATCAGATGATCGGGTGATCGGGTGAACAGACCCAATGACCCGGTGATGAGGTGAACAGATGGAGCAAATTTGCAACCGCGATTTGTTCACCCGATCACCCGATCATCCGATCACCCGATTAGAGGACCGCCTCGTCCCAATTCTCCAAAATCTTCTTGATTTTCCCCATGAATCGTTCCGCCACCGCTCCATCGATCACGCGGTGGTCGTAGGAAATGGAAAGATAGACCATGTGCCGAATGGCAATCGCGTCGTCGCGGACCACCGGACGCTTTTCAATGGCGCCCACGCCGAGGATAGCCACCTGGGGTTGATGGATGATGGGCAAGCCGAACAACCCGCCGAAACTGCCCGGATTGGTAATGGTGAAGGTCCCGCCCTGGACGTCGTCCACACTTAAGCGCTTGGAGCGTGCGCGGTCGGCAAGATCCTGCACGGCGCGCGCGACGCCCAGGAAATTCTTCTCGTCGGCGCGCTTGATGACCGGCACGATCAAGCCGTTTTCGAGCGCCACCGCGATGCCGATGTTCACGTCGCGCTTGTAAATGATGTTCGTCCCGTCCACGGAAGAATTGATGATCGACAACTCCTTGATCGCTTCGACGCAGGCCCGGACAATGAAGGGGGTATAGGTCAGCTTGATGCCATTGCGCTGTTCGAATTCCTGTTTGAAGTGCTCGCGCGTCGCCACCACGCGGGTCATTTCAACTTCCACCAGCGTGTAAACGTGCGCGGAGGTGTGCTTGCTCGCCACCATGTGCTCAGCAATCTGTCGACGGATGGGCGTCATGGGAACAATCTGCGTCCCTCCCGTGAACGCCACGGGCGGCGCGATGGGCGCGGGAGCAGAAGCTGGCAGTGGTGGCTCCGGGGGAGCGCTCGCACGGCGCTGGTCGATAAAATCCAGGATATCTTTCTTGCTGACCCGGCCTCCTAACCCCGTGCCCTTTACCTCGCTCAAATCCACATTGTGCTCCCGGGCGATGCGCCGCACGAGAGGAGACGTACGCACCTCCTCGCCCTCGCCGCCTTCTTGTTCCTCCGCCGCCGGCGGCATAACCACCGTCGGCGCGCCAGGGGTTGCAAGGCCGGGAGGTGCCGGAGGGGGCGCTTCCGGACTGGGTGCGGCTGCCTCTGCCGGCGTTGGAGGCGCTACCCCTGCGCCCTCGCCATCGACGACGGCCACTACCGTGTTTACCGCCACCGTCTCGTTTTCCTTCACCAGAATCTGGGTGAGCACACCGGCGGCCGGCGAGGGAATCTCCGCATCGACCTTGTCGGTGGAAATTTCGAACAGGGGCTCGTCGCGGTCGATGTGCTCACCAACTTTCTTCATCCATTTGGTGATCGTTCCTTCCGCGATACTTTCCCCCATTTGGGGCATGATGACGTTTGTGGGCATGTCAATCCTCTAGTTAGGGGTCAATGTTTGAAAGCTCTGCAACTTCCCACCCCTGTCGTCGCACTTGTGTAAACGAAGACCATCGTAAAGAGCTTCCTCATGGTAACGGCGTTCTGCCATCCAACAGCTCTATTGCCAGCAGGTATTCATAAGCTCGCTGCGCTGCCTTCCAGCGTTGTTCGGCGTATCTTCCGAACGAGGCGCCCACGAGGACCAAACAGAAGATCGACTCCAGCCAGGCACCTCTGGCGATCAAGAAGATCACAATCACCAGGAGAACCACAATCAAACTCCGGAAAAACTTGGAGTCGGCCTCGTGCCGCCGAACTTCCACTAACGCCCCGGGAGACCGGAGCTGCATTGTCGCCTTGGCCCACTGAAAAGTGTTCATGAGCATCTCGCGGGGGTTGTCTGCAAGGCGTTTTTCTTTGATCGCCTTGGCCCGCAGGTAAGTGAGGTCCTTTTCCTTGGGTATAAACCTCCTTCGCAACCGATTGTAAAGCGGATCAACGTAGGAGCCCACCAGAAAGACGAAGTGGCCGAGCAGATACGATGAAAACGCAAAGACGACCCAGCCCTGTGCCTCACCCTGAATGGCAGGCAAGGCTTTGCCGAACAAGTGATGGCGCGCGAAGTCGGCGATTACGAAGGAGATTAACGCGCCGGGCAACAGAACGGCGAAGAAATCGATGACCCCGACGAACAAGTCCTCAGGCTTGTAGCCCATCGGCACACCTCTCTAATACGCCGCCAACTTCCTCGCTGCCTCCGCCACCCTCTGCGCGTTGGGCAGAAAATATTCTTCCAACGGCGGCGCGAAGGGCACCGGCGTGTCGGGCGCGGTAACGCGCACGATGGGGCCATCGAGATCCTCGAACGCCTTCTCCGCAATCAACGCCGCAAGTTCGCCCGCCATGCCACCGGTGCGCGTATCTTCGTGCAGCAGGATTACCTTGCTGCACTTGCGCGCGCTGGCCAGCACCGTCTCTTCATCGTAGGGCAGCAAGCTGCGGAGGTCAACGACCTCCAGTGACAATCCCTCTTTCTCCAGCTCGCGAGCGGCATCCAGCGCCGTCCAGACCATGGCGCCGTAGGTGATCACCGCGATGTCCGTACCCGTGCGCCGCACCACGGCTTTGCCGATGGGCACCACATAATCCTGCTCGGAAACTTTTTCCTTGATGCGCCGGTAGAGAAACTTGTGCTCGTAAAAGATGACGGGGTTGTCGTCGCGGATGGCGGCTTTGATGAGCCCCTTGGCGTCGTACGCGGTCGCGGGGGCAACCACCTTCAGCCCCGGCGTGTGGACGAACCACATTTCATTCGACTGCGAGTGATAGGGACCGCCGTGCACGCCCGCTCCCGAGGGCCCGCGGATAACCATGGGCACCGCCGGTCCCCAACGGTAATGAAGTTTCGCCGCCATGTTTACGATCTCGTCGAATCCGCTGGCGATGAAATCCATAAACTGCATTTCCACCACGGGACGCATACCCATCAGAGCCGCGCCAATCGCCGCTCCCACGATGGCCGATTCGCAAATCGGGGTATCAATCACCCGATCCTCGCCAAACTTCTCCAGCAGGCCCGCCGTCACCTTGAACGCGCCGCCATACGCGCCGATGTCTTCGCCCATGACAAAAACGGAGGGATCGCGCTCCATCTCTTCCCAGAGGCCCTGACGAATAGCTTCCAAATAGGTGAGCAAGGCCATTAAGCTGCTCCAAAACTTGAATCTGATATTCGCGCGGTCTTTCGCCCGTGGTCCGTCGTCCGTTGCAACTGACAACGGACCACGGACTACGGATAGGGTTTCCGCCACCAGCAGTCCGGCTCGCAGTAAACGCCCTCGATCGCTTCCTCGCCGCGCGGCAGCGGGCGAGCTTCGGCTTCGGCGATAGCGCGGTCGATTTCGTGGCTGACCTGCCGGCCAAGTTCCCCAATCTGCTGCTTGGTCATGATTTTACGCGACAGGAGGAGTTTTTCGAGCCTTTGTATGGGATCTTTCTTCGCCCAGGCAAGTTTCAATTCTTCCGGCACGTATTCTGCCGCGTCATGAGCGGAATGGCCGGCCATGCGCAGGGTGACGCACTCGAGAAAACTGGGACCTTTGCCGGCCCGCGCGCGCATGATGGCTCGCTCCACGGCATTGTATACGGCGAGTACGTCGGTGCCGTCCACGCTCTCACCCGGCATGCCATAGGCAGGTCCGCGGACAGCCAGTGACTTCACAGCGTATTGCTTGCAGGTCGGCGTCGAATAAGCGTACTGGTTGTTGTTGCAGATGAAGACCACCGGCAGTTTCCTGACGGCGGCAAAGTTCATGGCTTCGTGAACGTTGCCGAGGCTGGTGGTTCCCTCGCCGAAATGCGTCAGGGCGACGTTTCCCTTACCGCGCTGCTTCAACGCCAGCGCGACGCCGCACGCCACCGGCAGCGTCGCGCCGAGTGGTGAAATAATAGGAAAGATGCCGAGCTTCAAATCTCCGATGTGCAGCGTGTTGTCGCGGCCGCGATTGGGTGAATCGGCGCGCGCCAGCCAGTTCGCAAAGATATCGGCAAGCGAAAAACCGCGAATCACAAAAACTGAAAAATCGCGATGGCAGGGAAAAGTCACATCACCCGGGCGCATCGCCAGAGCTGCGCCCACGCCAATCGCTTCCTGCCCCCGCCCGACATATACTCCGCCCACAATCTTACCTTGCCGGTAAAGCACATTCTCAATGCGCCACTCCGCCTCGCGTGTGAGCTTCAAGTAGTAGAGCATTTGGCGCAAGGTCGCGGAATCCAATTTGCGGCCCTCTTGTACGCTCTTCGTCGCCTGTCTTGACAATATTGACATACCTTTAATAGATCTGGACATATGCGAACCACGGTTCGGCTTGATGAACACTTGCTCCGGCAAGCGAAACGCGAAGCGAACGAGCGAGGCGAGACCCTGACCTCTCTCATCGAGGAAGGCTTGCGCTTGGTGCTCGCCCGTTCACACCAGCAGGCCGCCCGCCGCGCCCGGGTTATTCTCCCATTATCGAAAGCGGGCGGTGGCGCGTTTCGCGGCATCGACCTTAACGATTCCGCTGCGCTCCTCGATAGGATGGAGGGCCGGCATTGATCCTGCCTTGATTTTAGACCTTCGACTTTAGACCTTCGACTACTTCAACTTCAAACACCGTCCCAAAGTGCTCCACCACGCGATCCCTGACCTCTTCCATTTCCGCCGCGCGGCCGAGCAATTTAGCAAGGGATGTCACTCCCTTATCGCGCAGGCCGCAGGGAACGATCCACTCGAAATAGCTTAGGTCGGTGTTGACGTTCAGGGCGAATCCGTGCGAGGTGACCCAGCGCGAGAGGTGCACGCCCATCGCTGCCAGCTTGTTGTTCCCCACCCAAACCCCTGCCGCGCCCGGCGAGCGCTCCGCTTCAATACCAAAATCGCGCGCCGTGCGAATGAAAACTTCTTCCAGCGACCGCATGTACCAGGAAATGTCGCGCCGGTGCTGGGTGAGATCGAGAATCGGATAACCCACCAGTTGGCCGGGGCCATGATAGGTCACGTCTCCACCGCGGTCGGTTTGGAAAACCTGCGCGCCGCGTGAGGCGAGCCACTCTGCGGACACCAGCATGTTTTCCCGCCGAGCGTTGCGGCCGAGCGTGAAGACGTGCGGGTGCTCGAGCAGCAGAAGCGTATCGGGAATGGTCCCGGCTTTGCGCTGCGCCACCTTCTCCCTTTGCAGCTCAAGCGCCGAGGCGTAGTCCACAAGCCCGAGTTGTTCGAGATTGCAGAGCATAGACAGCTTTCAGCTATCAGCCGTCAGCTACGGCCTTCCAAATCCATGTTGAGGAATCCGAGTTATCAGCCGACCGCTGAAAGCTTTCCGAAAACAGCGCTCAGCTATCAGCTCTTAGCCATCAGCTACGGACGTTCGAGCTGATAGCTGACAGCTTCGCTAAATATGTATTGGCCAATCTACGGCTGCGTGCGCAGCTTCGCCCATTGCTTCCGCCAGCGTCGGGTGCGCGTGGATGGTATGCGCGATATCGTCAACGGTGCCTTCCAGGCGCATGGCCATGACGGCTTCGGCAATGGTCTCCGTGGCGCGCGGCCCGATGATGTGCACGCCCAGAATTTCTCCGTAGCGCTCATCGCTGACCACTTTGACAAAGCCTTCGCGCACGCCCAGGATCGTCGCCTTGCTGACGGCCGCGTAGGGAAACTTTCCGATCTTGACTTTGTGGCCGGCTTCGCGCGCCTGACGCTCCGTCATGCCGACGCTGGCGACTTCCGGCTCGGTGTACGTGCAATTAGGGATCTGCCGATGGTTGATAGGTTCGGCATGCTTGCCAGCCGCATGGGTTACGGCCACGATGCCTTCCATCGATGCCACGTGGGCGAGCAGCGGGCTGTCCGCCACGATGTCCCCGATGGCGTAAACGCCCGGCTCATCGGTCTGCATGAAGCCGTTGGTCTTCACGAAGCCGCGCTCCAGCTTCACGCGCGTTTTCTCCAGCCCGAGGTTCGCCGTGTTGGGAACGCGGCCCACGGCCACCAGGCAGGTCTCGGCTTCCACCGTCTGTGATTTCGCATCCCCCACCGTGTACTCCACCGTGATGCCCTTCGCGGTTTTCGTAACCTTCGCCACCTTGGCCTGCGTCTGAAGGGCAATGCCCTGGTGCTTGAGCGCTTTCTCGAGCTCGGCGGAAATCTCCTCGTCTTCCAGCGGCACGGCGTGCGGCAGCATTTCCAGTACCGTGACCTTGGTCCCGAAACGCTGGAAGATGGAAGCGAATTCCACGCCCACCGCACCCGCGCCGATAATGACCATCGATTTCGGAATCGCCGGCAGGCTCAGAATCTCCTTGTTGGTGAGCAGGGTTTTGGGGTCCGGCTCGAGACCCGGTAACATGCGGGCTTCCGAGCCCGTGGCCAGCACGATCTTTTTCGCGGTAACTTCCTGCGTAGCGCCCTGGGGGCCGGTCAAGCTGATTTTACCGGGGCCGGAAATCCTGGCGAAGCCACGGATCATTTCGACCTTGTTCTTCTTGAGCAGGAATTCCACGCCCTTCGTCAGCTTGGTAACAACCTTCGCCTTGCGCGCCAGGATGGCCGGCCAGTCGAGCGAAAACTCTTTGCACACAATGCCGAATTCTTTGGCGTTCTTGAAATAATCGTAAACGTCCGCGTTCAACAGCAGGTCCTTGGTGGGGATGCAACCTACTTGCAAGCACGTTCCGCCGACCTTGTCGTCCTTCTCAACGATCGCCGTTTTCAGGCCCAACTGGCCGGCGCGGATCGCCGCCACGTATCCGCCTGGGCCGCTGCCGATCACTACCAGGTCGTACTGGGGAGCTTCTGCCAAGACCACACCTCCAAGTGAAGTCGCACGTGTCTACTCTTTTGGATGCTCGGAACTGCAAAGGGTCATCTTATATGATGGAAAATGGCCGCACAAGCACGGGGTTAGGTTCAGGTGTGCGACACAAAAGTGAAAAAGCGGTGGGGGAGCGCGGGCATCCTGCCCGCTGTGGCGCGGGCGTCTCGCCCGTGCGCGGTCATGGCCAGGACGCACAGGCCACGGGCGGTAGCGCGGGCATCCTGCCCGCTCGTTCCTGTCATCTGGCCCTGGTTTCGTATTATTCCCCTCCAGGCTCCGGGATTGGGTGTAAAGCGGGAGCGGAACGCTCCCGCCCCAGCGGGCAGGATGCCCGCGCTCCCCCTCTGCATTTTTCTCTTGACAAACTAAACTACTCGTACTAATTAATTAGTATGAGAACCAAGAGCCGCACCCTCACCGAGCAGGAACTGGAAATCATGAAGGTCGTCTGGGAGCTTCAGACCGCCACCGTGCGCGACGTTTACGAGGCGCTCCTGCGCCGGCGCAAGATCGCTTACACCACCGTCATGACCATGATGAACATCCTGGAAGAGAAGGGCTATCTGAAGAAACGCGCCGAGGACAAGGCCCACGTCTACCGGCCCGCCCAGGCCAAGGCCAAGGTTATGCGGGCGATGCTGCAGGATTTTGTGAGTCGTGTTTTCAACGGCTCGGCCGAGCCGCTGCTGGTGCAGCTCGTGAAAGACCGCCACCTATCACCCGAGGAGTTGGAAGAGATCGCGCGTGCCATCAAGGAGAGCGCATGAGTCCTCCACTCTGGTTTGCCAACTTTCTTTCTTACTGCCTACAGGTCATTCTGCTGGTCGTGGCGGGCACAGCTCTTCCCGCGTTGTTTCGCTTGCGCGCGCCGCGTGTCCTTCTGGCCTACTGGCAGGGTCTGTTGGTGGCTTGCCTGATGCTGCCCCTAGTTCAGACTTGGAAGTCTCCGGCCGTCGCTTCCTCTCTAGCGGATGGGACGGTGTCGATCAGTTTTCGGGGTGTTCCGGCGGGCACGGCAGAGGTCCATTCCTGGCTCTATCCGCTCATCGCCGGCGTGTTGCTGGCGGGAATGCTGGTTCGGCTGGCGTGGTTGGCGCTGGGCCTCAGCAAGTTGCAGGCGATTCGCCGGGCTGCACAGGCGTTTGATCCGCTGCCTGACGGCGTGCGCGAACTCGAGTCGCGGATCGGCGTCTCCCCCGCCTGGTATCTCTCACCGGGATTGGAAAGCCCTGCTACGTTTGGTATTCGTCCTCCTTCCATTCTTCTCCCGGAACGATTCCCTGCGCTGAACGAAGCCTTCCAGCGTGCCATTGCCGGGCACGAAATGCTGCACGTCGCGCGGCGCGATTGGATTCTCAACCTGGTGGAGGAACTGATTCTCACGGTCTTCTGGTTTCATCCTGCCGTGGCCTGGGTGGTGAATCGCATTCGCCTCAGCCGCGAACAGACGGTTGACGCGGAAGTGGTTCGCCTGATCGACGCGCGCAAACCTTACCTGAGGGCGCTGCTGGAGATTGCCACCGGTGGCCCCGGCCCCGCGCTGGGAGCCGCGCCCACCTTTCTCAAGGAACGGCAACTTGCGCATCGAATTGAACTGCTCGTGAAGGAGGTCACTATGTCGAAACCACGCCTTTTCCTGTCGCTTACCGCAATCATTGGATTGTTGATGCTGGCCGGAGTTGTAGGCGTTTGGGCGTTCCCGCTGCGAGCGCCCGCGCAGGCCGCCGCTGGCAGTCAGCCGGCAGAGAATGAAACTCCGCCATTTACCCCTGCTGAAATCCAGCCGGTGACGCGAGTGAGGCCTGTCTATCCATTGGAAGCGAAGAAGGCCGGCATTCAGGGAAATGTGAAGCTTCGCGTCACCATCAACAAGGATGGCAGTGTCATGGACATTCAGGTGCTGAGCGGCAACCCGCAACTGGTCAAAGCGGCGCTTGAGGCCGTCCGGCAATGGCGCTACTCGCCGAGTAAAGTGGTTCGCGTCACAATTGTGATTGTCAACTTCACCCTTAAGGAAGGCGTTGGCCCTGGCCCCGGCAAAGGTGGCGGTGTGAGTGGTGGCGTGGGTGGTGGGGTGAGTAGTGGCGTGGGCGGCGGCGTGAGTGGTGGCGTGAGTGGTGGCGTGGGCGGCGGTGTGAGTAGTGGCGTGGGTGGCGGTGTGAGTGGCGGGGTGGCTGGCGGGGTTTTGAGTGGACGGGTTTACAGTGTGGGTGGTGACGTTAGCGCCCCCATCCCCACTTACAAGCCGGATCCTCCCTATACCAAGGAGGCAAAGGCCGCGAAATTGGAAGGAACCGTGACCCTTTCGATTATCGTCGGAGTCGACGGCGCCGTGGCCGATGTGAAAGTTATCAAACCCTTCGATAAGGGGCTGACCGAGAATGCGGTGGAGACAATTAAGACCTGGAAATTCAAACCGGCCATGAAAGCTGGAAAGCCCGTGCCCTGCAAGGTCATGGTCGAGGTTAGTTTCAAGATGTTTTGAGCGGCCGAGAGGTGCCGATCTTCCACGGCTTGCGAAACGGTGAAGAAATCGACGTCGCGATTTGTAGCGGCGGTCTATGACCGCCGTCGGTGCTCCCTTCCCGCGTCAGGGCAGGCTCCGAGCGCCGCACCAGCAAAAGCCGGTCCGCGCAACGCTTTCTACGATGTGGAAGAAGGGGCGGTTCGCGAACCGCCCCTACGGCAGGCTGTGAGCTGTCAGCCCTGCAAAACAGGTCTGATTGGATAACGGCATCGGCTCCAGTCCGGTAGACTTGGAAGTGCTCAACGACCAAGGCGAGCCGGGAAAGGAGCCGAAGCCATGCAGCATTTTATCGGATGTGACGTACATACGCGCAACC
>Ga0326727_10022537_pt1 | contig 12152 bp, 6 predicted proteins | sample MB2enrmetagenome_FD_207643 | JGI IMG/M metagenome (GOLD analysis project Ga0326727, IMG submission 207643) | Lab enriched peat soil microbial communities from McLean, Ithaca, NY, United States - MB29MY | ecosystem: Environmental > Terrestrial > Soil > Wetlands > Peat | place: USA: New York... | reverse complement strand
TGGTATCACTTCGCCATTGTGTTTGAGTCCGTATTCATTCTGACGGCGGTGGATACCGGAACGCGCGTCGGCCGCTTCCTGCTCCAGGAAATGTTGGGTAAGGTGTTCCCGAAACTGTTGGAAAAGAAGTGGGTACCCGGGATTGTCCTGACCAGTTTCCTGTTTACTGGGTCATGGGGCTATCTGTTGTATACGGGCAATATTACCACTATCTGGCCGCTGTTCGGCATGGCCAACCAGTTGCTCGCCTCCAGTGCGCTGATCATTTGCACTACCATGATTATTCGCACGGGCAAGGCGAAATATGCGTGGATTACCGCCGTGCCGGGTGTGTTCATGGCTTTTGTTACCATGTACGCCGGCTATCTGAACATTACGACCAACTATCTGCCACAGCGACTTTATCTTCTGGCGGGATTATCGATGGTGATCATGGCGCTGATGCTGGTCGTATTCTTCGCCACGTTTAAACGCTGGGTCGAACTGCTGCAGGAGGGGGCGGCCGCAAAGGCGATGGCGGCGGCTGCTGGAGACTAAGACGCGTCAAGGTGGGCCAATTAAGGCTGGACCCGTCGGGGTCCAGTCGGCACCCAGCGCTGTGCTGACGGCTAGCGACGGGCTTCGATACCGCCCACCCCCGCGCCCCGTTGCCGTCTTACGATGGCACGGGAGGTTCATCAGCTTGCGCGCAGGTTGGCTCAGGGTGTAGATTGCCACCTAGTGGCAAACGGCAATGCAACTAACTACGTGACGCCCGCGCAAGAAGGGCGTCGTATTTTGTTGGTGGATGATAACCGCTCGGTTCTGGTTACTCTCCTGCTGATTCTCAAACAAGAAGGCTATGTAGCGGAGGGCGTGGCCTCGGTCGCCGCCGCGTTGGATTATGTGCGCCAGCACCGGCCCCAGGTGGTGATCACGGATATCAATCTTCCCGATGGCGATGGGGTCGACTTGGCAATACAGATCCACGGGTTTGCTCCCGATACGCGACTGCTGCTGACCTCAGGAGATTCCCATGGGACCCCGGCGCTGGAGCGGGCACGCCAGCGCGGGTTTAATTTTGAACTGGTCTGCAAGCCTGTCCCGCCTCCCGACTTGTTGGCGAAGATCAAAGCACTTTTTTAAGCCGCAAGCCACAAGCCGCAAGCCAGGCTTGCAGTGCTGTGGTTCCTACGAAGGCACTCAGGGCAGGCTCTCGGCGGCGGCCTACCGGTACCGACGACGCCTCTTCTCGGGCCAGAGAAACCACTTGGGAAAACACGCCAAGTACGGCCGATGGCGTGTGGCTTGCGGCTTGTTGCTGTTCTTGTAGACTCTCCTTATGTCCGCCGTGCCTAAGGGTTGGTTGCGCCGCAGCATCGAGGCTTTAGTCCGTCGCGGCTTTTCGGAAGCGTACAAGACGATTCAGGTTGATCCCACACGTTATTTGCTGCAACTCCAAACTGCCTATGGCATTCCTGTCAGCAGCTATCAGGGGATATTTTCCGTGCCCTTGCCTCAATTGGACGCGGTGGCCATGGACGTGATTCGTTCGGGAATGAAAATGGCGGCGGCGGAAGGAGCCGGTCTGGGCTTAGGGGGCTTCCTAACCTTGCTCCCCGATATGGGTATCCTCTCGGCTATTACCCTGCGGACGATCCAAAAACTGAGCCTGACCTACGGTTTCGAATTCAATACCGAAACGGAAACGGCCGAATTGTGGGTAGCGGCCGCTTCCGCTGCCGGGGTGGATATCAGCCGCGAACTGGTGGAAAAGGGCGTCGTCAAGCGTTTTGTGCCGCGGGTGATACAGGCCATCGCGGTGCAGGCCAGCAAGGAAATGGTGGACAAGTGGGCCGGTCGGTTAGTGCCGATACTCAGTGGGGTTGTGGGTGGCAGTTTGAATTACTATTTTGTGCGCGCCTGGGGCGGACGCGCCATGCACCATTTTCGTGAAAGACACCGTTTACTGCGGGAAACCCACGCCATGCCCGAAACGCCGCCGCAGATGAAGGGGTAGGCGCAAGCCCAACTCACCACCTCAATCCAAATGCCGGGTTTACGGTGTAGCCGGCGAGATACCACGCGGATTGCGCCCGATCGGTTCCAGCGCGTCCACATCAATATCGACCACAAAAGAACGCTGGATGAGTTCGATGGAGATGACCACGCGCGGTCCGGCTTTGCGCCGCAACAGTACTCCCTCCATGCCTTGCAGGGGGCCGGCAGCCACGCGCACGCGTTGTCCTATGGGGAGACGCGGATACGGCGCAGCCGTAATTTGCGCCAACCCGTTACGCAGGCTTTCAATTTGGGCCGCGTCAAGTGGTTGGGGGTGCGATCCGGTACCCACCAGGCGGACCACCCCGGGCGTCTGGAGAATCGGCAGGCGGTCGCGTAATGCGATGTGGGCGAACAGATATCCGGGAAAGAGCGGCAGTTGCAAGCGGATCCGCCGGTCGCTCCATTGGCGCACGCTTTCGTAGGTGGGCAAAAAATGCTCCACGCTCAGCCGCGCCAATTGTGCCGCAACCTTCTTCTCATGATTGGCGCTGGTATAGATGGCGTACCAATGGACGGTATCGAAGTCTCGTTCCAAGTGGATGGGCCGCCTCCTGCACGTAACCAACATCACTGCGGCCAGGGGACTATGACAAGCCCGCTCGCCAATTTTCAGAAATTCCGCCGGGCTTGTCAATCGCATGACGCAAATCGGCGGCCAGTTCAGAGCAACCAGCGACAAGCAACAAGCCTCAGGCGGCAAAACCTATCGCTGTCGCTTCCTGCTTTGCCGATTTGTCTTTTGCTCGCGGCTCGTTACTTGTCGTTAGAATTGCGCGTAGGCCGCATCCACCAATTCCTGGTTTTTCAATCCTTCTTCCCCGGAACAGAGAAACGGCTGTTTGTTCTCAACGGCAAGCACAAATGCGTCCAGCATATGGGCAAAAGCATGGGTGTTGAGGAGGCGCTCGGTCTCCAGGATCTGACCTTCCCGCCAGAGTTCCAGGTTTACTGGCTCCTGCAACGACAGTGCGAGTTCGGCGCGAAGCGAAGCCGTCTCGCCAACGATCTCCAGGGGCGTCCGGTACGGGGTGTATGACGTTGCGAGCACGGTACCCAGGGTGCCGCGGGCGAACTGCAGCAGCAACACCGCGCCGGCTTCGACGTCCCCGCAGTTCGGCCGCCGCAGGGCGCGGGCCTGCACGCCGGTAATTTCGTCTTGCAGGATAAATCGCAGGGCGTCGAGGCCATGAATGCCAACGTCCATCAATGCCCCTCCACCGGCGATCGTCCGCTTGTACATCCAGGAACGCGGGTGGTTTTGGCCGGAAAAACCAAGCTCGGCCCGGGCAAAGAGGGGCTGTCCGATATCACCGGCGGCTACCCGCTCGCGCATCCGGAGAACACTGGATGAAAAACGCTGTACCTGTGCAATTCCCAGGGGGAGCCCGGCCGCGCGGGCAGCATCAATCATAGTGCGGCATTCGGCGGCGTTCATGGCCATCGGCTTCTCGCATAACACCGGCTTACCGTGGCGCAAGGCGAGCAAAGTGTCAGCACAGTGGCACACATTCGGTGTGGCGATCAACACCAGGTCCACTTCCGGACAGCGGCAAAGATCTTCGGCAGAGGAGCAGGCATACGGGATGCCATGTTTAGCCGCGCTGGCTCTGGCTTGCGTTGCATCCCGTCGCGAGAGCGCCACTAGCCGGGCCGCGGCTGCCCGGGCAAAGCCGGGCATCAGCCGTTTCTCCGCATGCAGGCCGAATCCAATAATGCCAAATCGCAGCATATTTCAAGTACCGAGCCACAAGCGACAAGCCACAAGCGACAAAGCTGAAGGTAAGGATATATTAGTATTCCGCCCTTCATCGTTGGGAGGGCAAGTTGAAGGAATTCATGACCTGGCTGGTTTTGCCAGCGAGAAAGATTTCCTCAGATTCGGCAACACACAACAGGAGTTCGGTATCCATCAAACAGTGATAAGCTTCCGGCCCTTTGGGTTCTTGCTTGTGGCTTGAGGCTTGTTGCGGAAAACTATTGTTCCCCTGAAGTCCGGAAAGAGAGGTCTCATGGCGTCCACTGCCGTCGAATATGCCCGCGAAAACCAACAGCGGTTCTTGAATGAGCTGAAGGACCTGCTACGCATTCCCAGCGTCAGCACCCTTCCCGAGCATAAGGAGGATATGCGCCGGGCGGCGGAATTCATCGCTGCCCAGATGCGGCACATAGGTCTGGAAAACGTCGCCGTTATCAAGACCGCGGGCCACCCGCTGGTCTATAGCGATTGGTTGCACGCCCCGGGCAAGCCGACGGTGCTCTGTTACGGCCACTACGACGTACAACCGGCGGAACCGTTGGCAGAATGGAAGACGCCACCGTTCGATCCCACCGAGCGCGATCACAATCTTTATGCCCGCGGCGCCGTCGACGACAAAGGCCAAATGTATATGCAGATCAAGTCTCTTGAGGCGCTGCTCCGGACCGGCGGGGGAAAATTACCGGTGAATGTGCGTCTCCTGGTCGAAGGGGAAGAGGAGGCTGGCGGGGAGTCCATTGATACGTTCGTGCGGGAACACCCGGAACGGCTGCAATGCGATGTGGCGCTGGTTTCCGATACGGAAATGTTTGCCCCCGGATTGCCCAGTCTCTGCGTGGGCTTACGCGGCATGTGTTACACCGAGATCGAGGCGGTCGGGGCCAAAACCGATCTGCACTCCGGGATCTACGGGGGCGCTGCTCCCAACCCGCTGGAAGCGCTGTGCCGGATCATCGGCGAACTGAAGGACGCGAACGGCAAGATCCTCATTCCGGGTTTCTACAAACGCGTCAAGCAACCGGCCAAAGACGAACTCAAGGCCTGGAAGGGCCTGCCGTTCAGCGAAAAGAAGTACTTGAAGACGGAGATTGGCGCCACCGCATTGACCGGGGAGCGCAAGTATCCGGTGCTGTACCGCACTTGGGCCCGTCCCACCCTGGAGGTACACGGATTGCCTGGCGGCTTTGTCGGCCACGGCGCGAAAACGGTGATCCCGGCGCGGGCTTCAGCGAAGATCTCCATGCGTCTGGTACCTGACCAGCGTCCGGAAGAGATCTGGAAGCTGTTTAGCAAGCACGTCAAATCGCTTGCCCTCAGGGGTGTCCAGATCAGTGTCAAGCGCTGGTCGCTGGCCGACCCGGTGGTGGTACAGACGGACAATCGCTTCATCCAGGCGGCTTGTGAGGCCATGAGGGAAGTGTTCCGCAAGGATACCGTCTACATTCGTTCCGGCGGTTCGGTGCCGATCGTGGCTGCATTCGAACACGCGCTGAAGGTGCCCAGCGTCATGATGGGCTTTGGCCTGCCGGACGATAATATGCACGCGCCCAACGAGAAGTTCCATATCCCAAATTTCTATCGCGGCATTGAATCCATCGTGCGTTGGTTTGAAATCCTGGGAAGGTAAATCACGGAAACACCCAACGCAGAGACGCAGAGACACAGAGAAACCAACACCCAGCGCAGAAACGCAGAATCGCAGAAAGAAGCCGGGTGTCGCATCCTCATCGCCCCTGTTTTTGGCGCGATGAGGATAGGGGCTTTTCTGTTTTAAATTTTGTCCAACCCTAACCGCCCAAGACTGGAGCCAAAGCCGGGACGATGAGGGTGGGGCATCCAGCACCGTAGGGGTCATTCGGACCGGTTCTCAAAAAGTCAAATGGCTGCGTTCTGCGGTCCTGCGTTTCGGCGCTGGGTGTTGCTGTTATTTCGCTTTTGCTGTCAGGACAAACTCAACGCCTGCCACCACGCTGCGGCCGGGCATCAGCACGGGTACGGGGTTTTGAATTTCCGCATACGATGTGTTGGTCACGTTGGCAAGCTGCAGGTAGGGAGCGAAGTACGAGAAGCGGCGCATGGCCGAAATGTCCCAGACAGCATACGGGTCCAACGCATGCCGCTGCGTGACGCCGAGACGCGTACGCCCCAGAATCTTCCCGGGCAGCCTTCCTTGCCAGGCTACCACCGCATTGTTTGCAGGATAGCTGGCCAGATAGCGGGTTTGCAGGGTGGTGAAAGCCTGTGATCCATGTATGCCCGTGTAGGCAAGCTGAACTTCCTGTTCCCCCGCCAGCCGTATCTTTATGGCCGCTTCCGCGCCGGTAAAGTTGAGTTGGTCGAAGTTTAGGGCCTGATAGCAGTTGCCGGATGATCCGGGCTGGAAGAGATCACACGGAAATGGGTTAGCAGGGTTGAAGACATAATCGATGTCGTTGTGCTCACGACGGTAGAACACGGTTGCGGTGGTGAGCAAGCGGCTGGTGGCGTGCCAATCGATGCCGCCTTCAAAGTTCCACGCGGATTCCGCCGCCAGCCCCGGATTGCCGGCTATTCCCGGACTGTTCCCCACGGCAGGCTGGAAGTAGTAAAGCTCGGTGTAGCTCGGCAGCCGGAAACCGTGAGTGGCGCTGGCGCGCAGCTTCAGTGTGGGTGAAAGCCAAACCCCGGCGCTGGCCGTGGGACTTACGTCACTACGGTAGTTGCCATACAGCTCTTCCCTCAGCCCAGCGGAAAACGAGAATCGACGCCACGCGCGCACATCCAGGTCCACATATAGGGCTCCGTGATTGCGCGCATGCACGCCCAGATTGCTGCTGTCGATGGAATCGTGATAGCCCTCGACGCCAAAGAATAATTTCGCGTTTTGCCACAGCGGCTGATTGCGGCGAACCGCGGCTTGCCAATTCTGGTCAATGTGGTTGTTCTGATAGAAATCTGGCTGGTCGCGAAACAGGACGAAATCGTCGGTGTGGCGGCGGTATCCGAGATCGATTTCGGTCTTGTTGCCGAGCGGTTGCTGGAGGGCCGCAAACCAGCCCTTGGTGCGTTCCCAGGAGGGATAGGGGCCGTAGAAGTTCTGCGCGCCGTACGGATTATCACTCAATCCCAGCAGGATTGATGTCACTCCCAATTTGGATGTGAACCGCGTATCCGAGCCCAGCACCAAACGCCGGTAATCGCGATCCGGCATGAACCCCGTGGAAAAATCGCGGCTGAAGCCGGCCTGCTCGCTGAAACGCGGGGAAGCATAGGAGAGCGATCCGTCCTGCTCATTCGTGCCGAAATTGCCGACCGCCGTACCTAGGCGAACCTCCGATAACGCTGGCGGCGCAGCCACGAAATTCACCGCTCCGGCTACAGCGTCAGAGCCATAAAGGGTTGAGCCAGCGCCCCGCAGGACTTCAATGCGCTGGATGAATGCCAGCGGTAACGGAATATCCAAATTGAAATGCCCGGTCTGCACGTCATTGATGCGGAACCCGTTGACCATGACCAACGTCTTGTCAAAGGTGGCTCCCCGGATGGAGAGATCGCTGAGCACGCCGTTGGGAGCGCGCTGCTGCAGGTCCAGGGAGGGGTCCAATTCCAGGAAATCGGCCCAACTGCGGTAAAGCTCGGGGGATTGGCGCAGGTCGAAGGCCGTCACCGCCCGATCCACTTCTTCTAGAGGCACCGGCTCCGGTACGCCGGTTACGACCACCGTCTCCTGTTGTGGTGGGATCGTGTTCTGGGGGAACGATGGCACGGCCGCAAACAGCAAGAAGCTAATGAGAAGGACCCTGACTATGCGAGACACTGTACAGGAATGGTAGCAGAGTACCGGAAAATCCGCCTGCGGTTCTCCGTGGGGATAGGCGCCGCGGCCAACTCCAGGGTTCTGGTTCGTTACTTTCTCTTTCCTAATCCAGGGAAGCGATGACCGGCGAGCGGACAATTTTTTATTTTTTTTCACCTCAGTGGCGGGATGTGGCGGGAGGTGGCGGGATGTCGCGGGATGGGTCCGCCAAACAAACCCAGCAACAAGCAACCAGCCGGAAGCAACAAGCCGAAAACCTTGAAACAGGTCGGAGCCGTCTAGAGGACGCATGCCCAAGCCTATTTGAGCTTTACAGCCCGCCGGCGCGCAAACCCAGCAACAAGCAACCAGCCGCAAGCAACAAGCCAGAAAACCTAGAAACCGGCAGGAACACCAAACGGGCAGGCCGGATTCCCATACCGGTTTGGTTCCCACGTCGGCTACCATCGAGCGTCTCATATGCAGCAGAGTAGCTGCTTGCCAGACGCATGGGTGCACGGTTTGGACGGTCTGGACGGATTTTTTTTCAAGCGCAGCGATCAGTGGTCAGTGGCCAGTGGTCAGCAGCACCAAGAACGCAAAGGCTAGAAGGATCGGAGTCTTTTCGCTGGAGTGTACGGTTTGGACGGTTTGGACGGATTTTTTCCAACCGCAGTGGTCAGTGGTCAGTGGTCAGCAGCCCAGTACTCAGCAGTCAGCATTCAGCCAAATCAGAACCCAAAGGTGAGAACGCGTCGAAAGCTTGGCGGGCCCGGCTAACCATTTCGGATCAATTTGCACCAATCCTGTTGCTTTTTTGGTAACGGCGCGCTAATGTTATTTTGCTTACTGGGGTTCTCCCGCCTCTTCGTTTCCTTTCCTACCGAGAGGTAAAAATCGCCAAGCTGCTGCATACAATGTGCAACATAAGGTGGTTTTTGTCTTCGGTACCCAATATATAGCGGTTTGTTGTTGACGGACGATGCTGCAATGGATACATTCCGTCATGATGGCCAGCAGTTGGGCGGATTGGTCGGTATTTTCGTGCCGCGGTATTCAGAGCCAGGCATAAAGGGAAGCCGAAACGCCGGTTGGGTAAATGCTGGAGGCCGGCGCTACAAGCCATGTCGGCGGTATTCGGCGGTATAAGGAGTTAAGACATTGCTCAAGCTGAAGAAGCTCCAGATCCTCGGGTTCAAGTCTTTCTGCGACCGCACGGAATTACGGTTTCAGGGTGATGGCATTGCGGCCATCGTAGGTCCTAATGGCTGTGGCAAATCGAATATCGCGGACGCGATCTGCTGGGTCCTGGGCGAGCAATCGGCCAAGTCGCTGCGCGGATCGCGGATGGAGGACGTAATTTTTGCGGGCACCCCGGCGCGCAAACCCACCGGGATGGCCGAAGTTTCTTTGACGCTGATCGATCCCGACGTGTACGAGGGTGAGATTGCCCGCGAACCGGAGATCGAAGTCGGCGATGAGCTGTCTGCCGATGACTGGGACGAAGAGGCCCTGCGAACGGCCTCGGGCCAGGAAACCGCCCAATACCTGGAAGAGATTCAACCGGGAAAGACCGAAGAAGTCGAGGTCAAAGCCAATCCGGCGGCCGCTGGCGCCGCCGTAGCGGGTACAGCCGCGGCCCCGGAGTCCACAGACGAGGGGAGTCCGGTCAACGCTGGCAGCACGGGTGAGGCCGAGCCGGCACTGGCCGCGGAAACGTCTCCGGCGGAAGGCCGCGAGCCGGCGCCGCGCGCGGAGGCAGGAGATTCCGGCCGGCAGGTGGTTTTGCGCATTCGCCGGCGCCGGCTCAAGCCGGCCACGCTGAAAAAGGGCGAGATCATTGTTACGCGCCGGCTGTTCCGTTCCGGCGACAGCGAGTACCTGCTGAATCACAAGCTCTGCCGGCTGCGCGACATCCAGGATTTGTTCCTGGGAACCGGCTTGGGGCCGGAGTCGTACGCCATTATCGAACAGGGGCGGATCGGGCAGATTCTCTCCAGCCGGCCGACGGATCGCCGGGCCATCATTGAGGAAGCGGCCGGCATTACCAAATTCAAGGCCAAGAAACGGCTGGCCGAAGCGCGCCTGGAAGATGCCCGGCTCAATCTGAACCGGGTAAACGATATTTTCGAAGAAGTGACACGGCAGATGAATTCCCTGAAGCGGCAGGCGTCGAAAGCGGCCCGCTATGTCCGCTTGCGTGACGAGTTGCGGGCCCGGCTGCGAGTGGTGCTGGCGAGCAAGTTCAGCCAACTGAACGGCGAAATCTCCGCGCGCCAGGACGAATTGGCCGGCATTGGGGAGGAGATGCGGGCCGGGAGCGAGGCCGTCCAGGCGCTGGAAGCCGAGCATGGCGAGCGCACGCAGCGAGGGTACGCCCTGGAAGGCGCATTGCGCGAGAACCGCGAACTGCTGGCGGAGAATGCGCGCGAAGCCGACCGCGCCGCAGCGCGGCATAAACAGAATGAAGAACGCGCTGCCGAACTCGACCAGCGGGCGGCAGCGGCGCAACAAGAGCTGGCGCAGACGGGGGGCCGGCTGGAGACGCTTCAGGCCGAGCGGAATGCCAATTGCCAAGCCCTGGAGAACGCCGAAGCCGAAGTGGCGGCGGCCCAGCAGGAATGGAGCGCGCGCCAGCAGGACGCGGCATCGGCCGCCTCCGCTCTGACCAGCCTGGAGAAACAGCAGGAAATGCGGCGGGTGTCCATTCTCGAAGCCGCCAACGCGGCGGCCAGCATACGTAACCGCATGACCCAGGCGGAAGAACACGCGGCGGCGCTGGGGCGCGAGAGCCAACGGGTTAGCGGGGAGAAGAACACCGCCGAGCTGCAATTGGAGAATTTCGGCGCTGAGCGCGGACAACTGGCGCTCGAATTCGAGTCGGCTTCGCAGCGCGTGCGGGGCCTAGCGGAGCGGGTGGCGGCAGGACGAGCCGACCTGGAGCGCAAGCGCGCCGAGGAAGGCGAAGCTAAGCGCCGGCTGGACGGCCTGCGCGCCGAATATGCCAGCGCCCTGGGCAAGAGATCGTCGCTGGAGTCGGTAATTGCCGAGCATGGCTATTCCACCGAGTCGGTGCGCCGCCTCTTCCAGTCCTGCGCCGCGGGATTGCAGGATGGTTTTGCCCCGGTGGGGGTCCTGGCCGACTTTCTGGAAGTGGAAGCGCAGCACGAGCATGTGATTGAAGACTTTCTGCGGGAAGAACTGAACTACGTGGTAGTGAAGTCGTGGGACGCCGCCAGCCGCGGTTTGCAGCTGCTGCGAAGCGACGTGGATGGGCGGGCCACGTTTCTGGTCCATCCTCAGGATTCGCAAGCCAAATTCCCCTTTTTCGTCGACGAGGCGCATCAGGCGGCGGCGCCCCAGCGCGACAGCGTGGTGCCACTGAAGAATTGTCTGCGCGTCCTGAATGGCTTCGGCAATTCTCTGGAAGTCATTCTGCCGAAGCTGCGCGACGGCTACCTGGTGCCCAGCGCCGAGCTGGGCCGGGAACTGGCACTGGAAAATCCGGACGCTTTTTTCCTGGCGCAAAGCGGCGAATGTTTCCACAACGTTACCGTGACCGGGGGCAAGCCGCCGGCCGCCGGGCCGCTGTCGATGAAACGCGAGTTGCGCGAGTTGTTGCGGCAGTTGGACGAACTGGAGCGCGCGTTGCGCGAGGAAGAAGGGCGCGTGCAAGTGCTGGCGCGCTCCATCAGCGAGCTGATTGCTTTGCTGCAGCAGTTGGAAGACGAGCGGCGGGAAGCGGAAAAGGCGGCGATGACCACGGGGCACACGCTGCGGCAATTGGACGGCGAAATGTCCCGGGTACGGGAACGTCTGAATGTCTATGAGCGTGAGTTGCAGCGGGCCAACAGCGAACGCGAGGCCATCACGGCTTACCTGACCGAGCAGCGCGCGGAGCTGGCGCAACGCGAGCAGATGCGCGATGAGCTGGAACAGGTGATGGCCGCGGCCCGCGAGGAACTGGGCCAGTTACGCATCCAGGGTGAGGGGGCGGCGCAAAACGCTTCCGAGGCGCGGGCCCAGGTGGCGGTTCTGGAGGAACGGCGGCGGGCCGCGCTCCAGGCGACGCAACGCATTGAACTGCTGGTTACCGAAATCACCGGACGGGTCGATGCGCTGCATGGGCAAATCGCTTCGGCGGCAGCGGAAAGGGAAGAGCGGGCGGCGGAAAACCAGCGGCTCAGCCAGCGTATGCTGGAGGTTGCCGCGGAGCAGGAAGCCTGCCAAAAGCGGGAAGGCGAGTTGCAGGCGGAATCGGCGCAGGTGCGCGTCCGTTTGGGCGAGATTGAAACGGATCTGCGCGCCGCCCGCGAGACGCTGGACCGAATTCGCGATCGTCGCGGCGATGTGGCCGCGGCGCTGGCCAAGCTGGAGTCGGATGCGGCCTACCTGGCGGAAACTTGCCGCAACGAGCTGGGCATCGGCCGCGAGGAACTGGGTGCCGACCAGACGCTAACCGTGGTGCAAGGCGAAGAGCTAACGGAGGAGGACGCCGCCTGCCGCGAGTTGCGCCAACGGATCGACAATATGGGCCCGGTGAATATGATGGCGCTGGAGGAGTACAACGAAGTTACC
>Ga0326727_10022535_pt1 | contig 12153 bp, 9 predicted proteins | sample MB2enrmetagenome_FD_207643 | JGI IMG/M metagenome (GOLD analysis project Ga0326727, IMG submission 207643) | Lab enriched peat soil microbial communities from McLean, Ithaca, NY, United States - MB29MY | ecosystem: Environmental > Terrestrial > Soil > Wetlands > Peat | place: USA: New York... | reverse complement strand
ATTCCCTCAATTCCTACCCAGGAGGTGCTCCGTGCTCCCGTCAGCGCCTGACCTCAAAAAAGAAAGAGCATTCCCCTGCACCCCTTTTAGAAAGAAAAAGGTCTTGAATTTCAAGAGAGAATCTACCTGGGCTCGAACAACTCCCAGCGTGGACAGAATCCTTCGCAGACGCATGCCGTCGTCGCTTGGTTCCGCCAGCGCGAACTCGAGCATTTCCGGATGAGTCGGATCGAACGTGGCGTTGGCCAGCTCGATCTCCCGGCGGTGCTGCTTCTCTTCCACCTCCTGCAAGGCGCGCCGCATCACACCGGTTTGCATGCGCTCCAGCCGCGAGCGCCGCCAGTACAGCTTGGCCAGGTCTTCGATCTGTCTACACCACAGCTCGTCTCCGGGACCGAAGGTGGTCAGGAGGTTCTCTTGCAGGACTTGGAACTCCTTGGGATCTTCGCCCAGGGCCAGCATGGCAAGCTGGTGGTTCTGGGCGGCAGAGTAGAAGCCGTGTTTGAGGGCGTTCATTTTCACACTCTCCTTGCCTGCCGGGCTGCGGGGTCCGGTGGCATGTTGGGCGTTTTCGCGGAAGACCTTGAGTATCTCAGGAGTGAGTTCGGGCGGTTTTCGTAAAGGCATAGTTTCTCCTTGGCATAGTTGGATGATCGAGGAAAGGCGGTTCCTCGGAAGGTGAGGACATACACATGTGCAGGCTAGCACACGAAGCCGACCCTTGTCAAGCACAAAATGAACACGCCTAGGCCAACACACAGACCAGACAGCTTGTCCCTACGATGGTTGGCCGACTGAGGGACGACTCGCGGCGGAGCCGCACTGGGCAGAAGTAATTCGCCAAGGCGTGCCCCAACTTCCGGATGGCTGACGACGCGCCCGGAACCCCCGGGCGCCACATCCGCGCATGAGGCTATTTTACGGGAACGGGTCTCTGACTCGCCCTTAATAGTGAGATCGAGTTTGTGTGGTAAAGCGCTAAGGTTGCATGCGTCGGTTCAGGCCCGTCCTCGCCGACGAGAGCTACTGTGCTGCGTTCTCGCAACTCTTTCACGTGCCCGGTTACGGGCTAGCAGCAACAGATGCAGCGACCCCCGCGACTGCAGCCGCGTGCGACCTGATGACCGATACCAGGTTGGACAGGAGGGGGCGGAATCCACTGAAATTGATTGAGTTGGCTTTCGGTCGTACGACGCTATAAGCGAAGATCTTCTTGCCATAGTGGGTCGCCGTATCGAACTTATTCCCAGGGTCGAATGTCTTGCCGCCCACGACAGTTGCTTTAACCGCGGGCTCGAAGAAATCTTCGATCTTGGATTCTTGTGCGCCATTGAGAAGCGGCGTCGGTACGGCATATAGATTCCCCACAACATGAACGAAAGGCTCGGTTCCGCTCACGGCTTTGCCCGAAACATGCTTTATTACGTTACGGATGGGAGTCGCACCAGAATCATTGTCATAGAGGATGATAATTGGGCTCTTCTCACCGGGAGCAGTAAACTTCGCCGCCTCCTTTTCATATGTTGAAATGAAATTCTTGAGGCAGCCGCTGCCCCCGTCAAGGCCAGTAATTCTCGCCGTGCTTGACCGGCGATACTTATAGAATCTGACTTTCAGACTTATTTTCCGCTGGGCCGTCGTTCCTGCCAAATCGGGAAACTCCGTGTGCAGACTCCGAATAGCATGGATTAGGTAAACGTTGTCGGTCTCACCCTCACAGATGATGACCGGAGCATCGGCCGCATAGAACATTTTATAAATCAGGAATCGCCGATACATTAGTTCGCTACTAGACAGGTCTGGAGCTTTCTCCGGTTCTTCCGCGTGATCCCTGTTGCGGAGGTCAACGATATCAATGAAGCCCAAGATCCCATGCAACTGGTTGAGGGTGCCTTGCCGCTTTTCAATGGCTACCTGTCCACTTTTTTGAGCAGCAGCGTAGACCTCGAACGTACCCTTCTTAAGAAGGTTATGGACCATCGCTCTGGCGATGTGCCTGTATTCAGGCCGGACGTTGATCCTCCTGTTTACAACTAGTCCTGTCACCTCCTGGCGAGAGGTCCGATACTGCATGTGCGTTTTCGCGGAATTTAGGCGGAACCCACAATGTATAATTAACCTCTGCAATTCCCTGCCGGCGGCCCAAGCATGAGGGCCTGTGGCGGATGGTTCGGCGATCTCTGAGGGGAAGGCCCTCTTGTTGGTCGAAAACGTCAGATCATCGGCATAGCGTGAGTAGGTGCACCCGACTTTGGAGGCCAGATGCACCAAGTGCATGTCGAGGACGTGGGTGACCAAATTAGAGATCACGGGGGAGCAAGGGCTTCCTTGTGGCAGAGCATTTTCGTGACATGCTATTTGCGCTAAGACTGTCGCCACGTCCTCGTTGAGCGCGAAGTTCTTGTCGCGAATAAAGTAGCCGCGGACGCGGCCGAAGTTTATTGAGGGGAAAAAATCCTCCAAATCTACATTGAACACATAACGGCGGTTACGGTGCTGTTTGGCGTTAGTGATGATCGACCGTTTTCGTTTGAAGCCGTGCGCAATGCGATCCTTTCGGTGTCTTGACAAGTTGATTTCATCAGCGCAATCCTGAAGAAGGACGGATAGTCTCCGCTGCAGGAGCTTCAGCGCATCGATCGGGGCTTTGATCGTGCGTGTCCCCCCACTCCGCTTTGGAATTTCAAAGGTTTTATATTTAGCCGCCGCCGGCTGCTTGAACAAAATATACGAGAGACCTGAAGGTTTGAATTGCAACAGCTTGGCTACATCGCTGAGCGTCGCTGCTGACTTGAGGCTGCTTAGGCTTGACATGCTTCACAGGAGAGTGACCCACTGGCACTCTTTCGCGAAGACACATCACGGCGCGCTCAATATAGCGAGCATAGCCATGTCAGCATAGGGTCTAACATCTTCTTCAAATGCCACGAAACATGGCACAAAATCTGCCAGTGGGTCACCCGATACTGTAACACACGATCCGCCGCCAAGCGAGCATTGAGCTCAGTGAGCTCAGGCGGTCGGCGCGGCAGGCGGTAGGAATTCAAGCTGGAGATGAAATATCTCAATCTGACCTAACTCAGCAGGTTCGCGCCCGTGGCACGACCTTTGGAGGTGCCCTAGGTCCTGCAAACCGTCCGCCTCAGCTAAAGTAGTGCCCTGCACTACCCTCAACGCCCCAATTCGGTCCGCAAATCCTTGTTTCAGCCGGTCCAACCATTCCGCCGATGTGAGCGTTTGCACATATCCTAACATCCCGCCGACAGCCTCCTTATCGGCGTAGCGGCCAATGATGAAACAGCCCAAACCGTCCTCGCCGAAGTATTCCTTAACTGAGTCCGATCGATACAACCGCTTGGCTTCGATGTGAAATCGGGGCCTTTTGCCTCGGCCGGAGAGACGTTCAAATTCGATGTCAACCCGAGGGCGGTTTCGGCCCAGCTTGCCCGGCACATTCTGCGGAGGATCGTCCGACACGTGGAACAGCTGCATCCAAGTTTCGGCGTCTTCGCTTTCTACTACGTCTCGCATGCAACGAACAAGTTCGCCAGTAATGCTGGTTTCCTCTGCTTGGCTGAAATCTTTACCCCTGAGCAGTCCATAGCCGCGCAGAATCAGAATGTGACAATTTCGAATGAACGCCGACTGGTATAGGGCGGCGCGATCTCCTGAGAAGGCCGATAACAATAGCAGTAGCATCAGCCCACGACCCTTTCTCTTTCCACCGGGTCTGGCTCAATGGATTCCGCAATGACGTCTGCAGCATCTTGCATGGCTTGAGTTTTGGTCCATTGCAGGCGCTGCAGCGGTTTCAAGATGTACGTTTTGGATGGTTCATATACGCGGAGATTGCGGTGAAAGTAAAGCCATTGCGCATGTTTCTCGATAAGTCGGCCGCGGGCCTCCGTGAAGCCGCGTGCGGCTTCGTCGGTCGCTCTCATAACCCGGACCGGCAAGCGTCCTGCGGCTCCGCCCACGATCTCGATAATAGTTAATCCCGAGCCGCCGTCCGAAACGATATCCACACGGTGGTGTATATCAGCTTTGTCACCCACAAAGGCGTCTAGTTCGTTGCGGAGCGTTCCCGCGTACGTTCTCAATTCTTCCGGCGTCGGTGGGCGAATCGCGTCTTTTCCGATTTTGCCCTGATTGAGGGCAAGCCGAACGTGGAGCAGGTCATGAATTGCCGCCCTCGCACGAGAGCCGAGCCGCAACGAGTCAGACGTTAGTTCGTTCAACTCGCGAATCAATTCGGGGCGATCAAAGTCCTCCTGCCCTGAGATTGCCGCGGCTATTCGCTTGTAAAGGGATTCCCACTCACTAAGTGAATCGGGGCCATCCCCAAAAGGGATCGGCAGGGTCCGCAGGGCCTTGAGCGTCCCAACGGTCTTCTGTATCCCCGCTTGCGTTGTCGTGAGGAACTGGTGGTAAGCGACAAAATCAGAGTTGAGATAAAGCGCAAACGCCTTCAGCAGGGGCTTGTTTCCGTCCGGAGAAATAACGCCGATTTGTCTGGCGGGTATGAGAAGAGGATCTTCCGTGTATACCGCGAAATTCCTTGACGCCCCCACAATAATGTGCGGCGGCTGACAAACGCGGAACGGTGTCTCGAACCTACCGCGTCTTACATTTGTTTCGTCTGCCGGCACATGGTGGAGCAGCTCCTGGGGGAAGCGGAACAAATACCGCCTTTTCCTCAGTGGCTCGACCGTCAACGTGAGGATGCCGGCAAGTTCAGGGTGTTGCTCAGTCCGTTCGCGCTTTGCTTGTTCGTCACTCCGCAGTTGGAGGCCCTCAGAAGCGAGGAGCACGCCGCCCTCCTCAAAGGCTCCAAGCGTTCGAAAGCGTCCTGCGACCCGGGTGAGAGTTTTCTCGTCAATCGGTGACCCCCACATGGCCAGTTTCCAGGGCTGGGAACTTCCACTCAGAACCTCTGCGTAGGTCAATTCGCGAAGATCGCACGCGTCGACGGCGAGGTTCCATACAGGAACTCGTCTATTCCTCCGTCCTTGGGCCACGGGTTGGGTAGCCAGAAATGGAGAGTATACCTCGACCACCTCGCCACCGCTTTGAAGGCCAAGTTGCTCGGGCTTCGGCGAGTAGAAAAATGCCGCGGCGGGAAGTCTGGCGCGGCCAGCAAACAGGACCTCCGCGAGATTCGCAAAGTTCGCGACGAACCAGAGTTGGTTTTCCTTGAGGAAGGCCTCGCGAAATCCCTTTGATTCATACTTGAATAATGTCATGGCAGGGAGCAATAAGCCGACGACGGCGTCTACCCCAACGAAATCACCGGCCCGCCATGCGAAAGCTTCAGCCATCTGGTTTCCGCCAACTGGGCGCTCAGTTCGGTTGCTTTGCATCCAGTCCAGCGCCGGCCTATCGGCGTCATCCAGACGACTGGGGTTGAGTTCCTTCCAAGGAGGATTGCCAATAACCCAATCGAATGACCGCCGCTCCCTCGACCGTTTCCAGATACCATTCTCAGCGAAGGTATCGGCACAGAAGATATTTCGGTTTCTCAGGAGCGGGAGCTTGAATTTTGTTGTAGTCAGATCGGGCGGGTGAACGTACTCGAGTAAAGTAAGCGATAAGCTGAGCTCCGCGATTTGGCAGGCGTCGTCATCAATATCGATCCCAAAGATGTGCTGAGCGAGAAGACGGCCCAGTTCGGCAGGGCGAAGGCGCCTCTGGGCGAGTGCTAACCGGCGCTCGATCAGCTTACGGTAACATTGAACAAGGAATGCGCCAGAGCCGCACGCCGGGTCCAGCACTCTCATTCCTGGCCTTAGAGGCCTATGAGAGTCGAGCCGATCGACCATGAAGTTCACGACCGGCACTGGCGTATAATAGGCTCCCCGGGCGGCACCTTCTGATTTCGCCGAAGGATGGTGAGTGGCGTGAAGGAATTGCTCGTAGATGACCGACAGCGTTTCGATAGGAATTAGCGAAAAATCGTAAATATCGAACAGCGGGAGTTGTCCGCCGGCGCTCCCCCCTGAGAATACGGTGGCTACTTGCCGCAGCCGCTCCTGGCCGAACTCCTGAATCTTGCTCCGTGAAAGGGGGAACACCGATCCATTCAGCCATTCCTCAAGCCGCTGCACTAATTCCAGGAACGGGGCAGTCCGCGCGTTTTGACCGAGAGCCTCGTCGTAAGAAATCCTCCACTCGTTCAGCTTGGCGTCGGAAAGTATGTTTCTTTGCCGCAGGTAACGAAGGTAGACGAATTTCCCAATCATGGCGTGGGAAAGACCGCGATCTCTGACGCCATTCCCGAATAACCAGTCATCGAGGGTGCGAAGGTTATCAAGGAGTCGCCAATCAACTCGCGACTCCGGTACCACGTATTGGCCCCATTCTCTCCACACGGCGCCTGAATCGATACACTCTCCCCGAAGCGGGGCCAATTCGGCTGCAACCCGGTTGAATTCATTGATCGTGCGAATTGCGCCAACGTTTGGGTCGTCATCGGTGCGACCCTTGTAGCCGAATCCCGGGTAGAGGCGTACCCATCCTGGGCTGACCACCACAAGGAACGGGACCACGTTTTGGTTCCAGACGCTTCTGTGTATTTCCCGCGCCTTCTGTTCCGAATCTGCACGACAAACGTAAACGACAGGAACATCCGATTGGTGCGGATCATAGGCGCTAGCGCGGAGCGTGTAAACTCCTTGAAGCTGGCACGCCTCTTGCGCCTTGCGTAAAATGTGGCCGAAATTCGAATCGCGTTGAAGGGCGTCCCCGGAGAGATAATTCGGCGAGCCGGCGTACTGAAGGGCAACCAGCACGTCCTCAAGAATCATGTTGCTCCCATCGGCTGGCAATCTTTTTCCGTTGGATTACGACCGCGCTTTCACCCGCCCTTGCTCAAGCATGCAAATGCGCTACCTACGAATAGCTGCGCGGCATGCTCTCTAATCCGTTCCGCTTATCCTGCCCCAGCAGCCGCAGATTACCCTTGCACATGCGTCACTGCGTAAGCTAGATTGTATCACGATAGCGCAAGCGAATAAAAGGCGAATATTTGGCTCAATTTAGTGACCCACAGCGGACTACAAAGGACAGGAGAACCCTCGTCGGATAGACTGATTTTACACTTAGCTGGTCGGCTTGTCGGAACCTGGGCCCGCGGTGTATACGTACCTTAAAAAAAAGAGGAGGTGCCCGCCGGCCGCGAAGGGCTTATCGATAAGTCCGCTGACAATTAAGCACTCCGGCCGAATCACGCTACTCGGAAGTTGTCCTGGACGGGCTCCCGGCGAAGAGTCTCCAGGACGTCAAACGCTATCGGCTCTGCGTGAGGGTATAGATACGCATACCGCCCGCCGCGCCCGCCACTAGTTCGGCCTGCTGGATCACCTGCTGGCGAGCGTCGCGATCGAGGAAACCGTGAGCGATGCAGCCGGTGATGGCCACGGCTGCCGCAAATATGAGGATGAGGATCAGGTTGAACTCCGCCAGAATTCGCATCAGCACCTCCCGCCAGGTCTCTTGTCCGCCCTTGTGGATTGGCTATTTGCGTACTGCCCACGCGAGCCCATCAGGTTGTTTGCCGGCGGAGATGCGGCCGGTGATTTCCAACGTTTTCAAGTCCACAACGGCAACATAGTCGTTTCCACTCACGGCGACGAAGGCGCGCGAACCGTCGGGAGCCATCAGTATTCCTGCCGCGCCCCCGCCCAAGTCGAAGCGCTTGATCTCCTTGCGGCTCGCGGCATCCAGCACCACCAGATCGCTGCCTGTCCTGCCTCTGCCGCCCAGTCCGGAGATCAAAACTCGCGTGGCATCGGGCGTGAACTTCAGGCGATTCGCCCCTTTAACCGAAATGGCTACGGTTTGGATCGCGCTCTTGCTGGCCACGTCGATAATTGTCACGGTGGCATCGCGAGCATTGGCGGCCCAAATTTCCTTTCCATCCGGTGACACGTCAAATCCTTCCGACCCGTTGCCCGAACGAACGTTGGTTATTTCCCAGGTTTTCCGCGGACCGCCCTGGGGCGGACGAAATCCGGGCGGAGGGTCGCCACCGGGCGGGCCGCCGGGAGGAGGGCCGAACCCGCCGTTGGGCGGGGAAACTCGCTCGATGATGCTAATGGTGCCGGAGCTGACGTTGGAGGTAACAATCTGGTCCAGGGTTTTGGACACCCAAACCATGTGCGTTCGGTCCTGGCCGGTGCCCATAACCCAATCCACCATTTTCGTCGCCGGATCATAGCGCCCGATGGCCTTATTCGTCTCAACGGTGAAATAGAGCTTGCCGCCGGCGAACGCCAAACCATGCGCCGAGTGGAGAGCGCCGAGATTAATGGGCGGCAGAGATTTCTGCGAGACCAGATCGACCACCGTAACAGTGTTGAGATTGCTGTCCGAGCCGCCGTAGTTCGAAATGTAAGCGAGCCTGCCGTCGTCGGATGCAATCACTTCGTGCGGGTCCGGACCGGACGGTACGCGGCCAACCACGCGCAAGCTTACAGGATCGACGATAGCGAGCGATAAGTCGCTCTTGGCGAGCACCAGCAGCGCTTCCGAAGGTGTTTGCGCGGAAGCATGCGACGGCGCGAAGAGCAGCAGACCTAGCGAGCCAACCAGGCAGAAGAGACCTCGTGGATTTCTCACGGCATCACCTCGACACGCATTCGGCTGTAGCGGCGGTCTATGACCGCCGCCTCGAGTTTCTACATTCCTGGGAGCGCGGGCTTCCAGCCCGCATCCTCATATGCGAAATGCGGGCTGGAAGCCCGCGCTCCCAGACCCACCGGGCATGAAGTGGCGGAGGACTCAGAAATGTAGAAACTCCAGGAGCGCCGCTACAGTTGTGTTGCTCTGTTTAGAATAGCATTGCGGACGAGCTTTTGTCGGGGTGCCGCAAGCGCGAGTGCTGTCCTAGTTTGAATGTAGCGCCGCCATCTTGGCGGCTCTTTGCCGGCGGGAAGCCGGCGCTACACCCGAAATTAGGACAGCACCCAAGCGTGGGATGGCTACCCCGGGCGGCCACAAGGGCCGCCCCTACAACTCTCACCTCAAGCTGCTGCGAGCCCGTGGGCGCGGGCGTGGGCGTGGCGTGCGAGTTGCCGCTCGCCGGCCAAGGCAGCGAGTTTTTTGCCGGTTAGTTCCTCGTAAACCTTTCCAACCTGCGAGGGGAAGGAATCATCCGCCCCTCGCTCACCGACGTAGCGGGCGATCTGTGCGTTGCCCTTCAGTGCGGCCCGGATGGGCTCGATCTGACCTTTGGCGTCCTCCGGGGTCTTGTTGGCCATCAGTGCGCCGACCTCGACCCGGAGGGCCTTGAAGAACGCCTGCTGATCGTCCAAGACGGACGCAACCGAGCGCGGGCCATGGCCTGTGCATACTATCTTGGGGCGGAGTTTCTTCACGGCATCCAGCGTCACCACCCACTTGCCTACGTCCCCGTCACCCACGAAGTTGTAAGGTCCATTCACGCACACATCACCGGTGAAAAGAATGCGCTCCTTGGGCAGCCAGGCCACGGCGTCGCCGCGCGTATGCGCCACTCCCAGGTGCATCAGCTCCACGCGATGCTTGCCGTCGTCAAAAAACAAGTCTTTCGAAAAAAGCACGGAGGGCGGCTTGAGCTTAGTGCCTTTCAGATCGGGGCGATCTTTCGCGGCAGCTTCCCACGCGCCGGGCTTGCTGTCGTAGTAGCCCGTCTCGTGGCACTTCATTTCCTCGATGACGCCCGTATGCGCCACCGGCACCGCACCATTTTCCACATAGACCTGATTCCCGTAAGCGTGGTCGCCGTGGTGATGCGTGTCAAAGGCAAACCTTATCGGCTTGTCGGTCATCGATCGGATCTTGCTGATGATCAGTCGCGCCCCGGCGGGGAAATTCGCGTCGACAACCAGCACATAATCTTCAAATACGATCCAGCCGTTGTTGCAAACCGCATCGGCGTTGTCTGCCACTCGCCCTTCGTGAAAATAGATGTCAGGGGCCAGCAGATCCGCCTTGCCTGCCTCTGCCATCCCGGCTGGAATCGGCCCGGCCAACAGCTCGAACTCCGCCGCCAGGCTAAGAAAGGCCGTGCCACCTGCCAGAAAATTCCTCCTGCTGACGTCGCTCATGTTTCACCCTCGATTCGATGATTTGCAGCCATTGGCTGGAATTGTACACGAAATCCGGCGGGAAGCATCAAGTGCCGGGGCGGAGGTAGTGTCCTGATTTGATGGATCCCGTGTGGGGATGTCATTCCGAGCGGAGCGAGGAATCTCGCTCTGATTCGCGCGAGCGTGCCCCAATTGCAAGGCCAGAGCGAGATTCCTCGCTCCGCTCGGAATGACGTCCATATTAGTCGGAATGACATCCATATTAGGAAACTATCTAAATTAGGACACTGCCGGGGCGGAAGTAAGGCGCCAGCTTATCGTAGGTGGTGAGGAGGTCTTCAGGCAGGACGCGGGTCTCCCCGATGGTGGTCATGAAACTGGAATCTCCTGTCCAGCGGGGGAGCAGGTGCAAGTGCAGGTGGTCCGCCACGCCGGCCCCTGCGCATTTTCCCATGTTTATACCCAGATTATACCCTTCGGGATGATAGCAATCTCTCAATGCGGATTGCATGCGCCGAGCCAACTCCATCATCTCGCCGAGCGTGGCCGGCTCCACCTCCTCGAGACTGGCAACGTGGGCATACGGGATCACCATCGAGTGGCCGGTAGTGTAGGGAAAGCGGTTGAGGAGGATGAAATTAGAGCGAGCCCGGTAAAGCAGCAGGCTCTCGCGGTCGCGAGAGGGCTCGGCCGCGCTGATTTCGCAGAAGACACAACCACGCGGCGCGTTGGCCTGGCTGACGTAGCGAAACCGCCAAGGGCTCCAAAGGTAATCCATACTAAGATGCAGCCGGACCCGAAGGCTCGGGGGCCGGTGCGGCCGGGGGTGAGGAAGGCGCTGTGGCCACTGCCGCGCTGTTGACGAGATCCTTCAAATCCTTGCTGGGATTAAAGTAGGGAATCTTCTTGGCGGGCACATCCACCCGCACGCCGGTCTTAGGATTGCGCCCGATGCGGGCCTTGCGCTGGCGCGTGCGAAAGCTGCCGAAGCCTCTTATTTCCACCTTGTCGCCCACGCGAAGCGATTTCACAATACTCTCGAAGATCGTTTCGACGATGATCTCGGAGTCCTTGCGGCTCATCTCCACGGACCGCGCGACATCCTCAATCAGTTCTGCTTTGGTCATGTTTATCTCCTGGTGTGAAGTATCGGAGACTACCACCGGTTCCCAAGGGCGCTCAGAATGACGGATTTCCAATTCTTTCACGCGTCCTCTGACGAGGGAAGCCTTCTCGTGGCGTCAGGGCTCAACGACCGAGGTTGAAGATGAGTACTCCAAGGCGTTGATACCTGCCGAAGAGAGTGCTTCCGCCATGGTGGACTTTCTCACCGGCTCTTTGGGTTTCTCGAATTCCACCGCAGCGGCCGGCGGCGCCGGCTCCTTCAGGCTTAACGCGATCTTTCGCTCGCGAGCGCTCAGGCGAATCACCCGGAACTCGAGCTCAGTTCCCACTTCGAGCTTCGCGCCCTCATTTCGACCATGCCCATTCTCAAACTCGGAAACATGGCAGAGACCCTCGATGCCTTCCGCCAGCTCGACAAAGGCGCCGAAGTTCGCTACCCTCGTCACTTTGCCGCGCAACTTGTCCCCCACATGGACCTTGGAGAAGAACGCTTCCCGGGGATCTTCCTCGAGCTGTTTCAAACCCAGGGCCAAGCGGCGATTCTCCGGGTCTACGGCCAGAACCACGGCATCGACTGTCTGCCCCTTCTTGAGGACCTCGGACGGGTGCTTCACATTCTTACTCCAAGACATGTTGGAGACGTGGATTAGGCCGTCGACCCCGTCTTCGATTTCAACGAAGGCGCCGAATTCCGTCAGGTTGCGAACCCGGCCGTGCACTAGCGAGCCCACCGCGAACCGGCCGCCCACCTGCGTCCAGGGGTCGGGGAGAGTGGACTTGAGGCTAAGCGAGATGCGTCGCTTCACCGGATCCACATCCAACACCCCAACCTCCACCCGCTCGTCAAGTTTGAGGATTTTGGACGGATGACGCAGCCGCTTGCTCCAGCTCATCTCCGAGATATGGATGAGTCCTTCCACGCCGGGCTCGAGCTCGATAAACGCCCCGTAGTCGGCAAGGC
>Ga0326727_10022534_pt1 | contig 12153 bp, 10 predicted proteins | sample MB2enrmetagenome_FD_207643 | JGI IMG/M metagenome (GOLD analysis project Ga0326727, IMG submission 207643) | Lab enriched peat soil microbial communities from McLean, Ithaca, NY, United States - MB29MY | ecosystem: Environmental > Terrestrial > Soil > Wetlands > Peat | place: USA: New York... | reverse complement strand
CCGCCCGCCCAATCCAAGACAGTCTCCCCAGCCCACTACTTGGAAATGAAAAAACCGGCTCCAACGACGGAAGTCGGCTGGTCAATTTATCTCAGCAGAGCCTGCTCAATTTATCTCAGCGCCATAGGCCTGCCGCGGGTTCGCTTGCTGGAAGCCGTGATGAGAAGGTTTCCACAGCGCGACTCGGATGAGGTATCCCGAATTTTGGCGACGACACTAGGGCAACTGGAGCGGGATGGCTACCTGTTGCGCCGTGATGGGGCGGCCGGCGGCGCAGCCAGCTTTGCGTTTCGCTCATTTCTACTGCGCCGTTATTGGCACGCAAGGGAGGTCGCATGAGTGCCAATCATGAGATATTGCCGCTGAACCGGATGGCGATTTTCACACCAGGCCGCCAAACCGACGACGAACTCAAAGCGGCTTACATCGCCAGGACTGATTTGCTGCAAAGTATCCTTGACGATATTGCCGCCACTCGTGTCGGAGGAATTCCACAACACCATTTGGTTATCGGTCAGCGCGGCATGGGAAAAACGACGCTCCTCAGGCGAATTGACGTCGCCCTGCGTGAGGCCCCCCGGGCTGCAAATTTCATCCCGCTCAGCTTCCCGGAAGAACAATGGACCATCGACAGACTGTCGGCACTTTGGTTGAACTGTCTGGATTCGCTGGCCGACACATTGGAAAGGGGAAACCCGAACGACCCGTTGACCCAAACAATTGATGAGGCCGTGAAACGTCTTCGCGTCGACAATGCGCCTGAGGACATTCTTGCCGAGACGGCGGAGAAGGATTTTCTTGCAATCGCCGCCAAAACGAAACGGCGCGCCGTTCTGTTAGTTGACAATCTCGACCTCGTCTTCGGGCGGCTGAAAAAGCATGAGTTGTACCGGCTCCGCGCGTTCCTGATGAAAGCCGGCGCGCCAGTTCTTATCGGCGTTTCGGTCTACCCGCCAAAAGCGACGCAGGACTATAACGCGCCGTTTTACGATCAGTTCAAGACGCATTATCTCAATCGGCTCTCGCTCGTGCAGATGCGAGAGGTGCTGCTGCGATTGGCCGAGCGGGCCGGCAACGAAGAAATTGTTAAGCGTCTTGAGGACAATCCCGGCCGCCTTCATGCGTTGCACGCCCTCACTGGCGGCAATACGCGCACTACGGTGATCCTTTTTCAAATCTTCGCGCGCGGTCGTTTTTCTGATGACGCCTACCATGACCTGGAAACGTTGTTGGATTGGATGACCCCGCTCTACAAGGCGCGGTTTGAGGAGCTTTCTGCGCAGGCGCAGGTAATTGTGAGCACCTTGGCCACGATTTGGGAACCGGCCACCAGCGCCCGCATCTGTGACCGCGCGCGTCTGGAGAATAAACAGGTGAGCGCCCAGCTTGACCGGCTGAAAAAGGCTGGAATTATCGAGGAAGTGACGGTGGATTCGGAAAAACGAACCGGCCCGATAGCCCAGGGTCGTAGCCCGAAAGAGCGCGGCGGCTATCAACTCACCGAGCGGTTTTTTAACATCTGGTTCCTCATGCGCCAGGCGACACGCCGGGACAAGAACAGCCTCATATTTCTGACACGCCTGATCGAGTGCATTCACACCCCGGACGAGCGAGATGCCCTGGCTCGGGAGCTTTTAGAGCGTCCCGCGCTTTCCCGTGAGCAACGGGTGTTGGCTCTGGCGGTTGAACCTTCAGTTTCAACGCCAGCCCTTGGTTACTTTCTCCATGATCGCGTCGAAAACGAGTGCATTAGGGCGCAGCGGGAACTAAAAGAGCGAATTGATGAAATCATTGATCCGGCAGAGATTCCCCCACATAGGTGGGCCTTTCACGAATTGCGGGAGCGCATGATCAAGGCCGTTGCGCCAGGAACGGGCGTCACCGGAGAGGCGTTTGCTAACGCCGTTCTTGGTTTACCTGGCATGATTGGGCATCGTGACGCAATCGCCTCAAAGCCGATTGACGCAGAAAGAGCCAAGGGTCTCATGATTGCTTCCGCCAACTATACCGAGGCGCTCTCCAAGACTTTCGGTAGCGACGCTGTTTCTTGGTTTCAAGGATTGTTGCGAAATGGCACAGTGGTAGATTTCACAAATTCTGATCAGGCCAGCGATGCGTTTAAGCGCGCTGATACGGCTGAAAAAGCAGAAATCTACCTTGAATATATTTCAGACGCCGCGAAGGCGCGTTTGAGAAATGCAGTTTGGGACAGTGTCTTGAAGCTTTTCAAGCCGTCAATTAATTCTGCCCTAGCGTGGAAGAAACTTGGCCAGTTGTATGCGGCACATCTGCATCAATTCGAGGATGCAGAGGCGGCTTTTCGGCGCGCTGTAGAAATTGACGACAACGATGCAGCCGCCTGGGGATGCCTCGGGGCTCTGCTGGGAAACCAATTGAAGCGTTACAACGAATCTGAAGCTGCTTATAGAAAAACCATTCAGATCGACCCTAGAAGCACCGCTGCGTGGCTCGGACTGGGATACCTATACAGTGAACACCTCAATCGGAAGGTGGACGCTGAGAACGCCTATCGTAGAGCCACCGAGTTGGATGCAAACGATTTCAGACTTTGGAACAACCTTGGAAATGTGCTTTCAGAATTGGGTAAATATGCCGAGTCCGAGGCGGCCTATCGCAAAGCGATCGAAATGAATTCTAGAGAGTCGTCATTATGGAGGAATCTTGGTGTTTTGTGCGGAGATCGCTTGGGTCGTTATGACGATGCAGAAAGCTGTTATCGAAAGGCAATCGAGATTGGTCCGAACGATGTGCTGGCGTGGCGCATGCTTGGTAAACTTCTTGTGGGACGCTTGAGGCGGTATGAGGAAGCTGAGACGGCATTTCGCCAAGTGGTAATCCTGCAGCCGAAGAACCCGGTCGCCTGGTACGAGCTTGGAAACATCCTGGCAGATTTTCAGGGTAAAGGTGCCGAGGCGGCCAACGCGCTTCGCACTGCGATCTCGCTGGCACCCACCGTTTCGTTCGAGCCGACACTTGATTTGGTCTATGTGCTTCGCGACCACCTTGGCCAACATCAAGAGGCAGAGCATCTATTGTCGCAACTCGGGGCACCTGGATCGAGCATTTTTAAGGTCAGCGTTTGCGTCCACGAGGCTCTTTTTGCTGCCTACGCGGAGAATTGGGGAAATGCAACGAAGCATCTGGCCCAGGCACTAGACTTAATGGTCAAACCAAATGCCGCTCTTCCGTTCATGTTTATGGACTGGACGCGGGCGACCGCTGTTTTGCTACATCTGGGCTTTGGTGAGAAGCTGCGACTCTTTCTGAGTCAACGGGGTGAAGACCAGCGGTTGCGTCCCTGGTACGAGGCCATACGGGCGATCCTGCGAGGGGATCGACTCTACTTGCGCAATATCCCCGCTGAGATGCAGAATTTGGCAGAAACGCTCTATAACGAAATTGATGTGAGACTGAAGCGCCTGCCCAAAAGCACGCGTCATTGGTCGGCTTGCTGAGCGTTCACCGCCGAGCTTTGGAGCGATGCACTATGAACAGAATAGATTCCGATGTCGGAAAGGATTGTCGCTGAATGCGCTGGTTTGTGTCAAAGCAAAGCCCAATCGTTTGCCGGCGCTGCAATGGAAGCGGTTACTGCATTTGAACCGCAAAATGACACGGTTACGCGGGAATTGCAGTCGGCCATGCCTTTGAACCACTGTGGGTGCCGATTAAAGTCGGCTATCCCGTTGGCTCAAGCCGTTGATTCTGCGAAGTCAAGGCCCCGCGGGTTTGCGAATAAAGTTGTCAAAGGCTGCTAAAATCGCCCCACTCACAGGGGAGTTTTGCGAAAAAACCATCCCGGCAACCACCGTTGGTTACTTTTCACGTTCCAGCAACCACTCCCAAGCCGGTCTAACGGTTACGCCCGGCGGAGCCTCCTTCTGACAGATTGAGACGTCAGCGGTCGTCAACGTCAGCAGAAGAAAGGCTGCCTTGTTCCTCAACGAGAGCAACTCCGTCAACGGGCGAAACTCGCGCTGGCGCACGTCACCTGTGCTCAGGTCAGAGCACACTTGGATATAAATCTTCTTTCCGTCGGGACTCGTCGCGAGAAAATCCACTTCACCACCTGTTTTCGTCCTCACGTAAGCAACCTGCCAGGACCTGCGTTGGAGTTCGATCAACACGGCGGTCTCCAACGCGTGACCGAGATTCGGTTTTCCACTTCGATCAAAGGCGGGTATCAGCCCTTGGTCCACAGGATACACTTTGCGCGGATTCACCTGGCGTTTGCGTTCTGAAGCCGCATCAATCGGCACCAGACGAATCAGAAAACTATCCTCCAGCCAGGAAAGCATCGCGTGCAGCGCATCCTTCCCCACGGCCACGCCTTGGGAATGCAAATCATTGAAAAACTTATGCACGCTAAAGCCGCCGGCCGGACTGGCCAGCAATTGCCGCGCCAGTCTGCGCAGCGCCTCCACGTTCGTGACGTGATGACGCTCCACCACGTCCCGGAAGATTACCGTGTCCACATAACCCTGAAGCAAGCTCAGACGATCCCGCGGGTCCAACCCCTGGGCTTCGGGGAATCCTCCCGTTTCGAGGTAGGCGGCGAATGAGTTTTCCAGTTGGGAACGTTGCGCCTTGGGAACAAAGGCCGGATTCTCAGGCACATCCAGTCCATGATGGCGAAGACACTCCCCGAAGCTGAAGGGGAAAATGACCGTCTCGGTGCCCCGTCCGCGCAAGGCCGTGGCGATCTCCCGGCTGAGCATCCGCGCCGAAGAACCGCTGACAAACACCTCCATCTTTTCCGAATCCAATATCCGCCGGATGAAAGTTTCCCAGCCCGGCACGCCTTGGATTTCGTCGAAGCAGAATACGACCTCGCGGCGATCCCGGAACTGCGGACGCGCCAGATAATACTCCTCCAGCACCCAGCTTAGTTGTTCGGTTTGCATCCCTGCCAAACGCTCGTCCTCAAAGCTGAAGTAAACCAGAGCATCGCGCGGAACTCCTGCTTTGGCCCGGTCCAACAAGCACTGCTTGAGAAAACAGCTCTTGCCGGAACGGCGCATGCCCACGACGGCATGGGCCTTGCCGGGGATGGCCGGCACCCGAGCCTCACGGCGCGTGAGCTTCGGCCAATCCGCTGCCAAACTGTCAGCCAACTTCTGGCGAATCACATTCTTCATGCTGTCTTTCGTGCAAGGTCAGCCTTATTAAAACTGTCCTTTCTGTAAGGACAATGTTGCACGATTTCGTCTTTTATTCAAGGACAAATGTGGAGTTTTGTAAATTCACCCGTGTTCGCAACGCTGACCCTGCCCGCCTCACGCTCTCTGAAATCGCGCCGTCTGCGTCGGCTGCGGAATCGTGAAACTGCGCCTTTGCTGTTCATGCTTGTTGTTCGATCTTCACGATTCGCCTTGTGATGATTTCTCGCTCGCCAGGCCTTGAGATTCCAGCAGCGCGCGCGCCCGAGCCAACTGGAGTTCAAATTCGTGAGCGTTGAGTTGGGCTGTCGTCAAATCTGCCCGCAACGCCGTTACTTGGGTGGCGTGGGCGCCGCGATCGTCTGCAAGTTCCCGCAGCGCCTTCGCCGCCTCGATGCCCGCCTCCCTCATGGCGGATGTTGCCAGAGTCAGGTCACGGTCGGCACTGGTTCTCAGCTGGTGCAGTGCTGCTTCGGCTTGAGACTTTGCCCCCTCCAGGTCACTGGCCCGCTTTTCAGCGGCGGCGGCGGTTCCTTCAAGCCGTTCGTTTTCTGCGGCGAGTGCCTTGATGCTCTCCCGGAGTTCGGCCGTTTGCCGGTCCTGTTCTTTTCGCTCCTCATTGCGGGCTAAAGCCCAAACCTTCCGGAAAGCTTCCAGCGCCTCCGGCGAGTCCGTCGCTGAACGTGTTGCAGCGTCGATTTCCGCCTTGAGTCGCACCAAGGTGGTCATAGAACCCCTGTTGTCGAGGGCGGCGTGCAAGGCTGCCAGGGTTGGTCGCTTGCCTTGGCCAACCAGATGGCTAATCGCCTTCCCGACCTCTTCCTTCGTAAGAAGGGTCTTCATGATATTATCGTAGTATTGTAAAGTGACGTCTTTCGACGGATGCGGGATGAACACATGAGTCCCAACGGAATCCGAACTAGCCGCGATTGGAGCGATGACCAGGATGCATTCACTTTTTGATAGATATTCTCGGTAGCTTGAGTCCGGCCTGCCGGATTTTACTGGGTGCCAAGCAGCCTGACTGTGAGCCACCATTCTGAATAGCTACGTTTCTCACAATTTTGTTCCTGGAGAAACCTGACGAGGCAAGCTTGGGGCACTCCGAAGGCAGGTCTCCCACATTTTTGCCAAAGAAAACTCACGCAAGAGGCCGGGGGCCAAAACAGGAAGCGCTGCGGGCCTCAGATTTCCAGCAGGATGAGAACGGCTGCCGGCGGCAATTCGAATCCGTCCGGCAGTTTCATTTTTTCTGGCTGCTTCTCCGCGGATTTAAACGGAGTCAAACATAATGATGGAGGCAGACCGCTGATGGGCGCGCGACGATGTCAAGGAGCGACAAGGGACGGCATCGCAATCAACCCGAATGCCGATCGGCCCGGTTTCACGCGTGCCTGGCAACGTTTCGTCGGGAACCCAACCGGGAGTTGGGCGCCGGGAATTGGATGGTTCAGCGCGAAACCGGCGTCTCGCAAGTTTTGGCGAAAGAACTCCACCCACTGATGCCGGGCAATCCCGCCGATTTGTTGAGCGGGGCGGGAATCCATTTGCTGGAAACGAGTTTCCCCCGGCGGGCCGGGGAAATGGCCGCCCAAAGGTAAAACCACGCCAATCACAAGGGCGTATGAAAACTCCTTCAACAGTGGAGTCTCGCGCCCTTTGTGCGGTTCGCTTAGGCGAACTCTCACAGGTGGATATCAACAATCTCACGGAATTCGCCGAGCGTCGTCTCGCGGCCCAGGGTCAGAACCCCACGGCCGGAGAAGACGTAACCCAGCGCGCGCTGGCGGCAATTTTGCGGGGGCTGGAATCGGACCAGGGCGGCCGTGTGCCGCGTCTGGTGGACCTCACAAACAAAGACACGTTTCTGAACTACGTGCGCGGCGCCATTTCCTCAATCATGGAGGCGATGGGACGCAAACGGCGGTTCCGGGCCATTCACGAACCTTGGCAGGACGGCGTGGCCGCGTCATCTGACGAGGCTGCGCTCGCCCCGTCGCGCAATGCAGAGTTCAGTGATCTGAGAGATCAATTCTTCCGGCGTTTACGCGCCCGAGCGCCGCAACGCCTCAGTCGCACCATTAATGCCTGGGAGCCGGTCTTCACTGAAAGCGACCGCATACCCGCCAAGGGAAATCGCCATCATGTGGCCGAGGTGAAAGACCTCGCGCAAGAGATCGTTTCGGAGTTGGGCGGACTCCGCTAAACGCGGTCCCAGCAGATACCACGCCGACCAAGGACGGCGCCTCTTAAACGCCTCCAGTTTGCCGGGTCACCTGCGGTAAAGATTGCAATTCCGGACGCAAATCGGGTCGCTCGACGAGCAATTGGGTGAGATGTCGCGGCAACAAAGGCCGCCATAGGGATGGATACACGAAAAGATTTAGGGCTTCCGGCACGGCCAGCGGCCCATCACCCCAAATTTTAAACGAATAATCCAATTGCGGCCATAGCACTCCCGAACTCACGCTTACGCGCACGATCCCCGCAGCCAGAGTGGGGTTCTTCCCCAACCATCGCGTGAGCCCGACCAGCCAGCAGGGCGGGAGTTCTTCCATCCCCTGAATCCGTCCGCCCATTCTGGCGAGCAACCGGTTTCGACGGACCCTCGGCTGACACAATTGCCAGGCGGCCGCTACGACGTCCGGCGTCAGCCGCAAGGGATGCCGACGCCGGTGCATGTTGAGCAAGAGCAGCGGCACATCCGCGTTCAGCTTCGCCGCGTCCTCGTCCGCCGACCTGAGCAACGACACCGCTGCGGCCAGGTCATCCGTCTCCACGCGCACTGGCGCGGGAACGAACTGGTGAAATTTAGCCTCAAGCCACACCGGAGTCTTTGTCACTGTGCCATTCGCCAGCCTTGCAAACACATGGTGTTGCGGCAATCGCGCCAGCGAACCCGGAGGACACACCCATCGGGCCCTCCCGGATGGCGTTCCTTCCAAGACCTGCAGATTACCAATATCATTGGATGCGCCCGTGTCCATCGGATTTTCATGAATGCCCAAATTGAGCATGGCATGCTCATCGGTCTGGTCCTCCCGTGACGAAAAATAGAAAACCGAGTTGAAGTTTGCGAGCAAGGCTGCCCGCTGGCGTTGTCCCAAAGCCTCATCCAAACCATTGACTCCCTGGGCACACGCCACAACGAATCCTCCCTTGGAGCGGAGGAGCGCCAACGCGGCCACATCCTCTGGCGTGATCGATAATGGGAGCTCATCCAGGATGAGACCACAGAGACGATCTCGGTCCGGATTCGCCTGCACCCGTGAAAGCACAGCCTCGTAAAAATCACGTTTCAAAGCTTTGAAGAGCCATGAAGCCAAATGTGGATGCGACACTGCATTCAGCGAGGCCACGAGTATTTTGCCGTTCAATACATCCGCGGGATTAAATCGTCGGCCTCTGGAGTCATCAAACAGGTCGCGCGCCGCCGGGGAGAACAAGCTCCGCAACGCGTTGTTCATTGTGCTCTTGTGCAGTTCCCGGGTCCGCGGGTCGAGATCCCGCCAATTTTCTGCCTCCATCAATGCTAACTGAAGCCGCCGGCGCGTCGTTGGCTTCAAATCTGCAACCCTCAGAAGGCGCTCCACGAATTGGAGGCGCTCTTTGACCTCGCCTGAATCCGGGGCGCAGAGCCAGGCTCGCAGGAATTCGGCGACGCAATCGAAGGTCAGGGGCCCGCCTCCCGCCAGCAGGACCGTCAAAGCGGAGTTCACCCATCCAAATCTGCTTTCCGTCCAGTACACGTTCTCGCCGCCCATTGCATGGCTTCCGATCAGGACTCGGCGGGTGAACTCATCCACTTGGTGTAAACCGTGGAAGTCAGCGAAGAACCCGTAAAATGAATCGCCGGTTTCCGAGAGGACCACTATGTCATCCGGCCGGCCGGCCTCACGAGCGTAGGCTTGGACCCTGTCCTGAGTGTCGTCGCCCTTCGGATCCAACACCAGCAATCCGGTTTTGCTTTCAATTTCACCCGCCCGCCAGGCGATCGCTTGCTGGAGCAACGGGTTGACCAACCCCGTCGTTTTGCCGCAGCCCGTGGCGCCCACCCCCAGCACATGGCGCGTGAGATCGTCCGCGCTCAAGCGGAGAACTTGGCCTGGCGGTTCGTAACAAAGCAGTTTGATCATAATGGCCCGGAAATGCTAAAAAGGGATCGCCCGCCCGGTAACTTCGCTTATTGGATTTGGCCCCCGCCGCGGCCCATTTCCACCGCCTCGCCTTCCCCTCGTGGAAATTGACAGATCGGATTTCGAGGCTCGCGCGCCAACGGTTCCACTGCCCGTAGCGCCTCCGCAATTCGGGAGGTCAGTTCCAAATCCTTCCGCAAGTATGCCACCGCTTTGGCGCGATCCGCCTGCCAGAGCCGGGCGAAGTCTTCGCCGTGACCATTCTTCTGTCCAACGCCGAGGTGCCTGGCGATCGTGTCCAAGGAACCGCGCGCCTGGCGATCGCCGAGTTGCCACTCCTCGCGCAGGTCAACCATTTCCTCGCTCCAGTAACGTCCGCGCCGAATGCCATCCGGCACTTCCACGCGGTGCTTGAACGAGCGCCACATCAAGAATGGCAGGTCAAATAAATGCGTGTTGAAGCCGATCATTCGCTGGCGCGACTTGTCACGACGACAGGCTGTCCAGAACTCGCGGAGAATGGCCGCTTCGTCATCATGGCCGATGACTGAAAACTCGCCGTTCTCAAACAGCAACCCAACCGCCAAAACCCTCCCGGTGAGTGGATCCAGCGCCGCCCGCTTGGGGAAATCACGCCAGTGCATGGCCTCCGCCTCCGCCAGCCTGGCCGCAATTTTGCCGGGGTCTTTCAAGTCGCCCACTTTGACCTCTGCCGCGTCAAACGGCGGCGCCATGGCCGCCAATTCCGCTTCGGCCAGCGGTCCTGTCTCAATGTCACAGAGAATGGTATTCATATCGCTCATGGGGATGGCAGGGTCACGTCAGGCCGGGAGTGCTGGGGGATGAAGGCTGCGCCTTAAACGCCGGCTCCACATGCGCGTGGATGTAGTTGGACAAGGATTCCAAGTCCACCAACCGCACGCCCGTGCGGGATCCCGGCTTGCGGATGACGACGCTTCGCACCAAAGGCGCGTAACCGTTCTGCCGGCACGCCAAGATGAGCGTGTTCAAAAAGGATCGCGACAGCCCAAAAACGGCATCCCGCTCGCCCGTCCTTGGCAGCCGCATATACTTTGCGTGTTCCGGCACCGGCGCCGCCACCGTGATGTGATTGCAATGATTATTCATAAATTATTATTCCCTTCCCTTTATATAGCTACGCAAACGGGTGTTTTGTGACTTGCATAAAAAAAGAGGGCGGACTTTTGAGTCCGCCCTTCTTATGGGGCCTGTCTTTGCAGCCCGATTCAACGGAACAGGGCAAGTTAAGGCGTCGGCGGCAGCTGTTTGTTGCCGAGACGAATAGCCACCAGCTTCTGGCGCGCGTATTCGATCAATTTCATCATCTCCGCAAACGTCATCGAGCCATCATCCACCTTCTCGCCATCCACCGGCATGACCATTTCGCCAGCCTCGTGTTCGATGCCCAGCTTGCCGAAGATCGCTTTCTTGCCGTTGTCGGGCGTAAACCGATTGTAAACCTCGTTGGCGTTCTTATCCTTCTGACACATGCGCCACATGACCCATTCCGTGGACACGCCGGCCATTTTCAGGGCGTTGTTGTTCGTTATTCGAAAGCAATGAAAACTGACTGTGTGGAACACTTTACCCGACGGAAGCTCAACCGATTCGCCGATCTTCGCCCGCTGCACCAGCTCATGGATGATCGTGCAGGCAACAGTTTCCTCTGAAAGGTGTTGCTTCGCGTTTGCTTCAGGGCCTGCAACGATTCCGATGGTCGGCATCAGCAGCGGTGAATCCGTCTTCGGCCGGTGGTACTGCACATACTCGGTCAGAAACGGCAACGTCGCTGGGAAAAGGTTCACCGTGTGCCATACGTCCGCCTTTTCGACCCAATACACAATGCGGCCAGTCTCCAGGTTGATCTGGGGCAGCAGCAATCCGAACGCATCCCCGACGCGGGCCGCCAAATCCAGTCCCATTACCGCGACCACCAACTCCTCGACGCTGGCTGCGTCCACGAGCTTGACCCCCTCATCGTAGTTAAGAGCTTTGCGCTTCTTCTTGGCATTGCCCTTCGTCTTGTCTCTGGGTATCTTGACGATGACACCGTCGACCGGATTGTGCTTGATCACCTTCTCTGTCACTGCCTCTTCGAAGAAAGCATGCAGGAGTTCGATCCGTTGCTTGACGGTCTCAGGACTGCGGCCCAGTTCAACTTGGTTGTCGCGAAAGCCGATAATGTGCGGTTTCACAATATCTTCCAGAGGCAGCATCACGTCATCACCAAGATATGCGGAAAAGACCTTTAAGCCGGACTTGCGGTTGCCGTAGGTCTGAATCTCGACGCTGCTTTTGCTCATTGCCAAATAACCCTTGCTGTAGCTTTGATACGTTATCAGCGGGGTCTTGTCGCCGGCAATCAGCCGCGTCATCTCAGACACGACGGCACGCGTCCGATGTTTGCACAGGTTCTCCTGCCTTAGCAGGTGGGCAGAAAATGCCCAGCCATGCAATTTGATTTCCGCCTCCTTCCGATCGACGGTTTTGGTTGAGCGTTGGACCTCCTCGTTGCTCTGGTTCATGTAGACGGCCTGCCAATAAGGCGAGCCGTCTATCTTTCTCAAATAACCCATAAGGTTCCTTTCTTTTCTTAATGTTTACTGACTTCCCGTCAGCCGACGGAAAACTTGGCGGCCCTTCGTCGAGGTGCCTATAATGGTAATAGCTACGTGCAGGACCGAACTGTGCCGGGCAAAAGAAGTCTCCGGGAAAAGTCTCGGTAAGCAGGGGTGTTTTTGGTGGCCACAAGTGCTTTGAAAATTCTGAAACAAGCACAAAAGACGCTGGTGAACAAAGACTTGTGAAACATCGCC
>Ga0326727_10022533_pt1 | contig 12153 bp, 6 predicted proteins | sample MB2enrmetagenome_FD_207643 | JGI IMG/M metagenome (GOLD analysis project Ga0326727, IMG submission 207643) | Lab enriched peat soil microbial communities from McLean, Ithaca, NY, United States - MB29MY | ecosystem: Environmental > Terrestrial > Soil > Wetlands > Peat | place: USA: New York... | reverse complement strand
CTCGGCGAACAATGGCGATGCAAGTAGCAGTTCTGCTCTTCCCGGAATCTCCGGATACATACCAAGCGCGGCCCACACATACCAGGAAGACATTTCGCCGAGATCGTCGTTACCGGGAATGCCGCCGTGCGCGTCGTGCCATAGCGTATCGAGGATGGTGCGAACGGTTTGCTGCGTTTTATAGGGAGCGCCGGCGAAGTCATAGAGCCACGGAGTTTCCAGGCTGGGCTCATTGTCGAATCCGGGATGCAACTTTCCACTCACGAGCGCCCAGTTGCCCTGCGGATCGTGGAAGAAGCTGTCGAGCCTGCGGATCGCCTGTTCATTGCCGCCCATCAGTGTAAACAATCCGTGCACATTGAAGGGAACCATCCACAGGTACTGTGCGCCCGTTCCCTCCACGAAGCCATCGGTGCTGGCCGGATCGAAATTCTTCCAGCTTCCATCAGGGTTTCTGGCTTGCAGGAAGCCCTCCTGAGGCGTTGCTTTCGGGTTGAAGAGATATTTCCAATATTGCGCTCGCGCGAGCAACTCTTTCTCTTCTGCCGTCCGGCCGAGCCGCGCGGCAAGTTGCGAAAGAGCAAAATCTGCGGTGGAAAATTCCAGCGTATCCGCCACGGAGGTGTCGTGCCTCTGGTTCGCGGCCGTCAGGTAATGCAGCGTAAGCCACTGCTCCAGGTGCGGACGCGAGCATCGGTGTCCTTCATGCGGAGTTGTCGCTGTGCCGAGCAGCGACTCATAGGCCTGCTTCACAGCAAAGCCGTCGCCCGCGAATGCGGCAACCTCCGCGATCGCAGGAGCTGAAGGATCGCCATTCATCACGTTGGCCGCGCCCGACTCGTGCGTCCAACGCAACCAGCAACCCCATTGGTCAGCCTGATTCAAAAGCGACTGCGCCATGTCGCTGGCGATCTTCGGAAAAAGCAGCGCAACCAACTGCACCTGTGACCGGTACACATCCCAGCCGGAGAAATTCGCGTACTGCGCGGTTTGCGGCTTGGCCACGCGATGCATCTTCTCGTTCATGCCGCGATACTCGCCATTCACGTCGCTGGCCAGGTTCATGTGCAGTAGTGCGTGATAGAGAGCGGTGTAGAAGATGGTCTGCTGCTCGCGTGTTCCGCCTTTTACTTGAATGGATCCGAGGGCCGCGTTCCACGCGGTAAAGGCGCGCGCACGGATGGAACGAAAGGCAAGACCTTCAGGGGATTCGGAGCGCAGATTCGCTTCCGCGTTGGCCTCGCTCACGTAGGAGATTCCTACGCGCACTTCAACGACCGCCCCCGCCGTGTTGGCAAATGAGACATAGGCTCCTGAGCCGCGCCCTGGCGCGCCTTTATGGGTCGAGTCTCCGTCCTCGACTGCGGTACCACCATCGGCCGATGTGCCGCTCGGCAGAACGGTCGCGTCCTTCCACGTTCCATAGGCCTCAAAAGGCTGGTCGAAGTGAGCGACGAAGAAGATTTTGTAATAAGCATCGTAGCTCGATGGCGGTCCGCCGCGGCAGAAGCCGCCGCTTCGGAGCCAACCGCTGACGGTATGCCGTCGCGGATCGATTGCCACGTGAGAATCCGTACTGAGCGTCTCGTTGTCGGCGCTGCGAATGAGCAACGTGGCGGGCTGTCCGGCAGGATAGCTGAAGCGTGCCGCGCCGGTGCGTCGCGTGGCGCTTAGCTCCACCAGCACGCCGTTTCCGAGTTGCACGCTGTAGTAGCCGGGCGCAGCGTGTTCGCTGTCATGCCCCAATTCGCTCAGATACGCGGGGTCGCGATCGTCGAGTGCGGGCGACTCCTTGACATCGGTGGTGAGCGGCATGAAAAGAAAATCGCCGCTGCCTGGGCATCCCGCGCCCGACAGATGGGTGAGCGAGAAGCCACGCACCGCGGTTGCGTTATAGGCGTACCCGCCGGGAGGAATGTCGTGCCCAGACCCGGGTAAAAACTCTTCGGGGCTAAACGCAACCATACCGAAGGGAAGCACTGCGCCGGGAAACGTGTTGCCGGAGTTGGCCGTGCCGATGAGGGGATTCACCAGCGCGGCCGGCCCGATTTTGGATTGCGGATTGGATTGCGGGTTGCGTTGCGCGAAGCTGGGCAGAGCGGCACAAAAGATGGTCAGAGCCGGCAGCAACAACCAGCGAGGCCGCTCGCGCCGCGCTTGCATCACAGTGCTACTCACATCTTTCATCGCGCTCAAACAAAGCGAATCTTCAGCGTGATGCCAAGATCGGCGGCAATGGGTTTATCGCCGGCAAGGGTCACGCGCAGTCCGGTTGCGTCCTGCGTGAACTCGAGCGCTTCATTGCGGCCGAGCATGCGCACGTCGGTAACTTTCTCCGGCTGCTGCGGACTGGCCGTGCCCAGCGACTCGATGGTGATCGGCTGTTGCGGCCAACCCTGGACAAAGGCGAACATGGTCTTGCCTTTGGTCGTGAAGCGAATGTCCTGAACGCCGAGATCGGGCTGCTTTCCTTCGTTGAAGTTCTGTTGCGCAACTTTTACCGTCATCGATGGTCCTTCGCCGTTGATCTTCCAGGGCCGCGTGTTGAAAATGCCCTCGCCGTTCACGCTCATCCATTCTGTGATGCCTTCGAGCGTTTTCATCTCCTCGGAATCGAGCTCGCCCGAGGCCGGCAGCGGAAAATTCAAAAGCAGATTGCCATTTTTGCTCACGATATCGACCAGCAGATCGATGACTTTCTTGGGCGTTTTATAGACTTGACCCACCTTGTAGTGCCACTGCCCGATGCAGGTATCGGTTTGCCACGGTACGGGCCAGATGTTTCCCGCCACGCCGCGTTCGCGGTCGAGCGCGCACACTCCCTCTGCGCAGTCATCCCTGGTTTTGCTGGTGTAGACGGCTTCGGCGGCTCCACGCACATCCACAGGACCCACGTTGTACAACTCGGCTACGCACGAAAGCCCATACTCCTCGAAGGGAATGCCGCCATCGGTGTACAGAAGGTCCGGCTGGTAGCTGTCCACCAGGTCCTTGATGCGATGGAAATACTCCAGCTTCCAGCTGTCGGGCGCCACGCGGCCCATGGCCTTCGCCGTCTTGGCAAAATCCGCGGGCTCGCTGCTGTAGTCGTGATAGAGATCGGCAAAAGCAGGATCCGAGCCGTCGTAGGGAACGCCGGCCAGCGGTCCTGTTGTGTCGCTGCCATGCGCAGGCGCAAACCAGTCGAAGCTGTTGGAGAGATGTTCGCTCACGCCGAAGCGAAGCCCGCGCTTGCGTGCCGCCGCCGCCCACGCGCCCACTATGTCCTTATGCGGCCCGGCGTTCACGGCATTCCACCGCTTCTGGTACTTCGAGTTCCACATGTCGAAGTTGTCGTGATGCACGCCCATGCTGAAGAAATACTTTGCGCCGGCCTTTGCATAGAGGTCCATCAGGTGCTCGGGATCCCAGCGATCGGCGGTGAAGAGCGGAATGAGATCCTTGTAGCCAACCTTTGATGGCGGTCCGAAGCGCTGCACGTGATACAGGTTCTGCGGCGAGCCCTGCATGTACATGTTGCGCGCGTACCAGTCGCCATCGCCCACGGCCGATTGCGGACCCCAGTGGGACCAGATACCGAACTTCGCGTCGGCAAACCAGTCGGGAATGGTGTAGGCCTTTAACGAGGGCCAGTTTGCGGAGTATCTGCCGGGCGCGACCTCGGGTGTCGGGCTGGAAGTTTGCGCAAGGGCGCGCCGCATGCCGCCTGGTATGGCCATGGCTGGCACCACACTTCCCATCAAACAGAGCGCTTGCCGTCGTGTGAGTTTCATCTCGTTCCCCTTTTTCGTCATGCGGCGCGTGGGGCGGGCCGCGAGCGGTTTGCGTTCACGGTTACTATAACGATTAAGGAAGCTCGCGTCCAGACGGGAAAGTCGGGTCAGGATTGACCCGGGGGGATTAATCTGGAGCCTGTTCTTGAGCTTCCCGGCTGCGTAATTCACTCTTCCCAAGGGGGCATGATGCTGAACCGGTCAACGCGAAGAGGCTTCCTGGGCATGATGTCAGCCGCTGCGCTTTCGACGGCGCTTCCGCATTCACTCGAAGGTGCGATGGCATCTTCGCTACTCGAAGGTTCTCCCGCGTCGCGGCCCAACATCGTTTTCTTCCTCATCGACGATCTCGGCTTTGGCGATCTGGGTTGCTACGGCAACACCTTCTGCGAAACGCCGAACATCGACCGCCTGGCGCGCGAAGGCATGCGTTTCACGAACGCCTATGCGAGCGCGCCGGTGTGTTCACCGAGCCGCGCATCGATCCTGACCGGCCAATCGCCCGCGCGGTTGCATCTCACGCAGTGGATTCCCGGAGTCGTCTATCCGCACAAGAAGCTTCGCGAGGCCGCGAGCGCGCAGCATCTCGCATCCGGTGTTGCGACGATCGCCGAGCAGTTGCGGCGCGCCGGATATCAGACCGCATCCATCGGTAAATGGCACCTCGGTGGCGATGGTTATCTGCCGGAGAACTTCGGCTTCGACGTGAACATTGCCGGCGATCTGCACGGCCATCCGCCCTCTTACTTTGGGCCATTTCAATTCCACAACCTCAAGGGCTACTCGAAAGATGATTATCTGACCGATGTGCTGACGGAAAAGATGGACGCATACGTACGGCAAGCCGCCGCAAAGGGACCGTTCTTCCTGTACATGGCCGAATACTCCGTACATCTTCCGCTCGAAGCCAAGGTTGCGATGATAGAAAAGTATCGCAGGAAGAACGGCGGCAAGGATGAGCCCGATCCGGTATATGCAGCGATGATTGAAAGTACCGATCTGGCCTTGGGCAGTCTCCGTGCCACGCTGCAGAGTGCCGGAGTTGCCGACAACACACTCATCATCCTCACCTCTGACAACGGAGGTGTGGGATTTCAGGGCCGCGACCTGCATCGCATCGCCAACAACGGCGGCCTGCGCGCGGGCAAAGGGTTCCTGTATGAAGGCGGCATTCGCGAGCCCCTCGTCGCGCATTGGCCCGGAGTCACGCGTCCAGGAAGTTCCTGCGATGTTCCAGTCACCGGCGAGGATTTTCTGCCCACCCTTGCACAACTGGCGGGCGCGGGCGCGACGCCGCAAGCTTGCGATGGCATCGACATCGGCGGTCTCTTCCGCGGAGAAAACGCGCTTTCACGCGACACGCTCTACTGGCACTATCCGCACTACAGCGACCAGGGTGGCACGCCCACGGGCGCAATCCGCGAGGGCGACTGGAAGCTGATCGAATTCTTTGAGGACTCGCATATCGAGCTTTACAATCTCGCGCTCGATCCCGGTGAGCAGTACGATTTTTCCTCCAGCTTTGCTCCCCAGGCCGCAGAGTTGCGCCGCAAACTGCGGGATTGGCGTGCCCAAATGAGCGCGGCCATGCCGGCTCCCAACCCGGACTACGACCCCGCGCTGGCCTTCGCGCACCAGGGGCCCAGCGGCTGCAGTTGGGAGCAATCCAAAAGCTGCCTGGAAGACTGAACCACCTGCCGTGTTTTCATTGGAGAGCAAGTGAAAGAGCAAAGGTCCGAAGAGGTCGCCAAGCGACCAGCGGACGGGCCGATCTGATTTCTAGGAGAGTTGCATGGCAATGCAATTCGCGAAGCATATCGCATGGACGGCATTCTTGTGCTTGGTTCTTTGGGGCGGAGTCGCGCAACAAACCGCTGCAGCGCAGGAGCCCGAGCAGACTCCGGAGCGTGCGCCGGAGCAAGCTGCGAAGATTCCGGCGCCGCAGGTTACAGAGCAGCAGGTACGCGTAACCGGCGCCGGGACGACTGAAGTCGGCCGGCTGCAGGGTGTGTCCTACCGCATCGACGTTCCCAACGGATGGAAGCATGCCGGCTTGCTGGTCTATTACCACGGCTACTCTGCGGAGGTCGGCAAGTACTCCGTGGCGGATAAGCTCGGGCCGCTGCAGGCTGAAGCGTTCCGCCACGGTTTCGCGGTGGTGCAAAGCCAATTCTCCGTGACAGGTTGGGCGCTGGAGCACGCGGTGGTGGATACCGAGACGCTGCGAAAGTACTTCACTGAAAAATTCGGCGAGCCGAGCGAAAGCATTGTCTCCGGGCATTCCATGGGCGGCGCACTCACCCTCAAAACCATCGAGCAGTCGCCGAAGATCTACAGCGCCGCATTGGCCATGTGCGGTCCTCTGGTGCCGACCTACGACTTTATGCAGATGCGGGTTGCGCAGTTGGCCGCGTTCGAGTATTACTTCCCCGGCATTCTGCCGAAAGTGAGCGCAGTCCCGGAGAGTTATCGGCAAACACCGGAACTTATCGCGCAGCTTCGCGCGGCTGTGGAGGCAAACCCCAAGGCGCAAGCCGCCATGACTGCGTTGAGCCAGGTGCGCGGGGCTGACGACCTGGCACGCAAAGCTGCATACGCCGCATACATTGTGAAGGATTTTCAATCGAAGGCTGGCGGTCAGCCGTTCGATAACCGCAACCTTGTGTATGCGGGGACGGAAGACGATGCAGCACTGAACCGCGGCGTGGAACGCTATGCCGGCGATCCGGCGGCGGCGCAGTACCTGATGCAGTTTTTCACTCCAAGCGGCAACCTCCTGCGGCCCCTGCTGGAAGTGCATACGATTTACGACCGGCTGATTCCGGCGTTCACCGATGAATGGTACAGCAACCAGGTAGTGCGCCAGGGTCATGAGAACAACTTTGTTCTGCAGTATGTGGAGGAGAGCGGGCATTGCGCCTTCACCGCGCAGCAACAGGCAACGGCATTCGACGAGTTGCTGGACTGGCTGCACGAGGGTAAGCGGCCGGCGTCAGGATTGTTGCCCTGAACGGCAAGACGAGATGGAAGGAGATAAGAAAGGCTTGGTCGAGCACTCTGATACAGGGCTTGTTGAAGCAGCGCGCATTTGCGCGAAAATCCATTGCACCGCAAGCGCCGGTTTCTCGCCGACACTCGCCGATTTCTCGTCTTGACAATGCGGATCGCGCAGTCTAGTATCGCCACTTGTAAAAGTTAACGATAACTGTAATCGAATACAGGCCCGCAAGGAGATCACCGCGTGCAAACCACCAGACGCGCCGCCCTGCAGTACATGGCCGGCGGAGCCGCCGCCATGACAGCCCTCGGCGCAACAAAAACCAATGCCGCGGCGCAGCTCGCCATTCATCCCGGCCCTTTTCGCAGCACTCGCGAGTCACTCCAGGAGTACTCGGTTCCCAGGTGGTTTCAGGATGCCAAGTTCGGCATCTGGTCGCACTGGGGACCGCAGTCGGGAATCGAGCGAGGCGACTGGTATGCCCGCTACATGTACGTCCAGACCAGCGGCCAGTACCCGTATCACGTGATGACTTACGGCCATCCCTCCAAGGTCGGCTACAAAGATATTTGTCCCCTTTGGAAGGCCGCCGATTTCGATCCCCAGCACCTGATGGACTTGTATGCCAGGGCCGGCGCAAAATACTTCGTCAGCATGGGCGTGCATCACGACAACTTCGATCTATGGAACTCAAAATACAACCGCTGGAATGCCGTCAAAGTGGGCCCGCACAAGGATATCGTGGCCTTGTGGAAGAACGCGGCCCTCGCCCGCGGGCTCAAATTCGGAGTGTCGGAACATCTCTGGATCAGTTACAAGTGGTTCGGCGTCGCGCACGGCGCCGATGAGACCGGCCCATTGCAAGATGTGCCCTACGACGGCCACGATCCCGCGTACTTCGATCTCTACCATGAGGCCGCAACCGCCGAGTGGGCGCGTGGACCCTTCGCCTGGAATGATGCCGGTATTCCCGACTCGTGGAAGCAGCACTGGTTCATGCGCATGCGCGATCTGGTCGACAGCTATCAACCCGAGCTGCTTTACACCGATGGACCACTTCCATTCGAGGATTACGGATGCAGCGTGGTTGCCAATCTCTACAATCTCAGCGCTGCATTGCATGGCGGCAAAAACCAGGCGGTTTATACATGTAAGCGCGAGGAAGATTGCGCCACGGGCGCGTGCGTGCTTGACTTTGAAAGCGGCCTAGCCAATCAGATTCGCTCTCAGCCGTGGCAGACCGACACCTGCATCGGGGGCTGGCATTACAGCCTGCCGCTCTTCCAGCATCATCGCTACAAAACGCCGAAAACTGTCGTCGATCTGCTCGTCGACATCGTCAGCCAGAACGGAAATCTGCTTCTCAACATTCCCCTTCCGAACAATGGCGTCCCCGATTCTGACGAGTTGCAGTTCCTTGCCGACTTTACCGCGTGGATGAATGTGAATAGTGAAGGCATCTACGCGACCCGGCCCTGGAAGATCTACGGCGAGGGCCCAGCCATGACGCTGAATCAGTTCACGCCCGGCGCGGCCTTCAACGAGCGCAAGCGGAAGCCGCTCACCGCCGATGATTTCCGCTTCACGACCAAAGCGCCCAGCACAATCTACGCTTTTGTCATGGGCTGGCCCAAAAATGAAGTTGTTATTCAAGCGCTGGGCACAGCGAGCCCTCAAACGCCCGGCAAAATCGTCAACGTAGAATTGCTCGGCTATCAAGACAAGCTCAACTTTCAACAGCAACCAACCGGCCTGCGCGTGCAGTTCCCGGCAGAACCGCCGTCGGGAACCTCGTCGCAATTGGGAGTCGCGTTGAAAATTTCAATGTAACGGGCTTCGGCCGGATCGGGAGCCGTCTCGTTTTGAGCGCTCGTGCAGCACCTCAGCGCAAGCGCAGCATCAGGACCGATTGTTCAAGAGAGATTGTGGAGAATCGCATATGCCCCAGGAAATAGCCTCTCATTCCCCCTCGGTTTCCAACAGCTCCGCGGATCACGCCGGAAAAGAAACCACGCGCCGCGAATTTCTGCAAGGATCGGCTGTTCTTGCCGGCTCGCTGCTTGCCGGCTCAGCCGGCGTTCCGCTCGCCGCCGCGCAAGGCCGGCCTAAGCAGCCGAATATCGTCTTCTTTCTCGGCGAAGGGCAGCGCTACGACGCTCTCTCGATCGCCGGAAATCCCATCCTGAAGACTCCCAACCACGACCGCATCGGCCGCGAAGGCATGATGTTTCGCAATGCATTCTGCACCAACGCGCTCTGCGCGCCGGCGCGCGCCACGTTGCTCACCGGTCTCTACTCCCGTTCTTCGGGCGCGCTGGCCAATCAGTTCCTCCAGGTTCCTCTGCCCGCCGATATTCCCCTCTTCACTGACCTGCTCCGCGATGCCGGGTATGAGATTGCCATCGTCGGCAAGGTGCACATTCACAATGGCGTTGAGGAGCGTCATTGGGATTATTACTTCGGCCATAACGACGCCAGCAACAACTACGTTCGCCCGCTCTTCAAGGAAGGCCGCGACGGAAAGGTGGGCGAGGAGCAGCGCTACGAAAACGTCTACCCTGACGATCTCGCCGTCGACCGCGCCATCACCTGGCTTGAAATGCGCCAGAGCGACAAGCCCTTCTGCCTGCTGGTATGGTTTGTCGCGCCCCACGAGCCCTTCTTCCGCGCCCGCCGTCACTTCGACCTCTATCGCGGAACGATCATTCCCATCCCCGCCACCTTCGACGACGATCTGAAGGGTTATCCCGGCAAGCCCGCCAGCTTTGCCGCTGCGAAGAACAAGATCGGCACCTCGCCGGGGCACGAGGCATGCGGATCGCTCGAAGGTGTCGTGAAGGATTACTATTCCGGCCTGGTCGCGGTGGACGAGAATGTCGGCAAGATTTTCCACTACCTCGAGAAGAACAAGATTCTCGACGACACCGCGATCGTGCACAGTTCAGACCACGGATTTTTCCTCGGCGAGTGGCGCATGTTCGACAAGCGCCTCATGCACGAGCCTTCGATCCGCGTGCCCATGATGATCCGCTATCCCAAGCGCATTCCCGCCGGAACCGTCCGCGACGAAGTCGTTCTCGATATCGATGTCGCGCCCACCATTCTCGATCTTGCCGGAGTGCCAATCCCTGCGCAGATGGAAGGCAAGAGCATGCTGCCTCTCGCCCAGGCGCCCGATGCCGATTTTCGCAAGGAGTGGTACTACCGTTACTACGAGTGGGTGAACCCCGAGGGCGTGCGTCCCAATCGCGGCATCCGCACCGGCGATTTCAAGCTGATTCATTACGTAATGGAGCCGCAGGAGTTCGAGTTTTACGACCTGAAGAACGATCCGGGGGAGACCAAAAATCTTTACGGAGATCCCCGCTACGCTGACCAGCAACAGCATTTGTGGAATCGCATGCAGGAGTTGGAGGCACAGATTCCTGAAAGGCCGAGGATCGAACCGAAGCGAGTATCGGACTAGCAGAAGGCGGCCACAGGTAAGTTGCAAGGTTTGCCATTCGGCCCATGCGCTGAGATGCGCCCGACGCACTACCCATATTATGGCCTGATCGGATAGGAGCAATTTATGGATCGCCGCAAATTTCTTGGTATTTTGCCTGCGGGCATCGCCGCCCCTCATGCTCTGGCAGCATCCGCTCCGCCGGCCGCGCGCGACGCTCGCCCCAACTTCCTTTTCATGATCGCTGACGATCTCACCTATCGCGCCATTCATTCGCTCAACAATCGTGAAGTCCACACCCCCAACCTCGATCGTCTTGCGGCTTCGGGGTCCGTCTTTACGCATTGTTTTCATCAGGGCTCCTGGTCGGGGGCGGTATGCGTTCCCAGCCGCACCATGCTCAACACCGGCCTCACGGCCTTCCGCGCCGAGCAACATGACGACGAGGTGCGAACCTGGGGCCAGACCATGGGCGCTGCCGGTTATGACACCTATATCTGTGGCAAGTGGCACCTGAGCCCGCCCCTGCTGGGCCGCAGCTTTCATGAACTGGGGCCGATTGGCCCCGCAATGTTCATCTCCACTCCTGAGAAAGGCATGGCCTACAATCGCCCCAGCCCCGGCAACACCTGGCAGCCCGACGACGAATCGCAGCGTGGCCACTGGCTCAGCGCGGCCCTCTGGCGCAACGCCGCGCCCGATCGCATCGAGCACTCATGCAGCGTTTATGCGGATGTGGCGTCGGATTTCCTGACCCAGCTGTTAGCGCATCGCGACAAGCCTTTCTTCATGTATGTCGGTTTCAACTCGCCGCACGATCCTCGCCAGTCGCCCAAAGAGTACCTGGACCTCTACCCGCAGGATCAGATCGAGATTCCGCCCAACTATCTTCCCGAACATCCGTTCGATCAGGGAGACGCTCGCGTGCGTGATGAGATGCTCGCGCCCTTTCCGCGCACCAAAGAGGCGGTGCAGCTCCATCGCCGCGAATACTACGCCTTAATCTCTTACCTCGACGCGCAAATTGGAAGAATTCTCGCCGCGCTCGAGCAATCCGGCCGCGCCTCAAACACGTACATCATTCTCACCGCCGACCATGGCCTAGCCGTCGGCGAGCACGGTCTCATGGGCAAGCAGAATCTCTACGATTGTAGCGTGCGCATGCCGCTGCTCATCTCCGGTCCCGGCATTCAGCCGGGAAGAGTCGTCGACGAGCTCGTCTATCAGCACAGCATGTTCGCCACCACATGCGAACTCGCCGGCGCAAACATCCCGTCCACCGTCGAATTCCCCAGCCTTGCGCCGCTCATGCACAGCGACAAGACCCTACACGATGCTGTCTTCTGCCGTTACATCGGCTATCAGCGTAGTGTTCGCACCAAGCGATACAAGCTCATCGTCTATCCGAAGGCACATCAAGTTCAGCTCTTCGATCTTGAGCAGGATCTATGGGAGACGCGCAATCTCGTCGACGATCCCGGGCACGCCGATATCAAGCGCGATCTGTGGGCGCGCCTGCTCGCATTCCAGAAGGAACTTGGCGATCCGCTGGTCCTTGAAGAAATCTGATCGGTCTGCGCCGCCGCATTGAGTCCCGCTGGATCGTCAATTCTGGAATTGTGAATCGAATGCCCAGCCATGGTCGAGGAGGGGCAGTGCGGTCTGGCTTATAGCAACTCCACAATCGCTGTAACCATCACCTCCGTGCCCCATCCTCTTCGCGCTCTTTGCGAAAAGGGTGGGAAGGCAAAAGGCTGGATACGCCTATCTTGGAACCGGCCTAGTATCTCGCTGCAAAACAAAGCGAATGATCTAGTACCGTGTCCGTGTGATTGAGTAATGCAGTTTTCGGCGGGCCAGTTTGCGCGTGAACTTCCAGTCGATGGTGGTGTGGTCGCGGTTGATGCGGCGCTCCCAAGCATGAACTTCGCCGCACA